>Ga0065721_10003613_pt1 | contig 154231 bp, 125 predicted proteins | sample Mesricmetagenome_FD_59108 | JGI IMG/M metagenome (GOLD analysis project Ga0065721, IMG submission 59108) | Mesophilic microbial community from rice straw/compost enrichment Sample: eDNA_1 v2 (version 2) | ecosystem: Engineered > Solid waste > Grass > Composting > Bioreactor | place: USA...
TGATCAAGCCTATGAGTACCAGCAGGACGGTTCGGGATATTTTCCAAAACTTTCTCAGGGTTGGAGCGTATTAGGTGTAAAAGTAATAAAAGCAATGTCTTTCCTGAGCAAATTCAGTACCAATGCATTGATTTTTACCAACTTTCCAGTTGCTTTAACACGGTGATCGTTGCTCATAGTAGGTGCGTTTTTGTGTAGATACTTGAAAATACAGGCAAGGGTTGGATAGGTTATTGGTTTTTAACGTTTAAATAAACGAATAGTTTATTTTTCTCATATTGGCAGTGGGGTAAGGGAAAACGGGGGCTGGTTTGGGGGAATAAAGGGCGGGATGGTGCATGGGGCAAAGGTAGCGTAAACCGTAGTAAGCTACAAACCCTTAGCCGGGTCTTTAAATCCGTCGCCTTTGTTGTAGGCCTCCGAACCGCCTTTTTCGATAGATAAAGTCTTCCACGCAGTACCGCGAATCATCTTCCCGATGTGTACGATCTGGCCTATGTGATAGGGATAATGCGCCAGTTGCCGGTTAATGGCATCGATCACGGAGAGGGGTTCCTGTCGAATGGTGATGGTCTTTAACAGGTCGTCTTCGGTTAAGGCCGTCAATGCATTTAAAAAGCAGTTCCATCCTTCTTCCCATAATGCTAACAACTGCTGCCTGGATTGATTCTGTATGTCAAACTCGGCATCCCGCCGCCGCCATTCTTTTTCGCCATCTTCTGTTAAGAAGTTCGTCCACCGGCTCAGCATGTTCCCATGCATATGCTGTATGATAACGGCAATGCTGTTGCAGGCCTCATGGGGCGTAAAATGCAGGTCGGTATCGCTCAGCTGGTCAAAGGTTTTATCGCCCAGCAGTTTGTAATACCGCAGTCTTTTGACGGCTGTTTGCAGGTATTCTTTTCCCAGCATACAATTGATTTAATATACAGCGGCTGCATCATCGCCCCGGTGATCGGCCACGGCTTCAATGGTACCACCATCGATCCTGATCACTTCGGTGCGGCCGATAGAGCCGCGTTGTTTGATGGTATAACCCATTTGTTGCAACTGGTCGCGCACAGCCTGTGGAAAAGACGGCTCCACAAAGATCTGGTCGGGCAGCCACTGGTGATGGAATTTGGGTTTGTTCACGGCATCATCCACGCTCATATTAAATTCCAGGATATTGATCAATGTTTGAAATACCGATGTGGTGATGGTGGTGCCGCCGGGTGTACCCAGCACCAGGTAAGGTTTTTCGTTTTTCAGCACAATGGTGGGCGTCATAGAACTCAGCATGCGTTTACCGGGCGCAATGGCATTGGCATCGGCGCCCACGGCCCCATACATATTGGGTACACCGGGTTTGATGCTGAAATCGTCCATTTCATTGTTCAATAAAAATCCTGCGCCACCTACCACGGTGTTGCAACCATAACCACCGTTCAGCGTAGTGGTCACCGATACGGCATTGCCTTCCTTATCGCACACACTGAAATGCGTGGTTTCTTCGCTTTCGGGAATGATACCGGCCCCTATGGCCGTGCTGGTGCCGGCAGTTTTTGGTTGATAATCCTTCATTCTTTCTTTGGCATAGGCCTTACTGGTGAGTTGCTCCACGGGCACATTGTAAAAGTCTACATCCCCTAAAAATTTGGCACGGTCGGCATAGGCGCGGCGTTCTATTTCGGTGATCAGTTGTACCGATTCCGCGGTTTGAAAACCATATTGTTTCACCGGCTGATCTTCTATCATATGCATCATTTGCGGCAGCAATACACCACCACTGCTGGGCAGCGGCATGGTGATAATTTTATAACCCTTATAATCGAAAATAACGGGTGTTCTTTCCCTGGCTTCGTATTGTTTCAGGTCTTCATAACTGATGATGCCATGGGCGCGTTTCATTTCTTCCACGATGAGACGTGCGGTTTCTCCTTCATAAAAACCTTTCTGGCCATTATCGCGTATCCGTTTCAGGGTATTGGCCAGGTCTTTTTGTACCAGGGTATCACCTTCCTTCCATCCGCCCGGTTTTACAAATACGGGTGTAACGGTATTGTATTTTATAAAATCGTTTTGCGAATGGTTTAAACTTCTTGCTTCAGCAGCGGTGATCACATATCCTTTTTCGGCGAGCTCGATGGCCGGTTGTATGAGTTTTTTAAAGGGCAGTTTGGCATAGGGCAAACTTTTAAAAATGCCCGCTACGGCGCCGGGAACACCGGCAGCCAGGTGACCGTTCTGGCTCAGATTGGTTTGTGCATTGCCCTGTTCATCGAGATACATATCGCGATGCGCTTTACCCGGCGCTTTTTCGCGGTAATCGATGGTTACCGTTTGCCCATTGGCCAGGCGAATAACGGTGAAACCGCCGCCGCCGATATTCCCTGCAGCGGGATATACTACGGCCAGCGCCAACTGGGTGGCGATGGCTGCATCCACGGCATTACCACCCTGTTTCAACATGGCAAGTCCCGTTTGGCTGGCCAATGGGTGTGCAGAAACCACGGCTCCATTGGTTCCGGTTCCTTTCTTTTGAATGGCATATTGAAATGGATTGATGTTAACTGAGCGGCTGCCGGAACAGGAAACTAATAATATAATTAGTGTAAACAGGTAAAAAATGGAGCGGGTCATAATATGTTTTGATTGAAAATCTAAAAATACGCTGTCAAAATTAGCGCATTGATTTTTTTATAATCAGCTAAATTGTTTTAACTTTAGTAACGCGAGTAACAAAAACTATTTCGGTTTCAAACTACATTGAGATTTATGAGAAGACGCAACATCAAACGGTGTATAGCAACCTCTTTTTCATTTCAATCTCCACTAACTTTGCGGTTTTTTGCTTTGCCATCATCATCCTGGTCAAAAGAATATGCGGGTACACCACATATTCCTGCAACCTGGTAATTGTTTGTCAGTAATTGCCGGCTTAAGCCGGTCAAATTATTTTTTTCCGTACCCGATCAAAAAGCAGTTATTTTTTTTCAATAGTATTTCCGTCACATGAGAAAAATCAAAAGCATTTCGCTCCGGCGAAGTGCTTTTTTGTTTTTCAACGTTTTGTTTACTTTCACTTTATGAATAATATCAGGCAAAAGGCACAAGGCATAAGGCATAAGGGGAGGTTATTCAGGTATAAAGTACGCTACTTTATGCCTTTATGCCTCTATGCCTTTATGCCTTTTTTAATGCACGGCCAGCTCAAATCGCCCGAACAATTCCTTGGCTACAAGATCGGCAGCCGGTATACACCCCATTTTAATGTAGTGAATTATTGCAGGCAGGTGGCCGAAGCCGCGCCTGACCGGGTGAAACTGGAACAGTATGGCCTTACCAATGAAGGACGCCCTTTATTGTTGTTGTTTATTACATCGCCGGAAAATATGCAGCGGCTGGAGGCCATAAGGATGAACAACCTGCGGCTGGCGGGAATGACCCGCGACAGGATGGCGCCCGACGAGAGGGGACCGGCCATCATCTGGCTCAGCTATAACGTTCATGGCAACGAAACGTCTTCGTCTGAAGCAGCCATGCTTACCTTATACGAACTGGTCAATGCTTCCAACACCAAATCAAAAACCTGGTTGCAGAATACAGTGGTGATTATCGATCCCTGTATCAATCCCGATGGGCGCGACCGTTATGTAAACTGGTACAATTCGGTGGCAGGCCAGCAGGCCGACCCACAGCCTTTTACACGCGAACATTCGGAACCCTGGCCCGGCGGGCGTTCCAATCATTATTATTTCGATCTCAACCGCGACTGGGCCTGGCAAACACAGGTGGAAACACAGCAGCGCATGGTTAAATACAACCAGTGGCTGCCGCATGTGCATGTTGATTTTCACGAACAGTACTACGATAATCCCTATTATTTTGCACCCGCCGCCGAACCTTATCACGAAGTGATCACACCCTGGCAGCGCGAGTTTCAAACCACCATCGGGAAAAACAACGCCAGATACTTTGATCAAAACGGCTGGCTGTTTTTTACCAAAGAACGTTTCGACCTGTTTTATCCCAGCTATGGTGATACCTATCCTTTATACAGGGGCGCCATTGGTATGACCTACGAGCAGGGCGGTCATAGCCGTGGCGGCGCAGCGGTGATCAATCACGATGGGGATACACTCACCTTATACGACCGCCTGATACACCATGTTACTACCGGTTTATCTACAATTGAGATTACCTCACAACATGCGGCCCGTGTAGTACAGGAGTTCAAAAAATATTATGATGAAGCACGCACCAAACCACCTGGCGATTTTAAGGCCTATGTGATAAAAGCCGATGATGGTTATAAGATCAATAAACTAAAAGAACTGCTCGACCGCAATGCCATTGAGTGGACCCATGCCAACAGCGGCAGCTATACCGGTGTGAATTATTTTACCGGAAAAACCGGTTCGTTCAAAACAGAAAGCCGTGACATCGTAGTAAATGCCAACCAGCCCAATGCCAACCTGGTAAAAGTATTGTTTGAAAAAAATCCGAAACTCAGCGATTCGGTGACCTATGATATTACTGCCTGGTCGGTGCCTTTTGTATATGGTTTAACCACCTATGGGCTGAACAATTATATCACCGGCACCACCAAAACACCCACCACCGGGCCTGCTGCGGGCAACAGCGGCAACAGCGTGGCCTACCTGGTGCGTTGGAACGGGCTGAACAGTGTACAATTCCTGAGTAGCCTGTTGCAGCAAAAAGTAAAAGTGCGTTTTGCCGAACAACCGTTTACAGCCAGCGGCGGCAACTACGAAAAGGGCACCCTCATCATTACACGCACCAGTAACCAGCAACTGGGTGATGCATTGGGCAGCATGATCGATTCGGCAGCCAGGAAAGCGGGTGTACAGGTACTAACCGTGGGATCGACCTTTGTAGACAAGGGTTTTGATTTTGGATCGGAAAAAGTGCACAGTATAAAGCCACCCAAAATAGGGCTGCTGGCGGGGCAGGGGGTATCGTCGCTGTCGATGGGTGAGGTATGGCATTATTTCGAAAAACAGATCCACTATCCCGTGCATGTGATCTGGAGCGATGATCTCAATAAAAACATACTGCGCGAACTGGATGTATTGATACTGCCCGATGGGCATTACCGCTTTTTGAGCGATAAAGGCATGAACGAGGCGCTGAAAGACTGGGTGAGCACCGGCGGCCGCCTCATTGCCCTCGAAGGCGCCGTGGCGCAACTGGCCACCAGCGACTGGACCATCAAGGCCAAAAAAAGTGAAGAAAACAAAGAAGGTAAGGAGGAAGAAAAGAAGGACGATTATTCGGCATTGCGCCGCTACGAGAACAGGGAACGCGATGTGATCCCCGGTTTTACACCCGGCTCTATATTTAAGGTGGAGCTGGATAATTCGCATCCGCTGGCTTTTGGATACGACGATGCTTATTTTACATTAAAACAGGATAATACCATTTACGAGTTTTTCAAGGAAGGAGGCTGGAATGTGGGTGTGCTGAAAAAAGACAACCAGGTGGCGGGTTTTGTAGGATCGAAGTTAAAAGACAAACTGAAAGACGGGTTGATCTTTGGCGTGCAGGACATGGGCCGTGGCGCCGTGGTATACCTGGCAGATAATCCGCTGTTCAGGAGTTTTTGGGAGAATGGAAAATTGTTGTTTAGTAATGCGGTGTTCCTGGTAGGACAATGAAAATATTGAATATTGAATATTGAACAGATGAATTCTAAAGTGTTCCTACTTCAATATTTAATATTCAATATTCAATATTTCTAAAGGGGGGTTAAATTTTACGTTCTAATTGGCGGGCTCCCCGTCATTCCGTTACTTTGAGCCTATGAGAGTAATACTGGTCATAGGCGCGCTATTTTTGGTACAGGGAGCATGGGCCCAGCCAGGATGGCAACAAAAAGCCGATTCTGTTACACGCCTCATCCAGCAATACTACAATCAAAAAAATATAACTGCATTATACAACCTTGGTGGACGGAAATTTATGTCTGCCATCGATCCTCAAAAGTTCAACCAGGCAACAGGCAGTTTGTTTCAGCAGGCCGGTGAACTCACTTCTTACCAGTTTGAGACCATCACCCACCAGGTAGCCAAATACAAGGCCACGTTCAGCAAAGCCGTACTGGCGCTGATGGTGGGGCTGGACAGCGCCGACAAACTGGAAACCTTTGCCCTGGTGCCTTATGAAAAGGAACTGCCGCCCAAAACCAGCCGGGTACCTACCAGCAACACCCTGAAAACGGCCCTCGATAAGAAGGTGGATTCACTGGTGTCGCCGTTTATGAAAAAAGGCAATACCGTGGGCCTGGCGCTGGGTATGTTGCAAAATGGCAATACCTATGTATATGGTTATGGCGAAACCGCTAAAGACAATCAACTGCTGCCCGACGGCAATACCCTGTTTGAGATCGGTTCTATTACAAAGACATTTACCGCTACACTGCTGGCCTGGTTTGTACAGCAGGGTAAAATACAATTGACCGATCCGGTGAACAAATACCTGCCCGATTCGATCGCTAAACTCGAATACAAAGGCAAGCCCATCACCATCGGTTCGCTGGCCAATCATTCATCGGGTTTGCCCCGCCTGGCCCGCAATGTGACCATGAACCACGATCCCGCCAATCCTTACCAGGATTACAACGATGAAGCATTGTATTCGTTCCTGGCGCATTTTACACCCATCCGTGAACCTGGTGTACAGTATGAATATTCCAACCTGGCCATGGGGTTGTTGGGGGTGATACTGGAACGGGTATCGGGTAAAACATATGAGCATTTGTTGCACGAGATCATATGGCAGCCATTACAAATGAACCATACACGTATTACCCTGGGGAGTAGCGATTCGGCGCAATTGGCGTTGGGATACGATAAAAACCTGCAGGCTGTACATTCCTGGGAATTTCAGTCGATGGCCGGTGCAGGCGCCATACGGTCCTGTATAAATGATATGCTGCTGTATGCCAAAGCGCAGGGCAGCGCCGCCAATACCGTCTTATCAAAGGCCATTCAGCTTACCCATTCACCAAGTTTTGAGAGCGGACAGCATAAATTGGGGCTGGGATGGCATATTTTTACCGTGAAAGGAAAAAATTATATTGCACACGACGGGCAAACGGGCGGTTATAGCAGTTCGATGATCGTGGACCCGGCCACCGGCAATGCGGTGGTGGTACTCACCAACGCTTCTGCAGGCCCGAGCCAATTGTCGTTTGACCTGATACAAACTTTGGAACAAAAATAAGTACATGCGTTTTTTTTACCTGAAGCACATTGTTTTACTGGTTGCCTGGCTGTATGCTATACCTGTATGCGCGCAAACACCTGCATCGCATTCGTCTGCTGAGATCTACCTGCAATTAAAAAAGCTGAAAGTACTGGGTTCGGTATTATATATGGCTGCCCACCCCGACGATGAAAATACACGCCTGCTGGGCTGGCTGGCCAAAGAACGGCTGTACCGCACCGGCTATTTATCGTTGACCCGTGGTGATGGTGGCCAAAACCTCATTGGCGACGAACAGGGCATAGAGCTGGGGCTGATACGCACCCAGGAATTGCTGTCGGCCCGCCGTATAGACGGCGCTGAACAGTTTTTCAGCCGCGCCTTTGATTTTGGTTTTAGCAAAAGCACCGAAGAAGCCCTTGAAAAATGGGGCAGGGATAAAATACTCAGCGATGCCGTGTGGGTGATACGCCGTTTTCAACCCGATGTGATCATTACACGTTTTCCGCCCGATAGCCGGGCAGGGCATGGCCATCATTCCGCCTCTGCTGTGCTGGCGCACGAAGCATTTAAGGCCGCCGCCGACCCCAAACGTTTTCCCGAACAACTCAAATACGGCGTTCAACCCTGGAAGGTGAAACGCATTATGTGGAACACCTTTAGCTTTGGCAATACCAATACTACCAGCAACGACCAACTGAAAATAGAAGTGGGCGATTACAATGCCATACTGGGCAAAAGTTATGGTGAAATTGCCGCCGTAAGCCGCAGCCAGCACAAAAGCCAGGGTTTTGGTGTGGCAGGCAGCCGTGGCGCCCAACTGGAATATTTTGCCTTTACCGATGGCGAACCCGCTAAAAACGACCTGATGGATGGCGTAAATACAAGCTGGAGCAGGGTAGAAGGGGGCGCCGCCATCGATGCCATGATCGACCAGATACTGGCTGGTTATTCCATAGCCCATCCAGAACAATCGGTGCCTGCCCTGGTGAAGCTGTACACCGCGGTAAAAGATATCAAAGACAATTACTGGAAAACACAAAAGCTGGAAGAGATACAACACCTGATTGAAATGTGCAGCGGATTGTTTATGGAGGCCACGTCACCCGGCGAGCTGGCCGTGCAGGGCGATACCATGCGTGTGAACATATCGTTGAACAACCGCTCGGGTGTGGCCATTACATTGAACAGGGTCAGCCTGGATGTGATGGACAGCACCCTGAACAAGCCACTGGAAACAAACCGCAACCTCAACTTCTCCAAATCGTTTTATGTGTTTACCAATAAACCGGTATCGCAACCATACTGGCTGGAGCATAAAATGAGCGATGGCTCCTTTACCGTAAATGACCAGTTGCTGATTGGTAAACCAGAAAACAATGCCGCCTACGAAGCCAAATTTGAGGTAACGATAGAGGGATTGCGATTGACCTTTACCAAACCGGTGATGTATAAACATACCGATCCTGTAAAAGGGGAGCAATACCAACCCCTGGTAGTGGTGCCGCCTGCCACGGTAACCACCGACCCCAGCATCGTTATATTTCGTAAGGGGCAAAAACAAAAAGCCGAAATAGCCATCGATGTAACGGCCAACAAACCCTTTAATAATTACACAGCCAAAGTATCGAAAAGGCTTACCTACGATAACAGCACGCAAACAGATACTAATTTTACGCTGCAGCCCGGTCTGCAAAAACAATATCTTTTTAATATAGATAACACCATGCTCAGGAACAAAGACCAGGACTTTGTACAGGCCTTTGTGGAGTTGAGAAATGGGAAAGAAGAACAGCCGGCCTACCTGAACCGCAGCAGCATTCGCTACGATCATATTCCGCATATTCATTATTTCTACCAGGATGCCATCAAGGTGCTGAATATGGACCTGAAGACCGTTGGTAAAAAGATCGGTTATATAGAAGGCGCCGGCGATAAGGTGCCCGTTGCACTGCTGCAAATGGGGTATGAAGTAACCGTGCTGAAAGAAAAAGATATTACGCCGTTCAACTTAAAACAGTTCGATGCGGTGATCACCGGTATTCGCGCTTATAATGTGCACGATTACCTGGAAACCAAATACGCCGTGCTGATGGATTATGTAAAGGAGGGCGGTAACCTGATCGTGCAGTATAACACCAGCAATTTTATCAGTACCGTATCCTCGAAGATCGGGCCATATCCCTTTGCCATTTCACGCAACCGCGTAACGGATGAAAATGCAAAGGTGGATTTCCTGCTGCCCAATCACGCCGTATTAAATTATCCGAATAAGATCACCGAAAAAGATTTTGAAGGCTGGGTGCAGGAGCGAGGAATTTATTTTGCCGATAAAACGGATGCTGCGTATGAAATGCCCCTGTCGATGGCCGATCCCAACGAAAAAGCACATACCGGCAGTTTGATCATTGCCAATTATGGCAAGGGCGCCTTTGTGTACACAGGGCTGGTGTTTTTCAGGGAACTGCCTGCAGGCGTGCCGGGCGCCTATCGATTACTGGCGAATATGATTGCTTTAAATAAAAAGAAAGGGTAGTAGATGTTAACCAAGCGCGAAACGCTGTTTATTGTTTCCATTATTCTGGGGTTGATCATCGGGAAGTTGATAAAACGAATGTCGGTAGGGCTGGTGTTGGGGGTATTGCTGGCGGTAATGGCCATTACGATATTCTCCCGGAAAAGAAAATAAAGAATGAATGAATGAAATGAACCGCTTGCCATCAGAAAAGGAAAAAGTTCCTTTATTTAAAAGCTGGCGCTATTGGTACTGGCTGGTGATCGGGTTCCTGGTATTGTTGATGATATTGTTTTACCGTTTTACTAAACATTACTCATGAACTTTTCCCGGTTAGACTGGCTGGTACTGGTACTTACCTTATTGCTCATCATCGTGTATGGCGTTTACCGAGGCCGCACCTCGAAAGACCTGGAAGGGTATTTCCTGAGCGACCGGCAAATGCCCTGGTGGATTGTGCTGCTGAGCATCATGGGTACGCAGGCCAGCGCCATTACTTTTTTAACCGCACCCGGACAGGCCTATTCCGATGGGATGCGTTTTGTGCAATACTATTTCGGGTTGCCCCTGGCCATGGTGGCGGTATGCCTGATCTTTGTACCCATCTTTCGCCGTTTAAAGGTGTATACTGCCTACGAATACCTGGAGCAGCGCTTCGATCTGAAAACAAGAACGCTTACATCTTTTCTCTTCCTGTTGTCGCGCGGTGTATCTACAGGTATCAGTGTATTGGCGCCCTCTATTATTTTGCACAGCATGCTGGGCTGGGATATTACGCTTACCAACCTGTTTATGGGTGGTTTGCTGATCATTTATACGGTTACCGGCGGTACCAAAGCAGTGGCCTATACACAGCAATTACAATTCATCATCATTTATGCCGCCATGTTTATTGCCGCCTGGTGGGCCATCAAAATGCTGCCGGAAGGTATTGGCGTGTCGGAAGCATTGCATATAGGCGGTACCTCGGGCAAACTTAATTTGTTTACCACCGGTATTACCGAAAAAGGATTCGACTGGAAAGACCGGTACAATATATTCAGCGGCATCATTGGCGGTTTCTTTTTAGCGCTTAGTTATTTTGGTACCGATCAAAGCCAGGTAGGCCGTTACCTCACGGCCCGTACCGAACAGGAGAGCAAGCTGGGTTTGCTGATGAACGGACTGGTAAAGGTGCCCCTGCAGTTTGGCATCATGCTCATAGGTATTTTCATTTTTGCTTTTTACCAGTATCATAATGCACCGGCCTATTTTAACCTGGCGCAGGAAAAGACCATTCAGAACAGTCCCAATGCCGCGGAATATGCCAGTGCCACGGGTAAATACGACGAACTGCAGCAGGAAAAAAGCAAAACGGTAGCCGCCCTGGGTAATGCCTTGCAGCAAAACGACCAACAAACAGCCGCGGCCTTAAAAACCACCCTGCAGCAGCAACAACAGCAGGGCGCGCTGATCCGCGATAGTATAAAGAACATCGTGAAGAAAACGATACCCGAAACCGATGGCAACGATACCAATTATATCGTGCTTCGTTTTGTGGGTGATTTTTTACCAAATGGACTGGTGGGATTATTTATTGCCATCATATTCCTGGCCTCGTGGAGCAGTATTGCTGCCGCGTTGAATGCATTGGCTTCCTGTACCATGGTAGATTTTCATAAGCGTTTTTCGAAACGGGCTATCAGTCCCATAAAAGAATACCGCTGGTCGCAGATATATACGTTTGTGTGGGGTGTGTTTTGTATAGTGGTGGCGCAGTTCAGTTATAACCTGGGTAATAGTTTGATTGAAGCGGTGAATATATTGGGCAGTTGGTTTTATGGCACCATACTCGGTATTTTTTTGGTGGCCATATTTATGAAGCGGGTAAATGGTCATGCCGTTTTTATGGCCGCCATATTAGCCGAGCTGATCGTGATCAGTGTGTATTATCTCAACCTGTTCTCCTTCCTGTGGTTGAATGCTATTGGCGCTTTTGGCGTCATTATATTCAGCGGTTTGCTGCAGTTTGTATTCAAAAGCAAACCCGCCAACCCATAAAAAAGCCCCATTCAACTGAACGGGGCTCACACTAAAAATAGAAACAATTATTTTAAAGTAGCCAGCAGTTTCTGGTTCAGCGCTACATAATCATCGTTTTTGGCTTCTTTGGCCAGTTCGATGGATTTGTTGGCGGCAGTAACGGCTTCCTGCTTTTTGCCCAGTTTGGCCAGGCAGGCGGCTTGTTGATGGTATACCCAAAAGGCCTTGGGGTTTTGCTCGGTGGCTTTATTGAACCATTCCAATGCCTTGTTCATGTCTTTGCCGTTGTTCATGTAGTACAGGGCGGCATTAAAATAGGGTTTGTTGGCGCCATCGCCTTTCATGATCTCATCTATCTGGGCCATTACCTTTGAATCTACATCGGTGGTAATGGGCAGGGTTACCATAGTATTGTCCCACATTAGTTGCAAATCGAGCTTGTCGGAGCTGATGTTGGCAAACTGGATGGTAAAGCTCTCTGCTTTGTTGCCTGTTTTTACCGGTTTGGCCTGTACGCGCACTACATCGTTCTCTTGTTTGTAGGCTGCGGGAGAGGTTACATCGGTTTGTTTGGTGATGATGATGGTCCAGTTGGCTTTATCGGGGATGGTTAATAAACCGTATTTACCGGCGGGTATTTTGGTACCTCCGATGGTTACATCATCGCCGAAATTAAGCGTGGTAGCGCCGTTGGCGCCGGTACGCCATACTTTGCCATAAGGCACCAGGTCGCCAAAGATCTTGCGGCCTTTTATGGCGGGGCGTGAATAAGACAGTTCAACGGAAGACAGGCCAAAGTCCTGTTTGATTGTTTGTGTGGGTGAAGGCGCGGGCGTTTTTAACTGCTGTGCATTCACAGCACCTCCCAGCGCAAGCAGGCAAATTGCGAGCAATACATTCATTCTCATGACGAACATTTTTTTTGCGAAAGTAAGGTAATAAAAACAGTAAATGAACGAAAGTTATGCGAATCAACCGCCGGGTGTGTACCGGTGGCTGCCTACACAGGACGGCGTATGCCGGTGGCGGGTTGCATATGTTGAAATTTGTTATGGGCGACCAATATGCCGCCCCTATCGGGGCGGATTCAATTGTATACGTGATCGTATCTACCAATATTATGTCCCTGGCGGGACATTTTTGTGCCTCGTTAGGGGCATTATATCGGTAGCTATGTTTGTGTGCAACGGGTTTCGCCCCTAGCGGGGCGGATTCAATTGTATGCGTGATCGTATCTACCAATATTATGTCCCTGGCGGGACATTTTTGTGCCCCGTTAGGGGCATTATATCGGTAGCTATGTTTGTGTGCAACGGTTCCGCCCCTTTAGGGGCGGATGCAATTGTATGCGTGATCGTTTCTACCAATATTATGTCCCTGGCGGGACATTTTTGTGCCCCGTTAGGGGCATTATATCGGTAGCTATGTTTGTGTGCAACGGGTTACGCCCCTTTAGGGGCGGGATATTGGTAGCTGTTGCAACCAATGCCATTAAAATTTCACGATAACGGTGATCTTTGCCTTACGGCCCTTCACCAGCTTCCAGGCGGGACCCTGGCTGATAAGCCGGATGGCCTCCTCATCGTAGGGTTTGGCCAGTGATTGTTCTATATTGAAATTAGAAAGCGTTCCCTTTTTATTCACCATAAACGACACCACCACATTCCCCTTCATCCCGGGATAACCCACCGGGCGTTGTTTGTTTTTTTCCAGGTATTGTTCATAAGCCATCCACCCAAACACCGGCTCGGCATCCTGCACCATTACTTTCGGATAATTGGTTTTTACCGCATTTTTTTTGCTCCGGGCGCCATAACCTGCCACCACTACCTCGGCCAGGCCGGCATTGGCGGGTTGCAATTGCAATTCATTCAACGAGGCATTGTTCTGCAACCTGAAATTCTGGGTACCATAACCGGTCACATTCACCGCTACATCTACCGCCGTATCGTTGGCGGGTAATTGAAAATAGCCCCTTTTATCGGTGAGCATATGATAGCTGGCGTTGTTGGGCAGGGTGATGCGGGCGTTGGCTACGGGGTTGTGGAAGGGATCGGTTACCCGGCCTTTTACAACACCCGAGAGATCGGTACTGCCAGTGATCACGCTTTTACGCTGGCTGTCGTTGGCGGCAGCGACGGTAATGAGCTCGATATCCGCGTTATTAAAATCTTCAAACTTTTTTGGAGTGTCAACAGTAGGTACATTCACTACAACGGACTCTTTGTGTACAGCCTGCACCTTTTTTTCGTCAAAGGCCTGGCGGCGCATAATGCCTGCCCTGTTGATGGCCTCCTGTTTCGCTGTTTGTTCTACAGCCAATGCGTTAGCCTGTGCCTTTGCGGTATCTAAGACGGCTGCCATGGGTGGCGCCGGCGCTTTGGCTGCCTGGCTTACGGGGCGTTCTACGGTACGCGGCTTTTCTTGTTTGGGTGGTTGTACGGCCGCTACTGCATCTTTCTCTTCCTGTTTCGGTTCGGCCACAAAACTATCCTGTTTTGCCTGCGTTACCACTGCTTCGGGCGCTTCCTGCTGTTTGGCAACGATGGTAGTTTCATTCTTTGTGGTTGAGTAATTGTATATCCATAAAGCACCTGCAATAACGATCACCGCCGCAGCGGCTGCCTGCCACCAGCGGAAGGCAATCACAGGCGCTGAATTTTTTTTACCGGTGCGTGTTTGCAGGGTGTTGCGTAATTCCTGTAATTGAGCGGTCACCACAGGTTCGCCATGTTGCTGCAGGGCTTCCTGCATGCCTTCCATAGCATCTGCCAGGAAGGGGTCTTCCAGGGCCGCTTTTTCCATGGCATGCATTTCCTGGGGAGACAGCTCTCCCTGCACATACCGGCGGATATCTGCGGCCGTATAGGTGATATGGTGGTTGTTATCGTTCATGGTTGTTACCCCCGCCCCCGCCCCCGGGCTTCGCCCGGGGCTACCAACGGGTCGTCCCTGCGGGACGATGCCTATGTGTGACGTGTTGTATTAACGGGTTGTGGTTGCTAAGGTGATTTGTTTTTCCATACATATTTTCAAGTTTCTTCTTCCGTTTTGAATATGGCTCCTTACTTTGTTCCAGTCCATACCGGTTGCTTCTGCTATTTCTTTATAACATTTATTTTGCAAATAAAACAGCTCTACGCTTATTCTTTGTTCGTCGGATAAGGTTTGCAAACAATGCTCCATTTTTTGCAGGTTTTCTTCCTTAGCCAGTACGCCATTCAGATGCACATTGTCTTCCAATTGCATACTTTCTGTTTTAAATTCAACCGTTTTCAGGTTTTTAGGTGTGCGCAACTGCATAAGACAATGATTTTTAGCCAGTGTGTACAGCCAGCTTTTAAAATTATCCACCTCGTGTTTAGGCAGTTTTTGCACCAGTTCTTCGAAGATCTGCATTACGGCATCCCTGGCCGCTTCGGGCTGTTTCAGGTATTTCAGGCATACGCCATACAGCAGGTCCATATACCGTTGAAACAGAATGGCCAGCACGTCCATATTGCCGGTGGTGCGGAAGAGATCGGCCAACTCTTTATCGGGCAGCCCGTTGCGTGATATATTCTTTAAAAATGCCAATGGATAAAATTAACAAAAGATGGCCGTATCATAAAAAACGCTCAACAGGCCTGTGTAATTATTTCCATACCCGCATCTAATGTTCAAACAACCGGCTTATGTCAACAACTGTACGCATTCAAATAGACCAGCCCTGCCATGAGAACTGGCAGGCTATGACACCCTCCGAAATGGGCCGTTTTTGTAAGGCCTGTCAGAAACAGGTGGTGGATTTCAGCACTATGACGGATAAGGAGATACTGGACTATATTTCCACAGCCACCAGCTCCATCTGCGCCAATGCCACCCGCGATCAACTGAACAGGGATATAAAAGAGCCCGGGACAAAAAAACGCTATACGCTTGCTTATGTATGGAATTTATTACTGGCCGCTTTTTTGATTACGAGGGCCGATGCACAGGTAACCCCGGTGAAAAAACCAGTGACCACCACCCAGGCGCCTGATGATATTTTTGTTGGTACGATTGAAGTACGAACGCATGCTGTTCGTACCGAAATAAACGGAATCGTGATCGATTCTACCAATGGTGCGCCTTTACCCGGCGTATCTGTTACGATAAAGGGTACAAACAGGGGTGTTGCTACAGATAGCTTAGGGAAATTTAAACTATTACTGGATGATGATGAACCGGTGGAACTGGAATTGAGCAGCGTGGGATTTACCAGGAAAACGATACTTGCCGGCTCAAGTGAACCGTTAACGGTGGCGCCTATCACAGATTGGATCTACGCTGGGAGCAGTGGTGGTAGAATGGTGCTGCCCAATAAAGAGATCAAAGCCACCCCCAATCCCGTTATACGTGGTAACAACATACAGGTAAACCTGTTCCTGCCACAACCAGGCGCCTACAAACTGGAACTGATGGATGCCGCCGGCAAAGTGGTGCTGGTACAGGCAGTACAAATGCCCGATAAAACAAAAACGATACAGGTACCTACCAACGCCCACTGGAGCGCAGGCATGTACTGGTTCCGCTTAACCGGGCAGCACATCAATAAAGTTTTTCACACTAAGTTGTTGCTGCAGTAGCAAAGGCGGGATGAAACTGGTGCAGGGTATCTCTCAGATACTCCCTGTCTAAATGGGTATAGATCTCCGTGGTGGTAATACTTTCATGACCCAGCATTTCCTGCACGGCCCGCAAATCGGCCCCGCCTTCTACCAGGTGGGTGGCAAAGGAATGGCGGAAGGTATGCGGGGAGATATTCCTGGTAATACCTGCTTTTTTTACCAGGTCTTTCAGCATTAAAAATATCATCACCCGTGTAAGCCTGGCGCCGCGGCGGTTGAGAAAAAGAATGTCTTCGTGGCCCTTTTTAACGGGTATATGCACCCTGATATCATTTTTATAAATATTGATGTACCTGGTGGCCGATTGCCCGATGGGCACCAGCCTTTCTTTATCGCCTTTACCGGTAACACGAATAAAACCTACATCCAGGTAAAGCCCTGATATTTTTAAGTTCACCACCTCACTTACACGCAACCCGCAACTGTACATGGTTTCCAGGATGGCTTTGTTGCGTCCGCCCTCGGGTTTGCTCAGGTCTATCTGGGCAATGATGCTTTCAATTTCATCAAAGGTAAGCACGTCGGGCAGGGCGCGTTTCAGCTTGGGGGTTTCCAGTAATACGGTAGGATCTTTGGTAACGATATTTTCGATGAGGCAGTACTTGTAAAACGAGCGGATGCCCGATATGATGCGCGCCTGCGAAGTGGGGGTCATACCCAGTTCACCCACCCAACGGATAAACTGCTGCAGATCGGCCAGGGTAATATTCCCCGGTGTACCGGCATGGCCTTTCTCCTGCAGGAACAGGGTAAGCTTTTCCATATCACGCAGGTAGGCTTCCACCGAATTATCGGATAAAGACTTCTCGAGTTGCAAAAAAGCTTTAAAACCTTTTTTATAGGGTTCCCACATGTATACAAATTGATATAATCCGCTATATTCGTTGCCAAAATTAACGCTTAAATTCTACTGTTTCCCCATGCTGATGACACTTCGTAAAATGAAAAACCAGATGCGCGCCAATAGGTCTTCATTCAGAAGATTCCTGACCAGGCTTGAAAAAACGCCCCCGCGCGGTTTGGATCTGTTGGCTGTGCAAACCGATGTGCTGGTTTGGAGCGAAACAGACTGCCTGTCTTGCGCCAACTGCTGCAAGACCATGACGCCTACTTTCACCGACAAGGATATCAAACGCATTTCGGCCCACCTGCATATGAGCGAAGCGGCCTTTCGTAAAAAATGGCTGAAAAAAGACCGCCAGGGCGATTGGATCAACACACAACAGCCCTGCCAGTTCCTGAATTTGAAGGATAATAAATGTTCCATTTATGAAGTGCGGCCCAAAGACTGCGCAGGTTTTCCGCATCATACCCGCCGCCGCATGGTAGATTATATGCATGTATTCAAACAAAACATCGAGTATTGCCCCGCCACCTACCGCCTGGTGCAAAGGATGATGGAGAAGGTGAAGTTTTAGAGATACACGTCTTCGATAAAATAATATACAGGTTCCTGTTCGGGCAACAGGGTGATGGAAAGAATATCATATTGCACGGGCATCCATTGCTGGTATTGATACTGGAAGGCCGTGCCGGTCCTGAGCATGCGCCTGATCTTACGCCGGTCGACCCTTTCTTCGGGAAAACCATACGCATCGCTTCTTCTGGTTTTCACTTCAATAAAATGCAGCACACCGTTTTTCTCGGCGATGATATCCATCTCAAAACGCCTGTACCGCCAGTTGCGCATGAGAATGCTAAAGTTGTTTTGCAACAACCAGGCAATGGCTAATTCTTCTCCTTTTTTACCGGTATCATGATGAGTATAGCACATATATTTGCAATTATGAGCGATACAAAAATCTTCAAGCTGCATGGAAAGGTTCAACATTATGCATGGGGTGGCGCTGATTTTATTCCGGCCTTACTGCATCTTTCCAATAATGAAAAAAAGCCGTTTGCCGAGTATTGGATGGGAGCGCATGATAATGTTCCTTCGGAGGTGGTATTGTCCAACGGCGCTACACAACCGCTGAATGAATTTATAAAAAATAATCCGGCCGGCACGCTGGGTGAAAAAGTAGCTGCAACGTTTGGCCGCCTGCCTTACCTGTTCAAGGTGCTCGATGTAAAAGATATGCTATCTATACAGGTGCATCCTTCCAAGGCCGATGCCGAATCGGCTTTTGATGCAGAGAACAGGAAGGGAACGCCGCTGAATGCGCCCGACCGTAATTATAAAGATGATAACCACAAACCCGAGCTGATGCTGGCCCTGAGCGATTTTTGGTTATTACACGGCTTTAAGGCGCCGGAAATCCTGTCGGAGCTGTTGTTAAATACACCGGAACTGCAGTTCCTGGAGCCTGTTTTCGATGGTAAAAATTACGAGGCTTTGTACGAAACGGTAATGCTGATGCCGCAACAGGAAGTGAATGAAAGGCTGAAGCCCCTGGTAGACCGTATCGTTCCCCTGTACGAAAAGGGATTTTTAGACAGAAGCCAGGAAGATTTCTGGGCGGCACGCGCCTTCAACACATTCTGCGAACCCAATCACATGGACCGCGGCATCTTCTCCATTTATTTCTTTAACCTGGTGCATCTGACACCCGGCCAGGCCATTTTCCAGGATGCCGGTATTCCGCATGCCTACCTGGAAGGGCAGAATATGGAATTGATGGCCAATTCAGACAATGTATTACGTGGCGGGCTTACCAATAAACACATCGATGTAACCGAGCTGATGCACCATGTGCGTTTTGAGCCCGTGGTACCCGGTATTCTTACCGGAACTGCCAGTCAGACAGCCGGGGAGGACCGTTTTCCCACACCGGCGGCAGATTTTGAGCTGAGAAGGCTGGTATTGGATAAAGAAGTAAAACTAACGACCGCTACGGCGGATATTTTCTTTGTGTATGAGGGAGCGGTGCAAACAGGGGACCTGCGTTTACAAAAAGGGGAGGCCTTCCTGGCCGTGGCAGGGGCCGCATTTACCGTTCAGCCGCAGCCCCATGCCGTTCTTTTCAGGGCTACCGTTCCAAATGTTTAAATCTTTTAATTTATTTTTGCCGGTATGAAACAAAACAAATCCTTCATATGGTCGCTGGTGATCATGATCGTGGTGGCCTCGCTGTACCGTGTTATACCCAACCGTCCGTTTGGTTTTGCTCCCCAGTTAGCGCTGGCTTTGTTCAGTGGCGCTGTGATCAGGGATAAAAGGTATGCGTTTTTGCTGCCGCTTATTTCCATGTTTATATCCGACCTGATTTACCAGGTATTGTATATGACGGGTGTAACGCCTATTTATGGGTTTTACCAGGGCATGCTGTTTAATTATATCCTCTGTGCTTCGGTAACCGTGTTTGGGTTGTTTATCAAACGTATTCGTGTCATCAATATCATCGCGGCATCGTTGGCTGCGCCTACTTATTTCTTTATTGTGTCTAACTTTTTTACCTGGCTGGGTGTGGGATTTTTTGTGGAGTATCCCAAAACCTGGGAAGGGTTGATGGAATGTTATGTGGCAGGGCTGCCGTTTTATAAGAACAGCCTGATGGGTACTTTGGTGTTTAGTACCGTGTTGTTTGGAACCTGGTATTTTGTGAACAGGCCGAAGCCTGTGACTGTATAGCCGGGCCCCCGGAAGGGCACCGAACCGGAACGCATTAATCCCGGCCCCACAGGGCCGGGATTAATGCGTTTATGAGGCTTCGAAGCCGGTATCTTCCAGCAAATTGCCTCCGTCGGCGGCTGCCGTCGCCAACTGGTCGCACCGGTTGTTCAACGGATTATCGGCATGCCCTTTTACCCACTTAAATTTGATGTTATGCTTTTGCGCCAGCTTATGATACCGCATCCATAGATCCTTGTTCTTCTTACCCCCTGCAAACCCCGTCGCCAACCACTTGCGCAGCCATCCTTCCGAAACGGCCTTCACCACATACTGGCTATCGCTGTAGATCGTAATATTCAATCCCTCGCGGTTCAGGGCCTCCAGGGCCGCAATCACCGCCATCAACTCCATACGGTTGTTGGTGGTGCGCCGGTAACCGGCAGAGAGTTCCTTGCTTTTGCCGCCCCATTGCAATATAGCGCCATATCCCCCCGGACCCGGATTACCCCGGCTGGAGCCATCGGTATAAATGATCAGTTCTTTGTTCACAACGAATACGAATTAAATTAAACTTGTATCACACCGGTGCTAAATGCCGGTATGTGGGGATTATGATCGGCGGCAGCAATGCTTTCCGAAATGATCGACCGTGTTTGTACAGGGTCTATGATGGCATCTACCCATAACCGGGCCGCGGCATAATAGGGGGTAGTTTGTTTATCATAACGGCCTTTGATTTCCGATAATAATTTTTGTTCTTCTTCGGCACTTACCTCACTTCCTTTGGCCTTCATGGCCGATACCTGAATTTGCAGCAGTGTTTTGGCCGCCTGGTCGCCACCCATCACGGCTATTTTGGCGCTGGGCCAGGCATATATAAACCGCGGATCGTAGGCCTTGCCGCACATGGCATAATTACCGGCCCCATAGGAGTTGCCCACCACGATGGTGATCTTGGGCACCACGCTGTTGGCCACGGCATTCACCATTTTGGCGCCGTCTTTTATAATACCGGCATGTTCGCTGCGCGAGCCTACCATAAACCCGGTCACATCCTGCAAAAACACCAGAGGTATTTTTTTCTGGTTGCAATTCATGATAAAACGCGCGGCCTTGTCGGCGCTGTCGTTATAGATCACGCCACCCATTTGCAGCTCGCCTTTGGCGTTTTTGACCATGGTGCGCTGGTTGGCCACGATGCCCACGGCCCAGCCATCGATGCGGGCATAACCACAAAGAATGGTTTTGCCATAATCTTGTTTAAACTGTTCATAGCTGCCGCCATCTACGATGCGTTCAATAATCTCGAGCATATCATACGGACGGGTACTGTCTGCCGGCAGTATACCATAGATATCATCATCTTTTTTGGCAGGTGCTTTCGGGGCAATGCGATCGAAACCGGCTTTGGGTGCATGCCCCAGCTTCGACATGATCTTTTTCACCTGGTCGAGGCAGGCTTCTTCGGTATCGAACTTATAGTCGGCAATTCCGCTGATGGCATTGTGGGTAGTGGCGCCACCCAATGTTTCTGCATCTATATTTTCACCGATGGCCGCTTTTACCAGGTAAGGCCCTGCCAGGAATATGCTGCCATTGCCTTCCACCATCAGCGTTTCATCGCTCATGATGGGCAGGTAGGCGCCACCGGCTACACAGGCGCCCATCACCGCAGCAATTTGGGTGATGCCCATAGCGCTCATGCGTGCATTGTTCCGGAATATGCGGCCAAAATGTTCTTTATCGGGAAATATCTCGTCCTGCATGGGCAGAAATACACCGGCACTGTCTACCAGGTAAATGATGGGCAGCCGGTTTTCCATGGCAATCTCCTGCAGGCGCAGGTTCTTTTTACCGGTGATAGGAAACCAGGCCCCGGCCTTTACGGTTTGGTCGTTGGCCACGATCACGCACTGGCGGCCGCTTACATAACCCACACCGGCTACCGTACCGCCGGCCGGGCAGCCGCCCTGTTCTTCATACATATCCCAACCGGCAAAGGCGCCGATCTCCACAAAGGGTGTATCGGCATCACGCAGGTAATCGACCCGTTCGCGGGCCGTGAGTTTGTTTTTTTCTTTTTGTTTGGCAATCGCTTTTTTTCCCCCGCCTAAGGCCACCTGTGCAAAACGCTGTCGCATTTCGCTGAGGGCCCTTTTCATCAGATCCTCATTGCGGTTAAATTCAAGATTCATAATGTGAAGATAAGGGGATAGGCTCATTTAACCACCGCCAGCGCCATGCCGTCGTGGTCTTTCATACCTACCATTTGCAATATGGTGGCGGTAACATCGTTATTGGCGCCCAGCATGTTGTTGAAGCGTTGGGCGCCTGCCACCATTTCATCGGCAGGGGCCTCGTCCATCACCTTGCCATCGCGTATCACATTGTCGGCCACGATCAGCGCGCCGGGGCGCGCCAGGCGTACCGCCCACTGGAAGTACTCGGCATAGGGCGGTTTATCGGCATCGATAAAGATCATATCAAAGGGGCCGGCGCCCTCTGCCTGCAGTTGCGGTAATATGTCCAGGGCCTTGCCCACCCGTATCTCTACCTGCGAAGCCAAACCGGCGCGCTCGATATTTTTACGGGCCACTTCGGCATGTTTGGGATCGTATTCGAGGCTGATCAAATGCCCTTCGGGCGGCAATGCGCGCGCCATCCAAATGGTGCTGTAACCCGCCAGGGTACCCAGTTCCAGGATATTCTTTGCATTCACCAGTTTGGCCAGCACCTGTAAAAACTTACCCTGGTTGGGCGATACGCTGATGGCCGGCATACCGGCTTCTTCCAGCGAACGGGTGGCTGCTTTCAGCGCTTCGTCTTCGTGACCCAACAGGTTGGCGATGTATTGATCCACCTGTTCAAAAATGGTATTGCTCATATTCTTGCGTTTAATTATGGATGGTATATAAAATTAAAGGTTCATGTGGTAATGAACGCGTCCTAAAAAAAGTTTCCTATTTTTAAGACCGTATGTGGAGGAAAAAAACAGCCTGGTTGATATTAATTGGGTTGGCCATTGTTATTAAGCTATTTTCTTTTTTTCCGGATGCTGTTGAAACCTACTATGCAACCGGTATATATCCTGTTATCGCAAAAACACAACGTATCTTATTTGGCTGGCTGCCTTTTAGTGTGGGCGATATCTTGTATGGCGCGGTGGTAGTATGGCTGTTGTACAGGTTATACATCACGGTGAGGCGGGTGGTAAAAAAACAAACGAACCAGCGTTTCTGGCTGAATGGATTAAAACAATTCGGGTTTGGGATACTGCTGGTATACGTGGTGTTCAATATACTATGGGGATTGAATTACGACCGCCGAGGCGTGGCCTGGCAACTGGGTTTGAAAGTGGAGCGGTATTCGAAAGACGACCTGGTGCATGTGATGCAGGAGATCGTGGAACGGCTGAATACGCTGGATGCCGAGGCGCATGGCAACCGCGCCACCCTGAAAAGCAAACCGCACCTTTTTAAAAATGCCATCGATGCCTATGGGGAATTAGCGGGCAACGAGCCTGCCTTCGAATATTCTTTTCGTTCAGTAAAACCTTCGTTGTTCAGTTACCTGGGTAATTACCTTGGTTATACCGGTTACTACAATCCTTTCAGCGGTGAAGCCCAGGTAAATACCACTGTGCCGTTGTTTGTGCAGCCTTTTACTACCTGTCATGAAATAGGTCACCAGTTGGGTTATGCCAAGGAAAATGAAGCCAATTTTGCGGGTTATTTATCTGCCAAATCCTCCTCCAACCCATCGTTCAGGTATTCGGTGTATTTCGATCTGTATTCCTATGCGCGGTATTATCTGATGGCGCAGGACAGTATAGCGGCGCATCAACTGGATGCGCAGTTACAACCGGGTATTAAGGATGATTATAAAGAACTGAAAGAGTTTGTAAAACGATACCGCAATCCCATCGAGGTGATCGTGGATAAATTATACGGGCAATACCTCATCGTAAACAACCAGCCATCGGGCAAACTTTCTTACAATGAAGTAGTGGCCTGGCTGGTGGCGTATTATAGAAAGTTTGGGAAAGAGGCCATTTAGCGTTGCTGCAATCTTCTTTGCGGGCGGCCGAATATCAGATACAGCACGGGTCCGATAAAGGGCATCAGCAGCACGATCAATACCCATATGATCTTGATATCCGGCGTATTGAATTCCGAACGAACGATATCTACAAGTGCCAGAACGGGTATTAGCAATGCGCATAGTACCAGTACTACAAAGAAAAAGGTTCCGGGCATAGCGATAAGCAGGTGCATAAACCAGTGTTTATAATATGAGTCGTTCTATAGCCCGAAAAATTACACACTAGAACTTATTCTTCCACATCATGCTTTCCACCGGCCGGTTCGGTTGTCCGCTGTATTTGGCGTCTTTTTTCTGGTTGTATTTGATCTCGATTTCACCTTCCACGGGGAAATATATAAGCTGACCAATGGGCATGCCCTTGTATACTTTCACCGGTTGTTTAACGGATATCTCCAGTGTCCAGTTGCCGCAAAAACCCACATCGCCCTTACCGGCTGTGGCGTGGATATCGATGCCCAGGCGGCCCGTGCTGCTTTTACCTTCCAGGAAGGGCACATGGGCATGTGTTTCGGTGTATTCTTCGGTAACGCCCAGGTAAAAGATATGGGGGTACAGCACAAATCCATCGTCGGGGATCTCGAAATGCTCGATCTCGTTGTGTTTTTTGGCATCCAGTATATGCTCCCGGTAGGTAGCCAGGAACTTACCCAGGTGCACATCGTACGAGTTGCTGCCCAGGCAGGCCCGGTTATAGGGTTCAATACGGATGTTGCCTTTCTCCATTTCTTCCAGTATGCGTTTATCCGACAAGATCATGTGATGTGATTGATTTATATTTGATTATTAAAAGTTCGGCCTTGTTGTAAAAAGTGATGCAATCTATAATCTAAAACGCTACTGTGGCGCTGTTTTATCAACATAATATTAACGGGCAAACAAAATTAGGTGTCTGGCGCATCGAGGAGCCCGAGGATTTTTACCTGCAGAAAGTGCCCCTGAAGAAGGGGGTGTCACATCCCTACAAGCGGCTGCAGCACCTGGCGGGCCGGTATTTATTGCCGGTACTGTATGAAGATTTTCCGCTGGAAGAGATACTGGTGGCCGATACCCGCAAACCCTTCCTGGAGAACGAACAATACCATTTTTCCATCTCGCATGGCGGTAACTATGCCGCGGCCATCGTAAGCACCACCCACCGGGTGGGAGTGGATATAGAGCTGGTTTCGCCGCGGATTGCCGCTATTTCGCATAAATTTTTACATCCCAATGAGAAGGTTTTCCTCGATAACCTGGCGCATTTGCCCAAAATGCACCTGGAGCTGATGACCGTGCTGTGGAGCGCCAAGGAGGCCATTTACAAGTGGTTTGGGCTGGGTGGACTGGATTTTAAGGCGCATATGCAGTTGGCCGGGGAGGTAACCTTTGCCGCCGACGAGACTATTGTATTGCCTTTTATGTTTTTGAAGGGTGAGCCTGTGCCGCTGACCGTGGAGGCCCGGGTGTTTGAACAGGTGTCGCTGGCCTGGGTGCTGAGCGGGTAGGGGGGCGCCCCTGCGGGGCGCGGGGCGCAGAGTGGGGAGCACCGGGGTTGTTGGTGGCATACAGATTAATCCAGTAATAAGGGGTCGTTGTCGTCAAGGCTGAGGTGGATGTTGTCGCTGCCGGCAATGCCTTCTATGGAGCCTTTTATGTGGGCTGCATTCAGTAGCACCTTCTCCAACTGCTTTTCGCGGGCCTTCCATAGCTTCTCCATGGCATCCCTTTCCTTTTGAATAGATAACTTCATAGCCTGAAAACCTTCGCGGATCGCCTTCCACTGTTCGGCAAACTCATTACTGGTAAGGTAATCATATAACATATGCATCTTATCGCCCTTATTCTCCTGCGAACGGTTGGCGGCGGCAATCTTTATAATTCCATCCCGCAATACATGCACCAGCGCCTGCACCTCGCCAAATGAACATATCCATATCCCTTCCAGTTGCCCGAACTTCTCCCATTGATCGGGCAGGGCCTGTGTCACAATTACACCCACATCGGCAGCGGTGCTGCGCATATCGGCTTTTAGCTTTTCAATCCAGTTCTTATCAAAATGTTTGGTGCGTTTGCTTTCAAAGATGATCTTGCCACATTCCTGCCCTACACTATTACGAATGGTGAGTATACAATCGGCGCCGCGTACACCCTTACCCACCTCGCAAACCAGGTCGAAGGGAAAGGCCGAGCGCAGCATTTCCTCCAGTATCAGTTCCTGCACTTCGCCCTGCAACTGGGTAGAGCCCTGTTCGGCCTTGCGGCGCATTTCCTCGGCCAGCTTTTTCTGGTCTTCCAGTTGTTTTTCCAGTTCGCGCATACGCAACTGGTATTCGGTTTCTTTGGCCGCTGTTTTTTGTTCTTCCAGCTTGCGTATCTCTTCGGATAGGCGGATACGTTCTTCCTGTAGTTTACGCTGCACTGAAAGTTCCAGTTCGGCTTCTTTATTTTTAAGATCCTGCTCTTTTTGTAGGAATTCCAGCTCTTTTTGACGGGCCTGTACCAGTTTTTCTTCATTATCCTTATTCGACTGTTCCAGCAAACGCATTTTGTTCTCAAAATCGGCGCTGATGGCCTTGCGCAACTGCACTTCCTGTTTTTGCATTTCTTCGGCCAGTTTGCCGCGTTCTTCCTGTACTTTGCGTTGTACCGCCAGTTCCAGCTCGGCTTCCTTGTTTTTCAGGTCCTGCTCCTTTTTCAAAAACTCCAGTTCTTTACGGCGGGCCTCGGCCAGTTTTTCCTCGTTGCTTTTATTGGATTGTTGCAGCAGGCGCAACTGGTTTTCAAAATCGGCTGTAATAGACTTGCGCAAGGTCTCTTCCAGCGATTGCTGCAGGCGCGTCTTCTCTTCCTGCAGTTTTTTGGCAAACTCGGTTTCCTTATGTTGGACTTGTTGTACCAGTTCTTTTTCGCGTAGCGCAAACTCGTCTTCCTTCTGCTTTTTATAAGCCGTCATCTGGTCGCGCAATCGCTTTTTATACTCTTCAGTAACAGCGCCTTCTATATCTACGGTGCTTCCGCAATTAGGGCATTTGATATCGGTTGCCATGCATGTATTTTTCGCAATTTAACAAAAAGCCAGCCAAGCGTTAAAAACCCGGTTTGGGCTCGTATTTTTTAGTGTGTAAACCACATTTCTTATGCGAAATTTACTAGTAGCCTTGAGTGTAAGTGTTAGCATGTAATTCATCTTAAAAATTTCCTGAATTCTTGCTGATTTCCTATTTTCGTACCCGGATGAACAGTTCTTCGTGTATTCAACCAACCAAACCAGTCTTCAAACAGGGATATAGCATGTTTTCTCTTCAACAATCACACAGAAGTTGTTTTACCTTATCCTCACCTGAGTTCAGGCATTATACCACCACAATCCCGTACAGTATGTTATCCGTATCACCAGGTCGCTGGTCTAACGGTTATGAAACTTCAATTAAGGTAAGGCGTGATAAATAGTGATGTTTCTGAAAAGTAGCAAACATGGACGAAAACATACTATACATTGACCAACTGCTGAATAAAAAACGACAAACACAGGAGCAAATTTTCAGGAGTTTATATCAGCACTTTTACCGTTCGTATTGTATCATGGCCGACGACCTGATACACGACTGGGAGCAGGCGAACGATATCGTGCAGGAAACCTTTATTGAATTATACAGCCGGCTGCAGGAACTGAACAGTATAGACAAGATAGAGGCGTTTTTGATGACTACTACCCAGCAAAAATGCCAGCAATACAGGCGCGAAGTGCTGGAAGAAGGTAAAACGCATGAAGAGTATTTATACCTGTCGGCCAAAAACGAAAGCCTGGTAACAGACGGTCTGATTGAAGCGGAAGTGTTACTGGCCACCCACCAGGAGATCAAGAAGCTGCCACCTCAGCGAAAAAGAATTTTGAACGAATGGTTAAGCGGATTATCGTTTGAACAGGTAGCCGATAAAATGAAACTGAGCAGTCAAACGATACGCAACCAGAAATCACTCGCTATAGCCGCATTAAAGAAGGCCTTATCAGAAAAGAAATTTTAAATGGTACCCCTCACAACGTCAGGATGTTGAACCGTTTTTGTATTTAAAATTTACCACGTTGGCTACCTATAAACACATCGCCTCGCTCATTGTGAAATACCGGAATAATGAGCTGACGGATAAGGAAAGAAAGGAGTTGGATGAATGGTGCGCCCTGTCAGAAAAAAACCGGATGCTGTTTGAACGTCTGAACGATGAAGCTTACCTCTCCCTGAAACGTAAAAGACTGAACAGTATTGATATCGATGCGCAATGGGAAAAGATCAGTTCCCGCTTACCGCAAAAAAAGCCGCACCTGCTGCACAACCTGTTCACCGGCCGGCCGGCAGCCGCCGTTGTTACAGGCCTCATAATTTGCCTGGGCGGTATATTAATGTGGCAAAACAGGCATCCCGCCACGGTCACTGCCAAAGCCGATATACCTGTTCAAAAAACCGCTGCCGCCGCCTCGGAGCCAGGTCCCGCCACCAACAACAGGCTGGTATTAAAGCTGGCCGATGGCAAGCTGGTGAACCTGGAGGGTAAGGAAGACGGCCAGATTGCCCGGCAACAGAATGCTACCATCTATAAAGACGGCCCCTGGATGAGTTATAGTGTTTTTGACGAAGCCAGGGCCGCACATGAACAAAACTCGATCATTACACCAAAAGGAAAGAACTGGCGGGTGATGTTACCCGATGGCAGTAAGGCCTGGGTAAACAGCGTTTCTTCCATCACCTATCCCACGGCATTTATTGGTAAAGAAAGGCGGATTGCCGTCAGCGGTGAAGTATATCTTGAAGTGGTACAAAAACGGGCCGCCGATGGCAGGCATATTCCCTTTATCGTGGATGTATTGCCTACCCAACACCATGGCGGTGAACGGATAGAAGTGCTGGGAACCCGTTTTAATATCAATGCCTACGACGATGAGCCCGTATTGGCTACCACCCTGCTGGAAGGGAAGGTAAAGGTGTTGAGTACTGATAAAGGGCATGCCGGTAAATTTCCTGCCATGATATTAAAACCGGGTGAGCAGGCGCAGATGAACAAGAAAGGCGAATTGGAAAAGTTGAAAGATGTAGACGTGGAAAGTGCAGTGGCCTGGAAGGATGGCCAGTTTGATTACGACGAGCAGGATATACAATTGATCATGCGTGATATAGCCCGTTGGTATGATTACGAAGTAGTGTATAAAGATAAAGTACAGGGGCACTATTCGTTTCAACTATCGAGGCATTTGCCCGTGCAATCCGTATTGGAGTTGCTCACCAAAATGGGCCATGCGCAGTTTTTAGTGGAGGGTAAAAAGATCATTGTTTCGTTACAGGGATGATCGTATAGGCAAGGCGGTAACGCCATGGCCGTTTTTAACCTGACTTATGAGAAATTTCCGGCAGCACTCCCGGCCTATTGCCAACGTAGCGGATACCGGAAAAAAGCGACAAAGAAATGAAACCGACAATTATTCTATGTATAGTCTGTTTAGTAGCAAGTGGTACCGGCTTTGCACAACGCGATGTATTTACTATTTCCGAGCTCAACGTCCCCTTCAAAAGGTTTATGCGGGTTGTGGAAAGGTCCTCCAAATATATGTTTGCTTACGTAGCGGAAAATTTGCCACTGCACGCCCGGGTTTCTGTACATGTTGTGAATAGCCCGTTACGCGAGGTGATGAACCAGGCATTACTGGGACTGGATTATGAATATGAAGTAGTGGGAGACAGCATGATCGTGGTGCGGCCTGCCAAAAAACCGGTGCATTATAAAACCTCGCTGATCGCTGTAAAAGGAAAAGTGCTGAATGAAGATGGGTTGCCGCTGGAAGGCGTGAGTGTGTGGGTGCAAAACTCGAAGCGGGGCACTTCTACCAATAGCAATGGCGAGTTTGCCATTCCCGGTATTCATCCGGAGGCCGTGTTGTATTTTTCTTCTATAGGGTATCAGCCGCAGTATCTGCCATTGCAGTATCAATCTCATATCGAGTTGCAGCTCAAACCGGCCGCCGTGAAAAGTATGGATGAAACCATCATCATTGCGTATGGCCGCACTTCCAAACGGCTCAATACCGGTTCTGTGCACAAGCTTACCGCCAGCGAAATTGCCCGGCAGCCCGTCAGCAATCCACTGGCCGCCCTGCAGGCCAATGTGCCTGGTTTACTCATCACACAAAACAACGGCTTGCCCGGCGCAGCCTATAAAGTACAGTTAAGGGGCCAGAGTTCCATTGGTATTACACCTGGTATATTACCGCCCAACGACCCCTTATTTATTATAGATGGTGTACCCTTTGCGCCCAACAATTCACCCTTGCAGGTAATTGCTTCGGGCACCGCGCTGGGGCCGCAGGGCCGTAGTCCATTGTCCGTGATCAATCCGGCAGATATCGAGAGCATAGAGGTGTTGAAGGATGCCGATGCCACGGCTATCTACGGCAGCCGCGGCGCCAACGGCGTGGTTTTGATTACCACCAAAAAGGGAAAGCCGGGCAAGCCGCTGGTAAATGCCAATGTATATTCCGGCGCCAGCCGGATAACGAGGCATATCGATATGCTGAATACCCGCCAGTATGTAGCCATGCGCAAGCGTGCGTTGCGAAACGACCGTCTGCCCATCGATGAAACCAATGCCCCTGACCTTACTGTTTGGGATACTACCCGGTATACCAATTTCAAGGATCTGCTGATAGGCAATACAGCCCATTTAACGAATGTGCAATTGTCGTTGAGCGGTGGCAATGAGCGGCTCCATTACCTCATAGGCACTGGCTATAACCATGAGACGACCGTGTTTCCCGGTAATCTTGCCGATAACCGGGCCACCTTGCATATGCATTTGCGGCATAGTGGTGTGGGGAATAAGTTTAGTGCCGGGTTGTCGTTGTTGTATGCGTATGATAAGAATACGTCGATTATTAAAGATTTGACGGAATTTATTGATCATACGCCCAATTTGCCGGAGATGTATGATGCGGTGGGGAATTTGAATTGGGAGCGGGGTGGTTACACATTTGTAAATCCGATGGCTTACCTCCAAAAGCCTTATGAATCAAAGATCGGTAATGTGTTAACCGGTTTGGACCTGGCTTACCGCATCAACAGCCATTTGCTGCTGAAAACCAACCTGGGTTATAATGCTGTAGCTGCCGATGAATTGACATTAATACCTCGCAGCTCTCAAAACACATTTATTGATCCAGATGCAAAAGGCAACGCATATTTTGGGAATACTTTGTTCGAAAGTGTTATTGTTGAGCCGCAGTTAGAGTACACAGCATATATCAAAAAGAGTAAGCTTAGTTTTTTGGCAGGTGCTACTTATCAGCGCACCGTTAATTCAGCAACGATAGTTACGGCAACAGGGTATGAAAATGATGCCCTGTTACGGGACGCGCATGAAGCTAATAACCTTGACAGCACAGAGTTAACAACCGATTATCGATATGCAGCGGCATTTGCCCGGTTGAATTATAACTTATTTGACACTTATATACTGAATCTTACTGCCAGACGCGATGGAAGCAGCCGTTTTGGTCCTTCCAAACGGTTTGGCAACTTTGGTGCTGTAGGTGCTGCCTGGATATTCTCGAACGAGTCATTCATGAAAAAACACCTGTCTTTTATCAGTTTTGGTAAACTACGAGGCAGTTATGGAATTACTGGTAATGACAGGATAGGCGATTACAAGTATCTTGACCGTTGGAGAATCGCACCTAATAATTATATGGGCAGTACCGGCATCATACCCATGCAACTGGCAGATAGTACTTACAGTTGGGAGGTGAGTCGTAAAATGGAACTATCCCTGGAACTGGGTTTCTTTAAGGATCGCATTCAAATTTCTGCAGCTTATTATCGTAATCGTAATAGTAACCAGTTAATAGCCTACCCATTGCCTTCCATTACAGGATTTGCTAAATACGAAGCAAAGAATTCCGGGGCTGTCGTTCAGAATAAAGGCCTCGAATTAACACTTCGTGTGCAAAGCAAGGCTGATAAAAAACTGGAATGGACGAATGCAGTATCGCTGACTGTTCCCAGGAACAAGTTGTTGGCTTTTCCGCAGTTAGGATCATCGGCCTATGTAAATAATTTATTAATTGGACAGTCTTTGTCTGTTGTCCAGGGGTTTCATTATATAGGTGTTGACGCAGGTAATTGTTTGTTTGGCTTTGAAGACAAAGATGGCGATGGCGTTATAAGTTTTCCAGGTGATTATGGTGTTATTGGTAATCTTGATCCCAAATGGTATGGTGCTGTGCAAAACAGTCTTAAATACAAGAACTGGCAGCTCGATCTGTTTTGGGAAGTGCGCAAACAAAAAGCGAATGGATACCTTAACACGGTATACTTACAGGCACAACCAGGTATTGCTTGGGTGAATCAACCCAATGACGTTTTTGGAAATACCTATCAATCCTTTAGTACCGGTACAAATATGGAGGCAATTGATGCTATTGATAACTTTTTAAATTCAAATGGCGTACTGGCCGATGCATCCTATGTACGGCTGAGGAATATTGCTCTTTCGTGGAACTTACCTCAAAAATGGCAGCATAAATTATCCCTTAAAAACTGCCGGTTGTATATGCAAGCACAAAATGTGTTTACGTTTACCAAATTTTATGGACTGGACCCCGAAACACAAAACATGAAAACATTACCACCATTAAGAACTATTACTGGTGGTTTTGAGTTGAGCTTTTAAACAGGCATTATGAAGATGTATCGATATATAAAAAGCTTTTTTGTTGCTATAACACTTGTTTGGATTTGCAGTAGTTGCAGGAAACTGATAGAAGTAGATCCACCAGGTGACTGGCTGGAATCAGGCACTGTATTTTCCAGTGACTCCATGGCTAAGGCTGCAGTAGCGGGCTTGTATAGCAACATCATGGGGCAGACCAAATATTTTTTGAATGGCGCCATGAGCCTTTTCCCCGGTTTATCTGCAGACGAATTGGTGCGTACATCTCTATTTGCTAATGAAGACCAGTTTGCTACCAATTCACTTTCAACGGCCAATGCGCTGGTTTTAAATAATATGTGGAAAGCAGCCTATGCCTACCTATATCAATGCAATATTATTTTGGAAGGATTAAGTAAATCGGCTAATGTAAGTGCGACAGGAAAGATAAGACTGGCTGGTGAAGTTCAATTTGTGCGTGCATTGTGTTATACCTACCTCGTTAATATATTTGGAGATGTACCACTGGTAACCAGCCCTGATGCGGATAAAAATGCTTTACTGCCACGTAGCCCGGTTGATTCAGTTTATAAATTGATAGTAAGCGATCTGAATGCTGCTTACATGGCTTTAGCAGATGGCGTTCAAAATATAAGGCCTAACAAGATGGCCTGCCAGGCATTGTTGGCCAGAGTATACCTGTATCAGAAAGAGTGGGATAAGGCAATTGCTGCGGCCAGTACGGTGATTGGTTCACATCAATATCGAATGAGTACGGATTTAAACCAAGTTTTTTTATCGGTCAGTAAAGAAACAATTTTTCAATTGGCTCCCGTTTTACCTTTGATCAATTCGCCGGAAGGAAATTTTTTTAATCCTTCATCATCGGCAGTTCGGCCTTCTTATGCACTAACGTCTGATTTGTTGAATTCGTTTGAGCAGGATGATCTCCGAAGAGATAACTGGACCAAGCAAGTAACATCAAGTCCGCCAGGCAACGAATATGTTTACCCGTACAAGTATAAGGTTTATGTTTCTACACCTGTTACAGAATATAATGTTGTGTTGCGGCTGGCAGAACAATACCTGATTAGGGCAGAAGCAATGGCTCAGCTAGCCAACACAGTAGAAGCAGTGGCAGATATTAATGTTATCCGAGCCAGAGCAGGATTGTCTGTTTTGCCAGAGACTCTGGATAAAGCAGCATGCCTCACCGCCATCGAAAAAGAAAGGCGGATAGAATTTTTTGCAGAATGGGGCCACCGGTGGTTTGATTTAAAGCGCTGGCAAAAGGCAAATGAAGTGCTACAGGTTTTAAAGGGAAGTAGCTGGCAAAAAACGGATGAATTATACCCTATTCCATTTTCAGAGATTGAAAGAGATCCCAACCTGGTGCAAAATGATGGGTACATAAATTAAAGAATGCATCCGATAGGTCAGTCTAAACGCAGGTATGCCCGTCGGATGCAAGTTCGCCAAAAGTAGCTCTTTGTAATTAGCGGATGGTACAGGGGTGTAGAACTCATAAAGAATATCAGGGATGTGACCACAACCTTTTGTTAGGACTTGTTGGGTTAAGTGGAGTAGGAGGGTAAGGGTTGGGCTGCACACCAGAAGGAGCAAAACCGTACTCTTGCAATGTTTTGGGATTAGACAAGCTTTCATCAAAACCCGTTAGGTTCGTTTCATCCATAATGGTGTTTTGCCTGTTAAGATAGGTCATAGTAGCATCGTACCAATAATACATCGTAAAATCCTGCTCTGGCTTTACTTCCGTAGCCTTCGCATTTGGCGCTTTCGTCGCCGCGGCAGGCTTGGTCCTTACGGCAAAAGCGGCGGTAGCAACACCGGCCAGTACCAGAATAGCAACGAGCATCGAGTTCAATTTCGATCTTTTCATAATGTATGTCTGCTTTATTGATTCAAAAAGCAGCAAAAACTTTAGAGTGTATAGAATGATGGGCTTAGCTGGTTAATAGCCTGAACACTACATGCATGAGCGTACATGTAAATCGAAATTCTCAGATGCATCAATCTCGTTAGTGGATAAAGTTTTCCGCTTGTGGAATTTTGTATAAGCGAGTAGAAAGGAATGAGGTTTCGCTGCTGTTACTAATTCTGAGCCCTGATATAGGAGAAAGTGAATTTAATGATCTTCTGAAAGTTTCTAACAGTTCTTTTCATTCCCGGGAGCCAAATGTAGGATGAAAAATATTTATTTTATAAAAATATTTCATTATCAATTAGTTACTGAGTTTTTGTGCAATATGTCTTGAATTATAATATAATGTCTACAAAATGCATTCTCATTATAACCAATGGCTAACCGGATGATAAAAGTCAATAAATCTCAGATCGGAACGGCAGAAATTAACAGATAAGTAGCGATATGTAATTAGTTAAGCCTGCAACTAATACAGATAAAAATATTTTTGTCCCCACTTTAGTAATTTCTTATATAAATGGTGTTTTAATTATAGAACCCGGTACATTCTTCAGCTTAGTCTGATAACCACACTAAGGCCATGATTTGCTGGTCAAACTAATTACAAAAGGAAAAGGCAAACAAAACGAATGCTTTAAAAGCAGCTTTCGTTTTCAGGGCTGAAACAGCTCTCCGCCGGTTATGTCCATACCCGGCAGGTTTTAGGAGCCTGATAACGGATTATCACATGGAAGAACACACCGGCTGCCTGGCCAAGGGGCTTCAGCCGGTTTTTTTTGAAAACTAACTGATTATGACTGCTACAGGGACTACTGCCATTGAAACAATCAACCCGCTTGCGGAAATACCGGCATTTGAGCAGGTTTTCCATCAATTCAATGCACCACTTTGCTTTTTTGCCAGGCGCTGGGTAAATGACCTGGCCGTAGCACAGGATATCGTTACCGATGTATTCGTCAAACTATGGCAAAAAAGAACCGACTTTAAAACGCTCTATTCCATCAAGGCCTTTTTGTACATAAGCACCCGCAATGCCTGTATCAATCACACACAACAAGCCAAATACCAGGCGCGTGTACGGGAAGCCATTCGCCAACAATCGGGCGATCGGGAAAGTAATGGGTTGAATGAAATGATTTATGCCGAAGTGCTGCGGCAGGTGAATGCCATCGTGGAGCGCCTTCCCGCCAAGTGCAGGGAGGTAATTACATTAAGTTATTCAGCCGGACTCAATTGCCATGAAATAGCGCATAAGATGCAGGTGTCGGTACATACTGTACGCAATCAGAAGAACAGGGGGGTGCATTTGATCAAAAGCAGGTTTTGTTATACGGGTATCGAAGAGGATATTTACTATAATAACAATTAAAGCTTTGTCCGCCTGCCCTCCAGAATACGGTAAAACGACCGGCTGCGAATCTCCTCCAGGCTCAGCCCGGTAGCCATCGCTTCTTCCTCGGTAATGGCGCCGCAGTTCAATGCCTTCAAAAAGAAGTTCAATAATCCCTGTCCCGTAGCGGCATCATCAAAAATGTCTTTGGTAAGGGTAGAGATGGCGGCTCTTTCAACAAAGGTCTTCAGCCGGTACACGGCATCTTCATAACTGCTTAAAAAGAAATTGTAAGTAGCGGCGTACCGCATGGGTAATTGCGCCGGATTCAGGTCCCAGCCCTGGTAAAACCCGTTGATCAACGAATGCATGGTATGATGAAAACCCGTACGCCAGGCCCTGTGCACCGAATCGCGGTTTTCTGCCAATTGTTCAAAGCTTAAATTTTCTCCGCGATGCACACCCACCGGCATCACGTTGGTGGCCCCATCAGACAAAAATATACCGGTTCCGGCCAGTGCCACCTTGGTCATATGATGCGCAAAATCACACACAGCATGCGCCATGGTTTGATACCGGGCGGTAATACCGCAACTCGCGGTATAATCGTAGGTGCCGAAATGAGCGGCAATACATCTTCCCTCACTGGCCTTAATGATGCGCAACAAAGGGTTGCGGCCTTCTTCATCCATGATGATCTGCGTGGCTTCTACCATGGTCTCCATCTTCAACAAACCGGCTTCCAATCCATTTGCTTTTTCCAGTAGCTCAAACAGCCGTACCAGGGTTACCACCTGCTCAGGGATAGTTACCTTGGGCAGCATCACCACAAAATTGGGTGGTAATATGCCATTGGTTTTTTCCAACAGGGTCGTTATAAAAATATCCAGCGTGCGTACACCCCTATGTTTAAGATCTTCGGTGAACGGTTTTATACGAATGCCAATAAACGGTGAAATGGTTTTTTGCTGCATGCCTTTCGCCAGTTCGGTAGCGGCCTGTACGGCTGTGGCATCTTCTTCTTCATTCGATCGGTTGCCAAAGCCGTCTTCAAAATCAATACGAAAATCTTCCACCGCCTCGGTCTGCAATTTATGAATGATCTTATGATAAATGGTATACGATAACCAGGCGGGTTCTTTTTTCCTGTCATCGGCGCTCATCTTGTGCAGCTTTTGAGTAAGCGCTTCAATATCGCTAAGTGTATGTGGCAGATGTTCATGTCCCTCCAATTGCAGCACCCTGGCCAGTGTTACAAAATCGGGTGCATAGGTTTGCAGGTTTTTCAACGCAATAGCGCCCATTTTTACACAGGTATCCGATTTAAACAGGTTGGCGCCGCCATACACGGTATGTACAGGCTGGCGGTCGGGTTTATCGCCGGGATAGGTTTGTTGAAAACGCAGGTTGGCTGTTTGCAGTTGATGCAACAACGCAGCGCTTTCATTTTCCGGTATGGAAAATTTCATACAAAAGGTTTTGTTTATGAGCCACGATAGGTGGAATACCCGAATGGACTTAATAATAAAGGTATGTGATAATGCGAGTCGTCGGTGATAGTAAAACTCACTTCTATAAAGGGATAAAACGTATGTTCAAAATAATCCCCGGTTTTAAAAACCAGTTTGTAAATGCCCGTGGCTACTTCCTGGCCGTCGAGCCAGTTGGTGATGCGGCCGTTGTTATCAGTGGTGCCGCGTACAAATTCCAGCCATTCGTCGCCCTGCCGGCGGTAGGCCACCACTTCAATACCCGCGGCCGGCCGGCCTTTTTGTGTATCTAAGATATGGGTGGTGAGGCTCATGTGGTAAACAGTTTTTCAATGCGTAGTTTGATGATCTTGAGCTGTTCTTCCATGGCATTGTTGATCTCGGTATCGGGATTGTTTTGCAATCGGGTATTGAGCTGCGTGAGTATTTCTTCGGCTGATTTTCCGGTGGCGGATATGATAAAAATATAACCGAATTTTTTTTCGTAGGCCTCGTTGGCAGCTGCCAGTTGCTGCAAAATGGCTTCCGGTGCGTTTTGTGCAGATGCCTGTTCGCTTTCGGTAAATTGATTGCGAAGCGATGACAGACCGCCGATCTTTGGATGATGGGTAAAGGCTTCCAGCCAGTCGTCCTGTTTACAGGCATACCATTGTTCTTCGGCTATCTCCATCATGTCTACCAGGTCTTCGGCCGGTGGCGCCTCTATCATTTTGTTGATCCAGTTGGTGCTGCCGCAAACCTGCCGCAAAAGACGGGCCTTTTCTGTTTTGTCCAGGTGGTCGAATTCTGAGATCATCATACACGCATCGTTTTAAAAGTTTATCACTACTCGCTGATCGGGAACCTGTTCACATTCTTATAATAAATATACACCGCTGGTTCCTTGCCCATAGCCGTAAACCATTGCGGGCAAAAAGGCGCCATCCAAATGGAATCGCCTGTTTTTACAGGATACCAGTGCTGGTCGAGCATATAAATACCCTGCCCCTGCAGGTACAGCAAACCATGTTCCATGATATGGGTTTCTACAAAAGGCAAATGACCGCCGGGATCGTAGGTAAATATATTCACGGCCATATCGAATGATAAATTATCAGGCAGCAATACCTGCAAACGCAGTGCGGGGTCGCCCAGGTATTCATTGGCAGGTACGGTGGTGGCATCACCAAAAATGGTCAGCGGTGTGGGATGGCCTTCCAGGTGTTCATAGGTTTTGTGAAAACTCAACAGGCGGGTGCCTTCGGCCATATGGTCCAGCAGATATTCTTTTTGCACGGGTATGTACAGGTATTGGCCGGAAGACAGGGTTTGGGTTTCGCCGCTCACGGTGGCTCTGCAGGCGCCCTGGATGATAAAAAAGAAGACCTGCGACTGTTGGGTAACGCCCTGCAGCCGTGCCTGCTGCTGGCAGGTAATAAGGTTTTGACATAAACGTGCGCCCATTTGTTCGTTGATGATCACATTGACGGTGCAATGGGTCCAGCCGGGAACGGTGCTGTTTACAAATCCATCCGGACTAATGACCGCATGATTATGTTTTACAACCGACCTGGTGAGCGCAGCAATTTCCATGTTATTCCGGGTTATATGAATGGATGAGATGTGTAATAAAGTTAGTACATACTTCAACAGTTGCGGCAATATCTTTCTCTTCCACGTTTTCCTGTGGCTGGTGGCTGATGCCCTTGTAACAACGTACAAAGAGCATGGATACGGGCGCTACGGCCGATATGGCGACGGCATCATGGCCTGCGCCACTTACCAGTTTTACAAGCGGGTGGCCGCTGGCAGTGATCGCTTTAGCCAGCATATTGCTCATGGCGGCATCACATTGTACCGGAACGGTGTGCTGCACCAATTGCCAATCTAATTCTACCTGCCGGCGGTGGCAAATGTCTTTGGCCAGTTGCCCGAAATGATGTTCACTGGTGTTACGTACATCCAGAGTACAGTGTACTGTACCGGGTATTACATTACTGGCGGCATGATGAATATGCAGTTCCCCAACGGTGGCCGTTATGTTATGTGTTTTAGCGTAGTCTTCTACGGCCAGTATAAACTCAGCGGCTGCACAAAGGGCGTCGTGGCGCATGGGCATGGGTACAGTACCGGCATGGCCGGCCTCGCCCTTAAATGTTATCGCTATTCGTTGCTGACCGGCGATAGCGGTCACCAATGCAACAGGTATGTTTTTTTCGAAAAGCACAGGGCCCTGTTCGATATGGATCTCAAAATAACCCAGCCATTCGGTGGCGGGAATGGCTTCCCGGGATAAAACTTCGGCGTTGCTTCCGATAGCTTGTTTCAAACTTATACCGTGTGCATCGGTTTTGGAAAGTAAGGCGGAATCAAAAGTGCCGGCTACAACACGGCTACCTAAATAAGTAGTTTGAAAGCGAACGCCCTCTTCATCACAAAAAGCAATCAGTTCTATATTAAATGGGCAATTGGTAAGATGCGCTACCAGGTCGATGCCCATGATCACACCCAGCGGTCCATCAAATTTACCGGCATTGCATACAGTATCGATGTGCGAACCAATAACGAGGGTTTTGGCATCTGGGTTATTCGAAGACCGGCGTCCCCGAACATTCCCAATCGCATCGATGCGCACCTGCAAACCCGCCTCCTGCATCCATTGCATTACGAGGCGGCTGGCCGCCTCGCAGGCCGGGCCGCCAAATGTACGGGTCAAACAGCCGGGCTCTTCGCTGATAGCGCCCAGCTCGTTGATCCGTTGCAGGATGATGGCGGCTCTTGCTTTCAACGCGTAATGATTTTCCCTTTATTCAATTCAAGATAATCCCCATGATAATACAACTGCTCCCCTCTCAACCAGGTTTGTTCCACCACACCATATAACTCTTCATTCATATACGGCGTAATCCTGTGCTTATGCAGGATACCATCCGGTACAACCTTAAACGACCGGTGCGGATCCCATACCACCAGGTCTGCCTGGTATCCCTTTGCAATCCTGCCCTTTTTACGCTGCAGCCCGCATAATGCTGCCGGCTTTTCACAAAGCCATTTCGCCAACCGCGACCAGTGTAGCTTCCGCCGCCGTGCAGCTGTCCACAAGGCAGGCAAACTAAACTGCAGCGATGAAATACCACCCCATGCTTTTTCCCAATCACCGGCCTCAGGTTCTTTGATCTCCGGTGGCGACGGCGAATGATCTGTAGCTACAAAATCGATAATATCATCCTGCAGCGCCTGCCATAACAAAGCATTGTTTTCTTTTCCACGAATAGGCGGTGCACATTTAAAAGCAGGCTGCGTATCGGGTATATCTTCTGCATTAAAATACAAATAATGCTGCGCCGTTTCAACGGTAAGCGGCAACCCTTTTTGTTTGGCCTGCTGTACCAGTGGTATGGCGCCGGCAGAAGATAAATGCACAATATGCACCCGGCATTGATATTCCTCACAAAGCCGTATCATCAGCGCCACGGCATCATCTTCCCAGGATGCCGGCCTCGATTGTAAATAACTGTTATATGATCTTGTATTAGCAATAGTAGTGGCGCCCGCACTCAATTCACCATGTACCAGCAAAGGCAAACCGTGTTTGGCAATAACTGGCATGGCCTTGCGCAGGTCTTCTTCCGTTACTGCCGGAAATTCGTCAATACCACTGTGTGTTAGAAAGGCTTTAAAACCCAGTACCCCTTTATCGATCAACGGTTCAATCTGCGATGTATTGCCGGGCACCAGGCCGCCCCAGAACCCACAGTCGGCCTGCAGCATCTGTGCGGCGGCCAGCTTTTGTTCAAAGGCATCCACGGTAGTAGTCACGGGGCTTGAGTTCAGCGGCATATCCACCAGGGTGGTCACTCCACCCGCTACAGCCGCCATGGTGGCCGTTACAAAACCTTCCCAATGGGCCCGGCCCGGTTCATTGATATGCACATGCGGATCAACGATACCGGGCATCAACACCTTGTCGCCAATGTAAATGGCATCGTAACTGGTTCCCTGCGGGTAGTCGTCCAGGATATCCGCAATTACACCATTCCGGATCAGTACCACACCTTTCCTGATACCATCCGTCATACAAATATGATTACCTGCAATAGCAATATCGATCATAACGGATAATTGACTGCCTTATATATTAAAAATAGACAATTAATTCTTTATATTAGTTTATCAATCAATCAAAATAACGGTTATGGGCATTAAATTGGGCAGGAATGCGTACGGCAAAAATGCGGTGAACCTGTCGAAGATCATCCGCCATGCCGATCACCATGAATTCAGACAGGTTTCGGTAAACGTTGTTTTGGAAGGCGATTTTGAAACGGCCCACACCATGGGCGAAAATTCACTGATACTACCCACCGATACCCAAAAAAATACGGTTTACGCGCTGGCCAAAGATCATTTTGTGTCTACCATCGAGGCCTTTGGTTTGTACCTGGCCAATCATTTTATGATCAACAACCCGCAGCTTAGCCAGGCCAGTATAGAACTCACCGAATATGCCTGGAAAAGAATGGACTTTAACAATGGCGCACATCCGCATGCCTATATCAGCGGCGGCTCTGAAAAACATACGGCCCTGGTGGTGCAAAACCGCGATGGGGCAGAGGTGACCAGCGGTATTACCGACCTGTTGATACTCAAAACAACCGATTCGGGTTTTGAGAATTATATCAGGGACCAGTATACCACCCTGAAGGAAACCAGTGACCGGATACTGTGTACCCAATGCGAAGTGACCTGGGTATACGAATCGCCCCATGTATTGTTTGCCGGTTTGTATGGCAGCATCCGCAACACCTTGCTGGAAACCTTTGCAAACCATGCCAGTTTATCTGTACAACACACGCTGTTTGCTATGGGGCAGGCGGTGCTGGAGAGCTACCCGGCCGTACGGGAGGTACATTTAAAAATGCCCAACAAACATCATATCCTGTATAACCTGAACCAATTTGGGATGGAAAACAACAACGAGGTATTTGTGGTTACCGATGCGCCGTATGGTTATATTACGGGATCGGTGGTGCGGGATGGTTCTTCACCCGGATGATCTCTGCTGCAATGCTCACGGCAATTTCCTCCGGTGTTTGGCTGTGGATGGTCAATCCTATGGGCGCATGCATATGCTGTAATTTTTCTGCCGGTATGCCTTCGGCTATATAAACCTCAAACATTTTATCCATCTTGCTTTTGCTGCCCAGTATGCCAAAATACCGGAAACTTTTATCCCACAGGGCGCGTATGGCAATATCGTCTGTTCGGTAACCCACCGTCATCACCACCACATAATGCTGCTCACCCGATGGTACCATGTCGGCCAGCTGGCTGTAATGTGCAACGGTTGTTTTTTCATGCGCCCAGGTATTGTTGAGCAGGGTTTTTATGCGCGGACGGTCGTCGTATACATGAATGTAAAAGTCGAGGCAGTGCATAAGTTGTGACAGTGCCAGCGAACAATGACCGCCGCCTATTATATGCAGATGGTTTCTATAACCCAGTTTTTCACGGTACACCCATTCCTTTTCGGAGAAATAATAATCGTAGGGCGGCGCTTCGGGGAAAAACCGGATGCCCTGGGGCGAGAGTTGTAAAGTGCCGTTGCCATTCATGATGTTTTGAATGGCAGCCGCATCGCTGGGCGATACCTGGTATAACAGGATGGTTTGCTCCCCGCTGCATATCATACCGCTTTGATTGGCCGGCGCCGATTTGTTGTGGTATTGTTTTTTGATGGCTGGTTCTTCCGGTTGCAATAATCTTTCTTTCGCCATCTCCACAAATTTATGCTCCATGATGCCACCGCCAATAGAACCCTCCATATCGCCGGCGGCATTTACGGCCATAAAAAATCCCTGCCTGCCCGGACTGCTGCCCGTGCTTTGCAGCACATACAAGAGCATTACAGGTACCTGTTGTGCCAAACTTTTACTGACCAACTGCCAGGTCTTTATTTGTTTCTTCATGTGAAGGGGTATTGCCCGGCTGCTGTGTAGCATACAGGGCCATCAAAACTTTTTCGGGTGTCATGGGGGCGGAGAAGGGCATACCGGCAAGCGGATTAAAAGCACGAATGGCCTTGCGTATGGCAAAATAAGCGCCGATGCCATACATCAGCGGCGGTTCTCCCACGGCTTTTGAACGAAAGATAGCCAGGTTGTCCTGCAGGGTTTGTAAAAAGTCGATGGTTATTTCTTTTGGGGCGGAATACAGATCGGGCACTTTATATGTACTCAATGCATTGCTGCGCAGCCGGCCTTCGGCATCATACACTAGTTCTTCCATGGTCATCCAGCCAATACCCTGTACAATGCCGCCTTCCATTTGACCGATGTCAACAGCCAGGTTCATACTGGCGCCGCCATTGTGTACGACCTTTACCGAATCGATGGTATAAGTGCCACGCAGGCAATCTACGGTGCTGGTGACAATTGCCGTACCATATACATGATAGGCAAATGGATGCCCCTTTTCGATAGTACTATCAAAATAGATCTCAGGCGTTGCATAATGTGCATGTTCCGATAAGCCAATTCTTTTCAGATGACCGGTTGTGATCAATTGTTGCCAGTCCCATGTTTTTTGCCCGTTTACATATACATACTCATCCTGTAAGTGAATGGTTGCCGGGTCGGTCTGCATGTCCGCTGCCACCATATTTTTTAAACGCTCCACGATGGCCGTACAGGCCATCAGCGTGGCCTTGCCATTTAAATCGGCAGTGGCGCTGGCGGCAGAAGGGGAGGTATTGGCGATCTTGAATGTATTGGTGGTATGGATATTTATTTTATCAGACGAAATAGAAAATACCCTGGCGGCCACCTGCGCTATCTTGGTATGTACGCCCTGGCCCATTTCCACGGCGCCTGTAGTGATGCCTACGCTGCCATCGGTGTAAACATGCACGAGGGAACGGGCCTGGTTCATGAATGTTTTGGTAAACGAAATACCGAAACAAATGGGCATACAGGCCATGCCTTTTTTCAGCCATTTACTGGCGGCATTAAATTCATTTATCTGCTGTTGTACATGATAACGTGATAATGCCTGTTCCCAGCAAACACCTGCTTCGCTTTCTGCTTTTTGTCCATAAGGGAATTCATCACCGGTTTGCAACAGGTTGGCGCGTTGTATAACCGATGCATCGATGCCCAACGCTTCTGCGGCTTTGGTGATGGCTGCTTCTATCACAAACATTCCCTGTGGTCCGCCAAAACCCCTGAACGCGGTATTGGGCGGCAGATTAGTGCGGCAGCTATATGCGGTAGCTTTTACGTTGGGAATATAGTAGGTATTGGTGCAATGAAACAAGCTGCGTTCCAGCACAGCGGGCGACAGATCGGCCACCGCACCGGCATTTTGATACAGCGTTACTTCATAGGCGATGATCTTAAGATCGGCATTCAACCCGATTTTAAAATCCGATGAATAGGGATGCCGTTTGCCGGTCATGGCCATGTCTTCCATGCGGTGCAGGGCGTATTTTACGGGTTTTTTCAGCAGTTGCGCCGCCAACGCACATAAAGCCGCCCAGGTGTTGGCCTGGTCTTCCTTGCCGCCAAAACCGCCACCCAGCCGGTTTACTTCTACCTCTACCTGGTGCATAGGCAGGCCCAGCTCACGCGATATGGCTCTTTGCACGGCCGTGGGCGCCTGGGTGGATGAATATACTTTAATGGAATTGTTTTCCTGTGGCAGGGCATAGGCGCCCTGTGTTTCTATGTACAAATGTTCCTGCCCATTGGTTTCGGCCATCCCTTCAAAAATATGTGTGCAATGCTGCCAGGCATCGGCCGTGCTGCCCAATGAAAAAGTACGTGGCGGAATGATGAGATCGTTTTGCGCCTGTGCCACGCGTGGATCGGTGATCACGGGCAGGGGATCAATATCCGCTTTGATTTTTCTCACGGCTGCCCTTGCTGCATCAACAGAGGTGGCCACCACCAATGCCATGGGCATACCGCAAAAATGCACCTGCTCATTGGCCAGCAACGGTTCATCGGGTACAATGCCGCCAATCTGGTTCTCACCGGGAATATCGTTGCAGGTAAAAATGCGCACCACACCAGGCAGGTTTAATGCCTCGCTTACGTCCAGCCATTTCACATGGCCATGCGCCAGGGGCGAACCATAGGCAGCAGCAAACAGGGTGCCCTGTATCAGCGGGATATCATCCAGGTAAATGGATTCGCCGCGCAAATGACCATATGCGTCTATATTTTTCAAACCAGTGTACCGGTTGTTATAAAATGTGCTTTGATAAGCCGGCCCAATAATAATCGTTTGTATTCGGCCGAACCGCGCACATCGCTGATGGGTGCAATTTCTGTTTGCGCTATTTGGATGGCTTCTTCGATCACCGTTTCCTGCACAGGCCTGCCATTCAAAAAGGCATTTGTTTTTTCCAGCAATTTGGGTATGGGCGCCACACCGCCCGCGCTCAGGCGTACCTCTTCTATCAATCCCTTATTGATGGTCATGTAAAAGGCGGTGTTCACGGTGGCGATATCGAGATGGGTTCGTTTGCTTACTTTCTCAAAATTGAACAGCGTACCATAAGGCGGCAGTTCAAACAAGATCGTTTCCAGCCATTCACCGGGTTGTTTATCCAGTTCTTTATAACCTTTGTAGAACTGTCTTAAGGGTAGCTCCCTTCTTTGTTGACCATCGTTAAACACCAACAGGGCATTCAGGGCCAGCAGGAACACAGTAAGATCGCCAATGGGTGAAGCGTTGATGATATTCCCGCCAATGGTAGCAATATTCCTGATGGGTGTGGAAGATACCAGTTTCATATGCGCCTGCAGCCGTGGAAAATATTCCTGCATCAGCGGCGATTCGGCAAATTCGGTAACGGTAGTGGCTGCACCCACCACACAACGGTTGCCTTTTTGTGTAATACCCTTCAACCCCTTTTCATTAAACAGAAAACGAATGGAGGCTTCCTTTATGCCCTCATGCCGTTGCACATATACATCGGTGCCGCCACCCAGCCACTCGGCATGGTCAACGGCTTTTAATGCGCCGTTTGGTTCAAGTGATAATGCCTGCAACCGGTTGTTGATGCCGTGCAACACCGGGAACTCAAAGGGAACCTGCTGCACCAGCCTGGCGGCTGCCCGCTCAATGGATTTATACCCGGTACAACGGCAGATATTCCCATCGATGCTGGCCAGCACCCGTTGCAGCGTGGGCTTTTTAGTATTCATACAACATCCTGCCAGCGACATCACAAACCCCGGTGTACAAAAACCACATTGTGTGGCCGATTCCTCGTACATGGCCTGCTGAATGGGATGAAGGCCTTCGCTGTTCAGTCCTTCGATGGTAATTACATGTTTACCATGTACATTGCCCAATGGTGTAAGGCAGGAAGTAACCGAACGGTACATCACCTCATCGTGTTGCAGTTCGCCCACCAGCACGGTGCAGGCGCCGCAATCGCCTTCGTTGCATCCGGTTTTGGTGCCGGTGAGGTGATGGTGATAGCGTAGAAAGTCCAGCAAAAGCATGCCCGGCGGCATGTTGACGGCAACATCGGTATGGTTACAAATAAACCTGATCAAGAGCGGGCGTGGTTTCTTTAAAGTTAACACAATTCAGGCAAAATGCCGGTGCGCCGATGCGACTGCTTTTTTTGGTTGGTTGCCAAAATAACTTTAAATTACTATACGTTGCCAAAACTAATGATGTGATGTATGGACCTGTCCAGAAATATTGACATGCCTCAATCCCTTCCTGTAACCAACACCCAAGAGATCATTCGCGATAATCTCGATCACACACTATTTTCCTGGAGCAAACAAAAAGGTATTAGTCCAATTGCCGTGCATTATGGCAAAGGAGTATACCTGTTCGATTACGAGGGTAAACGTTATCTCGATTTTTCATCCGGTCTTATGAATGTAAATATCGGTCATGGCAACCAGCGGATAACCCATGCCGTGATGCAGCAAATGCAGCAGATCAGTTATGTTACACCGGGTTGTGTTACGGCGGTACGCGGTGAGCTGGGTAAAAAGCTGGCATCCATCACACCGCCTCATCTCAATAAAACATTATTCACCGTTTGCGGCGCTTCGGCCATCGACAATGCCATCAAACTGGCGCGCCTGTATACCGGCCGGCATAAGATCATTGCGCGTTACCGCGCTTTTCACGGCGCCTCCTATGGGGCCATGACGGCAGGCGGCGATCCGCGTAAGCTGGCTGCCGATGCACAGCAGGTGCCCAACATCGTACATGTGGAAGATCCTTATTGTTATCGCTGTCCCTGGGGCAAGGAAATAACCTCCTGCAGCAGGGAATGTGTACAGCATGTGGAGCGGGTGATCGAATTTGAAGGGCCTGGCAATATCGCAGCTATATTGATGGAGGGAGAAAGCGGTTCTTCGGGTTGTATCAAATACCCGCCCGATTACCTGCAAAGGATACGGGCGCTCTGCGACAAATACGGCATACTGCTGATTGCCGATGAGGTGATGAGTGGTTTTGGCCGTTGTGGTAAATGGTTTGGGGTAGACGTGCACGGCGTGGCGCCCGATATGATCGCCACCGCCAAAGGCATTACGGCAGGTTACCTGCCCCTGGGCGCCCTTATCGTAAGCGATGCTATTGCGGAGCATTTTAACGACCAGGTGCTGTGGCTGGGGCTTACCAACTCGGCCCATCCCGTAAGCTGTTCGGCCGCGCTCGAAACGCTTACAATCTATGAAGAAGATTGCCTGCTGGATAACGCCGCCATCATGGGCCGGTATATCGATCAGCAGATGATCGTGATGAAACAGCAACACCCCAGCATCGGCGATTTCAGGAATACCGGTTTGCTGGGTTGTATTGAACTGGTAAAAAACAGGACCACCAAAGAACCGATGGCGCCCTTCAATGCCCCACCCGAACAAATGGTGGTGATGAACAAAGTGGCCACACGTATGAAGGAACTCGGTTTGCTCACCTTTGTACGCTGGAATTATATTTTTATGGCGCCACCTCTTTGTATTACCAAGGAGGAGGTGGATGAAGGGCTGGCCATCATCCACGATGCGCTGCGTATTGCCGATGCGGCCTGTACCTGATCCCTTAATTATTAAACACCCGCTCTTCTTTTTCAAACTCCCGCTTAATACCTTCCATCAGGCACTCTTTTGAAATAATGGTTAGCTGCTGGCAAATAGTTTGTAACGAAGCATAATGAACGGCATTCAAAATGGCCGAGCCGCTCAGCTCGTACTTACCGGCAATGGTGCGCAGATCGATATCGTTTGATAAACCGGCGGGAGCAGGTATGGCCGATTTCCAGATGGTAAGCCTTTCTTCCTGGGTAGGCATGGGGAAATGAATGATGGAATTAAAGCGACGCAAAAAGGCCTGGTCGATATTGCCCTTGAAGTTGGATGCCAGTATGATGAGCCCTGGGAAATCTTCTACCCGTTGCAGCAGATAGGATACCTCCTGGTTGGCGTATTTGTCGTGCGCGTTTTGCACACTGGAACGTTTGCCAAACAACGCATCGGCTTCATCGAAGAACAGTATCCAGTCGCGGCGTTCGGCTTTGGTAAATATCTTCTCCAGGTTCTTTTCGGTTTCACCAATATACTTGGACACGATCTGCGAGAGATCGATGCGGTATACATCTTTATTGAATTGTTTACCCAGCAGGGTAGCGGTAAGGGTTTTGCCGGTGCCCGAGGGGCCATAAAACAATGCGCGGTAACCGGGTTTGATCTTTTTGGCCATGCCCCATTCGTGCAGCAATGTATTGTTATGCTCCAGCCATATTTTGATATCGTTGATCGGTCCGGTGGTTTTGGGATTCAGCACCAGGTCGCTCCATTCCATTTTGGTGGTGACCAGCCGGGCCGGGAAGTCGGGACTAAACGCAGGCTTCGATAAATGGCCCGTCGTCAGCAAATCGAAATATTCCTGTTGCAGTATCAGCTTGCCACTCAACCGGGGCTCGCCTTCGCGCACGATTTCGGTGTGCAGTATATTTTCTTTGGCAAAATAATGATCGGATGAAAAATATTGCAGGGCGTGGAGCCGCCGGTGCAGATCGTTGCCTGCAAGAATAAATAAAGCCGTTTCGCCGGTAGCCAGTGTGCCGCGATGATTGATACCTTTTGCGCCGCCAAACTCCGGGAAATCGCCGCCGTTGGGCAGGTATTGCTGTATGATAGTATCCAGGAAACTGGGTTGTAAATGCGGCGCCAGCGCGAGTAATAATATCACGTATTCTTCGATGTTCATATTGTGTTGCACCAGCAGCTGGTTCAGCGGCGCATTATCTGCTTCCAGTGTCAGCTCGGGATAGGTAAATGGTTCCAACTTAAAATGTTCTTTCAACCTGCGGTTCACCACTTCCTGCAAAAACCACAATGATTTACCAATGTTTTTTACAAATACGTTCATGATGGGTTGGTTTATTTTTTCTTTACGCCTACTTTCAGGCCATGCAAAAACATGTTTTCGTTCATCACCTTTAACACATCGTCGTGATAGTTCATCATCACTGGTGTTAATACCAGCTTATCGTAGCTTACCTTTGTTCCCATATCTTCGGTGGTGTACCTGCCACCAGGTATTTCAATATTATCTTTTCCTTCAGTACCACTGCCAATAATGCCGCTGGCCTGTGGGTTGCTATCCCGCAGATATACGCCTGTCAAATGTAAATTATCAATGGAGGTCTTTCCCTTATCAAATTCAAAGCTGCCTTTATTTTTTTCTTTGAGCAACTCGGTGATCACCTGCTGTGGCATCAGGGAAATATCTGCGTCAACGCCCACCCCTTCGATATTTTGTCTAACTGCCTTCACTATATTGGCCGCCTCCAGGGTGAGGTTTTCTTTGATATAACCAATCAGTAAGAAAATGGCTTCCTTGATGCCTTTATCATCCAGTTCTTTGGAGGTAAGTTCCGATATGCGTTTCACGTTGGCTGCATCGCGCTGGCCTTCCAGGCTAACTGTAGCAGGGCTTACATATCCATAGTGTTCGATCATGCCATACAGGTTGAAAAATTGTTTTTTATCGGGATGCTGGTATTTCATTTCGCACAACGGCACGCCAAACTCGTCGTAACTGGTCATGTCGAGCAGCCATGAAGTATCGAAATTGAAGTTCAATCCAAACATCTTTGGGTTATCGGCCAGTGCGCCTTTGCTGATCTCGGTTTGTTGCAGGAATACCAACACCGCCCCCAGTGCATTTCCATCAGCAATGGCATTAATTAAACCCCTGGTGTAAGGCACTGCGTTTGTGTACCAGCGCTGCAGCGATTTGCCGATCTTCTTCATATCCTCGCTTTTCCAGAATGGTGCATTTACAGTTGACCCGATAATGGAATCGATGAGGGGCTTCATTTTGCTGACCAGGTCGTCGGTGATGGCCACATATTTTTCGCCTTTGTAGGTTTCGATGTCCAGTTTCAGCACCTGGTTGTATACGATGATGGTAGCTTTCACATTCCCTTGTACAGCATCCAGGTATTTTTTAGTCATAGAGGCTGCGGCCTGCGCTTTGGCGGCACTGATCATGCCGGCTTTTTGTTCATCGTATGCCTTGAGGGCTTCATGATATTTATCTACGGCCTCGTCGAATTCCGGATTGGGTATGGTATTGTCTCCGGCTCCCTGTAATAAAGATGGTGTATTGAGCATGTTGGAATAGGCATCGTCTTTTGCTCTTTCCAGTTCCAGTAATTTTTCCTGTTCGGGGGTTAGGCCGCCACTGCTGTCGTCTTTCTTTTCCTTCTCCTTCGAAGTGTCCTTGTACTCGAAGCGCAGGTTGCTGGCCTTTACGGGTACGTTATCGGGTACGTTCAACACAAAAGCATCGTAGGGTGCGCCGGGCATCATGGTGTCGAAACTACCATCACCCATTTCTATTTTGCCGGCCACTTCCAGGTCGCATAGCAGACTGATATAATCGCCTTTCACGTCGGTGTCGGGCATACGCAGACTGAAATTACGCAGCGTTGGTTTTTCCACTACTATTTTCTTATTGCCTTTATCATCAATGGTAATGTGTACAGCTTCGATTTTGATGTGTTCGGGTTTGGGCAACATGATCTTTTTCAGTGAGGCTTTGGAGCCGTCAAACGAGGTAATATCTATATCGATCTGGCCGCCCCGAATGCCTTTTAACGTAATTTCTTTTGTTTTATCGGCATTCAGTTTTACATGCACCGAATCGGCGCCCATACTGTTTGCATCAAAAAGGTTTACACTGGTTTTACTCAGTGTGGCGCTGCCTTTCATTTCCTTGCTTTCTAATAATAATCCGCCTGCTGTGATACCGGTGGCTTCTATTTCCTTACTGGTATCGGCGTTTAATTTAACCACCACCTGGTTGGCGCTGATGGTTTTGGCAACACTGCTGATGGTGGTAGTGGTGGTTGTACCGGTTTTTGGATCGGATTGAGTGATGGTGAATTTGGGGAAGGCGCCACTGATCTTACCCAGGATAATCACCATATTATCGGCACTGTCCATGCTAAAGCCCAGTGACTCGATGTCGATATCGAGCGCCGAATTGGTCATACCAGCCCTTTTTTCTGCCAGGAACTCCCCGTTCTCCAAAACCGCCTTTATACTCTCGAAGCTGGCTGCAATATGTTCCTCGCCTGCAGCTATGGAAGCCCAGCCGCCCGCCTTACCAAATACGCCAAAGCCTTTGGTAGAAGAGAAACGGAAACCGCCTGCCTTGATATTGGGAATATGCAGGGGTTTATCTTTTTCAAATACCACATCGATGCCTTTTGCCTTATTGTGATATTCCAATCCGTATACCGCCATGTCCACCACATGCAGCGATTCGAGCTGGATGTCATAGATCGCTTTGCCATCGGCGCCAAATTCCAGGTGGGCTTTCAACTTTGCATCCACATCACTGAGATAAGAAGTGTGTGCCTTATTGCTCGGTTTTGGAATGATCACTTCATGATCGCCTTTTACGATGTGCAGGGCCGGCACATTGATGCGCTCCAGGGGCAGGCGCATGCTGTAGTACCCGGGCTCATCTTTTGATGGCTCGTGGTAATCTATACTGATGGGCGTATTCTTTTTTCCTTTTACACCCAGGGTGCCGCTGATATCGCCGTCGTTGTACGAAGCGCTGGCATCCAGGCCTTCGAGCCTGGTGCGGCCAAAGAATTTCAGGAATTCTTTGAATGTGTATTCGCGGCCGTTACGTGCTAATGCTTCCAGGGTGAGGGAATTGAATTTTCCGCGATGAATAGCCAGCGCTCTCAACACGCTGCCTTTGGCAGACCGTTCTGTATACCTGATGCCGCCCAGGTCGCTTTCGCCTAATGTTACAGATGCGTTGTCGCCAATAGTGCTCAAAGTGGCGCCGGCTTCATCGAGCGTAATTCTCAGTCCCTGTACATGTAACTTTTTAAGCGATACCTTATCTTTTTCCGGCAGGCTTACTTCCTGTACTTTTTTACCGGCGCCGGCTGCTTCCATGAACTTTAACTTCAATCCCTGGGCGGTGGCTTCTTCTATGCTCAGTGAATTGATCTCCACGATCATGGGCCTGGCGCCTTTGGGATCACCGGCTTTGCGCTCCATCAATAGTTTTACATCGGCCCGTACCTGTTTCAGTTCAACGGCATTTATACCGGGTATACTGGTTACATGCATACCGGGCGACTGTACATCGATGCTGCTGATCCATGCCGATGCAACGTTCAGGGCCGTTTCCAGGCTGTCATCTTTCTTGTTATAACGTAATTCCACCGCTGCTTTTTTGCCGGCCTCTGTATCGTTGTCGAGGGTGGTATCTATGCCAAAACCGATCTGTTTGCTCTTATTGGCTTCTTCATTCTTATCCTGGTAGCTACCTTGTGCCTTTACATCCTGTATTATCAAGTCGATATTGCCCGATTCAGGATCATATTCCTTCAGGTGAATATCCCAGGCTTCTACCGGTACACCCACCGGGAAATCGAGCAGCGGCAGATCGCTACCCATAAACAATTGCAGGCCGTTGAAGGTGGCTTTGCCGATCCGCAGCCCTGCCAGTTTCCATTTGTAAGTTGTTTCCGGGTCCCTGTCGAGCGGGTTGGCTACAAAGTCGATCACTACGTTCACGAATGTATCCTCCAGCCGCGGCGCATCGCCCTTTAACTGTATTTTCTCTGTTTTGAAGAAAAGCGATGGCGCCGTCACCAGTGGTATCTTCAGTTCGCGAATGGCTATGCCCGGTTTGTCATTCACGGAAGATGCACCCTTGCCGCTTACGGTAAAAGCACTGTCTACACCGCCAATCTCAATGTTCTCCAACCCTTCAAAGGAGGGCGATTCAAAGCCCAGCGATTGAAGTGAGTCGTTCACCAGGTTGCGCACATAGTTACCACCCTTCAGGGTAATGCCGCTCAGCGACATGGCCACATCTACACTCTTGTATTTCGATTCAAATTCGGCGATGCGTTTCCGTGTTTCAAATCGTTCTATGCGGTCGCTGCTTTCCTCGAGTAATTTCCTGTCTTCGAAATACTGGTTTTCCAGGTAATAGAGATCTTTTTCCAGCGCTTCTTTTTCTTTGTTCAATATGATATAACCCGCCTCATCGTATAAAGGATTCCCGGCTTTGGCCCTGGCAAATTCAGTATCGAGCTGCCTGTTCAATTCCCTTATTTCGCGGTAGATCTGCCGCAGGCGGTTCATCTCTTCATCCCTTCTCTCATAATGCAGGCCTTTTTTCGTGGCCGCTTTCAACTTTTCTTCCCTATCTTTCTCTAATGCTTCGAGTTTTTTATCATAGTCTACCCCAGCCAGCTCCGCTTTCATAGACCGAATACGGTTATCTATGCTTTTGATGCGGCCCTTGATATCGAACGCCGCATCGGTTTGCCAGCTGATGGTTTCTCTCACCTCCAGTTCCTGGCGCACCAGGTTTCCTTTTTCATCTTTCTGCGCAATACTAAAGTCGTCCAGGAAACCGGCCGTGGTATCATACATATTATTTACTTCCAGGCTTGTAAAGGAGAGCGACGAACGAAGGTTGTTAAAGTCGGAAGGCAGCAGGGCGCCGAGCGCTTCTTTGTACACATGTACCCTGGCGCCTTTGAATTCTTCCGTCATGGTCATGATGGCAAATGGGATCAGCTTCATTACATTGGGTACCACGGTCATTAAAGTGCTTATGGTTAGTTTGGTATCCCTGAATAGTTTCAAAAAGGTATATCCATCTGAATTTTGATTTTTGTCGATGGTAAATCGCAATCCCTTTATGCCAATATGACCAATGGCCATGGTACTTTTCGGCGCAATGAGCTGAATATTGGTAATGACCAGGTTCTCTAACCCCAGAACCAGGCTGATGGAGTTTTCGGGATCGCCGGGGTCTTTTGTCCATCGCAGGTTGATAGACAGTCCCTGCAATACACCTTCGCCGCTGCGGTACAACGAACCGGCGGCAAAATAATTCAGTCCTTCTATGGGCAACACGCTTGCATAGATATTTGCCTGGCGTATATCGGGCCGTATGCTGGCAAACACTTTACCTACCCGGTTGCTGTCTTTGAATTCGTTGATATTCGGTAACAGGGTTTCGCTGCCGGCATTTGAGTTGATCTGTTGTTCAAGCCAGGTGGTGTTGTAATAAGTGTCTCCATCGTGCACCCTGGTGCCAAAGCGCATACCGCCCAGCGCGCCATGCATAGCATCGGTTTCCTGCAGGTTGTGTACGCTTACAGTAGCGCGGCGCTCGCCGAGCAAACTGGATTCTTTGCCCTTAAACAGCGTTCTTTTGGCAAGATACCATGGAAGCGATTTATCGTGATTAGCAACTACCGCTTTATCGGGTTGATAGGTGAAATCGTTGGCGGCTATAAAACCATAACTTTCTATTACAGGCAAATTCACATGGGTGATCTTGTTCTCTTTATTTTTTAGCTGTAATACTTCGCGGGTCACGGTGTCTTCCAGGTTGCCGCGAACCGCAATGGCCAGCAACAGCACCAGGCGGTTGGGATCGCCGAAGTTGGCATCATCTTTCAGTTGGGCGATGAGCCGTGCAGCATCGCTGGTGAGCAAGCCGTTTTTTTCCACCGGTTTTTTGTCGATGCCGGTATCAAAACCAAATTTACGGGTGGCGGTATCTTCATAATTCAGGGCCCCGCTCATCAGGGCTACATGGTCTACGGTTAACCGCTCGGCAAAAGGCGCATCCCAGTTGCCCCAGTTCCATGGCATGATGGCGCTGTCCCAGTTATGCGGCAGGGCTTTGTACTGCGCTTTAAAATTCTTTTTATACCAGGCCTCGGCATCTTTGTCGGCTTCGAGGGCGCCGGCAAAGGCAGCCGTATCTAAAAAGGCGCGTCTTTGTTCGTCTGGTAATACTTTCAGTTGTTCGTAAATGGCCAGGGCTTCATCCCGGTTGATCTCATTGTCATCGGTCAAAAAGTCCATGGTCTTTTTCCGTATGCCGGTAAAGGGATCGAATTTTTTCTTCACCAGTTTCCACAGGTCTGCATGTTGTTTGTAAAACCTGAACTTGCGTTCCACGGTGGGCGCCAGCAGGTGAATGATGTGGAATTCTTTGTTACCGAAACTGGAGTCGTATTGTTTGCTTTCTATTCGCCTGGTAAGATCATTCACCGTATTTTTTATTGAAATGCCGGTATACGGCGAAACGGATTGCAGGAGATGATCAAACAGGTTGCTGTTGCTGGTATATAGTAATTGTTTTTCTTCTTCATGTTGATACCAGCAATCGATAATGGGAAAAGCTTCGTACGGTGATTTATCGATCAATTCCGCCACCGAATAGAACTCAGCTATGAAGTTGGGAGGAATTGTGTTTAAAAAAAGCTTGCGCAGGCGCTCGTGATGGCGCAACCAGGTCTTCTTTTTCGGCCGGTTAGTCCATCCGTCTGTATTGTCGTTCAAATCTACCAGGGCGCCTCTATAATTACCCTGTTCCAGTTGTTCGCGTATCTTTTTGGCTATTTCAGCATCGTTGTTGGTATCGGTACCATTACCGGTTTTGCGCTGTATGGTGCCCGTTTGTTGCACTACGTGCACCAGTTCGTGTGCCAGTAGCTGGTTACCGCTTTCGGTGCCGGGGTTATATTGAGCGGTATCAAAAACAATATCCTTACCGCTGGTATAGGCTTTGGCGTTGATGGCGCGGGCCGATTGGGCAGCTTCATCATTGGTATGAATGCGTACATCAGAAAAGTCCTGGCCAAGACGGTTCTCCATAAATTGTTGGGTACGCTGGTCCATGGGGCTGCCACTGCCGGAAGACAATACCTGGTCTACCATCCCGGGCGCCGAGCCATTCACCGGCTGGCCGCTGTTGTTTTCTTTACGATGCACCTCTACCGATTTCCTGTAAGAAGGTTCTTCCTGTGCTGAATGGCCGCCACCAAACAATTCGGGAAGGCGCAGTACATCTATCGTAACGAATATGCCATTGCCCACCGGCAAATTCGAATCCAACTGGTCGGGTAGTGAACGCATGATCCAGGTGGGCGCTTCGCCCTTGGTTGGGTCGGTCACCAGCATGGGGATGGCCGGTAGCTGGTGGTTGAGAAAACCCTGTACATTGATAATGCCACCACCGATCTTCACCTTGAGCGAGCCGCCGGTAAAGGGTGTAAAACCTGCGTCCTGGCTATAAGCGCTGTCGATGTCAAAACCCAAACCCACCTTGGGCAGGTTCCATTTTTTTCGCATCAGGTCGAACCAGGCATCCAGTTCAAACTCGGTGTTGAAGGTATAAGGTGCGTACTCGGCACTGGGTAATTTGTATTTAAACCCTGATACACCAAAGTATTCGCTGTAGGGCACCAGCGACAAAGGCGCCAGCAGGTTGGCGCCTTCGAGTGTGGAGATGGCGCCGGCCCTGAACTCGGGATCCAGCGCAAAGGTGGTGCCCAGTATGCCGGCATTCAGTAATCCAAAGGTCACTACGCCTGCCTTGTAATCGGCAGGCTGGCTGTCCCACAATTTATATTTAAGTTTTTCTGTTTGTTTTTCTTTCCAGGCTTCAAAGGCGGGATTTTCTCCCAGTTGTTCTGTCACGATGCCGGCTCCTTCAGAGAGTACTTCTCCTGATTTATCTTCCTTTTCCTCGCGCTGGATGCCTTGGGGCGCCGGTGTAAAGAACGGCCTGGTGGCCGGTTTGCTCATCACTTCACCGGCTATGCGGTCGGCTTCCTGTTCATGCGCATCGTTGGATTCGTTGACACGGAGTTTTGTTTGCAGGCCAAAAAATCGCTGGCTGCTGCTTTTTGTTGTATTCTTCTCTGGTGAATGGTTGTTTGCCGCTTGTTTCATGTACTGCCAAAATTCATGAGATATACATAAATGCCGGTTTTTCTTCGCGGAGCATTTCGCTGATGAATGGTTCATTCAGTTCCATCTTCTCAAAATCTTTCCATATCCTGGTGTCGTGGGCACAGCTGTATTTTTTGCATACCTGTGGACGGTTTTCATAGATCGTACAACATTTTTTTGCGGCGTGCAGGTGGCTGCAATAGCCGGTTTTTTCATGGCGGATAAAATAGGGTTTACCCAGGTCCCATTTAATATTCCCGGATTCTATTTCGTGTATGCTGAGCGTAAACTGCAGTTTGCAGCACACGGCCTTACAAATATGCATGCGTTCGGCGCAGTTTACGGGCACTTCGGGTTGATCGTTACTTTCATTGTCGATACGCAAACCCACACCGGCATGTACCTGTTCGCCTTTTTCATACATTTCGTTGCGTACCTCTTCAGCAGCCAGGTACAATTCTTCGGGAATGGTGATTCCTTTTTTTACCAGTACATCGATGAGGCCGTATAAAAAGGAGGCCAGTTCATTGATGCGGTCGGCCTGTTTGCCCAACGCGGTATGCGTAAAAAATGAACTGCGTTCGAGCTGGCGTTCGAGTTTATTGGCAGGCATTATAATGAGGTTTTGAGTTGATCGATAACAAGGTCGCGTTCGGTATGGGTATGGGGAAGGTGAAAAGGAATATGCATGATCCTCGAAATAAACCAGGCAGCAAAATCTTTCACGCGGTAACGGCCTGCATTGCCCAGGGTGGCTTCTTCGCTGCCGTCGTATAAAACGACGTTGTTGTCGTTGAGCAGTGGCTGCAGGTGCGGAATGGCGGCCGTACCAAAGGCTATCAATTGGTTGCCCAGCGGGCCGGTATCCGTATCATCGAATAGTTCTGCCCAGGAATTGGCATTGATCTGCCAGTGATCGGTTTGCTCTTCGGCGGAATGGCGCAGGGCAAGGGCATACAACTGCGCCAGCCTGGGTTGCAGGCTGATTCCATTTGTTCTTAGTATTTCTGCCGCCAGGAACCTGGCCCTTGGCGGCGCCTGTTCGCTGTAGGCTATTTCTTCCAGTTGTTGTTGATGGGCGCCGTTCTGCCAAAAGGCAGACGCCTCACCCAATAGAAATAAAGCGGCATAACCGGTTTCCTGCAAACGTGTTTCCAGCATATCGAAAGGTTTATGAACGTTCGTCACTGAGATCGGAGTTGTTGACCACGCCTGTTTCACCTATAAAGGGACCATCCACTACTTCTACCATAGTTTCTGTCATGGATACAAAGGTGGGTAATTCTCTTACCCTTGTACCAAAGGGCAGGGTGGTATATACCGGCCCGAGGCCAAATTGTACACCCGCCACATTGCTGATGACCTTCACATCTACCAATGGCAGATCGAGTGTTGCTGCATTGGAAGACGATTTGGATGTATTCCATTTTTCCGCTGCTTTCAAAAAAGTAGAACTGGGCACTCCTTCCGATACTACCCTAAAAGGAATTTTGGTATGATTGCCCGATGCATCTGTACGCCAGCCCCATTGCACAGAGCCGAAGTAGGTGCCCTGGTCATGTCCCTTCAAGGCCAGGGCCGCTGTCTCGAATATTTGTGCAGAATTTTTACTCACATCTACACTGCCAATGCTGGGCCCATCAGCTAAACGGGCATCCTGTTTCTGCAGCCCGGATTTATTACGATAATGAAAACCCAGTTGGTAAGTGGCATTGGCGTTGGAATCACGGCTTCCCAGGCCAACCTTTGTGGCGTTGCTTGTACTATTGTTATCCATGGGCGTGTCCTGTAGGCCCTCCCCGGTGGTGGCGGTACGTGAGCCGTATATAGGGTTGTTCCTGTCTTTAAGACGGTCGATACGGGTGCCTTCATCCGTTAAGCCGGTTCTTGTATTGGTAATGGCGTCGGTAGACGATATCGCACGACGCTCGTAGAAGCTGTCGCTGTTGGGAAAAAATGGATTGCCGTCGTGTATCGTTTGCACCGATTGTGTAAGACCTATCAACTCGGCATTTACGTTTGCATTGGGTTTAAAGCGCAACACCATATCCACACCACGGCGTTTGGCGCCGCTTGAAGTGAGCACATAGGTATCATCATACCAATCGCCGTAATGCGAACTCTGTTTCGCCATTTGCACCACCGCCATCTGCGGCTGCGCCGGACTAAAGGCACTGCGCATACCCAGCCCCACACTCCGGTATCCCGAAATGGGTTCGCCTGTTACGGCCTTTTTGCCCATTGCATCGGCTTCCTGTTCCAATCCACTGTCTTCATTCACCATAATACCCTTGCGCATAATGCCGGTAGGCTTCACCACACCGCTGCGCTGTTGTACAATGTGCGTGAACTCATGGCCAATGAGGTGTTTACCGGAATCTGTTTCCGGGTTGAACTGGCCCGGTGCAAAATGAATTTGTTCGCCCTGTGTAAAGGCGAGTGCGTTCATGTCCTTAGCCTGCTGCGAGTTTTTTTGAATCTGCACCGAAGAGAAATCCTGTTGGAAAGAAGATTCCAGGTTCTGTTGCAGGTCTTCAGGTAAGGCTTTGTTATGGGCGCTGGCCTTAAAAAAAGGTTCGCCGGTATTGGTTTTGGAACCACCGGCGTTTTTGTCGCCGGTGGTCTTTGAACTGTTTTCTGGTTTCATACCACTTAGTTTTTCTTTCTGAATATGAACCAAAGGATCAATATCAGCAGCAATAGCAATACCAGCCAGAACAGCCATACGGGTATGCCATGATCTCTCAGCCAGTCGTTCAGCCTGTCGATCACGGAACCGCCTTTGCCTGCATCCTGCAATTTGCCGGTATGCACGGTTTGTCCGAGTATCTGTATGCTGGTTGTATCGTTGATATTGCCTTCAAACGTGATGGTGTAACTGCCATCCTGGTGATCGACCACATTGGCGATCCTGATGGCAGGATTGGTGACGCTGAAGGCCGTGCCTGCAGCAGGACCAATGGGAACACCATAGGTGGTGAAGGGTTTCAGGTTCATCACCAGCCGGCCGTCCTGTATAACGGTGGTTACATTCGATTTGGTAAGATCTACATTCGAGAAGGAAGTATAAAAGCTTTCAGAAATAAAACGCTGGAATTCGCCGGCGGCAGAATCCTTACCACTGATGCGGTAAATGAGGCGGTATACACCGGCCACGGGCAGGTTCTTAAATGCGCCTTCATATTTTCCATTGCCGGTATGTGTTAAGGTTACCAGGTTGCCGGTGGCTTCCAGGGCCTTCCTGAAGTTGCTGTCGGTGGCCCACAACTGGTTGAACTTTTGTACACCGGGCGCGCCGGCATCGGCGCTGTCGGATAATTTTACATTGGGGGCTTCTGCCAATGCCTTTCCCCAGTCGGTGCCTGGCACCTCAAACAGCACTTCTACTTTGGCGTCCTTTACAGGATAGCCTAACCAATCCATATTCACCGTCAGTGGGAAATCGTCCTTTACCTTGGGATTTTTATTCCCCCAGGTTCTTTTCATATGCAAACGGTGATCGTCGGCTATGGATGTGAGTTTGCAAAAACCCAGATTGAGTATGGAATCGGAAATGGCAATAGACCATTTTCCTTCGGGTTTTAGTGTTGAACTGGTACGCGGGTTTCTAAAATCAAAAAGCAGCAGTATGGTATTGGTATAATTACCTGAGAAAACCGGTCTGGCAAATTGCGTTACCGGTGTGCCGTCTTTGGTAACCCTGATGCGGCTGAGCAGTTGCGCCAGTTGTGGCACTTCAAAACTCCTGGGTACTACAAACTCCAGCAGCAGTTTATTCACTGCCTTGTTCAATGGAAATTCCTGCAGGGTAACCGGTGTGTTATTGGCGGGTATGGCCGTGCTGGTTTTGTCGATGATCTGCGGACTGTTGTCCTGCAGCATGGTCATAAAGTTGTTCCCAAAACCCGAGCTCAGGTCACCAAAACTATTGCCGCCCTGGAAAACAAATGCATTACCATCTATGGTGGTGTTGTAACTGCCGTCGCTGTTCGAGGCCAGGTTTTGCAGGATGGTATTAAACTGCGGGCTGGGGTTGCCAATGCCAATGGTGGCAATGCGGATGCCATCGGGTATATTGGTGCCGTCGTTATAACCCTGGCCGTTGGCATTTACCATGGGAGGTACGTTCTGCTCTCCATCTGTGATGAGTAAAATATTACGGGAGCGGTCGGCATCCGTTAGTTTAGTAGTGGCATTTTGCAAACCCATGCCCATGGCGGTGAGGCCCTGGGGCTGGTTGGTGACTTCGTTGAGTTCGCTGGCGATGCGGGCAGACAGTGCCGGGTTGCTGGGTGTATTGGGTATCAGTGCGCCGCAGCAGGTTGATAGCGGATTAAGATCCGTATCGAAATAGGAGATGCTGGTACGGTCTTGCGGGCGCAGGGTTTCATAAGCCAGCATAAAGTTTTGTACCGATTGCCGCAATGCCGACCAGCGGGTGCCGGCGCCTAATGCCAAACTCATACTGCCTGAGCGGTCGAGTACCATTACCACATCTACATTTCTTTCAATAAATACCTCGAAGGTGCCTGTGGCGGTAGTTGCCAGGTTGTTGGCGTCGGCAACGATCAGGGTGAAAGTAAACGAGGTGGTGGCAGTGGGATGCCCCTCGAGGGTAACGTTAGATGCACTGGATACATTGTCGCCGGCGTTTGCGGGCAGCCTCACCGTTACACCGTTATACACGAAGTTATCAGCATTGATGGTTGCGCCCCCGGGTACGGCTGCAAAATCCCATACCACGGTAGCGGCGGCCGTTGAAACGCCAATGGTAGCGCCGCTAATGTCCTGGTTTACGGGTTTATGAAATTCCGGCGGGTCGGCGGGTGGTGCACCAGGCAGGGTGATGTCGTAGTGCTGCGCCATGCCAACGATTGCCATCAGCAACAGCATGAGGGTGGGTACTGCCTTCCTGGCCTTCTTATACAGGCCTCTGGTTGTAATGTTCATATTCGGTTTTGTTTTTAATGGTTAAAGCCAGGTAACATGCAACATGTCTTGCATCCAGGGTAGTTTGATCATACCTATGCCCCAGGGCAGGCGTGATAACAATACGTCCTGCGCCAGGCGTTCAACTGTTACATGATATCCTTTTTTATGGTGAATAAGTTTTCCATGTCTTTGCAGGAAACCTTCCTGCACGGTGGCCGGGCCGGTGTTGCGCAGGGCCGTCCAGTGCGTGATCACTGCCTGTAGCAATTCGGTACAGGTGGTTATTTCTGATTCGGTGAGTGGTTCCTGCGCGGGTAACGGGGTTTCGATGTCGATGCCGAGCAATATTTTTATAAATGATAATTGGTATTCTGGTAGGTTGGTTTCGCCGTAGGCCAGTTGTGAAAGCAATTGAACGGCGCGGTATACGCTGTATTCATCCTTCCATTGGTTATCCTGCCAGAGTCCGGTAAATAATTCTGTGAGAAAAGGATGGAGGATTACCAGGCCGGCGGCGGAAACAAACAGGCCTTCTTCTTCTATTTCGTTTTTGGGTTGTGATATTGTTGTTTGTTGGGGTTGTTCATTAGTTGGTTGTTTCCTGAAATCGTCATAAGGCATTTTGTGCGACAGGTATTTTTCTATTTGTTCTGCCCAGGCTGCCCATGCGGTGTCTTGTGTGTGGAAGGTTTGGCAAATTGCAAGTATCGCTTTGGATAAGGCAATGGCGGTGGGGTTGTAGCCCCGGGCGGTTTTTTCTATGACCAGGGTGATGTTGATGTGGCCGGTAATGGCTACCGTCCAGAAATGCTGGTGGAAGATGGTTTGCAGGGTGCTGAATGTTTCTATGGCTGGCAACAGTACCTGCCATTGTACGGCTGGTTTTGAAACGGGTATATCTATATGCTGCAGGAAGTTGACGATCCATTCGGTGGTGAAATGATTGACCAGGCGAATGCGTGCAGGTTGTGAATGGCGCAGTAACTCCCTGAACGATCGTTTATCTTCTTCCCGTAATGTGGTGATGAATGGTGTATCGAATAGTTCTGTTATGGGTTGTTGTTGTTTGGAGGGTTCCAGCCACCAGGGTAGGCGGCCGTGTTGCAGGAACCAGTATAGTAGGGTATAAAAGGTTTCTTCGGCATCGAGTAGTTGCACGCCAGGGACTGTGGTTGATGGCAGGGTGCTTAATTCTTCAGTTGTTATTAATTCCGCACGATTTGTATTCGATAACTTAGCACTTCCTGATTTCGCCTTTTGTAAACACGCGCTTAATTCCTTTTCTAACATTTCGTTCAACCGCTTCATCAATTCCCTCTCCAGGTTTTTCGCATCAAAGATCCCCAGGTCTATTTCCAGCCGGTCAATTACCAGCCGGCGGCTGCCCAGCTCTAACCTGTCGAAACAGGATTCCAGGATGGGGTGAATGATGTTATGCACCATACCCGATGCACGCTGCTGGCATTCCAGTCCATCCTTCGAATGGCTGGTGCTCAGCTCAAACACCTCGCGGCGTATCATATGGGTTGTATTATGCTGCATATATATTATTCAGTACCGTAACCAATTCGTTTCTTAAAGGCGCCATCACCGCTTCGGTAGTGCCCTCGGCCAGGCAGGCCGCCAGCCATTCACGGTACACTTCTTCAAACCTGTTAAAGCTGGCATCGGTAGGCGTTGCAGTTGCAGCATCAGCGATATCCACCCATAACACACGCGGTAAAATATGCGCAGGACATGCCTTGCGTATTTGCTGCTCGGTATATTTCCTGAATTCAGGATCGCGGTAGCGTTCTGGTTGCGCGGGCTCGGGTGTGCTGGCGGCATTGGAAAAATCACGGGTATATCCTGAAGGAAAAACAAAACTTACCTGGAAGGGATAGGGATCATCTACATCGATGTTGGTAAGGGTGGCATCGGTATCGCTTACGGGCGCCAGCAGCAAATGTTCCACCATATAAAATCCCTGTACGCTAAAGAAACGCATCATATGCATCCATACGCGAAAGATATGCTGCTGCGCCAGCTCTTCTGTGGCAAAGCTGGCAGGTGCATGGGCCAGTACGGTGCCATCGGGTAACAACAACTCCACCTGGTAAACATTGGCGGCAGGGTTTTGAATGGCATATGAATCTATCAGCACGCCGCGGCTGATGGCTGTGGCAATACCGGCCTCTGCGGCCTCGGTAGCTGCGGCATCACTAACACCGGTATAATCTATATCGCCGGTCAGTAATTCATCACCACCCAACCCCGGTTCTTCAAAAAGCCGGAAATGTTTGATGATGGCCGGCAGCACATCAAATATTTCAAAATAATCATTGATAGCATGTATCAACTGCCTGCGTTCCCTGAAGGGAATAGACAGCATGTGGTATAACCTGGTTTCAAGCGGTGTTAATGCAAAGCGCACCCATAACTGAACAAATTGCTGCACGAAATCTGTTATGGCATTATCTGCATCTACCTGCGTAGCATAGGTGCCTGTGCTTTCCACTATATCGTCAATCACCAGCCGCAGCTCACCGCTACCTTCTACACGGGTACTATAGTTAGCCGCCAGCGTGGCCTGCGAAAACACCGCAGCCGCCTGGCGCCGTATGGCGCTTTCCGATTCGCCTGCCGCTACCGATTGTAACAATACATTACCATCGGCATCATGTATGGTCCAGTTGAGATCACTATCTATTTGCAGTAAGGAAGCATTACGCCAAATGGGATTGCCAAAGGCCTGCGCCCGGTCGCGGTTGAGCGCCGGCAGATCGTAAAAGAAATCCGACTTGGCCTGAATGAGTTTTTCCGAGGCGGCATGGCGTTGTGCGGCTTGTTTGGCCAGCAGATCGGGCAGGCTCAGGCTGGCGGCATCGGGCACCACGGTAGCGGTATGATAGGCCAGCGCAGCGGCATCATACATATCTTCTCCAAATATGGCCAGCAGGTGATTCAGCACGCGGTTGCGGCGAATAAGAAATTGTTCCCTGTTTTCGGCCGATTGCTGCAGGGTGGTTAAATAGTGGTTGTTCCCATCCTGTATAAAACTGTCCCAGCTTTGCAGTGCGGGATCAAAACTTCTGATCATCTTATCGGCCTGGGGCAAATGGTACAGCGGTTGCTGAAATAATGTTTTGTCGATGGCGGGGTCGGCGGAGAAATATGCATTGATATTGCCCAACTGGCTGGCGATGCCCGCGGTGAGCTGTTCTATAAAAAATAAATAACCTTTTAATTGCAGGGCCAGCGCCTTGCGTTCTTCGGTGGCGGTATCGGGCAAACCGGCTTCACCCACACCATACATCACCGGCAGATCGTTTTGAATGGGATAATATTCCGATACGGGATAAGTTTCTCCCATGGGTAAGGGTATATCTGCAAAACCGGTTTCTTCTTCCTGCAGCAAGGCCGCTTTTTTCTCATTGAACAAGGCGATCACACGGTCCAGGTCGTAACTTACCTCTACCTGGTTGCGGTAAAACACGATGCGGCTTTTGGTTACACTCAGTCGCGGTATATGCCGCTGGCTTTTTACCAGCGTTAAACAATCGCGTGCATTGGTGCTGATGGGCCGGCTATCGAGGTAATTGGCCAGGCTCAGGTTGCGTACGGCGGCAATATTGCGGGCATTGATATCTTCCCGTTGTACAATATCGCTGCCTGTTTGATCACGCTGCTGCAATATCAGCCGCAATATATCGGAGGTGTACAGTGCATCGGGGAAGAAGGTATTGCTGATGCCATCGTTGGGTAAAAAGCCGGTATCCATCGATGGGCCTTCAAATATTTTATCGGGGGTGGTGGTGGCCAGCAGTTCATCCAGGCTTTTAAAATCATTCAGGGGTGCAATAAAACGGTCGATGCTGACAAATATATCGGCCAGCAGGTTTTCTATATGCACACCGGGATTGACATCGATGATGGCCGATACGGCAATCTCCTGCAGGTGCACAGCCTTGAAATCGGAAAAGTCTTCGCAAAGGTTACGATAGTCTTTAAGGTACCGGCGCACGGCCTTCATGGCATTGTTGGCCTCTGTGGTGCGGCGGTTGAACTGGCGTACCAGCGCCAGATCTGTTGGACTGTTATCGATCAACGATAGCACCCTTGCCGCTACTTCGGGCAATATCAGCGGCAGTTCTGTCAACGGATTGTCCATAGGTGTGGTCACCTGCGCTACGATCCAAAGTATCTGATCGGCGGCCGGTCCCGATGCCGGCGTATAGTTCACAACGATGCGTGCAAAATAGGCCTCGGTGCCTTCAATGGGGTTCCATTCATTTCCGGGACTGCCGTCAAAAGCGACACTGTTCAACGTAACTTCTTCACTAAAGGGGCGGGCATCTTCATCATCCCAATAAGGAAAGGCCAGGTCTACATGATAATCCGTACCGGGAACAGGTGTTGCGGTAATAGGAAAGGTGCTGCTGTTGAGCAGGTCGTTGGCAAACTCCAGCAATACGCTGTACCGCCCACGCGGATCGGTTTGCAGCGGATACAACCAGGCATTTTGTACCAGTGCATGATCGATCAGTGTTTTCCTGAAATCGGTGCGAGTAACCGGCGACACCGGCAATACCTGTGCCGCGGTAAAGAATTCTGGTTTGCGGCCGCTGGCATCGCTGGCTACCAGGTCGCGCATGTCCATGCCAGTGCGCAATCCCATTTCGGTAAGCGCATAACAAAATGCTTCCAGCAGGGTAATGCCGGGATCGTGCAGGTTGTGATCGGTCCAGGTATCGGCTGCCACAGTCCGGATAATGTTCATCCCCTGTTCGCGCAGGAAGGCAAAGTCCTGGCTTTTGAGGGCGGGTGGCGCGGTGCTTATTTGAATGGGTTCGCTCATGATGCTTATTCAGCTTTTTTCTGTTTTAATTCGGCCACCTGTGCTTCCAGGTCTTTTACTTTGCCGGCCAGCTCCTGTATGGAGTTTACCATTACATACATCAGCGCACTGCCGTTGTACATCAGCACATCATCGGTTTTACCTGGGCCGGCTACATTGTTCATGGCTGCACTGCTGATCATGTAAGGAAATATTTTTTTCATTTCCTGGGCAATAACGCCTACTTCGTCCTGGCCAACGCCGGGGCCCTCAGGCAGTCCATCGTATTTAAATTTCACCGGCCTTACCTGCATGAGTTTTTCCAGGCCGTCTGTAAACTCCCTGATGTCTTTTTTGTACCGCACATCAGACAATACCGCCCATTGGCCGCCGCCTGCCGTTTTACCGGCGTTACCGTTTACCTGCAGCAAATGCGTGGCATCGGCGCTGGGCAGCGGCGCATTGCCGCCGATGATCACGGCGCCTGCGGGCGTAACAAATACACGGGTAAGTAATCGGTTGTGCGTGATGGCTATAGGCTGGTTGGCGGGCGCATTGATGGTTACATCACCGGCAGCGCCCTGGCGCAGGGCAAAGTTGTTGTTGCCGCTGGCATGATCGGCATGGCTGAATTGCGCGGCACTGGCAAAGGCGCCGTTGCCATTGGCCAGCACGGCATTGCCGAATTTCACACGGTCGGCATTGGCGGTATTATTACCCAGGTTTACTTCGAACCTGTAGGTAGGCGCTGCTGCCGAAAAATCACCGATGCCCACGTTACCTCCGTCGAATGCCACATCGGGGCCACCGTCTACCTCGGAGAAGGCGCCGCCGCCGCCACCGATATTGGTCCAGGAACCGCCGTCAAAAACCTGTACGGTGGTTCCATTAAAACGAATGGTGCCGGGAGAGCCCGTGGCAGGGTTGCCCAGGTTTACACCACCGGGTATATTCAGGTTGCTGTTGGAGTCTACATTCACCGCATCGTCTATCTTGGTGATAAAAGAATCGATCAGGTCGGCAAAGTCGAGACCGGTGGGGCGTTCACCGTCCCTGAATTCCTGTTTTAAATGCGATTTACTACGTTCTGCCATGTTAGTATGTTTTAGATGATTATGAAATGGGAACAAAATCAAGTCCGATGACCATTTGACCAATGCCTATATTTTGAATACCCTGGCAATTGCTCATATTGGCCTGCAGCGCCTGTATGCGGTGCGCACTGTTCGACACCAGTATGGTATCGGGCCGGGTGGCGGCTGCTACTTCTACCGGTACACCCACCACGAAATCGATGTTGATGGCCTTGCCGCCTTCGCCGCCAATGCTTTCGGCAATAGATGCTTCGGGGGTATCGCCCACAATAAAATCAAAATCGATCTCCATATCGCTGATACCGCCGCCCGCATTCCCCTGGTGGCGGTGATACAATTCAAAATCGGTGATGAAGTCTACATATTCCCGGCCTTCAATAAAAGCCAGTATCTCCGAAGCATGCACTTTGCCGCCGAATACAATATCACGGCCTTCTTCATAGGCCCAGGGGCTCAGGAACTTTTTGATCTCTTCTTCCAGTACCACGGTATAAAAACCGGGATCGTAACCGGCATTAAAACTCACCTTACAATCTACCAGCAGTGTTTCGTAGCTGGGGTTCGATACATGCACGCGGCTGCATGGCGATGTGAACGTATGGCCCACGTATTCGGCTATTTCGCGCAGCCGGTTCTGGTTTACCCTTGGCTGCAACGGATCGCCGGTAGGGCGTTTGCGCCAGTCGGGTACTACCACTAAGCGTACATCACCGGCGCTGAATGAATTATCGGGTCCTGAATGCGGCAGGCATTTGATCTTATAGATCTCGGGGAAGTTTTCCAGCACCAGTCTTTCATAATCCCAGCCGCTTACGGCTCGGTTCTTATGACGCAGGCGCTCGCTTACACGGCGGTAAAAAGCGCTGTCTGATTCTACATTGCGGCCGCCAAAAGAAGTATAGGGCTGCAGCAGCTTTTTTACAGCCGGAACTTTTACCACCAGCTTGCTGATGGTTTGTGGCGGCAGCGGCGCGTCCAGGTGATCTTCATAACCCGTGATGGCGCCATTGGGTAAAACCAGTTGCGCCCTGGCAGCCTGTGTATGAATACCGCTTACCGAAGCGGCGCCCAGCGGGTTGTCTTTTACGCTTACCCGCAGCCAGCGCAAACCCGCAGGCATGAGGCTGTGTTCAAGGCTGGCATTGTGACCTATATTCAAGCGGATGATGCCCGGCTTTTGCAAACCGCCGGTGCTTTCTTCCAGCACATCGCCGGGAGTAATGGCCTGCCAGGTATGACCGGCCAGGTAACTCCATTGCAGGTCGGTGGAGTGCAGGAGGGTATCGCCTTCCACGCTGCCTTCTTCAATCTGGAATAGTAAGGAAAGGGTTTGCGGCGCCTGTGCATTTTCCAGGCCAATGTATAAAGCACCCATGCCGGGATGCGGCGCCACCAGCAGGGCCGTGGCGTCTTTGACGCTTTCGGCGGCGCCAAATATATCCTGTACAAAATACTGGTCGATGCCATTGGGCGCATGGGGAACGATGGTATCCATGGCGGTATAATCAACCGTTACCGATTTTAATACAGGTGTATAGGGTTGTTTGGGCAGCTCGGGTTTGGGCAGCAGGATGCCGTCCCATTTACTCAATGCCAGTACCTGCTGGGTATATGCGAAAGGGTAGGTTTTATGCCCGAATGCTTCAAAAGGCGCTTCTTCGGGCAGGTTCAGTAAAGCGGATTTTGTGGGACCAATCAGCACCATCCGCATGAATCCCTGGTTCACCGTGTTATCGAATGAGCCAGGTAAAACCAAACCTGGATGGCGCTTATAAGGTGCATTGGCCGTTTGTGTGGCAAATGAAGCTTTGTCGATGGCTATGCGTTGTACCTGCGTGCTGTTGGATGGGTTGAACAGCGATATATTGTTCACCAGCCGCACGCTCCAATTGCGGTTGTTCAACAGGTCGACGGCCGTGGCAAAAGCATTATTGGTGATATGCGGATTGCCATAGTTACTGTAATACGATGCGAAACTTTCCGGCGGGTCCTGCCATTCCAGGTTCACCGCCAGCGAGGTAAGGGTTTTGCTGAATACTTCCTGGCTGCCGATATAAAAGTTGGATTGCACCAACGGGCTGCTGCCAAATGGCAAAGCTGGTTTACCGGCAGGCTGCACCGATTGATCGTTTTGCAGCACCAGTTGTTGTACGCCCCTGGCTTCCACTTCAATATTTATTTTCTCCACCCTAAAGCCGGCCAGTACGTTGGCAATATCGCTCCCGGGTTTCAGCAATACCCGCATCACCGGCCAGGCGGTGCGTAAGCCTGCCTGGTGCACTTCTTCCAAATAAGGCGTAATGGCAGGTTGCGATTCGTTGAATGCAACGGTTAATTCGAGTGTATAGGGGTTTTCTGTTTCGGGGTCGGGGTTGTTCGCATCGGGATCAAGTGTGGCCTTTACCGTAAGCCCCGTACTCAGCCATTCTTTTTCGGTTGTAAGCTGTACCTCCAGCATGTTGCTTAATACGATCATGGGCGGCTGTGTGCCTTTGAACGATGTCAGCGACATCACCAGCCTGATGGTGCGTTTGCCTTCATTTAGCAACAGGTTGGGCGAAGCAATGGCCCAGCCAAAAGAAACCGGCTGCATGTTCCGCGATTCGGGTGGTAACGACAATTGCCGGGTGCCGAAGGGGCGCCAGGCGGTGGCTGTTTCGTTTAATACGGTGGTGGCGTCGATGGCTTTGAAGGTGCGGGGTTTGCCGGCGGTCTTGAATTCGGTAAAGCTGGAACGCATCATGGCCACAACGGCCTGGTTGATGACCAGCTCGTTTTCGATGGCGTATTGTAATGGAAGACCGGTACTGGTTTTACCGGCATCCAGCAGGGTACCCGCTTTTATTAATGTGGGTTGGGCATTTTTATTCAGCTCAAACAACACATGCACTTCATCGGGCTGTGGCTGGGTTCTTTGCAGACCTAATACATCCTGGTAATAATAATCCAGTCTTTTTCGCGACAGGTTATTCAGGTCTTCTCTTACAATATTGAATGCCTGCAGGTAAGCCAGTAAAAGCGCCAGGTGGGGAGCAAGATCTTTTTTAGTATGGAGTTCTGCATTATTAACAGCATCAAAAAAAGCCTGCCAGTCGCCCTGGGGTACATTGTTCATTCCATAATACCGCACCTGGGTGGCCAGTGTACGCACAAAGCGCAGCAGCTCGCTCATTGGCCGGTCGTCGAGTTTTACATTGGCCGGATCGAGGGCCGGTTGCATGCGCCGCTCCTGGTTTACACCATCGGTGGCCAGCAGGTATTGCCATATCGTTTTATTTATACCGGTCATTTTATTTTTCTGTTAGGTAGAAAGGAAATACCAGGTTATATCTTGTATTGGTGCTTCGCACGGTATAGTCTACCAGGATGTTTACCTTACCTTCTTCCTTTGCACCGGGTAATAACCGCACTTCGTTCAGGTTGATCCTGGGTTCATAGATCAGCAGGGCCGTTTCGATTTCTTTTTGAATAACCGTGGCCGATGTGGTAGTGAGTGATTCAAACAGCCAGAGATTGCGTTTCCATCCAAAACCCGGCAGCAGTACACGTTCGCCGGTTTCGGTGGAAAGGATCACCTCGATGCTGCTGCGGATATCTTCTTCTGCTTCCAGCATCTTTACTTCTTTTTCCGCTTTGTTAAAGGCCGGCGGAAAGCTCCAGCCTCTTCCTAAAAATGAATTGTCGTTTGCCATTGCATTAACCTCCTATTAGTACGGTGGGGCATCCTATAATAATACTTCCTCCATGTGCGCAGCTGTCTCCCATACGCGCGGCGGGCATACCGCCGATCAGCACGGTGGCCGATCCTTTGATCACGGTATCGGGCGGACCGGTACAGGTAAGCATATCACCCATACGCAGGGCAGGCATACCGCCTATGAGCACCGTAATACAACCGGGTGGCAGGGCCGGACCGCCTACATGCGGTACCGGTCCGGTACTCATGGGACAAACATGCATGTCGCCTACGCGGGCTGCCATAGACATAGTGAATGATTTTTTTGTTTAGTTAATTTGCACCAGGCTGCCTTTGATGGTAGTAACAGCGCTGGAGCTGATTTCCAAACCGGCACTGCCTTCGGCTTTGAATTGCAGACCGGCCTTCATTTCCAAACCCATCGATGCTTCTGTTTTGATATCACCTTTGGCTTTGATGATGACGTCTTTGGCGCTGTTGAGCGTAATGCCGTCAGACGAAAGCACGATGCTGTTGCCGTTTTGATCGGCTATCTGTATCCGGCCTTTGTCTTCATCCAGCATCAGTTTATTGCCTTTGGGTGTATCCAGGCTCATGGTTTTTTTATCGTCGTCGAACAGTATGTGCATACCGCTGCGTGTAGTAAATCCTTTCTGGTGGTTATCATCGCTGGCAGTTAAAGGAGTGGCATTGGCGCTGCTGTGCAAACCACCCAGTACTACCGGCTGCCGCGGATCGTCGTTGATAAAACCCACCAGCACTTCGTCGTTTATTTCGGGCAGGAAAACAGTGCCGCGGTTGTTGCCCGCATCCAGCGTGGCTATCCGTGCCCAGCTGCCTTCGCCATCCATAGTAACGGAGGGTATTTTGATACGGATACGCGCTTCGCCATCGGGATCTCCTTCCAGTGCAGTAACCACCGCTGTATGCAAACCATTGATGGCCGGCAGCATGGCCGATGCGCGGGGCGATTGCCCGGTGAATTTTTCTACATGCAGGGTGGGGGATAAACCCAGTTGCAGATCGCTGGTCCAGTTGCCGCGGCAAAACTCATGACGCACACCGCTTACCCAGGTTTTGCCATTGAAGCGGTCGCCCAATCCTTCGAGTTGTACCGTAATACCGGGTACTGCTTTGGCAAAACCCTGTACACGTGCGCGGCCGCATACAAAGGCCATGCGGCTTCTTAATAATTTGGTATCGGCCCATAGTTGTACTTCTTCTTCGGTTAAACGTCCGGGTTGACGCAGTATATAAGGTTCGCTGAAGGCGAGGGGATCGATATTACCCGGTGTTGTCCAGCCCGGGTCGTTCGATTCCAGTTCCACCAGCGCCTGGTCGGCAGGGTTCCAGGCCTGCGCCTTTACCGTTTCAAACTGACGGCAGCCATCTATTTCTGCATCAAATTCCACCAGGTTGGTCCCAAAGCGTAATGTGGCCAGCGCAGTGCTTTCCAGCACGGGTTTCTTAATGTCTATCTTTCCCTGTTGTGCAATCGTTACCAGGCCTGCAGGTTCAATACGGCTCACCAGGAAGTCCCAATCGGTTACATCGTATTGCACCATTTGCGCATGGGTCACTGTACTGGTTTCGATGGTGCCGGTTAATCCGTATGGATCCAGCAGGGTAGCGGCCAGATCGCTGTCAGTAATGGATTCGTACAAATTGCTGTTGCGCGTGATGGTCATCAGTATCGCCTTATCGCGACATTCCACGATGAGCTCTCTTTTACCCTGACGTGCACGCAGTGAATGACGTGTTACAATGCCGGTAAAGATGGGTTCTTCAATGCCGTGATAACCGCCTGTGATCTCAATTTCATTGCCCGGTAAAAACTGTTCGCCGTTGCTCACCGGCCAGTTGGCCAGCGCTGCATCGCCATCGCCTATACAAATGGTGGCTGCCGGTATGCGGTTCACTTCGTTGTAAATAACGATCGAGTAAATGGAGAGCCGCGAAGAAACAGCTTCACCATTGACCTTGATCGTAAACGAGGGCCGGCTGGTATCCTGTTCAATAGGCAATAAGGCGTTGCTGTTCATGAGGCAGATTTTTTAGTGGGCGGAAAAAACACCTGTTTTCCTTCCTTTAGTTTCCTGAAATTGTATAACCGGTTGGTTTTGGCTACTTCGATATAATAATCGGGTTTGCCATAAATGCGGTGTGTCATCAGGGGTAATGTATCACCGGCCACCACGGTTCGTTTATGCGTGAGGTCCGGTGAAGAAGGTTTATACACCGCCTCGTACATGATATCCAGCAGGGCGCTTTCAAAACTTACCCGTGCTTCCACCCGCAGGGGCGTACCGGAGGCATCGAATAATTTGTAGTTGAGCGACATGCTGGTGAGCACGCCATCGTAGATCTGCCGGCCCCAGGTAAGCCGTACACGGCGCGGACGGTGCTCTTCGCCACTGAAATCGTATACCACCGAGGAGAACTCCCTGATCTGCGCCATTACATCAAACTCTTTTTTATCGCTGAACAGCGATGCTACCGCACCCACGATGGGCACATTGTCCAGNGCATCGGGTTTGAGGGGCACCACGCCGGTACCATCGAANATGATGGTGAACTCGAGCGTGGTGGGCGAGGTGTGATCGTACNTGGGATCATCGCCCGGTTTGCCAATGGCATTNTCGCGGGTATAGTGTACGTTGTGGTTGAGCGTATAACTCTCCGGGTTGATCTGCACTTCGTACTTCTGCTCGTCGTACTCCGTGGCTTCCGGGGGCGTGTTGGGGTCCGATACGGGTTTCAGGGCCCATATCACCATCCGCTCCATCTTGCCTGTACCAAATAATGAGTCGAGCATTATCTTTCTTTTTGTCTTTTAAGAATATCCATGACCTGTTCGGCGCAGAGCGATACGATCTTTTGCAGCTCGCGCTCGCTGAGGCCCTGTGTGGTTACAAGGCTGTTGCCGTTGCGGGTAGCGGTAGTATCGTCTACCCGCGCCCTGATGATGAGCTCTCGTATTTCAACCGGCATATAGTATCGTTGAAGTTTTAATTCTGAATCTGAGGTCCGAGGTCAGAAGTCGGAGGTCAGAAAATACACCAGCATCCGACTTCTGGCTTCCGACTTCTGACCTCAAAAACTAATACCGCCGCTTACTGCGCCCGTTATACCTGAGGCTAACTCCAGCGCCACACTCACCGGATCGTAGTATTTGTAATACTGGTAACTCAGCACCAGCGTTTCAATCACCAGTTCATTGCTTTGTGCATTGAACGACGATACCTCCAGGCGTTTGGGAATGGCATTGATCAAATACCAGTTGTACAGCGGGGCATGATCGGCATTCATCAGCGAGATCATTACGTTGCTGGGTTCAAACTTGTATTCGTCGAAAGCCTTGTGGCACCAGTGCAGCAGGCCGCTGCCCAGCATCTTGCCGCGCTTGAGCGTAACATCGCCATATTTGGCGCGTACGGGCAGTTGGTGTGCAAAGCGGTTCTCGCCGCCTTCGGCCTTTGTTTCCATTTCCATTTCAACGCTCAATCCGCTGACTTCCGAAAACCGCAGATCGTTGGGAAACTGCGGGAATATTTCGAACAGTACCAGGAAATGGAAACCCGGCTGCGGCATATCGAATGCTGACATGATTACTCGTTTTGAATGACCAATCCTTCATGTACCAGTTCAATGCTTTCAATGGCTACCTCGTTGCCATCGGCTTTGAGGTCGGTGCTTTGCACCTTGATGGGCCAGGCATTCTTTACCTTCCATACCACTACCGGTTCATGGTTTTCATTGAGCAGCGTGATGGTTACATTGCGGCGTTCGATGGTATTGAGGGCAACCGTGTTCCACCAGTTATAAAAATCGTTGTCGCCTTTGAAGGTGCCGCGTTTGAGCGTGATGTTGCTGAACTTTTGCAAACCGGGCATTTTTATTTTTACATATTCCGGGCTTGCGCCATCGCGGTACTCAATAGGGTCTACCTGTACATCCAGCCCGGATACTTCTGTGAACCCGAGGTTAGCGCCACCCCATTCAACCTGGAAATGGAACTTTGGAAGCGGATAATTAGCCATGATGATTTATTTGTTGGTTAATGTGAATGTTTATGATTCCTGCATTTTGTGGCTGAAGCGCAGAATGATAAATTCTGCAGGACGTACTACCGCCATGCCGATCTCTACGATCAAAAAGCCGTCGAGTATATCCTGGGCCGTCATGGTTTCGTTCAAACCTACTTTTACATAAAAGGCTTCTTTGGGGGTGGAACCGGCGAGTGCGCCGGCACGCCATTGCAGCGTGAGAAAATTTTCTATCATGGCGCGAATGCGTACCCATGTATTGGCATCGTTGCTTTCGAACACAAATGGCTCCGATGCTTTTTTGGTGCTTTCTTCCACGAAGTTGAAAAAGCGGCGCACGTTTACATAACGCCATTCGGTATCGTTACCCGCCAGTGTGCGGGCGCCCCATACCAGTATGCCTTTGCCGGTGAAGGCGCGGATGGCATTGATAGACTTGCCCGTTTCATGTACGTTCAGCGAGCCCTGCTCCTGGTCGTTCATTTTGTAGGCGGGGGCTATTACACCACGCAGACTTACATTGGCAGGCGCCTTCCATACACCACGTGTACGGTCGGTAAGCGCGTATACACCCGCTGCTGCACCCGATGGGGGTAGCAGGCTCATTACGCTGCGTACGCGGTCGTATACCGATTTGAAGAAGGGGTGTTGTACAAACAACAGCTTTTCTGCCTGGATGGTGCTGAAGAGCGCGTTTTCCGCTACCGTTACAAATGCCTCCGACAGGGCATTAAAGATGGTTTGCAGCATGGGCGATAAAGCGGCTGCCCAGGCAGTTTCGGCCACTGTATTGGCGCCGCCATTGGTGAAGTCGGTGCCTTCGGCCGCAATGGAGGTGAGGGATACACCGCCGATCCAGTCGCTGTTATCGAGTAAGGTATAATCGCCTTCCACATTGGCTTCGGTGCGGCCCAGCAGGGTAGAGCTTCTCACATTGGCATTCTTTTCAAAGGCAACGAGGCTGGTGATCTGCGCCTGTAATGCCGCATCGGCCTGTAACGAATTGAGCAGCGATACCAGGGCGGGCGGCGTGGCGGCATCGTCCTGTATATCGGCCAGCGCCAGTGCCAGCTCGCGTACAAAGGTCATCATGGCGGCAAAGGCCGGGCGCACCAGGGCGGCCGTTGTTTCGGCCAGTACATCGCCGCGCAGCTCGTCGAACAGGGTTTGCAGGTTCACGTAATTGTCGCGTGTGACCGTGGCAGCCGTTATCTTTCCGAATATCGTTCCTTCGTCGGCCAGGCGGGCGCGCAGGTTGGTCACCAATGCATCAAACACCGCATTGCCCGTGATGGTATCGATGGTGGCATCGGGGATGGGCGCCGGTACGGCCTGGTCGTCTACAAAGTTCAGTTGCGTAAAGGTGACGTCTTTTAAATAGGTGGTCTGCAGCCAGGGATAATAGGCCGCTGCATATTTCAGGTTTTCGGTACCTGCTTCATTCCTGAACCGGGTGATGGGCGCCGCGGCATTGTTGGGCGGCAGGTAACCTTCCATGATATCGAGAATGGCAAAGCGGTCTTTTAAACGGCTGCATTGATCGAGCATGGCCTTGTGCAGGTTGCCGCATACCACAAAGTCGGGATCGCCGCCTGCGTCTTGTAACGATACACTGTCGGGTATCACCAGTATAGTGGGTTCGTCTTCTTTTTCCAGGGCGCGCAGTCCGCCGCGCAAACCGGTGGTGTCGTTACCGAAAACCACATCCTGTGTGTAATTGCCCACTGTTACGATATAACAGGGACCGCCACCATTATCGAAATAATGCCTGACGGCGTCGAAGAGATAATAAGTTCTGTTGCCATCTGGCGTAACATTCAGGATGTTGAAGGCAGGCGCTGCACTCAACTGTATGGTGTAGGAGGCGGGATTATAGGCGCCGCCAAACAATTCGGTGAATTCAAGCAGCGAGGTGATGCGCACAGGCCGGTTGATAAGATCGTTGCCTGCGGCATCGGCGGTGCGTTGTGTATAGCCTACAAAGGCGGGCACCGCCGTGGCAACGGCCGCTACCGAAGGCGGGAACAGGGCCGCTTCTTCTACAAATACGCCGGGTGTTTTGTAATCCATAAAGGAATAGAGTTTGAAGATTAAGATTCCTGCATTTTATGACTGAAGCGCAGTATGATAAACTCAGCCGGACGAACCACTGCCATACCGATCTCCACGATCATTCTTCCATCGAGTATATCCTGTGCCGTCATGGTTTGTCCGAGGCCTACACGTACATAAAATGCATGCTCGGGTTTGGCGCCTGCCAGTGCACCGGCACGCCATTGCAGGATGAGAAAGTTTTCGATCATGGCGCGCACCTTGGTCCAGGTGTTGGCATCGTTGGGTTCAAACACAAATGGTTCGGAAGCCTTTTTCACCGATTCTTCTACCATATTAAAGAAACGGCGTACGCTCACATAACGCCATTCGGCATCATTGCCTGCCAGCGTGCGGGCGCCCCATACCAGTATGCCTTTGCCGGTAAACGGACGAATGGCATTTACTGACTTGCCCGTGGTATGTATGTTCAGGTTTTCCTGTTGTTCGTCGCTTATATTCACCGTGGGCCGGCGTACAAAACTGAGACTGATATTGGCCGGGGCCTTCCATACACCGCGTGTGGAATCTACTGTGGCGTAAATACCTGCCATGGCGCTGCTGGGTGGTAATACGATGGGCAATGCCGCAATGGCATTTTTTATCTGGTGGTAAAGCTGGTTGGCCGAATGATAGATGGAGCGTGCTTCATCAGCAGCATTGGCCGGTTCCGCTACGCGCAATACCGAGTTGGCCGGTGCCGGGTTACCATTGAAGGTGCCTGTGATGGTGACGGCCTCTTCATCGTAATTATAGGTGAGTGTTGTTTCCAGTTGTGGATAGTAAGCTGCGCCGTACAGCAGGAAATTATTGCCTATTAAAGTGCGGAAGCCCAGCGTGGCATCGTCGATCACGTTTTCACCGGCGGGCGCTGTATAATCGAGATGGCCGTTGAATACGTCGCAGATGGTGAAGCGGTCTTTCAGCAAATTACATTGGGCCAGCGCCGCCTGGTAAAGCTGGTAAAAATTGTTGCGGTCCAAACCCAGTGCATCCGGGAACACCAGCAGGGTAGGTTCATCTTCCCGGGCAATGGCTGCCAGTCCATCGGTATGGTTGGTGAGTGTGATGGCGGCATCGTCGGCGCCGATGGATACGATGTAGCAGGGGCCGCCGCCATTGGCAAAATACAATTGCAGCGAGTAGTACAGGCGATAGAAAGTAGTGGGTGCGGCTGGCGCTGTGTTGATCACATTTTGTCCGCTTACTGTATTTACATCCACCGTAAATTCTTCGAGGCGGGCGCCAAATATGGCCTCGTATTCTACCATGGAGGTGATGCGGATGGGGCGGTGTATCAACGTATCGCCGTTGAGCACGGTGTTGCGGGTATAACCAAAAAAGGCGGGGATAGCCGTTTCTACCTGCGCCACCGAAGGCGGGAATTTTGGCACCTCGTCGATATAAACGCCGGGCGTTTTTATATCACTTAAATTAAGCATAACGTAAAGGATTCTTATGTTATTAAATGAAGAACATGGTTTTGATTATGGGTTTGGAACAAATCGGATCCGGTATGCCGGGTGTAGCAGGCGGTTGTCGCCGCCAAACAGGTCGTAACTGGCGTTGATGGCGCCGGTGTTATGAATGTCTATTACGGCAAAACATTTTTCGGCCGGTTCTATGGTGCTGGTGTTCTGCAGGTCGTCGTTGTTGACTCCCGTTTCATGTTGGGCAATAAACCCGTTGGTGCCGGCATTGTTTTGATTGCTGAAATGGTATACTGCTGAGCTGCCTGCGGCTATCACTTGTGTGCGGCTTAAGAAATCGGCGTTGCTGAACACGAGGAAGCGGAGACGTATATCGCCATCGAAACCGGTAAAGGGTATTACCGGTGCGGTGGCGGGAGGTGTAAGCAGGTCGCATTGCATAAAACACAGCAGAACGCCGTTTATAAAACGGTGGCGGATGCTGTGGTTGGTGAAAAGTTTTTGCGTGTCGGTATCGGGTTTAATGCGCAACCCCTGGTTGATGAGGTTCTGACCAAAGAACTCGTAACCGCTGTGTAGTAGTTCAAGGGTAAACAATCGTTCGTATCGTGTGGTGATGGTTTCCATGGTCAGGTGTTCTTCAGTTGAAAGCTGGTTTGTACTTCTGTAATAATACCCGATTGCTGTTCGGTAATACTGTCAATCGTCACCATACGCATACAATACAACACCGAAGGCTGATACCTGCTTCCCAGTATCCCCCATAAATGATTCAACTGCTCCATATTCAACGTCACCATTTCCAATATCAATTTCTCTATCCCAGGGTCCAAAGCCGGCGTGTTATTATGATCAAACACATACCTGGTTTGAAAAAACTGTATCACGCGTTGCAGATTCTGCAGCGCCAACCCATATGCCGCTTCACTACGTAAAGCCGTAAACAGTATACTCAGGTTCAGGTGTATGGCCGGGTTCTTCATTAATATAGTATTACCCGAATGCACATAGTTCCTCGGGTCCCGTGAAATCCTGTTCTCTTCTATATTCACCAATGAAATGATCACATCCGCATCATTGATGGGGTTGTTGCCTCCTTCGGTGAGTATTTCGCTGATATTACCCGCAACAGCATTCACTATCGCAGGACTCAACTGTTGCCGTATACAGTCAATGGCCTCGAAGATCACGATTGAATAGTATTAGATGATTGGTAAAAGATGCCTACGATATCGCCCGTCTGATTCGTGTTCGCTTAGAGATTTTGGTTATATAAAAGTAGATGAAAGATTGACCTCTGTCAATACCACGTTGTGGTAGTTTTGGATAACTGGTAGAAAATGAAGTGTAGATGACAGGAAATGATGAGTGAATGACAGACTGTTACCAGTTCGTGGTATCATCGTTTGAAGAAAATAAAGATGGCGCCGATGAATGTTAATGCTATTACGACTTTGCGATAGCTGTCGTCTTTAATTTTTGCAACCACCTTTATGCCTGCCCAAAAACCAATAGCTAAGAAGGGTAGTAATACGAGATCAGTTAATAATGAAGAGGCGGTGATATTTTTCCAGTATATGATCTGGAAGGGCAATTTAAAATAATTTACTACCAGGAACACCCAGGCCGCCGTACCTATGAAATCGTTTTTGGGCAATCGCATGGCCAGGAAGTATACATTGGAGAAAGCGCCTGCCAGGTTGCCCAGCATGGTAGTAAAACCCGAGGCCAGTCCCATAGTGATCACAAACAATTTGTTGCCCGGTATTGTCACCGACTTCCGCCATTCCATAGCCAGTATGATCACTACCGTGCAAACAATAATAGTGGCCATGATCTTCCGGAACACGGCTTCGTTCATATCCTTGCCCACATACACACCTATTAATATACCCACAAACATCCAGGGTATGATCTTCCAGAAATGCGGCCATTGCGCATGCCGGTGATAATAGATCACCGCCATGATATCGGCCACGCACAACAAAGGCAACACGATACCCGTTGAAGCCTTGCCGCCAAATACAATGGCCATGATGGTCACGTTCAGCATGTCGATGCCTTTGAGACCGGCCTTCGACAGACCGATGATAAAGGCGGATAGTGCAATGAGCGCCAGATCGGGATATGAATAGGTGGCCAGGAAATCCATGTGTTTATACAAAGGCGCAAATATAGTTAATGTAAAACGACGGGATGCATAAATATCATGTAGGATATTATGCATGCCCGTCGTTGCCATGGATATTCATTCATCCAACAGCATTAGGCGTTGCGGCCGGCGTACACTACCTGCAGTGCATTGGCATCTTTGGGCAGGGGGAATTGTTTATCCCTGTCGGTTTCGAAAAACCGGATGCCAAACACCATGAACAACGGAAGTGTGGATTGTGCAGGAAGCTGCACCGACAGTGTGATAGGTTCTGTGATGGCCACATCCAGCGGCAGGTCCGCCGTGGATTGTGCATCGCTCACAAAAATGCCCCTGTCGAAATCCACCACCGCGGCCGCCATGGTGAGGCGGGCATGAGAGGCGCCTGCCGGCACAGCGATATCATCCGTTGGCGTAAATGGCGCCACGCTGATCTTGTGCACACCTGTTGCCTGATCGATGGTGGTGGTGTACTGAACATGATGCAACACTTCGCTCAATTGACTGGAGTTATTGAACTCGAAGCCCTGCAACCGTTGCAGTTCACCTTCCTGGATCCTGCGTTCACCGCGTTCGTTCACCGGGTCGCTCTTTACAATTTCCAGTAACCTGGTGGTAAAGCGGCTGGTGACGCGGTAGTCGCTCGCCGTTTTGATTTGACCGATGAACGCCGTGCGAAGCAGTTTGCCCGATTTGGCCGCATGGCCAAAGTTGGCTGCGTGATCGCGAACGCGTGCAAAGTTTTCAGATGTTCTGAACCTGGTTTTGTTTCTGACGGGTTTCTCCCTGACCAGGAAGCCGTCTTTTGTTTTAACATAGGTCATGTTACCTGTGGTACCCACGAGCCTATGTGTTCCGATTTGTTTGGCCATAAAAAATGGTTTTAAAAATGAATAAAAGGCGGTCTGTTTAAAAGGCACATCCCGATTAAGCCTTCACCGGTGATTTGCAATTGCAGTACAATGTTATTATGGGTTGAAAGGGGGCTGTGCCGGAATTGGTCATTTGTGCCGATTATGCCGAAATAGGTCATTTGTGCCGAAACAGGTCATTTTGGCGTTTTTGTCGTATTTTTTGTATATAGCCCTGGTAAAGAGTTGGTTACATGTGTTTATGGAGCTGGTGTGGGATGGGGGTAGGTTGGGCATGCGTGGAGGGTAGGTGAACTATGGGTGGGCTATACGAGCGGGATAGGTTTTTCATAAGCCGGCCATAGACTTTTCATAGGCAGGTCATATGTTTTTCATAGGCGGGCCATAGGTAATTCATAGTAATTTTTTATCGGTGTTTTTTGTCATATCGAATCCACCGGTGTTTTCACTAATGGTTACTGAGTAATTTCCCGAAAAGGCCTGGTTGAGCGATAACGTTCAAATAACAATTGAGTGAATGACGGCGTGCCATTAAGTAGTAACTTAACAGTGCATTCTGATAACCTGAAATACCTCTATATGGAAAGATCGAGCGTCCTTGGCTCTGATATTAAAATGGTGGAACATCAATTGGCCATTAAAAAGGCTGAATATGTGCATGCAATCCAAAAAGGCGAGGTGTTTAACGAGTTGAAGAAGATTTTTCTGGAAGTAAAGGAATTGCAGCACAGGCTACAGGATTCGAATAACAACGCTGTCAGTGGCGATCTAAGAAACGCATCGTAACAGCGTGCTTATACATAGTTATTAGGGCCGCGCTTAATGTACATTAAGGCGGCCCCTTTTTTTGCTTATGATAACTGTTTCTTAGTTTTTTGCCAGCGATTTCAAAAAAGAAGCCAGCGACCGGATGCTATCTGTATTGATATAATCTACCCCCAGTTCCGTCAGGTGTCCCCAGGCATCCATAAAATCCGGCGTATTCCAAAAGCGCACTGGTTTTTTGAGCGCATGCGCACGGATCACAGCGCTACGCACCTTCGCCCAATCTTTAGCCGGCGGATGACCTTCCCCTTTCCATTTTGAGTAATTCAAAAAATTATCCTGCAGTATGGCGATGCGGGCCATCGCTTCTTTGGCGTATTGTTCACTCAATAGTCCGGTAAACCAGATATACGACGGATAAGAATTAAACGTGGAAGGATCCGGCGTGTTACCCGTAATGACGATGGTAAGCGATTTGGATTTGACGAGCTGCGGATATTTCTGCAGCAGTACAATGAGTTTATTGAGTGTGGAGGGTGCATCGGTTTTAATGTCGAGCATCATCAGCAGCTTGCGGGTGGAGTCGGCATATACATGTCCGCGGTTGTTTTGTATAAAGGCTTGCAGCGGTTTCAGGTACAGGTCTTCCAGTGTACGGTGTTGTGGCAGATCGGCTTTGGTGTGGGCTACCAGAATGTCATCTTTCTCCAGGAATACATCCACCTCCATAGAGCCGAACCGGGCATAATAGGCCGAAAAGAAGGGAGCTGTTTGTTTGTAATCGTTGTGCGAATGAGCGTTGGCCGTGGAATAGTTGGCTGGCTGGGCCAGGGCTGCCGACCAGGAGAGCGTTACGAGGAATAACAACTTATGCATATGATTGAATACAATTTTTTTGCAGGGTTTAAATAGCTGGTTCATGTGGCGAGGGGACACCTCCTGCAATCGAAGGGCAAGCATTGGGTTGGTGCAAGGTACGGTTAAATGTCATTTGTACACGTAAAGGAAGGAGCAAAAATGGGGCCGGAGGGGGCGGGTTGTGGAAAACAAATACCAATAAAACAAAAAAGGCTGTAAGCATCCACTTACAACCTTTTTGTGCCCAGGACAAGATTCGAACTTGCACGCCCTTTCGGGCACCACCACCTCAAAGTGGCTTGTCTACCAGTTTCAACACCTGGGCACTTAATTGGGACGCAAATTTAACTGATTTCCGGATACACTGGAAATCAATTTAAAATCATTTGGCCACCTTTTCCACCCGCTTCAGCACAATCCTGAACGTAGTGCCTTTCCCGGGCTCCGACGCCTTTACAAATAATTCACCCTTGTGATACTGTTCAATGATGCGCTTCGATAGGCTCAAACCCAGCCCCCAACCGCGTTTTTTAGTCGTAAATCCCGGTTTAAATACCTTGCTGATATTCTGTTTGGCAATACCCTTGCCCGTATCCGACACATCTATATATGTACTGCCATCCTGCTGCCAGATATAGATAGAGATCTTCCCCTTGCCCTCCATGGCATCCAGGGCATTTTTGAGCAAATTCTCAATCACCCAATCAAAAAGGGGCGGAGAGATCGTGGCCTTTACCTCATTAACATGATGTGTATCCAGCTCAAACTGCACCCTGCCAGAGGCCCGTTTCTTAATATATTCCATCATGCTGGACACCTGCGCCACCAGGTTGTGCTCCTCCAGCTGCGGCGAACTGCCGATCTTCCCAAAACGGTCGGATACCAGTTTCAGCCGGTTTACGTCTTTTTCCATCTCCTGGACGATCTTTTCATCGGGATAATTCTCCTTCAACATTTCCACCCATCCCTGTAAAGAGGTGAGGGGCGTACCCAATTGGTGCGCCGTTTCCTTGGCCATGCCCGCCCATACCTGGTTTTGGGAAGACTGGAAACTGGTGGTGAGCGCCAGCAGCGTGATCACAATAAAAAGACTCACGATAAACAACTGTACCAGCGGGTAGTAACGTACCTGGTTAAGGAGGGTGGTATGTCCATAAAAATACAGGTTGCGTTCACGTTCATTCAGGGGGTTTACCCACTCAATAGGCGTGTTTTGCGACCGGAATAGTTCCAGTTGTTTGGTTACATATCCCGTGTCGCCGGCCACGCTGGCCGAGTCGAGATTGACGTGGTCGAGTATCTGGCCCTGTTCGTCGGTAACAATAATGGGAATGGTCTTGTTTTCGGCGATGATGATGCTCACCAGTTTGTCGGTGATGCCCGTAGTATCCTGTAGCAGCAGCTTACTGGCCTCCACCCATTCGTTCACTTTCTGGCGTTCTTCGCGCGCTATTTTGCGGGCCAGGTATTGCGAATAAAAGATGGTACCGCTTACGATGGCAATGGCAATGAGCGCTAACCCGGTCCTCCAGTTAAAAAGCGGCTGAATCATTCAACTAATATATAAAAACCGTTTATTTGCATCCCTACCAGGGGAAAATATTTTGAAACAGCATGGCATTACCACGCGTATCCATAGTGATTTTAAACTGGAACGGCCGGCACTTCTTACAGCAGTTTTTACCTTCTGTGATGGCCACCACCTATGCCAATAAAGAAGTGGTGGTAGTGGACAATGCCAGCACCGACGATTCGGTAGCCTTTCTGCAGGAACATTATCCTGCTGTTCGCGTCCTGCACAACGCCGGTAATTATGGTTTTGCCAAAGGGTATAATGAGGGTTTGAAGCGTGTGGAAGCTGACTATTATGTGTTGTTAAACTCCGATGTGGAGGTGCAGCCGGGCTGGATCGAGCCGATGGTGCAATTGCTGGAGGGCGACCCATCGATCGGCGCCTGTCAGCCCAAGTTGCTGCAATACCATGCCCGCGAGCTGTTTGAGTACGCAGGCGCTGCCGGCGGATGGCTGGATTGCCTGGGATATCCATTTGCTCGCGGACGCATCTTTGATGTGTGTGAAAAAGACGAGGGGCAATACGATGATGCCGAGCCGATATTCTGGGCCAGTGGCGCCGCGATGTTTGTACGGGCGAAACTGTATCATCATGTAGGCGGACTGGATGAATATTTTTTCGCGCACCAGGAGGAGATCGACCTGTGCTGGCGGATTCAACTGGCGGGGTATAGGATATTTGCCTGTCCGCAGTCTGTTGTTTACCACGTTGGCGGCGGCACATTACCCAAAGGAAATGCCCGGAAAGTACTGCTGAATTTCCGGAATAACCTCGTGATGATGGCGAAGAACATGCCGCCCTGGGAGGCCTCCTGGAAGATCTTTTACCGGTTTTGGCTGGATTATATTTCAGCATTCAAATCGTTGCTGGCGGGGCAAAAAACCTACTACCGGTCGGTGGTGAAGGCCCATGCCGCCTTTCTGAAATGGCTGTTTGTGGAGCGGAAAAAGGCGCAGCATCCACCAAAAAAGAAGGCAGAACTGGGTGGTTACCTGCATAAAAGCGTGGTATGGAGCCACTTTGTACGAGGCAAAAAGACTTTTGCAGAAATAGTTGAAAAGAAAAGCTAATTTTTTGTTGCGAACTACTATTTTTGCACTGCAATTAAACGGTTATGGATCAACACATAGAAAACGATTACCGCGATAAGGATTTCAAGCGCAACTGGGTGAATTCATCCGTGTTTCTTTTTTACCTGCAGGTGTTTTGTATTCTGGCCATTGTTTTGGGCGGATGTTACAGCCTGTATACACATCGTTACAAGGGTAAACCGGAAGTGCAGGTGCCTGCCAACACTTTATATACGCCCCAGTATAAATAAGTGATTTTTAAGCAGAAAAAATTTTGCCGGAAATATACAATTACTATTTTTGCAGTCCCATTTACGAAAGCAGTGATGCCGGGTAGGTGAGGGCAAACCGAAAGTGACAGTTCTTTGTTCATAATATGATCAATCGCCTACGCAAAAGCTTTGGCGATAAAAGCGGAAGTAGCTCAGTTGGTAGAGCGCAACCTTGCCAAGGTTGAGGTCGCGGGTTCGAGCCTCGTCTTCCGCTCTTGTGAAATTCCATCTGATGAGGTGGAATTTTTTGTTTGGAGAGGGTTCTGAAGTTTCCAGGACTATCATTCAAATACAAATCAGTGTTACCCGGGTGGCGGAACTGGTAGACGCGCAGGACTTAAAATCCTGTTCCCCGCAACGGGAGTACGGGTTCAATTCCCGTCCCGGGTACGATGAAGCGGCGAAAGCCGCTTTTTTTGTTTGAAGGCCGGGTTGTAGTGAATTGCCTGCCTCTATATAAAGAAGAATTTTTTTCCTTTGCTATTCGCGGAATTGCATCCTCCATCTATACCACAAGAATTGGTGGCCATAATCGTATGAATTATTAACTTTATCGACCATTTACGATGCAATTTGTCAGTCACCAATCAAAACCAGGCCAGGCACCTATACACGATCCTTCGCAAATAGTTGGCTGAAAATATACCATATAACGAAAACGAACTGCTTTTACAGGTAGCAAACGGAGACGAACTGGCATTCAAAAAACTGTTCGAACTCTTCCGGAACAATGTATATATGCATTCACTGACTTATTCCAAATCGCCCGAGTTTTCGGAAGAACTTGTCCTGGATATATTTTTAAAGATATGGAACAACCGATTACAGCTCAAAAATGTACAATCTTTTAAAAATTACCTGTTTATTCTTTCAAAGAACCACATCATTTCTGCTATGCGAAAGCGGCTGGCTGAAGGAAAGACCATGACAACTCTATCCGATCTTAACGAAGAAGTCATGTTGCCCAGGCAACTTGAATTGAAAGAAACAGAACAGCTATTGCAAAAAGCTATTGAGGAATTGCCACAACAACAAAAGACGGCCTTTATGCTCAGCCGGGTTGATAACAAAACTTACGATGAGATAGCTGAAATCATGGGCATTACCAAAAGAACGGTTAACTTTCATATTGTGCAGGCATTGAATACTTTGAGAACTGTTTTGCGAAACAGCACACTGGTTTCCTTTTTATTTTACCTGTGCCTGCCATTTTAAAAAATGGATTTTTTTTTTACTACCCACCTGTTTTCCTCATTTTACGTTGCGTCTTTATTATTGCTATTCCGCAAAAAGGCAGTAGATAACTATTGAACTTATGAACAAGATGACTATCAAAGACCTTATCGACAAGTATGCAGCCGAAACGCTTTCCGAAGAAGAAGCCAGGGAATTGGCCCGCATGCTGGAAGACGAAAACCAGCGTGCCGCAATCGAAGAATTGATCAGCGAAAGTTATATGTCGAACGAATATGCCAGTCCTGAAACGACCGGGCAAAAAGCGCGGTTCGAGCAACTGATGCAGGAAAGAATGAAGCAGACTGGCGGTACGGTGGTGCCTTCTGCCCACCGGATCCATTTGCTAAGAACGGCCTGGTTACGGTATGCAGCAGTCTTTTTATTAACTATTGGCCTGGCCACCTTAGTATATCTGCAGATAAATAAACCCCGCACTGATCAGTCAGTTACTTATAGTAACAGGCAAATGCCAACCGAAATCGGTCCTGGTTCAGAAAAAGCCATCCTGACACTGGCCGATGGAACCACGATCGAACTTGATAAAGCAAATACCGGTGCTATTGCAAAGCAGGGAAGTTCCTCCATAATAAAATTAGAGGATGGACAGGTGGCTTACAACACGAATGAATTGCCACAGCACCAGGTGATGATGAATAATATTAGTACGCCAAGGGGCGGGCAATTCCGCCTCACATTACCCGATGGCACCGGCGTTTGGCTCAATGCTGCAAGTTCCATTACCTACCCTGTAGCATTTACGGAACAGGAGCGAAGGGTGCAGGTAAGCGGTGAAGTGTATTTTGAAGTGGCTAAAAATAAACACAAACCTTTTATAGTCGACATCAATGATAAAGCAACGGTGCAGGTAATTGGCACACACTTTAATATTCATTCTTACCCGGATGAGAACGATATACAAACAACCCTGATAGAAGGCAGTATCAGCCTTATGGCAGGCCAGTCAACTGTAGCACGTTCCCCTGTTATTCTGAAGCCGGGACAGCAGGCTGTTATGGATATCAAACGGCAGACTTTGAGCAGTCATTTTTTCCAGGTACGAACGGTGGATACCAGCCAGGCGATAGCCTGGAAACACGGGATATTCAATTTCAATGGTGTTAATCTGCAATCGGTAATGAAACAATTGGAGAGATGGTATGATATCGAAGTGCAATACGAACGTGCTGTTCCTTCAATAATTTTCAAAGGGAAAATGTATAGGAATGTAAAGCTGGCGGATGTTCTGGACATGCTTACAGCTATGGGGGTACGTTATAAAATGGAAGGAAAAACGATAATTATAAAGGGCTAAATGAAAAACCGGTAGTTACGCAACGTATACCTGATAAAGAAAAGCCAGAGATGCTGCTAACATCGCTGGCAAGTTGTTCAGGTAATGTAATAAAGGTCTGTGGAAGACTTCTTTTTCACCCAAACAATGCAAAAGTATGCAAAAAACTGCTTATTGTCACCGGTATGCCTGCGGGAGGCGCCGGTGCAACACCAGAACGCTATTGGCTAAGGGGCTAACATGGCTCGTGATTATGGCCGGATTCCTGCATGTGCAAGCCGCCGGTCAGTCGCAAACGATTACCTTTTCCGGCAGAAATGTTTCCCTCGATTCTGTTTTCGCCTCGATAGAGCAACAAACAGACTTTCTTTTTTTGTACACCGAGTCGATGATTGCTGTTGCAAAACCCGTTTCCATAAGGGCCAATGCTATTCCCCTCGAAAAATTTCTGAAAGAAGTCTTTAAATCGCAACCGCTTGACTATAATATCCGGGGTAAAAGTATCTTCATTTCTATTAAAGCAGGAACCGGCCGGTCAAACGGCAGTGAAATCATTCATCCATCTGCGGATACCATCATCAATGTGCATGGAAGGGTGATCGATGAAAAGGGGATGCCCGTGGCAAGAGCTACGATTACCGTTGCAACAAAGGGCGCCAGGCAAACTACCCTCACCATTACCAATGAGCAGGGCGAGTTTGGATTGTCAAACATCGATGAGCGATCTACCATTATCATTACTTCTGTGGGATATGAACCACTAACGCTGCCATTGAACGGCCGGAACCAGGTGACCGTTCACCTGAAAACACGATCAGATGTGCTTGACGAAAGCGTAGTGATCGCCTACGGCACCACCACCCGGCGTTTAAATACCGGGGCAGTAAGTAAGGTAACCAGTGACGACATCCAGAAAAGCCCGGTGGTTAACCCCTTACAGGCGCTAACCGGGCGAGTGCCAGGCATGATTGTATCCCAGAGCAGCGGCGTGCCTGGTGGCGGTGTTGTAAACATCCGCATCAGGGGTATCAATTCACTGGCGCAGGGCAGTACGCCTTTATTCATTGTCGATGGTGTTCCTTATGGAAATACCAACATTTCGAATTCGGTCACTACACAGGTCGGAGCACTGACCACCGTTAATGCCTTTAATAGTATCAACCCGGCTGATATTGAAAGCGTGGAAGTATTGAAAGATGCAGATGCAACAGCTATTTATGGTTCACGGGGCGCTAATGGGGTTATATTGATCACTACTAAAAAAGGAAAGGCAGGTAAAACGGCATTCGGACTCAATGTGTATTCCGGTGCAGGGAAAGTAAGCCGTACTATGGACTTCCTTGATACCAGGCAATATCTTGCAATGCGCCGGGAGGCGTTCGCGAATGACAAAATTACTCCAACCATTACCAACGCCCCTGACTTGTTGTTATGGGATACCACCCGGTACACCAACTGGCAGAAAGTATTTACCGGCGGAACGGCTCAAACTACCGATATCCAGGCAACGGTTGACGGGGGTAATGCCAATACCCAATTCAGGTTGAGTGCAGGTTATCATAAGGAAACGACCATTTATCCCGGTAGCTTTTACGACAGGCGTTTATCGGCCGGTCTCAATATTACTCACAAGTCGACGAATAACCGCTTCGGAATTACGTTGGGTATTACCTACAGTTCAGAACTAAACTTGTTGCCGACGCTCGATTTACATTCTTCCCTGAACTTAGCACCTAATCATCCAGACCTGCTTGACAGTGCCGGTAAACTGAAATGGGAAGAAAAAGGGTACAGGTATACCGCTAATCCGCTAAGTACTTTATATCAACCGCATAAAGCAATAATAGAGCCCCTCATAGTTAATACGCGGATGCATTACCAGTTGTTTTCTGCATTGAGATTACAGGTTAATGCAGGGTACACCCGTATGCAGGTTGAGGAGCTGACGAAAAATCCTACCAGGTCGCTTAACCCACTTATTGGATCATCCAATTCGTCGCAATTTTCCGATGCTGCTATAAAAACATGGATTATAGAACCGCAGCTTGAATACGCAAGCAATATAGGCAGGGGCCAACTAAAAGTGCTGGCCGGTTTTACACTTCAGGAAGATATCAATGACCGGACATCCCTGATCGTAAGTAATTTTCCAAATGATGCATTGATGGAAACGCCTGCCGGAGGAACCATCATAGCCACCATTCCCGGTTATTCGCAATACCGTTACCAGGCTGCTTTCGGCCGTATCAACTATAACCTGGACAATAAATATTTAGTAAACCTGACCGGCCGGCGTGACGGATCCTCTCGTTTTGGCCCCAATAAACAATATGCCAATTTCGGGGCTATTGGAGCAGCCTGGATATTCTCCGGCGAAGACTTTGTTCAAAATGCGCTCCCTTTCGTGCATTTTGGGAAACTCCGGATAAGTTATGGTGCCGCCGGCAGCGATCAGATCAGCGATTATGGATATCTCGATAATTGGAACCTGAATGTAACCCAGTATCAGCCCAATATACCGGTTTTTAATCCTGCAGCATTGTTCAACCCCGATTACGGCTGGGAAATTAACCGGAAAATAGAAGCCGCTATCGAATTGATGTTCCTTCAGGAAAGGATCCAGTTTACCGCCGGTTATTTCCGTAACCGGAGCGACAATCAGCTCATTAATTATGCATTGCCATCTCAAACCGGATTTACCAACGTGCGGAAGAACTTCCCGGCAGAAGTACAAAATACAGGTGTAGAATTACAGTTGAATTCCATCAATATCAAAACCAAACAGTTTTCCTGGAGCAGTTCGGTGAATCTTACCCTCCCCCGTAATAAGCTATTATCTTTTCCGGGGCTTGACAGCTCCAGTTACCGGAATACCTATATAATTGGTGAACCGATCCTTCTTCGAAAGATGTACAACGTGTTGGGCGTTGATCCGCAAACCGGCCTGTATACTTTTAACGGAACAAGTCCCAAAGACCAGGTGATCCTGGGAGACCGGACGCCGGTATTGTATGGTGGATTAAAGAATACCTGGCAATACAAAAATTTTGAGCTGGATGTTTTTTTCGCATTCACTATACAAAAGGCATCTAATTATTGGTCAAATGGCAATTCCGGTGTTCCCGGGGCTATGGTAAACCAGCCTGTAGAGATCATGAACCGTTGGCGGCAACCCGGCGATATAACACCGTATCAAAGGTTTACTACTTCGGCTGGTACGGCTGCCGGTAGCCTCGTCACCTTTTACAGAAATTCACAGGCAGGCTTCAGCGATGCATCTTATGCCCGGTTAAAAACAGTTTCACTTTCATGGTCGTTGCCACAACCCTGGATGCAAAAAATAAAAGCCCAGAGTATACAGGTGTTCCTGCAGGGGCATAACCTGTTTATGATTACCAGTTTTAACGGTGATCCCGAAGTGGCAACCACCTCAAGCATAGGGCTGTTGAAAACGGTGACGGCCGGCGCCCGGTTTAACTTTTAAACATTATTAATATGAAGGCACTACATAAAATTTTTATCATATCCACCTGTTGTTTATTTTTTCTTTCATGTGATAAATTCCTGGAGGTAGACCCTCCTAAAACAAGCCTGGTTCCAGGGACGCTTTTTGCTGACGATAATGCAGCTACAGGCGCTGTGTCGGGCATCTATTTAAAATTGCGTACAGATAACCGTATAGGCAGTTTACGGCTGACAATCCTGCCTGGTTTTTGCGCAGATGAACTAACTTATTCAGGTGCTACCTATGATGAATTTATCAATAATAGAATAAGTGTAGATAACAGCCCCGTTGTTCAGGCCTGGACTGGTGCATATGATATTATTTACCAGTCAAATGCCTGTCTCCAGGGATTGCAACTATCTACAGGCCTAAGCGCCCCTGTAAAAACGCAATTAATGGGCGAAGTATATTTTCTACGTGCATTTACTTACTTCTACCTGGTTAATTTGTTTGGCGATGTGCCGATTGTTACGGGCACCGATTATGAATTGAATGCTTTCGCACCAAGGTCCCCTGTACAGGCCGTTATGGCGCAGATTACCGACGATTGCAGGCAGGCGAAAAATCTGCTGCCGGCTGCGTATATTTCTTCAGAAAGGATCCGGCCCAATAAATTTGCGGCTGCTGCATTACTGGCCAGGGTACATTTGTATTCCGGCCGCTGGGCAGAGGCTGAATCGGAATCGTCGGACGTTATTACGTCTGGCCTTTATACGCCATTGACAACCGTGGAAGGCGTTTTTCTTAAAGCCAGTAAAGAAACGATCTGGCAATTATCTACCCAAACACTTACGGCGGCTAATAATATGAATACCTTTGAAGGTAATCACTTTATTCCGCTGAATGCTGCCTCTATACCTTTATACACGCTTACCAACAACCTTGTTGATGCTTTTGAAACAGGTGACGCGAGAAAAACAAACTGGATACAGCACAACCTGATTGGCGGAACAGCGTATCATTATCCCTTTAAATACAAGGTTAGAACCAATACCGTCAATACCGAATACCCAGTGCTGCTGCGTGCTGCTGAACAGTATCTGATACGTGCCGAGGCACGTGCCCGGCAGGAAAAAACGGAAGACGCGGTTGAAGATATTAACGTGATCAGGACCAGGGCATCTTTACCTGAACTCAGTTCATTGATCGATAACAACACCTGCCTGTTGGCTATTGAAAAAGAACGCCGGTTTGAATTTTTCGCCGAAATGGGCCACCGCTGGTTCGACCTTAAACGAACAAACCGCGCAGATGAGGTATTAAGACCTGTTAAACCTCACTGGCAGCCCTCTGCTACATTATGGCCCATTCCCCGGAATGAAATAGTATTGAACCCCAAACTTACCCAGAACGCCGGATACCAATAATTGTAATTTAAAATTCACTCAATAATGCGGACTTTATTTAACAGGAGTATGGTACTCCTTGGAATCGTATTGTTGTCACTAACGGTGGCAGCACAGAAAAACAAGGCTGCGGTGGCAGCGCTTCCCGGCGATACTGCAAACAAGACGGGCAGCAGCAAAACGCCCAGGCCATTCCATGCAATTATTACTCCTGGAGCAACGGCCGACTCGGGGTTGTTACATGTGTATCACCAGGATGATAAATATTATTTTGAGATCCCGGACTATGTTTTAAATCAGGATATACTAATCGTGGCGCGCATATCAAGATCGGGCGCCAACCTGCGTAGCTCCCGTTTGGGTTACAGCGGCGACCAGGTAGGCGAAAATGTTATCAGGTTTGAACTAGGCCCCGGTAATAAAATTTTCCTTCGAAGGGTATCCTTTACCGAGCTTTCTAAAGACAGTACACAGCCTATGTACACGGCGGTTCAACATTCGAACCTGCAACCTATTGAGGCGGCTTTTGATATTAAAGCGGTATCGGGTAATAAACAGGGATGGTTGATCGATATGACCGATTACATCAATAATGATAACAACATTCTTTTTTTTCACCCGCTGCTAAAAGATAAATTGCGGCTGGGAGCCATCCAGGCCGATCGTTCTTATATTGGCCAGATTAAATCCTATCCCACCAATGTGGAAATTAAGACGGTAAAAACCTATTTAAAGCTGGGACAAACGATAGCCGGACTCAATATCACCAATCCCGCCAAAGGTGAATCTGTTACACTCGAGTTGAATACTTCAATCTTGTTGTTACCCAGGGAGCCCATGCGTCCGAGGTATGCCGATTCGCGGGTAGGATACTTCACGCAACAGCATGTTGATTTTGATAAAGATCCCCAGGGCATAAAAAACGTTTATAAGATTGTACGCTGGCGACTGGAACCCAAAGACGAGGATCGTGAAAAATACCTGCGCGGCGAGCTGGTAGAGCCGAAAAAGCCGATCGTATTTTATATTGATCCTGCCACGCCTGAAAAGTGGGTGCCCTACCTCATCAAAGGGATTAACGACTGGCAGGTAGCTTTTGAACAGGCTGGTTTCAAAAATGCGATCATTGGCAAAAGGGCTCCCACCAGGGAAGAAGATCCAACCTGGAGTATTGAAGATGCGCGCTTTTCTGCTGTGGTGTATAAGCCTTCTGCAATAGCCAATGCAAGTGGCCCCAATGTGCACGACCCCCGAACAGGCGAAATTCTCGAGAGTCATATCAACTGGTATCATAATGTGATGAAACTTCTAAAAAGATGGTATTTCATCCAGGCATCACCCAACGACCCAAGAGCGCGCACACCCCACTTCGATGATTCATTAATGGGCGATCTCATCCGCTTTGTGTCGTCGCACGAGGTGGGGCATGCATTGGGTCTGTTACATAATTTTGGCGCCAGCGCTGCTTACCCGGTTGAAAAACTCCGCGACAAAAACTGGGTGAAAGAACATGGACATGCGCCTTCTATCATGGACTATGCCCGGTTCAATTATGTTGCGCAACCGGGCGATGGCATCACTGGCGCCGACTTATACCCGCGTATCAACTATTACGACAAATGGGCCATTGAGTGGGGGTATAAACTGATATCCCAGGCAGCTACTCCTGAAGAAGAAGTCGGCATATTAAATGACTGGATCCTTAAAAAAACTACCGATAAAAGATATTGGTTCGGTGCACAAAGGATGCCCGGATCCGAAGAGCCACGTTGCCAAAGCGAAGATCTCGGTAATGATGCCGTAAAAGCCAGTTATTATGGCATTCAAAATCTAAAATACATTTTACCTCACCTGAAGGAGTGGACAAAAAAGACCGATCCGCCGGGTGAAGGATATGAAGGTTTGAAGGAAATGTACCTGGCTTTGCTGGATCAGTTCGAAACCTATATGCAACATGTAAGAACCAACATAGGAGGCACTTATGAAACCCCAAAATCAGTAGAGCAGAGTGGGCCGGTATACGAAGCAGTTCCTTACACCAGGCAAAAGGAAGGTATGGAATTTATTAACCGGCAGTTATTTACAACACCGGGTTGGTTGATCGATACAACAATCATGAGGTTGGTGAATGGCGATGTTTTGAACAGGTATGAAGGCCTTAATTGTTACGAACTGGTGGGAAAAGTGCAGAAAAACCTGCTGAGTCGCCTGTTGAGCCCGCAGCGGTTAAAAACGATCCTGAATTATCCGCGTTATGGCGGCAACAGAAACTATACGGTATTTGAACTGCTTGCCGACCTCAGAAAGGGTGTATGGACAGAACTGGGCACGCACAAGCCCATAGATATTTGCCGCCGTGATCTACAAAAATATTATGTGGCGCTACTGGGCCGTTCCCTGGAATCTCCTAACCAAAATACCGTAAAGGTGTTTCAGGAAATGGTACCAGGCCTCGATTATCCCGATCCCACGCAAAATGATATTTCCAGCATAGCACGCGCCGAATTGGTTCAATTGAAGGAGGCAATCAAAACTGCCATTCCTTTGACCAAAGATAAATTAAGCCTTTACCATTTGCAGGATGTGTTGAACAGAATAAGTATTGTGTTGCAAAGGGATAAGAAATAGCCCCGCTTTATAATCAGTATAGCTATCAAAAACACAACGCCGCTGTCGTTTGTAGAAACGGCAGCGGTGTTTTTTAGTGGCGGATCAGTGGTTATTTATGCAAAGCCCCGTTATAACAACTGATAAGTGGCCGGATATGGTTATATTTATATCCGTCAACAACCTCTAAAGCGTGAACACATCACTATTTGAACGCCTCCACCGGGAAGGCCTGATTTCCGATCTTTCTTTGGAAAGAATTCAACAACGGGCAAGATCCGGGTTGTTTTCTGTGCATTGGGAACTGAAAACGATCTTGTATCTGGGTATCCTTTTGCTGGCAGGCGGCCTGGGCATCCTGATATATAAGAATATAGATACCATCGGTCACCAGGTAATACTGGCGGCAATTGCATCATTGAGTGTAGGATGTTTTGTGTATTGCGAACGGAAAAAGCTGCCGTTTTCTACCGGCAAAGTGCCGGCTCCCAATCCTTATTTCGATTATATTTTACTATTGGGATGCCTTACATTAATTTCCTTCATTACTTACCTGCAGGTGCAGTATACGGCCTTTGGTGAACGATATGGACTGGCCACTTTTATTCCCATGGTCATTTTGTTTTTTTGTGCTTACTACTTCGACCATTTGGGAGTATTGAGTATGGCGATCGTGAATTTAGCGGCATGGATGGGTATAGCTATTACCCCTTTACGTATTTTAAAAGACAATGATTTTGCCGATTCGGAAATCATTTTTGCGGGGTTAGCGCTGGGTGTGCTGTTGAATGTGATGGCATATGTCAGCCGCCATAAAATTATAAAAGCGCATTTCAGTTTTACCTATACCAATTTCGGGATGAATATCCTGTTTATTGCCTGTCTGGCGGGTATGTTTCATTTCGACGACTTATACATGCTATGGCTTTTGCCGCTGGCAGGGGCGGTATTTTACTTTTACAGGAGGGCCATTGCGGAGCGATCTTTTTATTATTTATTGATGTTGACGATTTATGGGTATATAGGTATTAGTTATATAGTAATACGTAGCATGATGTATGGAAGCCTGGAAATGGGATTCTTTTATTTCATATTCCTGTATTTTATTTTCACTGGTATTGGGGTGGTTACTTTCCTGAATAAGATGAACAAAAAACTCAAAGGCCATGATCGCATATAACCGTGAATCGCTCGATAACCTGGCCGTCAATGATGAGGCGGCGCGGGCATGGGAGCAAAACCTGATCACGCAGGACGAAGCGGTGGGTATTGCACAGGCCTACCCGGTGAACTTTTATTCGCCCAATATATTTATCCGAATTGGGTTGTTCCTGTTAACAGCGGTGATCATTTTGATGGCCTTTGGTTTGTTTGCACTGGTGTCGATGGGTGCTTCAGAGTTGGGTTGGGGTTTATTGACCACTGTTTTTTCATTGGTTACCTATGGCGCCCTGGAAATGGTGATTCGTGAGCGGAAACATTATCGCTCCGGTATAGATGATGCGATGATGTGGGCGAGCATGATATTTATGATTGCCGCCGTTAATATATTCAGCAGCTCGATGTCGAACCTGGAACAGGCGGGGTTGGTGTTTGTGCTTTCGGCTTATTATACGCTTCGTTTTGGCAACCTGTTAATGGCATGCCTGGTGTTTGGGAGTTTTTTGGCGGTTGTGTTTTATGGGTTGGCGCCAATGGGGAATATGGCAAAGACTGTTATGCCTTTTTTGTTGATGGCGATATCGTTGGCGGTTTATTGGATAATGACCAGGTATAAGAACAGGGAGCAGTTGAGGCATTATACAAATTGTTGTACCTGTGTTGAGATTCTGGCTTTGGTGGTGTTGTATGTGGCGGGCAATTATTATGTGGTGCGGGAAGTAAGTAATAGTATGTTTGATTTGCATTTAAGGGATGGGGAGACGATACCAGGCGGCTGGGTGTTTTGGGTGTTGACGGTGGTGATCCCTGTGGTGTATATAGTAAGGGGCGTTCAGAAGAAGAATGTGATATTGTTGAGAACCGGTTTGTTGCTGGTGGCGGGAATCGTGTTTACGGTTCGGTATTATTATGACGTTATGCCATTGGAGATAGTGATGACGATTGGAGGGGCGATATTGATTGTATTTGCTTATGGGGTTACAAAGTATTTAACGCCTCCGAAATATGGGTTTACGCATGCAGAGGTGAATAATGGTAATTTGTTGGAGCTGGAGTCGCTGGTGGTGGCGGAGACCTTTGGAGAGGCTGCGCCGGAGGAGAAGCGGTTTGAGTTTGGAGGTGGCACTGGTGGCGGAGCGGGGGCCAGTGGAGAGTATTGAGCTTAACCATTAATTAGCCCCTTTCTTCACATAATAAACTTCCTGGTTCTCATAAAAATGCCTCAGATCTTCTTTGGCATCGTTGATCGCCTTTAATTTATCTGAATAATACAACTGGCCGATGGTATACTCATACGCATTGGCCATTTGTTTTGAATAGCCTTTTGTGCCGGGATCGTCGGGGTGTGGCGACAGTTTTTTCATTCTGCCAATAAGCCCGAATACTCTTGTACTTCCCAGGTAATCGATGATCTCCGAAGCCTTGTACCGGTTTTCGATGATCTCATTGCACAGTTCTACCGCGGCCAGGCGCAATACAACATCACCCATGCGCTCTATTTTCTTAAACTCGTGTTGCTCGTTTGTCATGTTTTACCAATTTGTTTGGCGAAAGTAACACAAAATATTAACCCATCTGGCTCATTCGTTAACCGGGCAATTGGTCACGGTGTTTTAAACCCCAATTTCGAATCAAATTAATAACGAATGAAAAAACTAACATTAATTGTAACGCTTTTATCAGTAACCATGGTTACGGGTTTGAGGGCTCAAACGGCAAACGCTGTTACGGAGATATCTTCCATCCAACTCAACGACGGAAAAAACACTGTTCGAATGCCGGATGGCTCGGGCAGTTTTCAGTTTGTAAAACGGGGCGATAAAATTTCCGACCTGGTGTTTACCGGATCCGATGGCAAAGCCATCAGGCTGGTGGCCATCCCGGGAAGTACCGGCGGTAAGCTGCCTACACCGTGCAAATATCCCCTTCCGGATGCCTGTTTTGGCATTCCCAACAGCGCTGAAGTGGCTATGTGTTTTTGCAAACCGGGCGACAAAACGGCCCAGGAAAAGGAATATAACATGGTGGTAAAGCAGGCAATACTTTTCAGGCGAAAATCAGGCGGCGGCGGTGACTATTAACATAAAACAGGTGTTCCCTGATGGGGACACCTGTTTATATGGATATTATTAACAATTAATATAATATTTTATAAAAAAAACTTTCATTTGTTTTAGTAATCGAGGCCTTTTTGTTGTTTCTATATAGGGCGTACACGTATCAAGCCATTCCTTTAAATTTTTACATCGCCGCCAACAAAAAAGGCCGTCTCTGAAGAGACGGTCTCTTTTTGATTAATATAAATCAAATCAACTTATCCGGTGTGATCGGTAGTTTTCTCACCCGCTTTCCTGTGGCATTAAATACCGCATTGGCAATGGCCGCCCCGGCACTGGTAATGCCCAGCTCACCAATACCTTTTACCCCCAGCCGGTTGATGATCTTGTCTTCTTCAGGTAAAAAATACACCTCCAATGCACCCACATCCATGTTTACAGGTACATGATAATCTGCCAGCGTGCGGGTCACATAATTGCCATAGCGTTTATCAAGAAGCGATTCTTCGGTCAATGCCTGGCCAATGCCCCAAACCACACCACCCATAATTTGTGAACGCGCGGTTTTTTCATTCAAAATAGTACCTGCCGCCACGGTGGTTTGCATGCGCACTACCTTTACCATGCCGGTCATTTCTTCCACCCACACCTCTGCAAAATGCGAAGCAAAACTGAAATGCGCATATTTGTCGAATTCTTCCGAAGGTTTTTCCAGGCCCTCTGCCTGGTATTCATCGATGTTGCCGGCTATCATTAATTCAGAAACAGTGGGCTCCTTTACAAACTGCACGTGTACTTTCGATTTTAACTCAGCCAGCAATTTTTCGCACACAGCCGCTGTTGCATTGGTATAATTGGCAGCTCCCCATGAGCCACCCGAACCCGGGGTAGGAGGCAGGTTGGAATCACCAATGATCACATTGACCTTCTCAACAGGCAGACCCAGCATTTCTGCGGCGGTTTGCGCGATAATGGTGTAAGAACCTGTTCCAATATCCGTGGCAGCCATTTCCACCACGGCATGTACATCCTTATTTTTACGGGTGACCTTTACACGGGCAGATGATTGGCGGTAAGGCGCACCCCGCGAAGCAGACGCCATACCATACCCAATAAGCCATCGGCCATTACGGTAGGAGCGTGGTTCGTGTTTGCGTTTGTTCCACCCAAAGCGTTCTGCGCCGGTTTGTAAACACTGCACCATAGAGCGCGATGCCCAGGGCTTGCCGTTCTCAGGGTTTTTGGCGGGTTCGTTTTTTAAACGAAACTCAACGGGGTCTATCTTTAACCGGAAGGCCATTTCATCCATGGCCGATTCAAGGGCAAAACTGCCGGGTGTTTCTCCCGGCGCCCTCGTCCAGCGGGGCGCCTGTATGTGAGTAGGGAATACACTGTGTGTAACCAGCGAATTGGGCACATCATACATCATGCGTGATATCACACCTGTTTGTTCAACAAATTCTTCATCTATGGCGGTGTGGGTGAGTATCTCATGCGATAAGGCGGTGAGCTTGCCATCGTTGGTGGCGCCCACACGCATCTTTTGCCGGTTGTGTTGACGCAGACCGATATTGGTGGTCATCATCTGCCGCGTGATAGCTGTTTTTACCGGCTTGTTCAACATTTTTGCTGCCATAACCGTCAGCATCAAATGCTCACGCGGCTGCAGTTTGGATCCAAAACCGCCACCGATAAAAGGAGATAAGACCCGTATATTATCCGGATTGATGTTGAAGGTATTGGCGACTGCCTCCCTGGTTTGGGCCAGCATTTGTGTGGCTTCGTAAATGGTGAGGTGGTCGCCGTTAAATACGGCAATGGATGCATGCGGCTCCATGGGGTGGTGGTGTTCGATGGGCGTGTCATAGGTTTCTTCCAGCACCTGAGATGCCTGTTTTAATCCTTCTTCTACATTCCCCCATTTTGTTTCCGTAGGATAGTTGGCATTGATGACCTCGGGTTTATAAGCAGACTTCATATTTTCATCGAAGTCGATCTTTGGCTGCTCCTTTTTGTAAGTAACCTTTACCAAACGCGCAGCATGACGCGCCTGCTCGTAGGTTTCGGCCACAACAAAGCCGATGTATTGTCCGTAATGGGTGATGGTGGTTCCTTGTAATACAGGGTTGGCGCGTGTCATGCGGTTTTGATTGGTGGCCGGCGGACGTGGCGCCAGTTTCGGCGCATTCAAATGTGTGATCACTTTTAATACGCCCGCCGATTGTTCGGCTTCTGATGTATCTATCGAACTGATCTCACCTGCAGCAATGGTGCTTTGAACGGGAAACCCATATAAGAGACCCGTTACATGAAATTCGGCAGCATAAGCCGCCTTGCCGGTTACTTTTAAATGGCCTTCGAAGCGGTTGATGGGTGAGCCGATGATCTTGTATTTACGAGACATGGTCATTACAATTTAGTGTGAACAGCCAGTTGCAGCGCGCGAATAATGGTGCGTTTTCCCAATTCCACTTTGAAGCGATTATGTTCAAGTGGTTTTGCTTCTTCCATGGCTTTTGCAGCAGCTGCCGCAAAACTTTCTTCGGTGGCTGTTTTGCCGGCCAATAGTTTTTCGGCTTCAACAGCACGCCAGGGTTTATGCGCCACACCACCCATGGCAATGCGTGCATTTTTGATGGTGTTATCCTGCATCTCCAGTGCAGCGGCCACCGATACGAGGGCAAAAGCATAACTAGAGCGGTCGCGCACTTTGAGATAATAACTGTTGGCGGCAAATTTGTTTTTTGGTATTTCAATGGCGGTGATCAGTTCGCCCTGGCGGAGCGTATTGTCTATATGAGGCGTATCACCCGGCAGTCGATGATAGTCGGCAAAAGGGATGGCTCTTTCTTTCCCCTCTGCTGTTTGCACTTTTACAACAGCATCGAGGGCTGCCAGGGCCACACACATATCGGAAGGATGAACGGCCACGCAGTTGTCGGTCCAGCCAAAGATGGCATGCATGCGGTTCACACCTTCCAGTGCACTGCAGCCGGATCCAGGCTGGCGTTTGTTGCAGGGCATGGCGGTATCGTAAAAATAAGGGCAGCGTGTGCGTTGGTTCAGGTTACCGCCATTGGTAGCCATATTGCGTATTTGCGCGGTGGCGCCTGATAGTATGGCCTGCGATAAAAGCGGGTATTGTTGGCGTATCCATGGATGGTTGGCGGTATCGGCATTTTTACCAAGTGCACCGATGGATATGCCTGTTGCCATGGTTTTTATTTGTGTGAGCGATAAACGGGTGATATCTACCAGCTGATTGGGGCGTTCCACATCTTCCTTCATCAGGTCTACCAGGTTGGTGCCGCCTGCGAGGAATTTTGCCTGTTCGTTCGACAAAAGCTGTTGGGCAGCTGCCCTTGAACTGGTGGCTCTTGAATATTTGAATGGCCGCATAAGTTTGTTGTTATCTGTTATCGTTGGGATGTTGCCAGGTTTGCGCTACTTCATGGCCGCTGTATACTTCCTGTATGGCGGAAACAATATTGGGGTAGGCGCCGCAGCGGCAAATATTGCCCGACATTCTTTCCCTGATCTCGTCGGGTGTAAGCTGCACAGGTTTGGCTGCAGAACGGATATCGGTGGTGGCATAACTGGCATCGCCGTTTTTGGCTTCGGTCATCAATGCCACGGCCGAACAAATCTGCCCCGGTGTACAATAGCCACACTGAAACCCATCGTGTTTAAGAAAGGCCTCCTGCATGGGATGCAGGCCGTTCTCTTTGGCAAGCCCTTCGATGGTGGTGACGGTTTTGCCTTCGCAGGTGGCCGCCAGGGTGAGGCAGGATAACACCCTTCGTCCATCCACCATTACCGTGCAGGCGCCACACTGGCCATGATCGCAGCCCTTTTTGGAGCCCGTTAGTTTCAGGCGCTCACGCAAGGCATCGAGCAGGGTCATTCTTGAATCGAGATCGAGTGTTCTTTTAACGGTATTTACCTGGAAGGAAACCTGTACCGGATTTTCGATGGAAAGCGGCGCTTCGGCGATAGCCGGTGCATAGCCGGGTTGGGCCAGCACGGGTTGTCCTTCGAGGAAGATAACGCCGCCCATAATGGAAATGAGTTTCAAAAAATGCCGCCGCTGCACGCCGAACTCCGAAAGCTCCTGGTAGTCGCCGGGGAGGAGTTCTTCAAACAGTTTTTTCTCTTCTTCGGTTAAATCCGGTTTTTTGTTTTTGTCACTCATAGCGATTTGTTTGATCGGGAGAATGCAGTATGATACGGAGGGATAACAATAAAGACGGGTGCGGGTTGTGTACTCGCATCAATTTTTTTGCCAGAATGACTTATTTGCGGGGGAGATTTTTCCTCAGCTGGTTTTTTATTCCGGCTGCAGCCGAAAAGATAACGGCATCCGTATAAATGCATTCACCAGCTCGCCATCCAGTTGGGCCGCTGTCCAATGATCTTGCATATTACTGCTTATGAAACGGGCCCTGGCATGATGACCTCCCTTGTAGCTGGCCGGCAGTTCATAATCAAAATGGGTGACCTCCTGCCCGGTGATGCTAAAACATTGCCCTGATACCAGGGAATCGTTTTTGAACAAATCCCTTCTTTTTACCTGGCCAAAGGGATACCAGGTGGTTACTTCACCGTCGAGTTTGCCATCGTTATAATGACAAAGCGATTTCAACTGGCCATTGCGGTGATAGGTGCGTGCAGCACCATGGAGCTTTCCTTTGGATATATCTGAATAAGGGGATTCTGATTGGAGCGTACCATCGGCATGCCACCTTTTTTTTACAGCTGCCTTTTTTGTTTTATCTGCCAGGATGACGGATCGTTTCATGCGCAAATTTATTAATCAACCAGTAACCCAACACATTTATGTATTGCTAAAGTGTAACCTATTCCTTGATCACATTGATCAACGCCCTCCGGTTCTTACTTCGACCCGCCTCATTATCTCGGCCATTGATGATCTCCATTTCCACCGGGCAGCAGGCGCCAAACGATTCAAAGCTGATGCGCGATGCATCGATACCTCTCTTCACCAGGTATTCGGCACAGGCACGGGCACGCCTGTCGGATAATTTCTTATTATAATCATCACTGCCCTTGCCATCGGTATAACCAGAGATCTGGATCTTAGCGCCAGGTACGTTTAGTAATACATGATACAACGAATCCAGCTTGCCGGCTTCGCCGTTCTTTACATTATGTTTGTCGAAGTCAAAGAATACGGTGACTACGTTATCGGGGTTCAATGTAAATTTCTTCTCGATACACAAACTTTCACTAAACAGTTGCTCTACCAGCAAACTGCTTTCATCGGTACCGCTGATGCTTACTTCGGCCGTGGTGTCTTTATACAGCGCTTTGCTGATGGTGACCTTTAACTTCTCTATTTCATATTCGATGGTATCGAATACAAACCTGCCCTCGTCATCGGTATAGGTTTTACGTGTTTTACCCGAAGGGTAGGTGAGCGTTACCGTGGCGCCTGCCAGCGGACCCTCATTCATACAATCCATTACAGCACCGCTCAGGCGTTTGGTTTTATAGGTTTTGTTGATGCGATAGGTTTCGATACAACAACCTTCACCACGATCGGAGCCAATAACGGCATCGGCCAGCAGGGTGTTTTTTTCCGGGGCATAAAAATAAATATCATCCCTCGATGAGTTCACCGGATAACCCATGTTGGCGGGTTCGCTCCAACTGGTCACCTGGCCTTTGGTGGCAAACAGATCAAAGCCACCCATACCGGCCCTGCCATTGGAAGAAAATACCAGGGTAGCGGTACTGTTATGATAAAAAGGCGCCAGGTCGTCGCCGGCCGAGTTCACTACCGGCCCTGCATTCACAGCAGTAGCCGTAGTGCCATCGGGTTGTAATAAAGCATACCAAATATCAAATCCACCTGCGCCGCCCTCGCGGTCAGAGGCAAAAAACAAATACTTACCATCGGCGCTGCAGAAAGGTTGTTTACTGCTTGAGCCGCCAAAATTCACCTGTGGTAATAATATGGGTACACCCCAGTTGCCATTGGCATCTTTGATGCTATAAAATATATTGGAAACAACTTTCCCGTTCTCTTTTTTCCACTGGGTAAAATACATAAACCGCCCGTCGGCGCTCATGCTGGCAGCGCCCTGGTTTTCGGCAATGGCCGAAGAGGGTAATCCCACGGCCGACAATTGCGCCAGGCTGTCGTTTTGAACGGTAGCCAAAAACAAACGGCTGTAATGCGGGTTGCTGCCATCGGCAGCGGGTTTATCGGTACGGGTGCTGCTTACCAGGTATTGCTGGCCGCCTGCATGACTCACGGCGTAGGCGCCCTTTTCATAACCCGAGGCTGCTTTCAGCTTACGGCATTTCACCAGCAGGGCATCGGGACGAGCCAGTTGCTGGCGTATGAATTCAATGGTCTTCAGCTCCTGTTGCGCCGAAGCAGTATATTGTTTAGGGGAGGCGTTGCCTTCCAGATACAAACGAAGGTTTTTCCCGGCCTCATCGTAACGGCCCAGGGCGCGTTCACAAACGGCCTGCCAGTACAGCGCATCGGGCTGACCTGTACATTGTTTATAAATGGAATCGGCCAGCACCCAGTAATTGGATAGCCGGTAACATTCCGCCTGTTTATACAATAGATCAGGACGGTTAATTTTCCGCTCCGATCGTCGTTTTTTGGAGTACAAAATAAATGCAGTGCCCCTGTTTTGTTTCTTGCGGGGATGCAGGTATTGATCATACAAATAGGCCGCGGTATAGTACTCGCCATTGGCAAAATACTGGTCGGCCAGTTGCAGCACATTTTTGGTTTTGCGCACCTGCTGGCCCTGTACGGCAAAAGAGCCGATAATCAAAAGCAGCAGGCATACCTGGATGTGTAAAAATGTTTTCATAATTACAGTCTTGAGCAACGGATGAAGTCGATGATGCTCCTCGATCCATTGCGTTTAACATAGGAAACGGAAATCTCGATGCTGTTTACATTCCTGGTCATCGATCCCAGGGTAGATGTATTCACATCGTAACTCAATCCCACCACAAAGTTTTTATAGTCGATGCCCACAAAGGGCGCTACGGCGTCGTTCATGCGGTAATAACCGCCCAGCATGATATTGGTTTCATCATTCACATTCAGCTGTGCGTACAAACCGGCGGTGGTTTCGGTAGCAGAACCCTGCCGCATATACAGCGCATGCGGTATTACGCTTAAGCCGGGCGATACATTAAAACTGATACCACCATGCACGGAATAACGCATGGGTATGGTGTTCAATTCGGTATTATTCACCGAAATGATGGGGTCTTTGGGTTTGTTCAGATGATATACCGAAAAGCCGCCAAAGAGGTTGGTGGGTTTATCGGGTGTGGCATCGAAATACATGATGCCGGCGCCGATATCCAGCACGGTTGAATTGGTTTGACTAAATGTTTCGGTAGTGGGGTTGGTAGGGTGGTAGCCGGTGATCGGGTTCCACTGGTCGCCCCATTTGAATTTGGTTCTGTCTACCCGGCGGTTGATGAGCCCACCCTGTATGGCCATCACGATGCGGTGGTTGAGATTGGGCCCGAATTTTACACCGGTATAGGCCAGCGATCCGGAAGCGGTGAGATAATTAAAACCGGCATCGCCTGCACTTTGGTTGAGCACGCTTATGCCCAGCGCAATATTATCATCCACTCTGGCATCGGCCGAGGCGCCCACGGTGCGATAGGGGCTGCCCACACTGCTCCATTGATTGCGGAATATGCCCGACACGCGGATCTCGCCGTCGGCGCTACCAGCCAATGCCGGGTTGATATACATGGGAAATGTATAGTTCTGTGTGAAATGCGGGTCGGTTTGTGCAAGGGTTCCTGCCACCATCACCAGCAGTGTACACAACAGGCACCAGCAGTATCGTTTAATTTGGTTTTTCATGTTATTGGATGTATAGCATTAGATGGATATTGTTGTTATCGAACAAGGGTTACGGTTCCTTTCATGGTCACCTTCCTGCCATCCATCATCACGGCCTTCAGCACATACACATACACACCTACGGGTTGCGGGGCGCCTTTATGTTTGCCGTCCCATCCATTGTTTTTTCCATTGAGGGTGGCAATACGTTCGCCCCACTGGTTGAAGATGTGCATCTCTACACTATTGATATAGTTTCCATATACCTGCAGCGTTTCGTTTTTACCGTCGCCATTGGGTGAAAATACATTCGGCACAAATATGTCTTTTACCAATGGCAGCACGGTGACCCGGTATGTTTGCGCGGTACCCAAACAACCATTGATAAAAGGCGTGGCGGTAATGACACCGGTTACAGGTGCATCGGTAAGGTTCACAGCCTTGAAGCCGGGTATACTGCCGGTACCTGTTGCAGGCAACCCGATAGACGGATTGTTGTTGGTCCAGGTAACGTCGCTGCCGGGATTGTTATACGTGAAATTATAAGCGGGCAGTATATTCCCGTCGTATACGGAAGTATCTGCATTGATATTGGTATTGGTAATAGCCGGAACGGGGTTCACCTCGTAGGTGAAGGTAAAGCTGTTGGCGCATTGACCGGGACCGGGTGTAAAGGTATAGGTGCCCGACGCCTGGTTGTCTACCACCGCAGGACTCCAGCTACCCGATATGCCATTGGTGGAAACAGCCGGCAATACAGGTGGTGTGGTATTGATACAAACCGATTGTGAGGTACCAAAACTAAATGCAGGTGTCACTATCGGGTTTACTGTAACTGTATAGGTTACAGCCGGCATACAGGGGTTGGCGCTGTTGGTAAAGGTATACACACCGCTGGTGGTATTGCTTACTACAGCAGGCGTCCAGGTGCCGGTAATGCCATTGTCAGATGTGGTTGGTAAAGTGGGTACAGCATCACCTGCACAGATAGTGAGTGATGAACCGAAACTGAATACGGGTGGTGTAACCGGGTTCACCGTTTGTGTATAGGTGAAGGGCTGGGCACACTGACCCGGATCGGGTGTAAAGGTATAGGTGCCCGACAACTGGTCATCTACCACAGCAGGGCTCCAGGTGCCTGTAATGCCATTATCGGATGTAGTGGGCAGGGTAGGTACCGTTTTCCCGGCGCAAATGTTGCCACTGCTTCCAAAACTAAATGCCGGTGTAACGATGGGGTTCACAGTAACGGTAAAGGTTACAGGCGGCGCACAGGGATCGGAGCTGCTGGTGAACGTATACACACCGCTGGTGGTATTGCTTACCACGGCAGGGTCCCAGGTACCGGTGATGCCATTATCAGAAGTGGTGGGCAATGCAGGTACCGCATCGCCTGCACAGATAGTCATCGATGAACCAAAACTGAATACAGGTGGTACGATCGGGTTCACTGTTTGTGTATAGCTAACAGACGGTGCACACTGACCGGGATCGGGTGTAAAGGTATAGGTGCCCGATGTTTGGTTGTCTACCACGGCGGGGCTCCAGGTACCTGTAATGCCATTATCCGATGTAGTGGGCAGTGTAGGTACGGTTTGCCCTGCACAAATGGTATTGCTGGTTCCAAAACTAAAGCTGGGTGTGATGTTTGGATTCACCGTAAGCGTAAAGGTGGTGCCGCGCACACAACCCGGCGTACTGGGTGTAAATACATAGGTACCGGAGTTGTCCGGGTCTACCACGGCGGGGCTCCAGGTACCATTGATACCATTTAAAGATGTATTGGGTAAAACCGGTACGGGTTGATTTTCGCAAATCACCATCGAGGTGCCGAATGCAAACAGTGGTGTAACCCGGGGCGTAACAGTCACCGTGATGGTAACCGGTAACGCACAGGTATTAACAGATGGTGTAAATGTATAGGAACCGGTGGCCACGTTGCTTACTACAGCAGGCGACCAGGTACCGGTGATACCATTATTAGATACGTTGGGCAAAACAGGTGGTGTGGTGCCTTCACAAAACGGCGGTATTGAACTGAATGAAGGCACAAATATGGGATCGGTTAATACCACGCCGGTAAACACCTGGTTTATGGTGCCGTTTTCATCAAATACAAAATTGGTGTATAAGCCTTTGCTTAACCCGGTGATGGTAAGCTGGCCGGCAGCTGTGGCTACGATGGTAACAGGCCCTCGTACGGCCCCGTCCTGGGTGTACGTTACCTGGTACGAAGCATTGGGTGTAAGCCCATTAAATGTTATGGTGCCCTCTGAACCACCGCAGGTGGCAGGGTTGGTGCTATTCAGCAGATCCGGGGGAGGAGCTGCATTCGCAATGGCATACCTATGGCATAATAGCATAAGTACTGCTACGAAACAGGTTGTTAGGGTTTTCATTATTCCGGGGTTAGCGTTTCTACCTACGCCACACGATCAACAGCATATGAACGGGGGATGGTGCGGGAAAATTGCATATACCCCAAAAGATTCGTCGATCATAACCGTCCGTTCATCGAAAGGCAACCCCGGAACCCTATTTTTTCTCGCTCTTCCAGGTGCTTTCTATGTCCAGTATAGGCCCGGTAATGGTGTCCTGCTGCTGCTTGCGGTACTGTTCCAGTTTGGTCCGCATGTCTTTCATTACATCCGCATAGTCAGGGTTAAAGGCCAGGTTGTGCAGTTCAAAAGGATCGTTCGCCACATCATATAGTTCTTCTTTCGGGCGGGTATAATACCGGTCGGTCAGGGCCTGGGCGGCCATGTCGGTCCTGGCCAGCTTTTCCCATTCTATCCAGTACGAGGCGCCGCCATCGTGATCGCGTGCACCATCTATATGTGTATGAAAGGCATATTGGGGAGAAAGATTGAGGATGTATTTATATTGACTGGTGCGTATGCCGCGCATGGGGGTAATGTTCATCAATCCATCCTGTGAATGGGTAAGAAACACTTCGCTGGCATGGGTAGCTTTCTGGCCTTTTAATACAGGCAGGTAACTGGCGCCATCCAAATCATAAGGTACCTTAACGCCGGCTATGTCCAGTATGGTTGGCAACATATCTATATGTGATACCACCGCATCCGTTTTGCCCGGTTTGATGGTCTTTGGCCATTTAATGATCAGGGGTGTATGCACACCGGCATCATAAAGCGTCCACTTGGCAAAGGGAAACTGGGCGCCCTGGTCGGAAACGAATATCACGATGGTGTTCTCGCTAAAGCCATATTTTTTCAGGGCATTGAGTACAATGCCCAGGTTTTTGTCCATCTTGGTGACATCGGTATAATACCGGGCGCGCATCTTTTTATATTCATCGGTGCCAATGGCATTGGGCGGTACGTCCATATCCTTTGCATCGTAGGTAGGCTTTTCGGGCCATATCACATGCGGACTGTTATCGGCCACATACAAACAGAACGGTGTATTCTTTTTTTGTTGCGACAGCCATTTGTCAACTACTTCGGTATTCAGGTCGGTGAACAAACCTGGTTTGTTTTCATAACCTGGTTCGCGCACTTCGGAGTTGGCTATGTATTCAAAGGCAAAGGCGCTTAACGGACCAAAATGTTTTTTACCGGCATGCGCCACCTTGTAACCGGCTTCTTTTAAATAGGCAGGCAATGTTTTTATGCCGGGCTTCACCTCGCTTACCGGGTAGCCTTTTACATTATTGGCATGTGAGCCATTGCGGTTGGGTAATAAACCGGTGAGTATGGTGCTGCGCGAGGGAATACAGGTGGGTGTGTTGGCAAATGCATTGGTGAACAACAATGATTCTGCGGCCAGGCTGTTGAGGTTGGGGGTTTTTACAATCTTGTTGCCATAAGGCTCCGTATCGGTAATACCGAGGTCGTCGGCAACAAAGATCACGATATTGGGCCGCTGGGCAAACGATACGGGCGGCAAAGCAATCAGCAATAGAAATAGTAACTTCTTCATGCCTGAAATATATTGATAAAGGAAATACGCGCAAATTATTATTCACCACTCAGAAAAAGAGTGGCTGGTGGTTTTTTGCAAATTACACGTATAAGGCCGGGGCAACCGGTGATATTGTTATATTGCGCCTGCCGGAATAAAAATAAATGATTTTTCAACAAACAGGATAATGAGTGAATTAAACAGGCGCAGGTTCATTGGCATGACAGCCAAAGCGGGCATTGGCGCAGCTTTATGGCAGCCTCTAATAAAAAGGGCTTTGGAAGTACCCGCATACAACCTCACCCGTTCCATCAACGACGTACAGCACATCGTGATACTGATGCAGGAAAACCGTTCATTTGACCATTATTTTGGAACGCTGAAAGGCGTGCGGGGTTTTGGCGACCGTTTTCCAATCCCTTTAAAAAGCGGTCAACGGGCATTTCATCAATCAGATGGCAAGAAGATTGTGCCGCCTTACCGGGCCAACAAAAAAACTTCCAATGCCGCACTGGTGCCTGGTACGCCACACGATTTTCACGATATGCAGGCCGCCTGGAACCAGGGTAAATATGGGTTTTGGCCCTTGTTCAAAACGCCTTATTCCATGGCCTACTATACCAGGGAAGAAATTCCTTTTCAATATGCCATGGCGGAAGCCTTCACCATATGCGATGCCTATTTCTGTTCGCTGGCAACAGGTACCGACCCCAACAGGATCGTGTTTTGGTCGGGGTCTAATTTTGATCCTGAGAAAAGGGCGGCCGGCATTAATTGCACGGATCATGACGCCGAGCCGGTTAATTTGCGTTGCTGGATAAAAGGCAGAATGCCCGATCCCGGGTATACCTACCAGGGTTCCGCATTTACATGGCCTACCATCCCCGATGTATTGGAAAAAGCAGGCATCCGTTGGCGGATCTATCAAAACCCCAACGATAACTGGACCGGAGCCATGCATGGCTGCCTGGCATTTGAAAGTTTTCGTACGGCTCAGCCGGGTTCTCCCATTTATGAGAACGGGATGCGTCACTGGTCGCTTGAACATCTGAAAGAGGATGTTTTGAACGACAGGCTGCCGCAAGTGAGCTGGATACTGCCTTCGCGTAAAGATTGTGAACATCCGGCTGGGCCCTCCAGTCCGTACCGGGCGGCCGATTTTACCCATAAGATACTCGATGCCCTCACCGCCAATCCAACGGTATGGAGCAAGACCGTTTTTTTTGTAACCTTCGACGAGAACGACGGTTTTTTTGATCATGTTCCGGCTCCCGCGGTTCCTTCCTATAACCCCGACGGTACACTGGCCGGGAAATCGACGGTTGATATCGCTGGAATGTATTTTGACAATGCCAACAGCAGCAAAAATTATTTGGATCCACGGGATACGGTTTCCGGTAATCTTCGTCCATGGGGAATGGGCCCCCGGGTTCCCATGTATGTTTTATCGCCCTGGAGCAAAGGAGGCTGGGTGAACTCACAGGTTACCGATCACACTTCTGTAGGACAATTTATTGAAAAACGATTCGGTGTACATATACCGGCGATATCGCCCTGGCACCGTGCCGTGAGTGGTGATTTAACGTCGGCCTTTGATTTTGAAACGCCCAATGATGCAAAGGTTCCCAAAATGCCGGATACGTCAAATTATGAGGCCGAGATTGCCTCATCTATAAAATTACCACTGGCAGCCGCTCCTATACAACCGGCTGAACTGTTCCAGGAAAAGGGTACCCGTTTGTCGCGCGCACTTCCCTACCGCCTTGATTGTGCTTTCTATCCTCAAAAAGAAAAGCTGCAGGCATCGCTGAATTTTATGAATGAAGGAGATGCCGGCGTGGTATTTCATGTATATGATCTTACCAATTTAGATGCTATACCAAGGCGCTATACCGTTGAGGCAGGTACATTGATCACAGATGAATTCAATCTGCCCGATGCATACGACCTGGAAGTGTATGGTCCTAATGGTTACTTCCGCAAGTTTAGCGGGAACCTGCACAGGAACGAACCGGTTATATTGGTTAATTATGATTATCGTATTGGCCGGCTTTCCATTTCGGTTGAAAATATAGGCGATACCCCGATATTCGTACAACTGGTTTCCAATGCATACAACTACACCGATATTCCAATGGTAAAAATACGCAGCGGAAAAACGAAAACTTTCAGGTGGCGTTTAAAACGCAGCATGAACTGGTACGACTTTTCTGTGAAAACGGCAGACGGTTATTTATATCGTTTGGCGGGAAGGGTGGAGACGGGCAGGCATGGTGTCAGTGATCCGGCCATGGGTGCTGGAACGAATTTGGAACCGTAAGCCTACGTCAACCACCGGCTTCTTTTTTTCGTATATTTATTCATGCACGCTGTTATATACAAACGTTACGGCAAACCGGAAGTTCTTGAACTTACCGAAATCGAAAAACCTGTTCCCAAAGACAACGAATTACTGGTTAAAGTGTATTCCACCACTGTCACCGCCGGCGACTGGCGTATGCGAAAGGCCAGTCCTTTTCTGGCGCGTTTATTCAACGGCCTTTTTAAACCCCGGCGGGTAAAGATATTGGGTTTTGAACTGGCGGGCGTAGTAGAAGAAGCAGGCCCCAAAGTACAGAAATTCAAAAAAGGCGATGAAGTGTTTGCCTCCTGCGGATTTAAGTTTGGCGCGTATGCAGAATACAAATGTCTTACCGAAAACAAAGAAATAGCCCTCAAACCAGCCAATATATCTTTCGATGAGGCCGCGGCCGTTCCTATTGGCGGATTAACGGCATTACGTTTTCTAAAGATGGCCGGTATACGCGGTGGTCACCGGGTGCTTATTTATGGCGCATCGGGCAGCGTGGGCACCTATGCGGTGCAACTGGCCAAACAGTATAATACCGGTATAACAGCCGTATGCAGTACGGCCAATATACCCATGGTGCAATCATTGGGCGCCGGTACGGTGATCGATTATACCAAAGAGGATTTTACAAAAACAAATGCCCGCTTTGATATCATCTTCGATGCGGTAGGTAAAACTTCCAAAAAAGCCTGCAAACATTTGTTAGATACTGGAGGCAAATATGTATCTGTAAAAGGCCAGCCCAAATCGTTTCCCGATGATATGGTGATGCTGAAGGGACTGCTGGAAGCGGGTAAACTAAAACCGGTGATCGATAAAAAATACAGGTTGGAACAGATTAAAGAGGCGCATGCCTATGTAGAGCAGTTTCATAAAAAAGGAAATGTAGTGGTGCAGGTTTATACACCTTCGTGAACCCATACCGATACGGAGGCAGGTTCGCACATAAATTCTCCCCAGCCATCCTGGTCGATCATTACAGTGCCTTTATGGTTACCCAGGTAGTCGCGGAAAATGCGGCCACTGTGTTGTTTGCCCATCTCCATCTTTTTGACGCCTTTGTCGCCACTGCTGATCACCACGGCGCAGCCTTCGCGCACCCATCCAATACACGTGGGGAAATCGAAATAGTCATGTTCGGCGCCATGCGCAAACAGTTTGCGGGCTTGCAGCAGTTTTTCCAGGTTGGGCACGGGTTCCAGTACCACGTCACAATCCTGGCCATTACAATCTTTATCGGTATATGTCGCGCCGTATATATCGGGATAAAACACACAGGGATAACCCTGTTTGCGTAATAAAATAAGACTATAGGCGGCTTGTTTAAACCAGTCCTCCACCGGCGCCTCCAGCAACTGCAGGGGCTGTGTATCGTGATTACCCACCAGCGTTACTGCCAGGTGGGGCTGGCGCTGTACGAGGGTATTGTCGAAAATGGTGCGCAGATCGTATTCGCCGCGTGCTTTGGCGGCATTAAAAAAATTATGATGCAGGGGTGCATCAAAAAGCGACATCTTGCCTTCCATGATATCGATGAAGTGCAGCATGTCGTCCAGTTTTTCGGGCGCCCAGTATTCACCTACGGCAAACTGCTTGCGATGCCGGTTCATATGTTCCAGCCATTCTTTGATAAAGTCAGGCGCAATATGTTTTACCGCATCCAGGCGCACGCCGTCGAACTGAATGAGTTCCCATAACCAATCGCCCCAGCGTTTGATCTCATCGCGAACCGCCGGGTTGCGGTATTCTATGTCGGCACACATCAGGTAATCGTAGTTGCCGTATTCATTATCGGCTACATCTTCCCAGCCTTCTCCAAATTCGTTTTGTATGGTGAAGATGGCTTTTTCGTCGTGTTTTTTATCGTAATCGATTCCTGAAAAACTGAGATGGTCCCATTTAAAAGCAGAGTATTTGTTTTTACGTGCGGGATAGATGAATTTGGTATAACCTTCTATTTCGTATTCATCAGAAATAAACTCGGTGCGGTTGTCGGGGTTTACTTTCCGTACTTTGATGGTCTCGGTTTCGTCGGCGCCTGCCAGGTGGTTGATCACCACATCGATATATACCTGCATACCGGCATCGTGAATGGCTTGTACGGCCTGCACCAGTTCATCCTTTGTACCGTACCTGGTACGTACCGATCCTTTCTGGTCAAACTCGCCCAGGTCGTACAGGTCGTATACATCATAACCAACGCTGTTGGCGCCATCGCTGCCCTTGCTGACAGGTGGCAGCCAAACGGCGGTGATACCCATATCGGCCAGCCGTTTGGCTTCTGACCTTAAAAAATTCCATAGTTGGCCATCAGCGGGCAAATACCAGTGAAAGCATTGGAGGATGGTGCCGTTTTGCATATCCTCATACAGGTAAAAAGCATGCCACCGGCCGGCGCATCATTTTTTACCTACCCGGTACAAACGGCCGCCATCGGTTACGGCATACAGTGCGCCGTCTTTACCCATGGTGATATCGCGGAAACGCTGGTTTTCGCCCTCAAACAATCTTTCTTCGCCGGTAACTTTATTGTCTTTTATTACCAGGCGTATGAGGTGAGGTAATTGCAGGCCACAAACAAAGAGGTTGTTTTTCCATTCCGGTATGGCATCGCCGCTGTAGAAAACCATGCCGCTGGGCGATACCACGGGATCCCAGTAATACACGGGTTGTTCCATGCCTTCTTTTTGGGTAGCGCCACCGCTGATAGCCGGACCGCTGTATTCTCTGCCATAGGTGATGGCAGGCCAGCCATAGTTTTTACCGGCTTGTATGCGGTTGATCTCGTCGCCGCCGCGCGGACCAAACTCACCTTCCCACAGATCGCCGGTTTCAGGATGCCAGGCCAGGCCCTGCACATTGCGGTGACCATAAGAGTAGATCTCGGGCCGGGCATTGGCCTGTCCGGCAAATGGATTGCCCGAAGCGGGTTTGCCATCGGTGGTGATACGTAACACCTTGCCCAGGGCTGCATCCAGCGACTGCGACAAAGGCCGGGTTTCAATATCTGAACGTTCGCCGGTGCTTACCACCAGGTTGCCCGATTTATCGAATAAAATGCGTCCGCCATAATGCAGGTTGCTGTTATGGGCGGGAGTAGCGCGATAGATCACCGTAGCATTTTCAATCTTTGTTTCATCGGCCGATAATTTTCCCTTGGCAACGGCCGTGAGGTTACCGCCCTGTGTATTTTCTGAAAATACCCAGTATACCATGCGGTTGTTGTTGAATTGAGGATCGAGGGTGAGTCCCAGCAGGCCGCCCTGGCCTTTATCGTTCACAGCGGGTATACCGGTAATGGGATTGCTGAGTTTGCCATCGGTAGCGGCAATGCGCATGGTGCCTCCTTTTTCGGTGATCAGGAAGCGGCCATCGGGCATTTGGGTGATACCCCAGGGACGTTTCAGGTCGCTGGTCAGCACCTTCCCTTCGTAGGCGGTTTGTGTTTTTACCGAGCCAATTCGGGTTTGACCGGGGAATGCCGGTTTATAATCCGAATTGGGTTTGCGGGTTTCCACGGGCGCCCCGGTACTGTCGGGCGATGTGGTGGCCGCGGTACCGGAATCTGCATTGGTCCCCATCGATTGGCCGCCGCCATCGTTGCAGGCAATAGCTAAAAAAGAAAGATATACGGGAAGATGTGAAATGGTAAACATATCAGCGAGGTTTTGTGAACAAGTTAATGGGTTAGCAACTAATAAAAAACTGATTTATTACTAATAATTAACTGATTCGGTGAATCAAAATTATTGTGCCAGCCTACCGGCTATGGCAATATCTACCCAAAATAACTGAACTTTATTGTACATTTTCACCATATGCAATTCAAACTATTTCCAAAGGAAGTATATGTAAACCGCAGAACCCACCTGAAGAAACAGATCGGTTCGGGCATCATCCTGTTATTGGGTAACGAAGAAAGCAGCATGAACTATAGGGACAATTGTTATCCGTTCAGGCAGGATAGCTGTTTCCTGTATTATTTCGGGCTGGATACACCCGGGCTGGCCGGTTTGATGGATGTGGATTCGGGGGAGGAGATCATTTTTGGCGATGAACTCACCATGGATATGATCATCTGGACGGGGCCCCTGCCATCGGTGGCCGAGATGGCGGCCGGGGTAGGTGTTTCCAAAACCCGGCCAGTGGCTTCGATAGTGGATTATTGCAAAAGCGGGCGGCGTATACACCTGCTGCCGCCGTACCGGCCTGAAAATAAAATAAAGCTGGCAGCCTGGTTGGGAAAGTCGGTATTTGAGATGGATCAACTGGCTTCGGTGGAACTGATCAAAGCGGTGGTAGCGCAGCGCATCATCAAGGAGCCTGTTGAAATAGAGGAGATGGAAAAGGCGGTTTCGATTAGCGTGGATATGCACCTGGCGGCCATACAAATGACGGAGCCGGACCTGGTGGAATATGAAGTGGCGGCCAAAGTGGAGGAAGTAGCTTTGTCGGCTGGCGGGCGGTTGTCGTATCCTATTATTTGTACGATCAACGGGCAGGTGCTGCATAACCATTATCATGGAAATACATTGCGGGATGGCCAGATGTTATTGCTGGATGCCGGCGCCGAAAACGACATGCATTATGCCGGCGATCTTACGCGTACCTTCCCGGTAGGTAAAAAGTTTACTACACCGCAACGTGAAATATACGATGTGGTGCTGGCCTCGATGGAACATGCCATTGGTTTGTTGAAACCGGGTATTCAATATAAGGAAGTGCATACCAGGGCTTGCGAAAAGTTGATGGAAGGGTTGAAGGAGCTGCAACTGGTGAAGGGTGATGTGGCGGAGGCAGTGGCCGCGGGTGCGCATACCTTGTTTTTTCAATGCGGATTGGGACATCTGATCGGGCTGGATGTGCATGATATGGAAGACCTGGGGGAACAGTATACCGGGTATACCGATACGTTGAAAAAAAGCACCGAGTTTGGGTGGAAGTCGCTGCGGCTGGGGCGGGAGCTGGAACCGGGTTATGTGCTGACCGTGGAGCCGGGGGTGTATATTATACCGGAACTTATAGACCAGTGGAAGGCGGTGAAAAAACATGAAGCTTTTATCAATTACGAAGTGGTAGAGAAATACCGTTCGTTTGGTGGCATACGTATAGAAGATAATTATGTAATTACCGAATCGGGTAGCCGGCGGCTGGGTGGATTTTTGCCGGTGACCGCTAAAGAAATAGAAGCGTTAAGACAATAGGTTATTCCACCGAAAAAGCCAGCAACACATTACCTGGTTTTTGTCCGAACAGGCCATAGCCTGAATTCACGAACAACATACCGTTGCTTACCACAGGTGGCGGTCCGTCGATGGCGCCGCCTTTGCCTTTGATGCCGTTCACGGTTTCGTATTCTTTGGCGGTGTTGTATTCCCAAACTATTTGTCCGGTGCGGGCGTCGTGGGCGCGTATGTAGCCATCGAGGCTGCCGGCCCATACAATACCTTCTGTTACCAGCGGCGCCGCCGAATTGCCATTCAAACAGCCGTTTTTATCATTACATACCGGCGCGGCCTTCCAAACAATTTTACCGGTAAACAAATCCAAGGCAAACAATCCCGGCGAAGCCTTTACGGATGTATCCCTCTTGTCAATCGCCAGCATATTGTCGGAATTTGCCGCATAGGCATACCTTCCATCGCTGGCCATACCCCAATGTATACCTCCCAGCATACCGCCCTTGCCTACACGTGTTTGCCATAACAGTTTCCCGGTAGCGGGTTCCAATGCATGCACCACGCCTGATTTTTGTCCGGCCACCAAAATCTCGCTTCCATCTTTTCTTTTTACCAGTATAGGCGCCATACCAAAATCGAGATCAGGCCCGGCGCTATCCGGACAATTATTCAACAACGGACAAGCCGAATTATACGCATCTTTTGCCGTAGCCTGGAAGTTCCATTTTAGCTTACCGGTTTTCAGATCCAATGCCTGCAACGCATCACTGGTTCCGGTGGTGGGTATGGAATAATTTTCACCGGTACCTATATACAACAAACCTCTTTTTACATCAATGGTAGGACTGCACCATACCGGTGCGCCCGATGGGCCATAAACAGGCCGGCCCCTTTTATTCTTGCCCACCGGTTGGGCCCTCGGCGTTACCCGGTGCGTCCATATAGGTTTGCCCGTGCGTGCATCCATGGCCACCACACCGCCCGATGAAAAACAACAGTTGTACCGGCCATCCGCCGCAGCCGCCACCTCCATAGAACTGATGGGCACGTAAATAACACCGTTATGAACCGCCACACTACCGGTAACGGTGGACTGGGCATCAAAACCTGCACGCTGCCGCCACAACAACTTGCCTGTGCGCACATCCAACGCATATACATTCGTTCCGAAGTCGGCAAAATAAGCAGTAATAGCCTTGCCCGATCGCACCACGCTGATAGCGCCACGCACGGCGGCATTGGCCGCAAAATGCCAGCCTGCTTTGCCGGTTTGCCGGTGAATGGCATATACATCACCCATTTGTCCGCCTACGATCAGCCAATCGCCCACCACGGCCGGTTTGGTACGCATAATACCGGCGCCGGGAAAAGCAAAGGCCCATTTCAGTTTCAGGGACGACACAGTATTTATGTTAATACCTGCCTCGGCAGCCGTACGATATCCCTCGCCCGATAAACGATTGCCCCAGCCGGAATGATCATAAGAAGTGGTTTTTTCAGGCGGGGTAAACTTTGTAAAGGCTGCTGCGGGCAAACTGTTATCAGTAAGTTTACTATCGGTGATCCACTGCGCCACGGCCTTTCTTTCTGCTTCGGAAAGCGGAGCCGCCTGTTGTTGCATTTTGCCGGTGTTCATGGCCGCCAGAATGCTGTTGGCCGTCATCAGTTTGAGAATGGTATATCCCGGCGCCAGCCCTGCACTTGAATCTTTATGGCAGCTATAACAGTGCGTGGCAAAAATTCTTTTTCCCATTTGCCTGGTCGTATCCTGCCAATTGGCATGAAAGGCCATATTGATTTCGGGTGACGGTTTTGACGCTTGATGCGTTTTGTTCCAGGCCATCAGGGTAACCGTTACGGCAATAAATGAACTAAAATGCATACAATTTCATTTAGGTGCGGTATAAAATTAAGCCGGTGGGCAGGGGCGTCCAACCGCTTTTCGCCGGGCTGCATTTTTTTCGCTGAATGGTCGTATTAACGCGACGAATTGCCGGCAATACGTCTCAGCAACTCCTGCCGCTGTTCGCGCGAAATGGGTATCTGCTGTGCGCCGATCTCTACAAAATTGCCCTTGATGGTTTTTACCTTATCGATGGCAATGGTAAATGAGCGGTGAATGCGAATGAATTTGTCTTTGGGTAGTTTTTCGGTGATGCTGGTCAGCGATTGATACGTGACAAAGGCGTCGTCATGTGTTTTTACACGCACATAATCTTTCAGGCTTTCTATGTACAGGATATCGCTGATATCGATCTTCACAAATTTGCGGTCTACCTTCAAAAACAGGACATCCGATTCGGGTTTTACCACCGGGCTGTTCTTAAAAGCCCTTTCCATAGCCTTCATAAAACGCGGGAAGGAAATGGGTTTGAGCAAATAATCCAGTACTTCAAATTCAAAACCCTCTACGGCATAATCGCGGTAAGCGGTAGTGACAATTATTTGCGGCGGATTGGATATGCTTTTCAGCAGGTCGAATCCAGAGAGCATGGGCATTTCAATATCCAGGAAAATGATATCAAACGATTGCTGCTGCAACAGCTGGAAGGCATCGATGGCATTTTCGCAACGATGTATCTGCGTTATGTGCAACCGCTGCAGGTAATTCTCGATCACATCGATGGCCAGCGGCTCGTCATCGATGATCAGGCATCGTGCATCACTTACCATACCGGTATTTTTAATGAAACAATATACTGGTTGTCCTTTATATGCATATCGAGCGTATATTGGCTGCCATATAATAATTCCAGCCTTCTTTGTGCATTCTTTAAACCGATACCGGTTTGTTCGGAAACGGTAAAGTTATTACCCACCGGGTTTTCTACCCTGAAATGTACAAAACCATCGTGCACGGCCAGTGATATACGTATGTGAATTTGATGAATAATATGGCGTGTACCATGTTTAAAGCTGTTTTCTACAAACAGGATCAACAGCATGGGTGGAACGGCCACCTGTTCCGTAGGTCCGCTTATGTTAAACTGCACCTGCAGCCGCTGGCCAAAACGCAGTTGCTCCACATCTATATAATTTTTCAGGTAAGTGATCTCCTTATCCAGCGCAATCTTAGGCGTATTGGATTCATAGAGCATATAACTCATGAGGTCGGAGAGTTTTAATACCACTTCGGGCGCCAGGTCGGATTTTTTGAGGGTGAGGCTATACAGGTTGTTGAGGGTATTAAAGAAAAAATGCGGGTTGATCTGTGATTTTAAAAAATTCAGTTCGGTCTCCAGGTATTGTTTTTCTTTTTCCCTGATCCATTGTAATTGCAGCAGCCAGTCTTTGGCCAGCTTCATACCGGTGGTGATGCTGATAATGGAGAACAGCTCAAAGGTGCGCGCGAATATAATGCGAAAGGAAAATTCAACACCAATGCCATAATAGTGCGAACCCAGGCTTACATTCAGCCGGTGTATAAATACATTACAAATAGAAATAGCAACGATACATGCCAGCAAGGCCAGGGCATAACGGAAATATTTCCCGGCAAAAAGCAGCCGCGGCATCAGCACATAAAAATTGAAATAGGTAAGCAGCAACTCACCGGGCAGAAAGAGCAGCATGAGCAGGTAAAAAACCGGCTCAGTGATGCCATAGAGGTTGAAGAACAGGAAACCGACAAAGAGGTTGTAGATTACCCAGAACAGTACATGATATAGCCAGCGGCGTTTCAGCAGCCACGACTTGCGCAGGTCGGGTCCCTGTATGGTGGTAGTATACATGGCCATCCCGGTAAATATACTGTTTCGGGGCAATAGAAGAGGCGCAGCCCCTGAATAGCAACATTTACCCGGCGAATGGCAGCATTTGATCTCTATTCGTCGTCTTGCGATTTTGTATTCGGCTCGGGATCAATAAATTCCGGCTGATCTTTGAACCGCTGGTCTTTTTCGTTGAGTTTGGGATACGATTTTCTTTTCTCCTCTTCTTTGGGATCGCGGTTGATGGAATAATCATCGGTGCCTTCTCTTATTTTGTCTTCGTGTTTATTGTCTTTATCCATAAGATGTAACTTTTTAATAATGCTTCAAATACGGTACCACCACCCGGCCGGTATATGTGGAAAATTATAACCACCCGCGGATAATGATTTTGCACAGTTTTCGTTTATGAAAACGCATCACCACTTTTTCAGGCTATGAAAAAACCGCTGATCGTATCCTTGTTAACTATTTTCTGCTGGTTCATTTATGCACAAACCGGCGACCTGGAACTGAGTATCAAACGCGGCGAGGAAGTGTACAACGCCACCTGCAAGGCCTGCCACCAGGATAAGGGGCAGGGGCTGGAAAAAGTGTACCCGCCGTTGGCCAAATCGGATTACCTCGTGAAGGACACCAAACGCGCCATTCATATTGTACTGCATGGTTTGAATGGTGAAATTGTGGTAAACGGGAAAAAATACAACCTCGATATGCCTGCCCAGTCGCACCTCACCGATCAACAGATCAGCGATGTACTCAACTATGTACGCAATAGCTGGGGCAATAAGGGCAAGGCCATCACACCCGCCCAGGTAAAGGCAGCCCGCTAATTCAAAAATCAGCAATACCCAATCAGGCTGGTTGTCGTATTTTTAGTATGTGAAAGAGATCACATCCATCATCCACGCATACAACGAAGCGCAGCAACAGGGCCAACAAACCGCCCTGGCCACCGTGGTGCATGTGCAGGGTTCGTCGTACCGGCAGCCCGGCGCCCGTATGCTCATCACGCAGGATGGCCGGCTCACCGGCGCCATCAGCGGCGGCTGTCTCGAAGGCGATGCCCTGCGTAAGGCCTTGCTGGTGATGGCGCGGCAACAGCCCATGCTGATAACCTACGATACCACCGATGAAGACGATGCCAGGCTGGGCGTGGGCCTGGGTTGTGAAGGCATCATTCATATTATGATAGAGCCCATCGATGCACAGCAACCGCATAATCCCATTGAATTGTTGAAGGCTATTACCGCACAAAGACAAAAAGCTGTATTGGCCGTGCTGTTTTCGTTGAACGACCGCAAGGGTGTTCAACCCGGCACTTGTTTGTTGCAACTGGAAAATGGTCATGTATTGGGTGCCGCTGATCGTGATGGTTTGCTTCCCCACATGCAATCTGTTTTCGATAACCAGGTTTCTGCCATCAAAACCTATGCAGGGTATACAGCTTTTTTACAATATATAGAACCGGCTGTTTCGCTGGTGATCATCGGGGCGGGCAACGATGCCATACCGCTGACGCAAATGGCGCAGATCATGGGCTGGCAAATTACCGTGGCCGATGGCCGCAGGGGGTATGCCACCCGCGAACGATTTCCGGCGGCGCACCAGCTGTTGTTTACCAAACCCGGGCAGGTGGTGGAGCAGGTGAGCATCGATGATCAAACCGTGTTTGTACTGATGACACATAACTACCATTACGATATGGAGGTGCTGAAGCAGTTGATGACGCGGAATATCCGTTATGTGGGTATGTTGGGTCCGCGTAAAAAACTGGTGCGTATGATGGAGGAATTGCAGGTAGATGAACTGCCCAATGTGTATTCGCCCGTAGGTTTGAATATCGGGGCCGAGACCGCCGAGGAAATTGCACTGGCCATCATGGCGGAGATCAAAGCCGTGTTTTCAGGGCGCAGCGGGCAGTTCCTGCGCGACAGCACCGATACCATTCACCCGAGGCAAAATCAGCAATATGAACATCATCATACTGGCGGCGGGGGGCTCCACGCGCCTCGGTAAACCCAAACAATTATTGCCATGGCGGGGGACTACGCTGCTGCAGCATGCCGTGCAGGTGGCTGGTGGCGTAGTGGCCCGGCCGATCGTGGTGTTGGGGGCTTTTAAACAGGATTTGGAGGGGGCGCAGGTGGTGTACAATGCCGACTGGCAGGAGGGGATCGCTTCTTCCATACGGCTGGGGCTGCAAACCGCCATGCAGCAGGGCGCTAAACAGGCGCTGTTTATGGTGTGCGACCAGCCTTTTGTGTCCGTTCATTTACTGGAAGAATTGCTGACCGCGCAGCAAAAAACCGGCAAGCCCATTGTGGCCTGTGCCTATTCCGGTACCGTGGGTATTCCTGCCCTGTTCGATAGCCAATATTTCCCGCAACTGCTTGATTTAAAAGGCGACATGGGCGCCAAAAAGATCATCCAGCAATACAGCGAGCACACCTGGCCCGTGCCGTTCCCGATGGGAGGGATTGATGTGGATACCGCGGAGGAATATGAGGCGTTGCCGTGATTTATATTTAATTTTACCTCAATGATCAAAGACCAGTTCAACAGGGTACACGACTATCTCCGCATCTCGCTTACAGACAACTGCAACTTCCGTTGCTTTTACTGTATGCCGGAAGAAGAATACGATTTTACACCGGCCTCACAGCTCATGCAAACCGATGAGATCGTGTCCCTGGCCACCACCTTTGTACGCATGGGCGTAAAAAAGATCCGCCTCACCGGCGGCGAACCCCTGGTACGCAAAGACGCGGCCGATATCATATTGGCGCTCTCCAGGCTGCCCGTTCAACTCACCCTCACCACCAACGGCGCCCGCCTGCATGAATTTATGCCCGTATTACAACAGGCCGGCATCCGCTCGCTGAACGTGAGTCTCGATACCCTGCAGCAGGAACGTTTTACCTTAATAACCCGCCGCAACCAGTTTCAAAAAGTATACGATAACATACACAGCCTGATACAACACGGTATTCATGCCAAAGTAAACATGGTAGTGATGAAAGGATTGAACGACGATGAGCTACTCGATTTCGTGGAATGGACCCGTGATACGCCCGTACATGTACGGTTTATCGAGTTCATGCCTTTCCAGGGAAACAAATGGACCAGCAACAAGGTATTTACCTGGCAGCAAATACTGCAGGTGATCGAATCTCAATATTCCTTTATCAGGCTGAAAGACGAAGCCAACGATACCGCCAAAAAATATATGGTGCCCGGTCATGCCGGAACCTTTGCCGTCATCAGCACCATGAGCGCTCCCTTTTGCAGCACCTGCAACCGTATGCGTTTAACCGCCGACGGTAAAATGAAGAACTGCCTCTTCTCCAAAGAAGAGACCGACCTGCTATCGGCATTGCGCAGGGGAGAAGATGTTACGCCTTTGATACAGGCCAGCATAGGCGCCAAAGCCAAAGAACTGGGCGGACAATTCACTGCCAACTTTGAACAAATAGAAGCACAGGCCATTCAAAACCGCAGCATGATCACCATCGGCGGCTAATTGCAAAAACATGATCTCTGTACAGGAAGCCAAACATATTATTCGCACCCATGCGGTTGCCCTGCCTCCGGTATTAGTGCCGCTGCCACAGGCGGCCGGCAAGGTGCTGGCCACCGATGTGTATTCGGCCATAGATATTCCCGCTTACGACCAATCGGCTATGGATGGTTATGCATTGAACTACCAGGGCTGGCAACAACACCAAACCTTAGAGGTGCAGGGAGAATTGCCTGCCGGCGATGCGGGGCAGTACACACTGCAAAACCAGCAGGCCATGCGCATCTTTACCGGTGCTGCCGTTCCAGCCGGCGCCGATACGGTGGTGATGCAGGAAAAAATTTCCTTCATCAACGGCCACCTGCGTATTCTCGACGATCAATTAAAACCCGGCCACAATGTGCGGCCAAAGGGTTCTGAAATAAAAGCCGGTGAACTGGCCTTGCCAAAAGGCACCTTGCTAACGCCGGCAGCCATTGGTTTCCTGGCCACCACGGGCGTGGCGGAAGCAAGCGTATATCCCTGCCCCATAGTGAGCATCATTGTTACCGGCAATGAATTGCAACAACCCGGTGAACCACTTGCTTACGGACAGGTATATGAGTGCAATTCCTATTCATTGCGCGCTATACTGAACCAGTTGGGTATTGACAATATCCGTTTGTACAAGGTGCGCGACGAAGCCGAAGCTGTACAGGAAGTACTGGGCCAGGCCCTGCTGGTAAGCGATATCGTGTTGCTGACCGGCGGTGTGAGCGTGGGTAACTACGATTTTGTACCTGATGCCGCCGCTCAATGTGGTGTTACCAAACTGTTTCATAAGATCAAACAACGCCCCGGTAAACCTTTATATACCGGTGTGAAGGAAAATAAAATGGTGTTTGGATTGCCGGGCAATCCTTCCTCGGTGCTTACCTGTTTTTATGAGTATGTGATACCGGCGCTGGAACAGGTGATGCAACAAAAGAATTTGATGAAGGTAGTGCAGGCGCCTATTGGTAAGGATTATAACAAAACTGCGCCGCTTACATTTTTCCTGAAAGGCCACTACAACGGGCAGCAGGCCGTGCCGTTGGAAGCGCAGGAATCGTATCGCCTGCGGAGCTTTGCTACGGCCAACTGTTTGTTGTGTTTGCCGGAGGATAAAATGGAGTTTAAGAAAGGAGATATGGTGGAAGTGCATTTACTGGATCTATAATACAGCGTCATGCCGATGGAGATTTTATTTTATGGTTTGTTGTTCCTCGTGGCATTTTTATATGCCTCGGTAGGGCATGGCGGCGCCAGCGGTTACCTGGCGCTGATGGCCATATTTGCCGTATCGCCGGAGGTGATGAAACCAACGGCCCTGATGCTGAATTTGTTTGTTTCGCTTACTTCATTCATACAATTTTACCGGGGCAAACATTTTAAGTGGAATATTTTTTTACCGCTGGCGCTGGCTTCTATTCCATTGGCTTATTTGGGTGGAATGATCACGGTGGATGGGAATATCTATAAAAAAATCCTGGGTTTATTGCTGCTGATACCGATCGTGCGGTTTTTGTTTTTTAGCAAAATGGAGGTAACGGAGTACAGGGCACCCAACTGGATGTTGAGTGTATTGATTGGCGCCGGTATCGGGTTTTTATCGGGTTTGATTGGTATTGGCGGAGGTATTATTTTATCACCCATTTTGTTGTTGTTACGATGGACCGATCAGAAACAAACCGCGGCCATCAGCGCGTTGTTTATTTTTGTAAACAGTATGGCGGGCCTGGCCGGCCAGTTGAACCGCGGAATTCAGTTCAGCGCAGATATGTATGCTTATGTGGCGCTGGCCTTTGCCGGTGGATTGGCCGGGGCCTGGTTGGGGGCGCTGAAGTTCAGGCAGGCTATTCTTAAGAATATACTGGCCTCGGTGCTGATACTGGCGGCGTATAAATTATTGTTTACGCATGCGTAATTTTACATCCCGCCCCTAACGGGGCGGTTAATTGTTCGGTTTTTAAATGCTACCAATATGTTGCCCCTAACGGGGCAATAACAAAGCCCCGTTAGGGGCGAAATATCGGTAGCACCACGGCGCACCGGAACGACCACCCCCTTTAGGGGCGAAATATCGTTAGCATCACGGCGCACCGGAACGACCGCCCCGTTAGGGGCGAAATATCGGTAGCACCACGTCGCACCGGAACGACCGCCCCGTTAGGGGCGAAATATCGGTAGCATCACGGCGCACCGGAACGACCGCCCCGTTAGGGGCGAAATATCGGTAGCATCACGGCGCACCGAAACGACCGCCCTGTTAGGGGCGAAATATCGGTAGCATCACGGTGCACAGAAACGACCGCCCCGTTAGGGGCGAAATATTGGTACCAAATTACAAATGAAACATGTCAACAACCGTAATTGCATTCGGACGGCTTACCGATATCGTGGGAAAGGGGCAACTCACCATTCCCCACGCCACCGACACCAACCAGGTACTGGCCCAACTGCAGGAACAATTTCCTGCCCTGGCATCGGCGCCGTTCATCATGGCCGTGGATAAACAAATCGTGCATGGCAACACCGCCCTGAGCGGCAACAATACCGTGGCCCTTTTACCACCATTTGCAGGAGGATAAACTATGAAGAATATTTTTGTGCAAGGCGCCATACAACCGTCTTTTATTGCCGACAGCATTCAAAAACACAGCACCAAAACCAATATCGGTGGTCACAGTATTTTTTTAGGCCAGGTGCGTGCCGATGAAATAGAAGGCAAAAAAGTGACCGCCATCGAATACACCACCTACGAAGAAATGGCGCTAGAGAAAATGCATGTGATACGTGAAGCGTTATTTGCCAAATATGCACTCACCTGCATGCATGTATACCACAGCCTGGGGCTGGTGGCCAGCGGGGAACTGTGTTTGTTTGTATTTACTTCGTCTGCACACCGCAAAGCCGCCATCGATGCCTGCACCGAATGTGTGGAGCGCATAAAAGCCGAACTGCCCATTTGGGGAAAGGAATTACTGGAAGACGCCACGTATACATGGAAGGAGAATAAATAACATGAACAACATTACGCATAAAGTTTTCAGCCTGCGCCAGGCCATCGCCACCGCCACCGTCACCGTATCGAAACAGGAAACCATCGATGCTATTCAGCAGCGCAAAGTGCCCAAGGGCGATGTGTTTGAATTCTCCCGCGCGGCCGGTTTACTGGCCATCAAAAAAACCAGTGATGTGATCCCCGACTGCCATCCCTTACCGGTGGAATATGCGTCCATTAGTCATACCATCGATGGTTTAAGCATCATCATCAGCGTGGAAGTGCACACTATTTACAAAACCGGGGTGGAGGTAGAAGCCATGCACGGCGCATCCATCACCGCGCTCACGATGTACGATATGCTGAAACCGATCGACAAGGGGGTGGAAATCTCCAACATCAAACTGGCCGGTAAAAAGGGCGGTAAAACCGATTTTAAGGATTCGGTGAACCACCTCAGCTGTGCCGTGGTGGTTTGCAGCGATACCATTGCCGCCGGTAGAAAAGAAGACAGGGCAGGCAAGGCCATCATCCAAAAACTACAACAGCACCAGCTCGATGCCAACCTGTACATGATCATCCCCGATGAATTTGACGTAATCCAGGAAAAAGCCAAACAGCTTACCCGCGAGGGCTATAACCTGGTATTGTTTTGCGGCGGCACCGGTCTTTCGCCCCGCGATGTGACGCCCGATGCCATTGCACCGTTGTATACCCGCACCATTCCCGGCATTATGGAAGCCGCCCGGCAATACGGCCAGCAACGTACACCTTATGCCATGCTCAGCCGCAGTACCGCGGGTTATATCGATAAAACGCTGGTGCTTACCCTGCCCGGCTCTACCAAAGGAGCAGAGGAAACCATGGATGCCCTTTTTCCCTATATCCTGCACATTTTCAGGGTAGCCGAGGGTATGCAGCACCAGCCTTAATGTGGAAAAATCACTACAATTCACTGTTGGGGCCAAACGGCCTGTTTTGTTATGCATTAGATGGTACAGTATTTTGATACCTGCTTCATAACCATCTTAAAAAAATTATTGTATGCATAGCAACAGAGATAAGTTGATGAGCTCAGCCGCTCTGCAAAGGCTGGCTTCGGTAACAGGAGGCCTCCTGTTGATTGGCAGCGCACTTGGCCGTAACTCATCCCGACCCCTGTTACGTACACTGGTAGGCGGTTTCCTGCTGTACCGTGGACTGGCCGGGCGCCGTTCCATGAGCGAAGTATATCATTCCTGGGAAAAGGTGACCGCCGGCCGTAGTTTAAACATCAGGTGTTCGATGGTGATCAACAAACCGCGGGAAGAGGTATTCTCTATGTGGCGAAATTTATCCAACCTGCCCCTGTTTATGAAACATTTACAAAGTGTGACAGAGCAGGATGAAACCTATAGCGATTGGGTGATGCAAATGCCCGGTGGCGTAGGTACCCTGCAATGGCAGGCCGAGATCGTGAAGGAGCGTCCGGGTGAAATGATCGCCTGGCAAAGTTTGCCCGGTTCATCGGTAAAAAACGCCGGTAAGATCGGTTTCCGCGATGCATTGGGCGGCCAGGGAACTACGGTAGATGTGGTGCTTACCTATCATGCCCCGCTGGGCAAGGCCGGTGAACAGATCGCCAAATTGTTTACCCCCGTATTCAAAAAAATGATCGAGCAGGATATCAGGGGATTCAAAGATTTTGTAGAGGCCAATAACATATTAGTGGTTCGATAAATAATGGCGCGAAACCCGGGGACCAAAAACGGTGCTCCCGGGTTTTTATATGCCATGCCCGTAATTTTTCAGGAACTCGTCCTTCTTCCTGCGCGACACCGTTACATAATTTCCATTCTGCATTTCTATCTGCCCGCCATCTCCCTTGATATATCTTTTTATATAGTTCAGGTTGATCATATGCGAATTATGCGTACGGAAGAAAGTATCCGTAGGTAACAGGTCTTCAAAATCCTTCAGCGTTCTGCTGGCAAGCAGTTTGGGGTGGTTGGTAAAATAAATAACGGTATAATTGCTTTGCGCCTCCAGGTGTATGATATCCGCGATATTAAAGAACAGCAACCCGTCCAGGGTAGGGATGGCTATCTTGGTGAGCGGCTGCCTGCCATGCAGGTTATGCTGCAGTACTTCCAGCATTTTATCGGTGGGTTCCTGGCGTACACGCTCCACAGCCGTTCTTAATTCTTCTATATCCACGGGTTTTAGTAAATAGTCAAAGGCGGCGTATTTGATGGCCGTTATAGCATATTGATCGTAGGCCGTGGTAAATATGAGATGAAAGTTTTTATTGGGCAGTTGTTGCAGCATTTCGAAACCATTCATGTGGGGCATTTCAATATCCAGGAAAACGATATCGGGGTTTTGTTCGCGTATCAGCGCCAGTCCGCCGGCGGCATCAGCTGCCTCGCCTGTGAGTTGCACCTGCGGACAATAAGATTGCAGTTTCTCTCGCAGGGCTATGCGGCCTTTTTGTTCATCGTCGATAATAATTGCAGTGAGCATTATTGAATTTTTAAAAGTACCTGTACTTTGGTGCCTGCGGGCTGTCCGTTCTCTTCGAGGTCGGTCACGGTTACCGAGGCGTTTTCTTCGTTATTAAAATACTTCACCCGGTCGCGGGTCATTTGCATGCCATAGGAGGGGCCTTTACGCATGCCGTTTTTCGATGCCTGGCGGCCCACGCCATTGTCTTCTATCACGTATTCAATGTGGTCCTGCTGTTTCGATACTTTGATAAGCAGGCGGCCGTTATTGTCTTTACGGTGTTTCAGCCCATGTAAAATGGCGTTCTCCACATAGGGTTGAACGATCAGCGGCGGCACCTTGTAATCGTCCTGCAGCAGTACATCGTCGGCGTCTATATGGGCCGTGAATTTATTTTCTTCACGCAGTCGCTCCAGGTCGATGTAGAGTTGCAACGTATCCAGGTCCCGGGCCAGGGTAACGGTATTTTGTTTGGAACTGTCGAGGATATTGCGCAGCAATTTGGCAAACTTGTTCAGGTAAATGGTAGCCTGGTATTTGTCGTTGCTTAATATCAGCGCATCGATGCTGTTGATACAATTAAAAATAAAATGCGGGTTCATTTGCGCACGCAGCGCCATCATTTCTGTTTCGGCAATACGGTGTTTCAGTTCTGCTTCGTGTCGAATAAGCGCTACCCGGCGCCGTACCAGCCAGGTAACGATGCCGGTGATCAACAGCAGCGCGCCGATGCGAAACCACCAGCTTTGCCACCAGGGTGGTAAAATGGTAAAGGCCAGTTGGGTGATGCCCTGGCTCCAGCGGCCATCGCTGTTGGCGGCCCTGAGCTCAAACACATATTTACCCGGTGGCAGGCTGGTATAACTAACTGTATTGTTATTGCCGTTGTCTATCCATGCATCATCCAAACCTACCAGCCGGTAAGCAAAGCGGTTTTTATTCTGGTTGGAAAAATTATTGACCGAAAACCGCAGGGTGATAAAATTCTGCCGGTGGTTGAGTTGCAGGGATGGCTGCCTGCTCCAGTCTTTTCCATTTACCTGTACACCGGAGATCAATGCATCGGGACTAAATTCGTTTGCCTTTAGCAAAGCCGGGTTGAAGGTTGTGATGCCGCCCACACCGCCAAACAACAAATGACCATCGCCCTCCGACAGGGTACAAGCGGTATTGTATTCCAGGAAAGCCAGCCCATTGCCCTGGTCGTAGTTTTGTACGGCATAGGTACGCGGGTCAATTTTATACAAGCCGTTGTTGGAGCTCAACCAAAAATATCCCCGTGCATCTTTCTGAATGGCATAACACACATTCGAGGCATTGGCCTGGTCGATGATGATGTGTTTGATTACCGCCGCCTTTTTTCTATCATATACTACCACGCCATTATCGGTAGCCAGCCAAAACAAATCACCATCGGGCAGCAGGTAACGCACATAAGCCGAATAAGCGCGTATGGGTTCTATTATTGTAAACCGGCCATTTGCGTAACGCACTAGCCCGGCGCCGGTGGTGCAGATCCAGAGAACATGATCCGCGTCTTCATACACATAGCGGCCTATATAGGCATTCTTTTGCAAAAGGCTGTCGGCGCAGGGTTTCCAGGTTTTGTCTTTCAAGGAAAAGAAAACAGGACCGTTTTCACCGGTGATAAAAAGGCTGTCGGCCTGTTGCATTTTGTGCACTACGTATAGCTTTTTGGCGGTAAGCAGGTTTTTGTCGTCGTGAAAGGTAAACCGTTTATTAAACTGCAACAGACCGCCCCAGCTGGCTATCCATAAATTTTGTTGATGGTCTTCGGTGACATCATACACTGTATTGCACGCCACATCAAAAGCCGCCGGTTCGGTATAAGTATGAAAACTGTTCTTCGTATTATCCCAACGTATGAGGCCCTTGTTTTGGGTGCCGATAAAATAATTGCCTGCGCTGCTTTTGAATATTTCAAATACCATATTATCCGGCAGCGTCGAAACATTGGTAAACTGGTATTTTAAGGGATCGTATTTGGCCACGCCGCCACCGCTGAGTCCGCACCACATGATGTTTTGCCTGTCGCGTTGAATGCATAATATAAAGTTTCTACCCAGCGTGCGGTTATCGTATTTGTTGTTGGTAGCCGTTTGAAGGGCCTTTGTAACCGGGTCGTAACGCATAAGGCCATTGCCGCGCGTGCCTATCCACAGGTTGTTTTCCGCATCGGTGGCAAAACAGCCGATGCCTACCGTGGTGGCAGTAAAAGGGTGCATCGTAGATTCGCCATCTTTTATATAATAACAGCCTTTGGCCAGCGTGCCTATCCATAAGGCATCGTGGTAGGCATAGAGTTCCTTGATTTCCGGGAACGACAAATGCGGCATAAACGGCTGTACTGTTTCTTTCTCTATTATATACAAATGCTGCAGCGCGGCCACGATGATCTTCTCCTGGTGCAGGACGATGCTGTTTACCTTGGCCCTGTTTTCCTCATCGTTAAAAAAAGCGGTAAGTGTATTGGTTGTTGTATTCAGCCGCTGCAGGCCATTGTTATGGGTCACAAACCAGTATTCACCCGGTGAAAAGCAACTGATCTTTTTAACCGGTATGTGTTGCAGGGGTGTTGCTGCGGGAAACAGGTCGCCGAGGGCTACTATGGAATCCCTGCCGGGATGGTATACACAGGCGCCATGTGTGGTGCCGATCCATAACAGGTTGCTGGGGGCATCGTAATAAAGGGAAGTGATATAATTGGAAGGCAGTTTGCGTCCCAATGCATGCTGTGGTAAAAATTTACGGAATTCCTTGCCGTCGAAACGGTTCAATCCATCCTGGGTGCCAAACCACATAAAACCGCTGGCATCCTGGGCAATGGCAAAACAACTGTTTTGAGAAAGGCCGTTTTCCGAGCTGTAGTTCTCAAAAAACAGTTGGCCCGGCTGGGCAAATAACTGGTAATGGCAGATGGCGATTAACCACAAAAGGCCATATCGTAAGCAATTAGTCACTACATGGCAATTTCGTGAATTTATTCCGCTTGGTGGTGTTGTGGTAGTGGGTTGCGGGTTTGGGTGAGTGGATGGAAGGAAGAGGCATAAGGCATAAGGCATAAGGCAGAAGGCACAAGGAAATACAGGTAACCTACTTATGCCTTATGCCTTCCCTACAACTGCTCAAAATGCGGCATCAAATGCTTCCGCATAGCATTCGGATACTCTTCCGGTTTATCGGAGTACAAAATTTTCACCAGGTCGGCATGGGTTACCGAACCTACGGAGGTATGGTCGAGTTTGCTTTCATATTCAACCACGTATTCAAAAACGGGCATCAGAATGTCCTGGAATCGTTTGAGGGTTTCGTTGCCTGCCATCTCGTATAAAGTGCTGTGAAAATCTACTTCGCAGCGGATGCGTTCTATTTGGGTGGTGGCTTTTTGTTCGCGTTCTACAATGGCATCCAGCTTTTTCAAATACTCCGGGGTGCGGCGGTGAAACAACAGATCGCCCAGACCTACTTCCAGCACCAGGCGCAGTTCGAACAATTGTTTGCGCACATGTTCATCGAGCATGGTGGGGTGAATGATGCGTTCCAGCCCCTTCATCACATCGGGCTGGGTGAGTATCATACCGCGTTTTTTGCGCGATTCGATCATACCCAGCATTCGCAACCTGCTTAATGCCTCACGCACCACGTTGCGGCTTACCCCCAGCGCCTGGGCAATTTCGGTTTCTTTGGGAATGGGGTCGCCGGGTTTAATAGAGCGTTTGATGATATACTCACGCAACTGGCTTTCCACCTGGTCGGCCATGGTGACATAGGCAATAGGTTTGAGTTTGTATAGTTCGTTTTCCAGGCTCATAGCCTCCAAAAATAATCAAATATGTAATACTTATTAATAAAATGTAGCATGCGGGAATGGCAATGGTAGACGGTAGTGGCCACGTGTTCAAATTTATTTTTTTCCTAATTGGAATTTGATACTTTTGTTATGTACTACATAATAATTTCATGCAGCCATTTAAAGCCAGCGATATCAAAGGCAATTGGGGCACCCTGTTGATCCCCATCAGTGAAAACGACGCGATCGATTATAAACGGTTGGAGGATGAGATCGACACCCTAATCCAGATGGGGGTGAGCGGTATTTACTCCAACGGTACGGCCGGAGAATTTTACAACCAAACCGAGGATGAATTCGACCATATCAGCCAGCTGCTGGCCCAAAAATGTAATGCGGCCGGTATGCCCTTTCAAATAGGCGCCTGCCATGTAAACCCCATCATGGCCAAAAGCAGGGTGGTGCGTGCCGCCCAATTACAGCCCGGCGCCATACAGGTGATACTGCCCGATTGGTCGGCCCCCGCCATGCCCGAAATAATCGCTTACCTGCAGGTGCTGGCCGAAACAGCGGCGCCTGTTCCGCTGGTATTGTACAACCCGCCGCATGCCAAAAGAAAATTATTGCCCGAAGAATATGGACAGCTTAAAGCGGCCGGTATTCACCTGGTGGGCTGCAAAACCGCCGGTGGCGATGAAAGCTGGTATGCAGACATGAAAAAATATGCGGGTGAACTATCGCTATTTGTGCCCGGTCATCACCTGGCTACAGGTGTTCAACTGGGCGCACACGGGGCTTATAGTAATGTGGCCTGTTTGCATCCGCGGGCCGCGCAGGGTTGGTACGAAATGATGCTTACAGATATGCCGCGTGCCCTGCAAATACAGGATACCATACAGGCATTTATAAAAACACACATCCTGCCTTATATACTCGATAAAGGATTTTCCAACCAGGCCGTTGATAAATTACTAGCGGCCCTTGGTAACTGGGCGCCTGTGGGTACACGCCTGCGCTGGCCTTACAAGGGCATCGATGAAAAAGAGGTGGCGCCGTTACGCGCCATTGCCCGTAACATGATGCCTGAATTTTTTGCTTTGGTTTAAATACATTGTTTATTATGAAGAATTGTTTGCTTGCTTTCTTATTGGTGGTTGCTGTTGGCTCCTATGCACAAACCGATACCCTGTCGTTATTTGTGGCGGGTACCAATGGTTATAAAAGCTATCGTATTCCCGCCCTTGTTACTACCCCAAAAGGCACGCTGCTGGCTTTTTGTGAAGGCCGGAAACATGGCGCGGGCGATGCGGGTGATATCGATATCCTTTTAAAACGGTCTACCGATGGCGGCCGTACCTGGAGCGCGCAGCAGGTGATATGGGACGATGGCGCCAACACCTGTGGCAATCCCTGCCCCGTGGTAGATGAAAGCACCGGACAGGTGTTTTTAGTGATGACGCACAACCTGGGCACCGATAAAGAATCGGATATCATTAAACAAACGGCGCAGGGTACACGTACGGTTTGGGTAAGCGCCAGTAACGATGACGGTATCAGCTGGTCGGCCCCGAACAATATTACTGCCACTACCAAAAATCCTAAATGGGGCTGGTATGCTACCGGTCCGGGCATTGGTATACAAATCAAACACGGCCCGCATAAAGGGCGTCTCGTAATACCTTGTGATTTTAGTGATAGCGATTCAGCTGATCTGCATGCCAGTTATGGCTCGCATGTTATTTACAGCGATGATCATGGGCAAAGCTGGAAGCTGGGTGGAACCATTACGCCCAGGCAGAATGAATGCCAGGTGGTGGAGGTGGCCGATGGCAACGGTACGTTGTTGATGAATATGCGGTCGTATTTTGGAAGAAAGTGCCGTACGCAGGCTACCAGTTATGACGGCGGTATTACGTGGACGGCGCCGGTGGATGTACCGGAGTTGATGGAGCCGGTTTGCCAGGCGAGTATATTGCGGTATGCGTGGCCGGGGAAGAAAAAGAAGAGTACTATGTTGTTTTTGAACCCGGCTTCGGGAAAGCGCATTAATATGAGTATCAGGGCAAGCTATGATGAAGGGAAGACCTGGCCGGTGATACGGACCTTGTGGAAGGGGCCGGCGGCCTATTCATGTATGACGGTGTTGCCTAACGGCAATATTGGGTGTTTTTATGAGGCAGGGGAGAAGGGTTCTTATGAAAGGATGATATTTCAGGTGGTTAAGCCCTTTTAACTTTCCCAATGGGAAAGCTATTAAAACTTATAACTATAACTCACCTTCCCAATCAACGCCTTATTTTTCCCAAAACACACATCCTGCTGCTTCAACCCTTTTTCATCATACTTATAATACCACTTCTGGTAATCCACACCGCCCTGCGTAGTCACCAGCATGGTGCTCATACGCCCTTCGGCGTCGTATTCAAATACATAATCAGGTAACAGCCTTTTGGCCCTTACATTATATCGCACCACATCGGTAAGCCGGTTCTGATCATCGTAATAATAATATACCGCCGGCTGCTCCTTACCGCGGTGCATGCTTTTTTCTTCCGCCACATTGCCCTTTTCATCCATTACAAAACTGATATAGGTGGTATCTGTATCGTTTTTGATCTTCAGCATACGGCTGGGCTTGCCCGAGGTATAGGTCCAGATATGTTCTTCCTTGTTTATATAACCACCGGGAGAAAATGACCGGCTGGTAATACGCGCAATCTGTCCTTCGGCATCATAGGCATATTCGATAACGGTACGATTGCCATCCGATGTATCTACACTGCGTGTAAGCTGTCCTTTATCGTTAAAGGTATGCGTGGTTTCGTTTTTGCCCGATACATCGGTGCTGGTAGTGGTCACCAGCGAACTGCCCGATACCTGCTGGGCGCTGCTAAAGCCGGGAATGGGCTCATTGTTGTTATCGATACTGGTCATTTGTACGCTGCGTACCTTCAATTGCTGAAAAAGGGCCTTTCTTTGAACGATATCCTTTGTCAACACCTGGTCGTTATAATAATGCTGGCCATAAGAAGCGCCGGCAACCAGGCAGGCGAGTACAATTAGGACTATTTTCATTATATGACTTCATTTTTGGCTAGTAGCGATTGGCTAGTGGCCAGTAGGGTTCCAAAATTCATGCCCACTAGCTACTAACTACTTACTACTAGCTGATGTTGCGCAATTAACGCATATGTATGCCAATTCTATACAATGGAACACGGAATTTTTCTGTAAAATAGGCTCTTTCCTTATTTTTAGTTAAAATTTCCTGTCTTGTCGCACGGTAAAGAACGTCATGAGAAAATATGCCTGAATTGTAACACCGGGTTACATGGAAGATACTGTCACCAATGCGGGCAGGAAAATATCGAGCCAAAAGAAACGGTATGGGGCCTCATCACCCATTTTTTCTACGACATCACCCATTTCGACGGCAAGTTTTTCAGCACCACCAAAACCCTGATCGTAAAACCCGGGTTTTTACCCCGGGAATATATATCCGGCCGCCGCGCCCGGTACCTGCACCCGATACGCATGTACGTTTTCAGTTCGGCTGTGTTTTTCCTGGTGTTTTTCTCGCTGTTTCATATCAAACAGATCCCGGGGCTGGGCGATGATTCAGATGAAACCACTGGAAAGCTGGCCGGTACAAACGCCACCGACAGTACGGCCACAGTTCCCTACCGGTATCCCGGCAATTATTCCGGCAGCGACACCACGGAGGATGAAACACTGGTTACCAAACAGCGGGACAAACTTAATATCAAAATGAGCGGGGTAGACGTCAAAACAATACGGGAATACGACTCCCTGCAGGCAGCCCTGCCGCCCGCGAAACGCGATGGCTGGTTGGAACGCCGCCTCACCCGGCGCAATATCGAATTAAAACAACGCTATAAAAACGACGACCAGTTATTTGCCAAAGAGCTGCTCAACAAGTTTATTCATACTTTTCCTTACCTGCTGTTCCTGTCGTTGCCGCTGTACGCGCTTTTTCTAAAACTCTTATACATACGTCATAAGGAGTATTATTACACTGAACACGGCATCTTCCTCATCTACCTGTACATCTTTACGTTTATCATCATGCTCCTGTATTTTTCGTTCGACAAACTGGACGATATCAACGGCCTGAAATGGCTATGGGCGCTAAAACTGGGTATCATTCTGTACGGCATCTGGTATGCTTATAAGGCCATGCGCCGGTTTTACCGGCAGGGCAGGGGCAAAACATTGTTAAAATTTCTTGCCCTTAATTTTTTAGCCGTTGTGTCACTTATTTTCCTTTTTACCTTTTTCTTTGTTATCTCTGTATATCAGCTTTAAATTAATCATATGCAAGAACAAACGGTGGCCGCAGCATTTATGCGCCTGGTGACTATTATGGACGAGTTAAGAGAAAAATGCCCCTGGGACAAAAAACAAACCGTGCAATCGCTTCGTCCCATGACCATCGAGGAAACCTATGAACTGGCCGATGCCATCACCGAAAACGATTTTAAAGGCATTAAGGAAGAGATCGGCGACCTGTTGCTGCATGTGCTTTTTTATGCAAAGATCGGCGCCGAGCAGGGGCAGTTTACGCTGGAAGAGGCCATCAACGGCATTTGCGATAAGCTCATCCACCGCCACCCGCATATTTATGGCGACGTGCAGGTAAAAGACGAGAACGAGGTAAAACAGAACTGGGAAAAGATCAAACTGAAAGAAGGTAAAAAGTCGGTATTGTCGGGTGTGCCGCAGTCGCTGCCTGCCCTCGTAAAAGGCGCCCGGCTGGTAGAAAAGGCCGGACAGGTGGGTTTTGAATGGGATACCACCGAACAGGTTTGGGATAAGGTGAAGGAAGAAATGGACGAATTGCAGGAGGCCGTAGCCGCCAGGGACCCCGCCAAAATAGAGGAGGAGTTTGGCGACCTGCTGTTCTCGATGGTCAATTACGCACGGTTTTTGCAGATAGACGCGGAGAATGCCCTCGAAAAGACCAACAAAAAGTTCATGACCCGTTTTACCCGTATGGAAATGGCAGCCCAGGAACAGGGCCGGTCGCTTACTGATATGACCCTGGCCGAGATGGATGCCATCTGGAACTCGATAAAACACCAAAACCCCGGCACTTGAATCAGTCATTGCAAAAATTATTGAACAGGAACACGTATATCCTACTGACTTCCATAGGCCTGTTTATCATCGCTTATTTTTTGAACAGGTATGTGACTGATGTTAGTTCACCCCGATACTATGCCCGCCTTATTCAAAACCGCATACAGGAAAAAGAAAAAGACTTTCAGCAGATCACCGGCGATACCACTCTTATGGGGCAGCTGGTAGACCAGCGTTATTCCGAGGCCACCCTGCAAAGCCTGCTGGACACCAAAAAGGGCTATTGCCTGTTTATTTACGACGACACCGAGTTTGATGCACAGCCTTCCCTGCTTTTCTGGAACACACAACTGATCTTACCCGTAGCCTTGCTTCCGGAAGACAGTATGTCGAGCCGGATGGAAAAGCTGTCGAACGGGTTTTATATACATACCGCCAAAATACTGTTCCTGCGCAACGACCGCCGCCTCGTGGCCGAAGCCATGATACCTGTAATGCGCAAATACAATGTAGAAACGGATGCCTTGCGTAAAGAATTTGTGGGTATTGAAAAAGCCATCCGGCAGGTGGATATCAGTAACGAGGTCACCGATTTCCCGGTAAAAAGCGCGGCCGGTCATGTGCTGTTTTATATCAAACGCAACAGCATGTACGGGCAGCCGCACAATACCTGGACCATCCTGGTGATGATCGCTGGTTTTGCCTTGTTGTTTGTTTTCCTGCACAATACTGCCGACTGGGTAGCCCGCCGTTTTGGTTTGTGGTATGGCGTGGGTTTGCTGGCGGGCGTAGTGGGTTTATTGCGGTTGATCACCTATGTGTTTCCCGACCTGCTGGCGCTGCGTGCCTTTGAATTGTTCGACCCGGCCATCTATGGGTCCAGTTTGGTGTTGAGTTCGCTGGGCGACCTGCTCATCAACGTATTGCTGCTGTGCTGGATCATCACCTTCATCAACCGGCGTATGGATATTGCCGCCATCCGGCGAACAGCCGATCCGCGGAAAAACTGGGCCATACTCACCGCGGCCATCGCAGCCCTCGTGGCTGTGACCTTTATGTTTGCTTCCATTTTGCAAAGCATGGTGTCGGATGGGAAGATCTCTTTTAATGTTACCAACTTCTTCATCCTCTTTTCAACGCCCTATAGTTTTATTGCCTTTGTAATACTGGGCACCATTGCGCTGAGTTATTTTTTCATGTCGCAGATATTGCTCACCATAGCCGGTAAAATGGTGGGCGACCGCAACTATTTTATGTTCATCATTGCCGGCGCCGTGGGTTTGCTGATACTCACTTTTACCAGCGATAATTCCATGGTAGAGCTGAACCTGTATGTAATACCCTGGCTCTTTGCTTTTATGTGGCTGATGCAACAACGCATTTTTGCCGGTTTGCATTTCAGGTTGAATGTATCGGAAGTATTGTTCTGGTTATTTGTGTTCTCTTTTTCCATGAGCGCCGTGATCATTTTCGAGAACGGCAAAATAGAACTGGCCTCGCGTAAGAATTTTGCCGAAAAACTGGCGCAACAGGCCGACCCGGGCAGCGAACGTTTGCTGAGTGTTACACTCACCTATCTCGACAGCAATTTCCTGGCAAACAATTTCGACCGGTTTCATTTCCCCAAAACCAATGCTTACCTGAAAGACAGCATTGTGAACCGCAGCCTGAGCCATTACCTGAACCGTTACAATACACGCATCTTTACATTCGATACCAGCGGGTTGCCTTTGTACAACGACGATCAGTCGAGTTTCGATACGCTGAACACCATCTTCCAGGTGCAGGGCAAACGCACGGCAATCCCCGGCCTGAAATATTTCGACCGCTCTTTCGACAAGTTTGCCTACATCTTCCGCCGCGAGGCAAAAAAAGGTAATGAAAAGAAAGGCTGGTTGTTTGTATTATCGGAGCCCAAAAAATACCAGAACGAAGCGCTCACCCCCGAACTGTTCAGGCAAACCCGCGAATTGCTGCCCGAATATTCCTCGGTATATTCATACGCCATTTACGACAGCACACGCAACCTCATCAACAATTTTAACGACTATGCGTTTCCCACGCATTTAGATAACAAGCTGATACCTTCCACCGATTTCGAGCGGCGGCGCAATGGCGCTTATGAAGAATTGTGGTACCGCCCCTCGAGCGATAAGGTGGTGATCATTGCGCGCAAGAGCAATGCGTTTATACAGGCCATTACCTTATTTGCCTACCTGTTCAGTACCTTTTTATTTTTGCTGGCCTTTTACCGCTTCAGCGCCCTGGTGATACGTACGCGGTTTAATTTACCGAAACTGAAACAATACTGGCAGCTCAGCATCCGGTCGCAGATACACAGCACCATCATCATGGTCACCATGCTGTCGTTTATCGTGATTGGTGTGGCCACCATTTTGTTTTTTATCAATCGTTACCAGCGCAACAACCAGGACCGGCTTACACGCGCCATGCAAATTATGGTGAACCAGGTGCAATCGCATATCAACCGCAACAGTTCGTTTAGTTACGATACCGTGTTTTATGAGCCCGTGTTCAATTTACAAATGGAGCGGCTCATCCAGGAAATATCCGAAGTGCATGGCATGGACGTGAACCTGTACGATACGTTGGGCAACCTGCGTGTAACCAGCAACCAGGATATGACCATTTATTCATCGGGTGTATTAAGCACCAAGATGAACCCGCTGGCCTATTACCGGCTGTATAACCTGCACCAGATACAAACCGTGACCGATGAACAGGTGGGGCGGCTGGATTACCTGAGCATTTATTCACCCGTGCGCAATGATAAAGGGCATGCCGTTACTTTCCTGAACGTGCCCTCTTATAGCAGTCAAACCGAACTGAAACAGGAGATCTCCAACTTCCTCGTAACTGTAATTAACCTGAACGCGTTCATATTCCTGGTGGCGGGAGGCATCGCATTATTGATCACCAACCGCATCACTTCTTCGTTCACCCTCATCTCGCAAAAGATGCGGGATGTGAACCTGCGCAAGGCCAACGAGGCCATCGAGTGGAAACGCGACGACGAGATAGGGGTGTTGGTGAAGGAGTACAACAAGATGGTGAACAAACTCGATGAAAGTGCCGAAGCCCTGGCCAAAAGTGAACGCGAGGGAGCCTGGCGGCAGATGGCGCGGCAGGTGGCGCATGAGATCAAGAACCCGCTTACGCCCATGAAGCTGAGCATACAGTATTTGCAAAAAGCCATCGATAATAATACAGGCGATGTAAAACAACTGACCACCAATGTGGCCAAAACGCTGGTGGAACAGATCGATCACCTGTCGAAGATCGCGTCGGACTTTTCGCAGTTTGCCAATATCGGCAATCCCAAAAACGAGGTGTTCGATCTGCATGAGATGTTACATTCGCTGTCGTCGTTGTATCATGCGCATGGGAACATCGATTTTAGCTGGACGCCCGTTGACCAGCGGGTACTGCTTTTTGCCGACCGCACGCAGTTGAACCGCCTGTTTACCAACCTGCTGCAAAATGCCGTAGAGGCCAGCGCCACCCGGGATCTGCGGGTAATAAAGCTAAACGAAGAGCTGAACGGTGAATATATTACCGTAAGTGTTTCCGATAATGGGGAAGGTATTCCCGAGCAAACACAATCGAGGATATTTACGCCGAATTTCACCACCAAAAGCTCAGGTACCGGCCTGGGACTGGCCATGAGCAAGGGTATTGTGGAGCAGGCCAAGGGGGATATCTGGTTTGTGACCAAGGAAGGCGTAGGCACCACTTTTTACGTGAAATTGCCGTTGCTGCGCTCGAATTGATTGTTTATCTTTATAAAGATGAAACGGTTTATTGTTTTTGCTGCTTTTATACTTTTTGCGGTAGCCGCCGGGGCGCAGTCGCCCTTATCGTTTGGCGCTTACAGGCCTTTCAGGCAGGCGGCTGATACCAGTTACCTGCATAAAAAGTGGTTTTTATCGAAATATATGGGGCTGTCGACCGGCTTTTTCACCGGTGGCGGCAGTTTTTTGATGGCGCCGGTGGGGGTGCAGATCAACCGTGAACTCAACAAAAACATGTTTGCCTTTGCCGGCGTTTCTGCGGCGCCTACCTATTTCCATATCAACAACCTGGTTTACCAGCCGATGGCCACCAAAAATGGCCAGTTTATGAACGTTAACAGCTTTAACGTGCAGTCATCGGTATACATGGGGCTGATGTATGTGAATGATGAAAGAACATTCTCCATTTCCGGCAGCATTGGTGTCAGCAGGCGGAACTTCAACCCGTATGTTCCCTTTTATACACCTATGAGCGCCTTTTAAATGCCTTTCGCCGCTCTCCTTTTTTGCAAATAATCTTCGAATTGGGCCAGTGTAAAGCTGGAAAAATTCTGCGCTGCGGTGAGCCCGCCTTTTTGCGCGGCCAGCACGCCGTATTTACAATCGTCATAACCATCCACCGAGTGCGCATCGGGATCGATGGAGATCAAAACGCCTTTTTCGAGGGCATAGTCTATCCAGCGCCAGTCGATGTCCAGCCTGCGCGGGTGGGCGTTCAGTTCTATCACCACCTGGTTTTCTACACAGGCATCGATGATAGACACATGGTCTACCGGGTAGCCGGGGCGGCTTAACAACAACCTGCCCGTCATATGTCCTAATATGGTAGTGTATGGATTGCGGATGGCGTTCAGCAGTCGCATCATGGCCTTGTCTTCGCTCATTTTCAGGTTCTGGTGTACCGAGGCAATCACCAGGTCGAAGGTGCTGAGCACGTTATTGCTGTAATCGAGTGCGCCGTCGTTTAGGATATCGCACTCGATGCTTTTAAAAATTTTGAAGGGCTTTAGTTTTTCGTTCAGTTCATCGATGTGTGCATGCTGTTCTCGGATACGTTCTTCTGTAAGTCCTTTGGCGTATACGGCCGTTTTACTGTGATCGCTGATCACCAGGTATTCCAGGCCTTTGTTGATGCAGGCCCTGGCCATGTCTTCAATGCTGTGCAGGCCATCGCTCCATTGACTGTGGCTGTGTATGATGCCATTGATATCGTTAGGCTGAATGAGCTCTGCAGGGATCTTTTTATTTAATATCCGTGCATCTTCCCGCAATACCGGTGGTATATAGGGCAATTGCATGGCCGAAAACAGTTCTTCTTCCGAGCTGCAGTTGCTGTTCCATCCCGGCAGGGCCTGGCAGGCCTGAATAAATTCGGCATTGCCGGTGGTGAGGAAGAGGGTGGAGTAGAAGCTGGCTTCGGTGGTGATGTAAAATTTGATGGCTACGTTTTCGGGTCCCAGCACGCTGATGATATCATCCAGTGTTTCCTGGGTGGTGTAATTATTTGAGCCTAAAAATGCCAGCAGTTCTGTTTGGCTGGCCGTGGTCACCCATTCCAGCCGGTCAATGATCTCGGCCTGGCGTCTGAAGGGGCCTGTTAGGGCAAAGCGGCGTTCAGGGAATTGTTTTTTTAAGGTTTGATCGATGGCCAGGGCATAGGCTTCTGTTTCGGCATAGAGGTGGCTGCCCTGGTGGCGCATATAAAATTCGATGCTTTCCTGTACGTTCAGTTGGGTTTTTTCGCCAAAACCCTTGTACAGCAGCAGGCGGTTTTCGTTGCAGGCGTATAACAATTCGCCCACCGATTCCACACCCATTTCCTTCCAGATGGTAGCAATTTTTTTTGGTCCCAGTCCTTTTATATTAAGCATCTCCAGCACGCCCGGCGGTGTTTTTTCAATGTATTCCTCCAGTGTGCGCAGCCGGCCCGTTTCCCGCATTTCGATGATCTTTTTGCCTATCGAATCGCCGATGCCCTTTATCTTGAACAGTTTTTCCTCCGGCAGTTCCGCCAGCGGTTCCGTAATCTTCTCAATAGCAAAGGCCGCATTCGAATAAGTCTTCGACCGGAACGAATTTTCGCCATGCATATCCATCAGCTTGGCCAGCAGGGAAAATTGGTCGGCTATGAAGTAATTGTCTACCATGGTTGGGGAATTAGCGATGCTAAATTAAATGATTATTGGTAAAGGCGGGCATCACCCCTTTTAGGGGCGATATATTGGTAGCTGCATGTTGCATATAGGCATCGCCCCCTTAGGGGCGATATATCGGTAGAAAGGCAATTGGATTTCAAAACCGCCCCGTTAGGGGCGGCATATTGGTAGCTGCATGTTGCACATAGGCATCGCCCCTTTAGGGGCGATATATTGGTAGAAAAGACATTTCAAATATGAATCCGCCCCCTTAGGGGCGGCATATTGGTAGCTACATGTTGCACATAGGCATCGCCCCGTTAGGGGCGATATATCAGTAGAAAAGACATTTCGAATATAATCCCGCCCCGCTAGGGGCGGCATATCGGTAGCTGCATGTTGCACATAGGCATCGCCCCGTTAGGGGCGATATATTGGTAGAAAAGCCATTTCGAATATAAACCCGCCCCGCTAGGGGCGGCATATCGGTAGCTGCATGTTGCACATAGGCATCGCCCCTTTAGGGGCGATATATTGGTAGAAAAGCCATTTCAAATATAATCCCGCCCCGTTAGGGGCGGCATATCGGTAGCTGCATGTTGCACATAGGCATCGCCCCTTTAGGGGCGATATATCGGTAGAAAGGCATTGGAAATTCAACACCGCCCCGTTAGGGGCGGCATATCGGTCCACCCTCCATTCACACCGGCTCTTTAAAAATAAACCTGTCATTAAAATCAATCCCCAATTTCTCCAATATCTCCCTATATTCTTCCATAAACGTTTTCTTTCGATGATGCTCCTCCTGGTTCAATATATAATTCACCACCGCCGGAATTTGCGATTTAGAATACGAAAACGCTCCATACCCATCCTGCCATTGAAATTTGTAATTGGAAAACCTTTTTTCATTGATCCAATTGGTTGAACTGGCTTTTATATCTTGCAATAAATCCGATACGGATTGTGCGGGCCGCATGCCAATTAACATATGAATGTGGTCAGGCATGCCATTAATGACAATAAGCTTGTGGTTATTTTTTTGAACAATGCCGGTGATGTATTGGTACAATTCATCTTTCCACGAGCGATGGATCAATGCATTTCGATTTCGTACGGCGAATACGAATTGGAGGTGAATTTGCGTGTAAGTGTTGGACATAACATAAAGGTTAATGGTTGAAAATGATGGTTGAATGGTGTAATGGATGGATGTTGTGGTGGAGGGGATGTTGCGCGGTTTTCTACCGATATGCCGCCCCTAGCGGGGCGGGTTTATATTCGAAATGTGTTTTCTACCGGTATGCCGCCCCTAACGGGGCGGATTCATATTCGAAATGTGTTTTCTACCGGTATGCTGCCCCTGACGGGGCGGATTCATATTCGAAATGGCTTTTCTACCGATATGCCGCCCCTAACGGGGCGGGTTTATATTCGAAATGTCTTTTCTACCGATATGCCGCCCCTAATGGGGCGGATTCATATTCGAAATGTCTTTTCTACCGATATACCGCCCCTAACGGGGCGGGTTTATATTCGAAATGTGTTTTCTACCGGTATGCCGCCCCTAATGGGGCGGGTTCATATTCGAAATGGCTTTTCTACCGATATGCCGCCCCTAACGGGGCAGGTTCATATTCGAAATGGCTTTTCTACCGATATGCCGCTCCTAGCGGGGCGGAATTAGAATTCTATCACTACATCATCTTGTTCTACCAAAACACCTTCGGCCAATACAACTTGCTTCACCACCCCATCCACCGGCGCCACAATGGTGGATTCCATTTTCATGGCTTCTATTACAAACAACGGCGTGTTTTTTGCCACCTTGTCGCCGGCCTTTACCAATATTTTTGACAATTTCCCCTGCAGCGGCGCGCCAATTTCATGATCGGCCGATACTTTTTTGTGGGAGGGTTTTACCGCGGTAAAATTGCGGTCTTTGATATTGATGGAACGCGTTTGTCCGTTGAGTTTAAAAAATACCTGTTTGCAGCCGGTTTCATCAACGGCGCTGGTGTATAAAAACTTTATTAAGATGCTTTTGCCGGGGGCCAGCTCTATCAGGGTTTCTTCATTGGGTTGCAGACCGAAAAAGAAAACGGGTGAGGGGATGTAATACACATCGCCGTGGGTACTTTTAAATTCGTGGTATTCTTTAAAAACTTTAGGATAGAATAAAAAGGATAATAAATCGAGGCGCGTATACTGCGTACCGAATTGTTTTTTGAACGACTGCCATTCCTTTTCCAGGTTCAGCGGTTTCAGGTGGGCATTGGGGCGGTCGGTATAGGGTTGTTCGTTTTTTAAAATGAGTTTTTGCAGATGTGCAGGAAAGCCGCCGGTGGTTTGTCCCAGGTCGCCACGGAATAAACCAATGACCGAATCGGGGAACGACATGCTTTCGCCTTTTTCGTAAATGTCCTGCTCGGTATATTCATTCGCAGTCATGAACAGGGCCATATCGCCAACTACTTTCGAAGAGGGCGTTACTTTTACAATGTCGCCAAATAGTTTGTTTACTACAACATAGTTATCCTTGATGCGCTGAAACTGGTCTTCCAAACCCAGCGAACGCGCCTGCGGACGCAGGTTGGAATACTGTCCGCCGGGAATTTCATGATCAAACACTTCTGCCGTGCCTGCCTTCAGCTCCGATTCAAAAGGGTAATAAAATTCACGCACATCTTCCCAGTAGTTGGAAAGTTCGTTGAGCTTGTGCAGGTTCACCGGCAGTTCGCGCGGATGGCCTTTCATCATGGCCACAATGGAATTGAAATTGGGTTGCGACGTCAATCCCGACATAGACGCCAGCGCCACATCAATCACATCCACACCTGCCTCGATGGCCTTGAGATAGGTGGCTGACTGAATAGACGATGTATCGTGGGTATGCAGGTGAATGGGGATATCGATGGCTTTTTTTAATTCCTTAATTAGTACCTCTGCCTGCATGGGTTTCAGCAAACCCGCCATGTCTTTGATGCCCAGGATATGCGCGCCGGCATCTTCCAGCCGCCGTGCGAGATCGATATAATATGCCAGGTTGAATTTTTGATTGCGGGAGGCATCCAGGAAATCGCCGGTATAACATATACAGGCCTCCGCCAATCCGCCCGTGCGTTCACGTACGGCATTGATGCTTACCTGCATCCCCTCCAGCCAGTTCAACGAATCGAATATGCGAAAGATATCGATGCCGTTTTTCCAGGAATCTTCAATAAAAGTTTCCACCAGGTTATCGGGATAGGCGGTATAACCCACCGCGTTGGAACCGCGGATAAGCATCTGGAATAAAATATTGGGAATACGTTCGCGCAGCAGTTGCAGCCGCTGCCAGGGACATTCGTGCAAAAAACGCAGGGCTACATCGAAGGTGGCGCCGCCCCACATTTCCAGCGAAAACAGTTCGGGATGGTTTTTGGCCACGGCATCGGCCACCTTCAGCATATCGGTAGTGCGTACGCGGGTGGCCAGCAACGATTGATGCGCATCGCGGAAGGTGGTATCGGTATATTGTATGGCGGGATTGTTTTTGAGCCAGTCGATGAATTTGTCGCGGCCCAGTTCGGTAAGCAGGTCTTTCGATCCCTTGCTGATGCCTTCCTGCACCGGATCAGGTACCACCGGTGTACGAAAAACAACCGTTGGATTTTTTTGCGCCACTTCGGGGTGACCATTCACAATAATATCGGCCAGGTATTGGAGGGCCTTGGTGCCGCGGTCCTGCCGCAGCGTGAGTTGAAATAACTCCGGATGGTTGTCGATAAAATCCACCGTGGCCTGCCCGTTTTGAAAGGTTGGGTTCTCCAGTACATTTTCCAGGAAACCGATATTGGTCTTTACACCACGAATTCGAAATTCCTTGAGCGTGCGCACCAGTCGTTCGCAGGTTTCGGAAAGATTGCGGCCCGAGGCCGTGATCTTTACCAGCAGCGAATCGAAAAAGGGCGAGATGCTCACGCCGGGGTAGGAGCTGCCTTCATCGAGCCGTATACCCGGACCTCCCGCATTGCGATAGGCGATGAGCGTGCCATAATCGGGTTTGAAATTATTGGAGGGATCTTCCGTGGTAACCCGGCATTGAATGGCCACACCCGACACGCTGAGTTGTTCCTGCGAACTGATATTGATGGGCGGATCGCTGAGCCGGTAACCCTGCGCCACCAGTATCTGGCTTTTTACAATGTCGATACCCGTGACTTCTTCGGTAACCGTATGCTCTACCTGTATGCGCGGGTTGACCTCTATAAAATAGATCCGTTCGTTTTTATCTACCAAAAACTCCACCGTACCCGCATTGTTATAACCCACCTGTTTACAGATGCGAATGGCATATTCATGTAGCTGCCGGCAGGTGGCGGGTTGCAGCGAAATGGCCGGCGCCACCTCCACCACCTTTTGAAAACGGCGTTGTACCGAGCAATCCCGTTCAAACAGGTGGATGATATTACCATGGTGGTCGCCCAGTATTTGCACCTCGATATGTTTGGGCGATTCAATAAATTTTTCAAAGAATACCGTATCGTTCCCAAAAGCCGTTTTGGCTTCGTTGCGCGCTTCCTGTACATTTTTCAACAGGTCATCTTCGTTACGAACCACGCGCATACCGCGGCCTCCGCCACCGGCGGCCGCTTTGATGATAACGGGCAGCCCGATGCGGCGCGCTTCCTGCAGGGCTGTTTCGGGTGTGCTGATATTGGCCTTGCTGTCTTCGATCATGGGAACGCCGGCCTCCTGGGCTACTTTTTTGGCAGCGATCTTATCGCCCAACTGTTGCATGATGTGGGATGAGGGGCCAATGAAGGTAATGTTCTCTTCTTCGCAGCGCCGGGCAAAATCGGCATTTTCTGACAGGAACCCATAACCGGGATGGATGGCATTGGCTTTTTCGCGTTTGGCCACGCGTATGATCTCTTCGATATCGAGATAGGGTTTCAGCGGGTCGTCGTTTTTGCCTATCTGGTAGGCTTCATCGGCTTTATACCGGTGCAGTGAATAGCGGTCTTCGAAGGTGTAAACGGCAATGGTTTTGATGTTCAGTTCGGTAGCAGCACGCAAAACCCTGATGGCGATCTCGCCACGGTTGGCAACAAGCAATTTTTTAAACATAGCAAGCAATGGTTATGGCTTGCAATAAAACGAATTTGTATTACAGGAATATCAATAAAAAGTAATTTGATGACGAAACGGCCGGAAATTGATGGTAAACAAGTGCCGGTGAGGGATGAACGACCGGTTTTTATTGATTTTCTTCCTTATCCCACCAGGTGTTCACCACATGTTTCAGGAAACCGGTAAACATTTTTACATAGGCAGGCTGGGTGAATGTATAAAAATGATCGTGGGTGGTATGAAAGCCCATATAAAAAAGCCAGAATCCCAGGGTGAGGTAGGGCGCCATGGCCAGTTCATGCTCGCTTACAGCGCGGTGTTCGCGATAACCTTCCAGGAAAACCGTATAGGCATCATCGGATGCTTGTTGGGTAACCCGGCCGGCGTATACATCAAACATAAGGTGTTGCCAGAAGCTCATGATATCGTTTACCAGCCAGCCATAACCCATAAAATCAAAATCGAAGAGGGTAACCGCATCGCCGTCGAAATGGAAGTTTTTGGGAATGAAATCGAAATGGCAATAACCTATTGAAAAACCGGAGGTATCTGTTTGGGATAACTTTTCCTGGGCACGTTGTGCTGTCTGCTGCAGCCAGGCATAGGTTTCGGGGTCCTGTGTTTTTACGGTCTGCAGCAAACGCAATGGTTTAAACAACGTAGTTTCTGTGTCGAATGACCATCTGCTGGTTTTTGGGCTGAGGGCAGATGATACATTATGGAACCGCGCCATTTCACGGCCGAAATTCCGAAGCTGCTGGTCGTTCAACATGCTCACTGCTGTGCCGGGTGCATAGCTGAATAAAACGGCGTGCCGTATGCCTTCGATGGCCTGTAAAGGTTGAATATGCGTTCCGGAATGATCCTGTATGGGCCAGGATACCGATACGCCGGCATCTTTTAATGCGAGTAGCAGTGACAGTTCTTCTTTTATTTGTGGCAGGCTTCTGTGCGTATCGCGGTATATGCGCAGTATAAACTGTTCGTTGGGTGATTGCACCAGGTAGGTATCGCCCACGCCGCGTGTGAGAAAGCGGCATTGGATGTTTTCCAGTTTGTATTTTTCAGCAACCAGTGTGGTTAAAGCTTCGGCGGAAAGCGTGGAGTAGATGGCGCGGAAATAAGGTTTCATATAGTGGGAGGTTGGCACAAGAAAAAGTCCCGAAGTGAAACCTCGGGACTTAATATTTTGCGCTTTTGAAAAGCTGAAGTAATTACTTCTTTTTTGCAGCTTTCTTTGCAGCTTTCTTTTTCTTGGGAGCGGCTTTCTTAGCAGCTTTCTTAGTTGCTTTTTTAGCAGCTTTTTTCTTAGTTGCCATTGTTTGTGAATTTAAACGGTTAGTAAAATAGAATTTAACACAGTAAAAATAAAAACTATTTTCTATCCGTCAAAAATTTTTTTTCACATTTTGTGAAAAAAATCTTATGCAACAGCAACTATGTTAACGATGGTCTTATCGTTCTTGCTTTTTTTGAATTCAACAACACCATCTGATAAAGCGAAGAGAGTATAGTCTCTTCCGATACCAACATTTTTTCCGGGATGGTATACAGTACCACGTTGGCGAACGATGATGTT
>Ga0065721_10003614_pt1 | contig 154073 bp, 133 predicted proteins | sample Mesricmetagenome_FD_59108 | JGI IMG/M metagenome (GOLD analysis project Ga0065721, IMG submission 59108) | Mesophilic microbial community from rice straw/compost enrichment Sample: eDNA_1 v2 (version 2) | ecosystem: Engineered > Solid waste > Grass > Composting > Bioreactor | place: USA...
TGCCGTAGGCGGCGATGCCGAGCATCGTTCCGAGCAGCACGAGCCAATCGATCAGGTTCATGCGTAGGCCCAGGTGAAAAGGGTGAGCGCGGCGACGATGGCGGCGAACGTGCCGAGGACGAAAAGATAGACACCGCGCCAGGTGTGGAAGCCGGGGACGGCGGGGTCGTCGTTGTCGGGAGGGACAGCGGGGGGAGTCGTTGGCGGCGGAGGTGGAGGACGGACGGACATTCGGGAGGACGAAGAGAAGGGAGGTGTTGAGCGGCGGGTTGGGGACAACCCGCCCTACCTTCCTAGAGAGATAAGGTTGGCGAAGAGGCGGTAGGCGCCGGGGACGCCTTCGGGGAGTTCGCGGAAGAAAGAGAGGCCGATGTAAACGAACCAGCCTTTACTGTGACGAGCGACGAGGAGGGAGCCGTGGCGCGGTGGCTCGCCGGGGTCGTTGGTGGAAAGGATCGGCGTGAACTCGGGCGCCCATTCGTTGGGGAAATAGAGGCCGCGTTCCTGAACCCAGCCGTCGAAATCGGCGGGGGTGATTTTGTTGGGCGTGTTGAGGACGGGATGGTCGGGTGCGAGGAAGGAGACGGGGGCGAGTTCGTCGGAGACGCGCTCGTTCGAGAGTTTCAACGCGTAGGGAGCGAGCGTGCGGACTTGGAGCGGACCGACGGTGTTGTATTGGACGATCACGGTGCCGCCGGCTTCGGCGTAGGCGAAGAGCTCGGGCATGCGTGGCGCGAGATCGGCGCGGGTATTGTAAGCGCGGATACCGAGGACGACGGCGTCGAAGGCGGCGAGGCGGTCGCGAGTGATGTCCGCGGCGGCGAGCTCGGTGACGTTGACCCCGAGGCGATTGAGCGCGTCGACGGTGAGATCGCCGGCGCCGGCGATGTAACCGACATTTTTGGCGCGAACGGCGACGTCGAAAGCGGAGGATTTCAGGGTGGCGACCGGTTGCAGGAGTTGGGCGGGGATGTGGTCGTAGCGGATTTCCTGGCGGGCGTGGCGGAAGGTTTGGCCGGACACTTCGGCGGCGGCGGTGAGGGCGGCGGTGGTGGATTGCGCGGGCGCGGTGACGGTGAACGTGAGGCGCGTGGATTCTCCGGGACGGTTGAGGGTAAACGGTTGCGAGGACGGTGAAACCGTCCAGCCGGCGGGGGCTTCGACGCGGGCGGTGCCGGACAGGTCGGGGCGCGAGGCGGAGATTTCGATCGCGACGGAGCGGGAGGACGCCGGGGCGAAAAGCGCGAGCTGATCGACGAAGCGGAGGGCGACGGGCGGGATGACGACGAGATCGCGGCGGATTTCACCGCGCACGGGATCGCGGATGATTTCGACCGGATGGTCGGAGACGACGAGGCGTTGTCCTGAAACTTCGAATACGTGTTCGACGGGAAATGCGGGCGGATTGATGGGAAGACCGATGAGGGACGGATCTTCGACCGCGAACGTGCCGACCTCGCCGGAGGCGCGGAGCCAGTAAGGTTGCGAGGGCGGGGTGTCGTCGGGGAGACGTTGTTCGGTGTCGCGGGAAAAGGCGGTGTTGGGCGAAAGGTCGGCGTCGTTGGCGATTTCCTGATCGAGCGACGGGTAGCGGACGGCGAGCCAGCGAATCGCGGCGGAGCCGGGTTGGCGGGCGATGACGGTGTGGCGGAGTTTCAGCGGTTCGCCGGGAACGACCTCGGCGCGGTCGAGGGTGGTTTCGACGTGGAGGCCGGCGCAGGCGAGGATGAGGCGGTCGAGGTGGGCGCGTTTTTCGGCGACGAGCGGATCGTCGGAAAGCGCGGCGAGACGGCGGCGGAAGTCGAGGAGGGCGGGGAGCGAGGCGGACGGAGCGAAAGGATTGAAGGCGGCGACGAGGGCGTCGGCGTGCGATTGGAGGGAGGCGCCGTTAGGGAGGCGGGACCAGGAGGAATCGACGCCGTCCATGATGTCGGCGGAGAACGGCTCGCCGGCGAGAGGTTGAAAATATTCGAACGCGGTGCCGCGGCTCCCGACGGTGCCCATGCCCTGGCTGCTGTGTTGGGAGCGGCTGACGGCGGCGATTTCGCCGTAGGACTGGCCGGAGAGGGGATCGAAGCCGCCGACGTCGAGGGCGAGGGCGTCGTCGGGCGGCGGGCGGCCCCAGACGGGGACGTTGAGGACGATACGTTTGGGCCGCCAGGGGGCGAGGTGGCCGAGTTCGGTGCGGAACGCGGCGGGATCGCCGGCGAGTTTGAAGGCTTCGAGGGCGAGGGCGGCGGAGGCGGTGTGCTGGCCGTGGGTGGGCGTGGGCGTCGGGAAGAAGCGCGTGACGAGGACGTCGGGGCGGAACGTGCGGATGACGCGAACGATGTCGGAGAGGATGGCGTCGCGGTTCCAGACGCGGAGGGTTTCGTCGACGTTTTTGGAGAAACCGAAATCGATGGCGCGGGTGAAAAACTGGCGACCGCCGTCGATGCGGCGGGCGGCGAGAAGTTCGTGGGTGCGGATGAGGCCGAGGGCGGGACCGAGCTCGGTGCCGATCAGGTTTTGGCCGCCGTCGCCGCGGGTGAGGGAGAGATAGCCGGTGCGATAGCCACGTTCGCGGGCGAGGTAAGCGATGAGGCGGGTGTTTTCGTCGTCGGGGTGTGCGGCGATATAGAGAACGGACGCGGTTTCGCGGAAGGCGCGAAGCTCGTGGGCGATGTCGCTGGCGGAGAGCGCGGGGGTGGCGCCGGCGGAACGGGCGAGCGAAAGGACGAAGGTGAGCGCGAGGAGCGCGGTGGGGGCACCGCGGCTCCAGGAGCGGAGGGGGGAGAGGAACGCGCGGATCACTTGGCGACGGTGAAGGGCGCGGAGAATTGGGTGGTTTCCCAGGCGATTTTGATGGAGCCGCCGCCGGTGGTGGCGTCGTTTTCGACGCGGATGGTCAGTTGGTCGACGGGCTGATCGAGGGTGCTTTTTTCGAGGGGAATTCGCGCGATGTCGCTGGCGGTGTCGACGGGGACGCCCCATTTGCCGAGGTTCGAGCTGAAGGCGAGGACGGAGGTGCCGTTTTCGGAGGGGACGAGGTAGAGCGTGTGAGCGCCGGCGGGGATGGTGGTGTGGCCGAAAACGAGTGGCTTTTGCGTGAGGAGGAGCGTGGCTTCGTCGGCGCCGAGGCGGTTGGGTTGATCCCAAGGAACGAGGCCGCCCCAAATTTTGCGGACTTCGCCGGTGCGCGGATCTTTCGTGTAAGGGCGACCGTAGGTGATGGTGATGCGGTTGCCGGTGCGGCGGTCGCCGATGACGGTGCTGGTGGTTTCGTGGGGGCTGCGTCCGCCGGTGGAATTGACGCGGGGTTCGGGCGTTTGCGCCGAGATGGACGTGGCGAGGAGGAGCGCGGCGGCGAAGAAGGGGAGGCGCAACGATTTCATCGATCGAATAGGTGAGGAGTAAGGAGACGGAGGGGTGACGCAGAAAGTATCGAAGAGTTGCGAGGGGCGTGGAGCTTGATTGTGGCGTGGAGCTCTCCCAAGGTGAAGGTGTTGGTCGACAAAAAGGGCGGGTCGGAGGACCCGCCCTACGGGGAATTAGTTCAAAGTGGCGAGAAGCGTGTCGTTGAGATGGGCGTATTCCTTGGCGACGGCGCCGCCGAGTTTATTGGCGATTTCCTTGGATTGGTTGGCGGCGGCCTTGGCGGCTTCCTTGTCGCCCATTTTGGCGAGGAGGCGGGCCTTGTGGTAGGCGACGTAAAAAGCGTTGGGGTCGGCGGCGAGGGCGGCGTCGATCCACTCGAGGGCTTTCGGGAGATCGATGTTGTGTTCGAAGTAGAACATCGCGGCGGGGAAGTAGGGCTTCTTGGGCGTGTTGGACGCCATGACCTTTTCGATTTGCGGGAGGACGACGCTCTTGACCTCGACCTCGAGTTTCAGCGGGACGCGGACGCGTTCCCAAGCGAAGTAGATCGTGGCGGATTCGTCGCGGAGATCGCCGATTTGGAAGGTGAAAGTCTCGATCGGGTTCGGCAGGTTGACGGGCTTTACCTTGAGGCGGGTGATGTCGTTTTTGGCGTCGTAGGCGTAGGCGCCCCACTGCGACATGGGTTTGTGGATGATGACGGTCCACTCGTCGGCGGACGGAATGCTGAAGAGCTCGTAGGTGCCGGCGTCGAGGGCGGTGCCGTTGAGTTTAACGGGCGTGCTGAAGGTGATCTGCGTGGCCTGATTGGCGCCGGTGCGCCAAATCTCGCCGTAAGGGAGGAGTTCGCCGAAGATCTTGCGGCCTTTGACGGAAGGGCGGGAGTAGGTGATCTCGACGTCGGTGAGGCCGACGCGCTGCTTGAGGGTGGCGGGCGGGCTGGCGGAGGGGAATTGGATTTGGGGGGCGTCCTGGGCGATGAGGGCCGGGGCGGCGAGGAGCGCGAGGACGGCGAGGAGGAGGCGGGGGGAATGCTTCATGGTTTGGTTGGTTTGAGGAAGAAGTCGGAGAAAGAAGGAGAAGGTTTGGGCGATGTGTGAGGAAAAACAATACCCGTGAGAGGTTAACACCGGTGAGCAGGAAATCCCAATGGTATGACGCGGGGGGCGGGGACGGCGTGGGGGAGCGACCAGGGAGGGGGAGAAAGAGAATGAGTAAGAGAACGAGAACGAATTTTTTGGGAAGGAATGGGGCTTGTTCTGGGGGGAGGCGCGACGTATGCACGCGGCTGGTATGCCGGCTCATCTCGTTGTGCATGGATTGCGAAAGCGCTATGGCGCGGCGGAGGCGTTGCGCGGGGTGAGTTTCGAGGTGGGGCGTGGCGAGATTTTCGGGCTGCTGGGGCCGAACGGGGCGGGGAAAACGAGCGTGGTGGAGATCGTGCTCGGGTTGCGGGCGTCGGATGGAGGAACGATCGAAATCGGCGGGATGGACGTGGCGAAGGACGGACGGGCGGCGCGGGAGCGGGTGGGCGCGGCGCTGCAGACGACGGCGTTGCAGGAGAAGATCACGGTGCGCGAGGCGCTGGAGTTGTTTGGGGCATTTTATCGGGAGCGGGAAAGCGCGGAGGTGTTGTTGGAGCGGTTTTCGTTGCGGGAGAAAGCGGGGGCACGGTTCGAGTCGTTGTCACAAGGGCAGCGGCAACGGCTGGCGCTGGCGCTGGCGTTTGTGAACCGGCCGGAGCTGCTGTTGTTGGATGAACCGACGAGCGGGCTCGATCCGGCGTCGCGGCGGGAGTTGCACGAAGAAATCCGACGGATGAAGGCGGAAGGGCGGACGGTGCTGTTGACGACGCACGATCTCGATGAGGCGGAGCAGTTGTGCGATCGTATCGCGATTGTGGATGCGGGCGAGGTCGTGGCGACGGGGACGCCGCGGGAGTTGATCGAGGAGGCGAGCGGGTTGCAGTCGGTGACGCTGGTGACGGGAAAGCCGCTGGACGCGGAGCGGCTCGCGCGCATGCCGGGGGTGATTGACGCGCGGTGCGAGGGGACGACGGCGCGGTTTCAGACGGCGGGGGCGGCGGCGACGGTCGGCGCGCTGGCGAACTGCCTGGAAGCGGCGGGGATTCCGGTGGTCGAATTGCACGTGCAGAAGGCGACGCTGGAGGACGTGTTTCTCGGGCTGACGGCGAAGGCGCGGGCGCGGCGGAGCGCGGGCGGGAACGAAGGAGGTGAAGCGTGAAAGGATTTGCGGAGCATGTCGCGGTGACGCTGCGACTGCATTTTCGAAACCGGCTGGCGCTGGTGTATGGGTATCTGTTTCCGGTGATTTTTCTCGCGGCGTTCTGGGTGCTGTATCGGCACGAGCAGATTCCGCTGCTGCAGCACATGGGTGAGCTGCTGACGGTGAGCGTGCTGGGCGGGGCGTGTTTCGGATTGCCGACGACGCTGGTGAGCGAGCGGGAGCGCGGCGTGTGGCGACGGTATCGGATCGCCCCGGTGGGATTGGGGACGCTGTTGGCCGGAGCGGTGTTGGGGCGCTATGCGCTGGTGTTGACGGCGGGAGCGCTGCAACTGGCGATCGCGCTGGCGGTCGGAATGACGATGCCGGCGGATCCGGTGGGGTTGTTCGTGGTGTTCACGGTGGTGGCGCTGGCGTTCATTGGGATGGGCACGGTGATCGCGGCGATGGCGGACAATGTGCCGGCGGTGCAGGCGCTGGGGCAGTGCGTGTTTTTGCCGATGTTGATCATCGGCGGCGTGGCGGTGCCGCTGGCGAGTTTGCCGGAGTGGGCGCAGCGGGTGTCGGCTTTTTTTCCGGGGCGGTATGCGGTGGAGGCGTTGCAGACGTGCGTGAGCGGGGAAGGGTTGAGCGCGGTGGGATTCGAGTTGGCGGCGCTGGCGGGAATCGGCGCGGCGGCGTTTGTGGCGGGGGTGAAGTTGTTTCGTTGGGATGCGGGGCAGCGGTTTCGGAGCGTGCGGGGGAAAGCGTGGTTGGGCGCGGCGGCGGCGGCGTGGTTGGCGGTGGGAATGGCGGCGGAGTGGCGCGGGGAGGTGGCGCCGCGCAACGTGGAAGCGGAGGTGGTGGAAGTGAAACCGCCGCCGGAGCCGGAGTGGAAAAAAATCACGGAGGAGGACGTGGCGTTGATCGATATCAACCAGATTCCGCCGGACAACGGATTGGTGACGCCGATGGCGAGTTTGGATCAGGCGCCGGGCGAGGCGGTGGATATGGCGCTGGCGCAGATCGAAGGCGCGCTGCCGCATTGGGGACCTGGATACGTGGGCGATCCGCTGCAGCGGGCGCGGAATCTCATCTGCGTGGCGGCGGTGCCGGACTTGATTCAGAATCCGGTGGAGCGGTGGGTGCCGCATCTGGTGTTGAAGCGATTGGAGGAGGAGTTTCCGGGAGCGGATTTGGTGAAGATTTTGACGTGGATCGCGCTGCATCCGGAGGAAGGCACGGTGGTGGTGAGCATCGAGGAGTTGGGGGTGGAAGGCGTGGGCTCGGAGGCGCGGGTGCGTGAACGGATGCAGTGGTATGCGATGAAATTTGTGGCGAAGGTGACGGGGAGGATGGATCGGTGAAGGTGAGGAGAGGAAAAACACGAATGGACACGAAGGGACTCCGATGAAGAGCGCGGTGATCAGTTTTCTGCGGATTGGGGCGCTCGTGTTTGGGGTGAGCGTGCTGGTGAGCGTGCCGTTTATGATTTGGGGCGAGGAGGTGTTCGTGCCGGCGTTTGAAGGCGTGCGGCACAGCGTGGCGTGGATGGTGGGGCTGGCGGTGGCGTTGCTGAGTTTGGACGCGGTGCTGCCGGTGCCGTCGTCGTGGGTGATCATTTTTCTCGCGCAGGAGAGCGGACGGATCGCGGGCTTCGTGGGCGGGTCGGTGGGGTTGGCGGTGGGCGTGGTGGTCGCGGCGTGGTTGGGGCGCGCGGCGGTGGGGCGGGTGGCGCCGAAATTCATTCCGGAGGCGGAGATCGAGCGGATGCGCGCGATGATCGAGCGGCATACGATTTTGACGCTGGCGTGCATGCGCAGCGTGCCGGTGCTGGCGGAGACGTCGGTGGTGATCGCGGCGGCGGCGGGCGTGCCGGTGCGGAAGATTTTCTGGATGACGCTCGGGCCGAACGTGGCGATCGCGGCGATTTACGCGGTCGCGGGAGACGAGTCGCTGCTGACGGCGTGTATCGTCTTTTTGGCTACGGTGGCGGTGTCGTATGCGGTTTTTCGGATCGCGGGGAGAGCGAGCGAGCTCGCGAAGGCGCGTTCGGAGAGCGAGTTTTGAGGAGCGACGAAGAACTCAGGCAATCGTTCTCTTTCCCATAATCGTTCTCGTTCTCTCAAAAGCGGAGAAGACGAGAAACGAGGAAACGATCCGAGAACGAGAAAGAGAACGAAGAACGAGAACGAGATTACCGGCTCAACCGGAGGTCAGAGGAACGGGTCGGGTTTGTAGGGGCGCTCGATGTAGTCGAAGTAATCGAAGTCGGCGGGGTGGGCGGTGCCGGACATGTCGTTGCAGGCCACGCCGACGAAGGCGCCGGTGAAATTCGGCAGGCCGGGGGCGCTGGCTTCGTCGGAGAGAATGGAGGCGTCGAATTGTTGCGGGAGCCAGTTCCACGCGGGGCCGGAGCCTTCGAGGCGGTAGCCGAAGTGGAGGCGTTCGTGATCGACCTCGACGCGGAGGTGGACGCGTTGGCCGGAAGGAATCGGGATGATCGGGGTGAAGGAGTCGGACTGCGGGCTGTCGGGCAGCGCGGACATCACGCGCAGGTGACGACCGTGGGTTTCGTCGTGGGAGAGGTAGAGGTAGTGGAATTTGAAACTGTTGTAGTAGCAGACGAGACCGGCGAGTTGCTGGAAGTGCTGCGGCTCGAAATCGACGAGGGTTTCGGCGGTGTAGCAGTGGGATTGCTGGCGGCGGGCGACGAGGGATTGCTTGAAGAGGCTGCCGATGGTTTCGCGGCCGAAGAGACGCAGGTGGCCGGGGCGCGCGGTGAGCGAGAAGAGCTCGTCGGGAAACGGCGTGCGCAACCATTGGAAATCGATCGGGAGTTCGGGAGCGTCGAAATCTTCGCGCGTGGGTTTCGCGGGAAACGGATGCGCCGGCAGGTTGGGCGCAGGTGTATCGAGAGTTGGGATACCCTTGCCGTCGAGGGTGCGGAGCCAGTCGTCGGCGCCCCAGACCATTTTCTGGATGGCGGTTTCACGGCCGAGCGTGCAACGGCCGCGGTTGTGGAGCGGGCGGCCGCAGAGATAGGCGAGGTAGGTGTCGCCGGACTGGGTTTCGCAGAAGTCGGCGTGACCGGCGCGCTGGAGCGGGGCGTCGGGGCGGTGACGTGCGCTCATGATGTAGGTGTCGGGGTGAAGCTCGTAGGGTCCGGTGAGGTTGCGTGAACGCGCCATGGTGACGGCGTGGTTCCACGCGGTGCCGCCCTCGGCGACGATGAGGTAGTAGTAGCCGTTGCGCTTGTAGAGGTGCGGGGCCTCGGTGAGGCCGAGCGGGGTGCCCTTGAAGATGTTGACGCGTTCGCCGACGAGGCGGCGTTCGGCGACGGAGTATTCCTGGAGGACGATGCCGGCGAAGCGGTTGTTGCCGGGGCGGTGATCCCAGAGTTGGTTGACGACGTATTTGCGGCCATCGTCGTCGTGAAAGAGCGACGGGTCGAAGCCGCTGCTGTTAAGATAAACGGGGTCGGACCAGTCGCCGTCGATCGTGGGCGACGTGACGAGGAAGTTGTGGAAATCGCGGAGCGAGGCGCCGGACGCGCCGCCGACGGAGGTGCGGCCGTAGCGTTTGACGTCGGTGTAAACGAGCCAGAAGAGNCCGTCGGCGTAGGTGAGGCACGGGGCCCAGATGCCGCAGGAGTCGGGATCGCCGAGCATGTTGAGCTGGCTGGGGCGGCGGAGCGGACGGGTGAGAAGTCGCCAGTGGACGAGGTCGCGCGAGTGATGGATTTGGACGCCGGGGAACCACTCGAACGTGGACGTGGCGATGTAGTAGTCGTCGCCGACGCGGAGGATGGACGGGTCGGGGTTGAAGCCGGGGAGAATGGGATTGCGGATGGCGGGGACGGAGGGGACGGGCATGGGAGGATGACGGAGGAGGAATGGCCGCAAAGAGGCGCAGAAGGCGCGAAAACCGGACGAAGTCGGACGTGATGCGGGCGGAGAGGGAGCGAACTCAGGCGGGAGCGACGTTGCCGGCGGGGGCGCGGCGGGTGGCGAGGGCTTGTTCGATTTCGAGGACCTTGGCGCGGCTGAGCGGATAGACGAAGAGCGCGAGGGCTTTGAGGCCGGCGAAGAAGCCGGGGGCGATCGTGAAGGCGAGTTTGATGCCGAGGAGCGAGGTGGCGGTTTGCTGGGCGTCGCGAACGAAGCCGAATTGGCTGAGGAAGAGCGGGAGGACGAAGCCACCCATCATGATGCCGAATTTCAGGGCGAAGAGGGAGGCGGAGTAGACGAGGCCGGTGGAGCGGCGGTTGAACTTCCATTCGCCGTAATCGGCGACGTCGGCATACATGGCCCAGACGAGGGCGGAGGTCGGGCCCATGGCGAAGGTGCCGATGGCGTTGACGATGAGGAGGAGCGTGAAGTTGTCGGGCGGAAGGAAGAAGAAGAGGAACCACGCGGCGGCGGTGGTGGCGGAGAGCCAGGCGGCGAGGAGACGTTTGTCCCATTTTCTCGCGAAGGTGCCGAGGCAGACGCAGCCGAGCATCATCGCGATCATGCCGGTGGAGAGAAACACGGTGCTGCGATCGAAGCGGCCCCAGAGAATGGGCGAGCCGTCGTCGCCGGCGACGTATTTGAAATAGAACAACGTGCTGCCGGAGCGGAGCGCGATGAAGGTGGTGGAGAAAAGCGCGACGAAGAGGAGGGCGACCCAGGGCCAGTTGCGGACGAGTTCGCCGAGCTCTTCGCGGATGTTGGTTTTTTGCTGGGGCGGAGGCGTGACGCGTTCTTTCGTGGAGGCGAAGCAGGCCCAGAACATGAGGATCGAGAGCGCGCCGAAGATCGCCATCGTGTATTGGAAGCCGAGCGTTTCGTTGCCGCCGCCGAGTTCCTTCACGAGCGGACGCGCGAAGATGCTGATGAGAAGACCGCCGCCGAACGCGCCGACGAAGCGGTAGCTCGAGGCGACGGTGCGAACGACGGGCGAGGAGCTGATGACACCGAGGAGGGAGGAGTAGGGGACGTTGATGACCGTGTAGGCCTGCAACATCAGGAAGTAGGTGACGTAGGCGTAGACGATCTTGCCGGTGTCGCTGAGGTCCGGGCCGGCGAACATGAGGTAGCCGCAGACGCCGTAGGGCACGGCGCCCCAGAGCAGATAAGGGCGGAATTTGCCCCAGCGGGATTTCGTGCGGTCGGCGAGGAGGCCCATCAGCGGATCGCTGAACGCGTCGGAGAGCCGCACCATTGGCATCATGAGCAGCAGGGCGGCGGCGGGGATGCCCCAGACATCGACGTAGTAATACGTCAGGAAGATGTTGAAGGTTTGAAAGAAGAGGTTGGAGGCGGTGTCGCCGAGGGCGTAGCCGACGTATTCACGCGTGGACAGGCGTTCGGGGGCAGAGGGGTGCTGCATGCGGAGGGAGGAAACGGGTGGGGGTTGTTGCGGACAAGGCGATTGACGGGAGGGACGTGGAAAAGTCGCGACGGGCGAAAAACGCCCCCGGAGGGAAATGCCTCGACTGTGGAGGGGCGGCAGGGCTTTGTTCGCGGGACCTTCCCGCGCTTCGTGCGCGTTTCACTCCTTCATGTCATCCCGCGTCTCAATGCCCTCGCCTCGAACCGCGTGATATTCGCGGAGTCGATGACCCCATCCGAGGATGAGCTCTGAGTTTTCGCCGGAGTTGAGAAAGGAACTGCTCGACGACTTTTACGCCGAGTGCGACGAGCTGCTGACGGCGATTCGGGCGCAGCTGGCGGCGGCGGACGAGGCGTTGGCGGCGGGACGCGGGACCGGCGGTGTGATCGAGGGCCTGTTTCGGCAGGTGCATTCGGTGAAGGGAAACGCGGCGATCGCGGGCGTGCGGCTGGCGGAGCAGCTGGCGCATCGGATGGAGGATTTGTTGCGCGCGGTGTCGAAGGAGCAGGTGGCGCTGACGCGCGAGCGGTTGACGCTGTTGATGGATGCGGCGCAGGGGCTGGAGCGGATCATCGGCGCGCATCGGGCGGGGCAGGTGGTGTCGGAGGACGGCGCGCTGTTGGAGGCGTTGCAGGTGGCGGCGCGAGAAGGAGAGCAGAAGGAAACCGTGGCGAGCGCGCAGGAGTCGGCGGGAGCGAAAGGGGGCGAGGGTGTGCGCGGAGAGATCTGGCGGTTTGTGTTTTCGCCTTCGCCGGAGCTCGACGCGCGCGGCGTGAACGTGACGTCGGTGCGCGCGAGGCTGGCGGAGTTGGGCGAGATCGCGTCGTCGGCGCCGGTGGTGCGGCCGAATGGAGCGATCGCGTTTGTGTTTACCGTGGCGGTGCGATCCGCGCCGGCGGAGGGCGAGATCGACGCGTGGTTGGGGGACGGCGTGCAGGTCGAGCCCGTGAAGGCGAGGGAGAGGAAGTCGACGGCCGTGGAGGCGGGGGCGGAGCGCGGGGAGATGTTGCCGCTGACGCCGTCGCACATGGTGCGGGTGGATCTCGCGCGATTGGACGAGTTGATGCGGATCACGGGCGAGATGGTGATCCAGCGATCGCGGCTGGCGGATCGGATTCAGCAGCAGTTTGGCGGCGACGAGCGGTTGAAGGAAATCGACGTGGGGCTGGCGCGGTCGCTGCGGGAGATGCGAAAGGCGATCGCGCGGGTGCGGCTGGTGCCGGTGAGTGAAGTGTTCAATCGGATACCGTTTGTGATCCGCGATCTGGCGGCGGGATCGGACAAGAAAGTGCGGGTGGTGCTCGAAGGGCCTCAGACGGAGATCGACAAATTTTTGGCGGAGCGGCTGAAGGAGCCGCTGCTGCATTTGATCAGGAACGCGTTTTCGCATGGCGTGGAGCCGGTGGCGCGGCGGGAGGCGGCGGGGAAGCCGGCGGAGGCGACGCTGACATTACGGGCGACGAGCCGGGGCGAGGCGGTGGTGATCCAGGTGCGCGACGATGGCGGCGGGATCGATGCCGCGGCGGTGGTGGCGCGGGCGAAAGCGGTCGGAGTTTCGGTGCCGGCGACGGTCGATGCGACGGGGTTGCTGGCGATTTTGTGTTCGCCGGGATTTTCGACGCGCGACGAGGCGGATCGGGCGGCGGGGCGCGGGGTCGGGATGGCGGTGGTGGCGAACACGGTGCGCGAGCTGGGTGGAACGCTTTCGCTGGAGACGACGCTGGGCGCGGGGACGGAGTTCACGCTGCGGCTGCCGCTGACGTTATCGATCGTGGATGCGATCATCGTGACGGTGGGTGGGGAGACGTGCGCGGTGCCGCAGAGCGCGGTGGAGGAGATCGTGCAGATTCCCGCGAGCGAGCGGCGGGCGATTCGGGGGACGGAGGTCGTGCCGTATCGCGGAGGACTGTTGCCCTTTCGGTGGCTGGCGAAGGTGTTTCGGATGGAGGCGAAGGAGCGGGAGTGGCTGACGCTGCTGGTGCTGAGTTCGGAGAGAGGGGCGGCGGGTCTGGTGGTCGACCGGGTGTTGACGCGGCGCGAAGTGGTGGTGCGGCCGCTGGAGGATCCGTTGGTGCGGGTGGAAGGGATTTCGGGGGCGACGGAACTCGGCGACGGGCGACCGATCCTTATTCTCGATCCCATCGCTTTGACCAGCGGAGTGGTGCGGCCACCGGCGACTGCCGCCGAGCCCGTCTCTTCGTGACGCGACCATGAACATTTCCGACACCTACATCCTCTTCGAACTGGATTCCGCGGCGTATGCGGTGCGCAGCGCGGACGTGCAGCATGTCGAGATGCTGGAGCATGTGACGCGCGTGCCGAACACGGCGCCGGCGGTGGATGGCGTGGTGTTTTCGCGGGGGCAGGTGTTTCCGGCGTTGAATCTGCGGGCACGTTTCGGGCTGCCGCGGCAGCCGTATACGGCGCAGACGCGATTGATTTTCCTGCGGGTGGCGGAGCGCGTGGTGGCGCTGATCGTGGATTCGGCGCGGCAGTTCGAGCGGATCGAGCGGAGCGCGATCCGGCCGATCGAGGCGACGCTCGTCGGCATTCAAGGCAACTACGTCGAAGGCGTGGCGACGGTGAAAGGCCGGAACGTGCTGATCATGAACGTGGGCGCCGTGCTGACGCTGGAAGAAATCACGTTGCCCGAAATCCCTTCTACAACCGTCGAATCGTCCTCTCCCTGATCATCATGCCGAAGTCGAAACCCGCCCCTGCCGGCGTTGCCGGTGACACTCCTCCTTCCACGGTTGCCGACCGCCCCGACGGGAATTCCCGCCAGGATGTGGCGACCGGCGTGACGAGCCCGTTGCGTTCGCTCGATTCGGCGGCGGCGCAGGCGGCGGAGTTGACGCGCTCGCTGAAGGACACGGCGGGGCAGGCGCAGGAAGTCGCGCGTTCCGGCGAGGACATCGCGTCGTCGGTGAACGAGCTGGCGGCGTCGATCGAGCAAATCACCGGCAACAGCGTGGCGATCGCGACGGCGGCGTCGCAGACGAGCGTGGCGATCAAGCAGATCTCGGCGGCGACGCAGTCCGTGAACTCGACCGCGCAGGAGCTGACGACGTCGGCGCAGGAATTGACGGCGTCGATCACGGAGGTCGCGGCTTCGGTGAAGAGCGTGACGCGGGATTCGGAGAATCTGGCGACGGGGTTGAACGAGACGGCGGCGTCGATCGAGGAGATGGGGCGTTCGATCCAAGGCGTGTCGCGCAACGCGGACGAGTTGTCGTCGGCGGCGGAGGAGACGCTTTCGTCGATGAACGAGATGGCGGCTTCGATCGAGGAAGTCGCGGCGATGTCGGAGGGGTTGGCGGCGTCGGTCGAAGAGACGTCGACGTCGGTCGAGGAGATGGCGCGCTCGATTCAATCGGTGGCGCAGAACAGCGAGCGGATCGCGGAAGCGGCGAACAACGCGAATGCGAGCGCGATGGAGATGGATCGCTCGAATCGCTCGGTGGCGGATCTGGTGAAGCGGACGCAGGAAGTGACGGCGACGGTGTCGCGCGATGCGAACGAGGGCGGTCAGATGATTCGCAAGTCGATCGAAGGCATCGGGCGGGTCGCGAAGGCGATGGGCAATTCGACGACGGTGATGCGGGAGTTGAACAACCAGACGTCGGAGATCGGCGGCATCGTGGACACGATCAGCGTGATCGCGGAGCGGACGAATTTGTTGTCGTTGAACGCGTCGATCGAAGCGGCGCGGGCCGGTGACGCGGGACGCGGTTTCGCGGTGGTGGCGGAGGAGATTCGCAACCTGGCGGATCGTTGCGCGAAAGCGACGTCGGACGTCGCGAAGATCGTGCGGAATCTGGAGAACGTGACGCGCGACGCGACGCAGGCGGCGCTGGATGGCGCGCGGATCGCGGAAGAGTCGACGGCGCAATCGGAAAGCGGGTCGGCGGGGCTGCAGAAGATCCTGGAAGGTATCCGCACGAGCACGACGTTGGTGGCGGAGATCAGCCGGGCGACGGAGGAGCAGATCGTGGCGGGGCGTCATGTGAGCGAAGCGATCGGCGTGACGGCGGCGCAGGCGCGGCAGGTGACGACGGCGACGGCGGAGCAGGCGAAAGGCGCGGCGGCGATCGTGCAGGCGTCGACGCAGATGCGGAAAGTGACGAAGGAAGTTTCGCAGGCGATGGCGGAGCACGGACGCGCGGCGCGCGAAGTCGTGAAGGCGGCGCAGACGACGAGCGGCATTGCGACGCAGTTGCGGAAGGCGACGAAGGAGCAGTCGGCGGGCGCGACGCAGATCGTGGCGGCGATCGACGCGATGCGAAAAGGAGGCGTGTCGACGTCGAAGTCGCTCGTCGAGCAATCGACGGCGGTCGATCAGATCGCGCGCGAGGCGGAGCGGATGACGCAGATGGTGAGCAGCGTGGGCCGGGCGATGCAGGAGCAGGCGACGGGCACGGTGCAGATCACGGGCGCGGTCGACAGCTTGCGCACGCAGTCGGAGCAGGCGTCGCGCGGGTTGCAGGAGCAATCGCGGGCGCTGCGCGACATGTCGGTGTCGACGCAGAACATCGCGCGGCAGATCAAGTTGATCACGGCGTCGAATCTGGAGAATTCCGCGTCGGCGGAAGCGGTGGCGCGCAGCCTGACGGGGATCCGGGGCGGGGAGACGCGGAACGCCGGAGAATCGGGGGCCGCGGGGGCGACGACGCGCCGGCGCGGAAAAAAATCTTCATCACCGGCGAACGAGGTGCCGGGTGAGAGTTCAAAAGGCCGATGAGTTCGACCCGGGCGCCCGGCGCCCCCACTTCACCGCCGGTGCCCGAGCCGGTGACCCGACTTTTGCGCGATCTCGTGCACGAGCGGACGGGGACGTATTTCGAATCCGACCGGCTCGACCTGATGGTCGACAAGCTGCAGGACCGCGTGACGGCGACCGGGAGCGCGTCGCTGCTCGATTACTACTACAAGCTGAAATACGACGACGCGGAGGTGGAGTGGCGGCGGGTGATGGACGCTTTCTCGGTGCAGGAGACGTATTTCTGGCGCGAGGTGGACCAGATCAAGGCGCTGACGGCGGAGGTGGTGCCGGCGTGGTTTCGGCGGACGACGGCGCCGCTGCGGATTTGGAGCGCGGCGTGCGCGACGGGGGAGGAGCCTTACACGATCGCGATGGCCTTGGAGGAGGCGGGCTGGGGGGAGCATCCGATCGAAATCATCGCGAGCGATGCGAGCGAGTCGGCGCTGGCGAAGGCGCGCGAGGCGGTGTTTCGCGAACGGTCGTTTCGGACGCTGCCGGCGGAGATGCGGGCGAAGTATTTCGAACGGAGACCGGAAGGGGAGGCGCTGGCGCGCAGGATGGCGGATCGCGTGAGGTTCCGCTGGGCGAACCTGGTCGATCCGAAGACGTATTCGGATATTGGTGACGTGCAGGTGGTGTTCTGCCGCAACGTCTTCATCTACTTCTCGCCCGAGGCGATTTCGCGGGTGGTGGCGGCGTTCGGGAGGCAGATGCCGGCGCGGGGGTATTTGTTCGTGGGGGCGTCGGAGTCGTTGTTGAAGCTGACGACGCAGTTCGATCTGGAGGACGTGCGCGGGGCGTTCGCGTATGTGAAGAAAGGAGGCGGATGAGCGACGAGCGGGGAGACGTGGGCCGGCCGGTGCGCGTGCTGGTCGTGGACGATTCCGCCTTCGCGAGGAAGGTGGTGCGGGAGATTTTCGCGACGGATCCGCGGGTGCAGATCGTGGGGGCGGCGCGCGACGGCGAGGAGGCGCTGGAGCTGACGGCGACGTTGCAGCCGGATCTGGTGATCAGCGATTTGCGGATGCCGCGGATGAACGGGGTGGACTTTGTGAAGCGGCAGATGGCGGTGAGGCCGCTGCCGATCCTGATTCTTTCGTCGGCGTCGCAGGACGAAGTGGAAGTGGTGGAGGCGTTGAACGCGGGGGCGATCGAAGTGGTGCAGAAGCCGACGGCGCTGGCGACGGACGATTTGAAGAACGTGCGGGACGCGCTGGTGGAGAAGGTGCACGGAGCGTTATCGGTGCCGGTGCAGAACCTGATGCGGGAACTGGCGCCGCAGGCGGCGGTGTCCGAGCCGGTGGCGCCGGTCGAGCGGCGGCAGCAGAAGGCGGACATCGTGGTGATTGGAATTTCGACGGGCGGACCGCAGGCGTTGCGGCGGATGCTGCCGTTGTTTCCCGCGGATTTTCCGGTGCCGATCGCAATCGTGCTGCATATGCCGGTGGGCTACACGGCGCTTTACGCGGAGAAGTTGAACGAAATCTGCGCGTTGAAGGTGAAGGAGACGGCGGACGGGGATGTGTTGCGGCCGGGGCTGGTGTTGATCGCGGCGGCGGGGCGGCACCTGGTGTTTCGGCGGACGGCGGACCACCAAGTCGTGGCGCAATCGACGATGCAGCCGCTGGAGAAAATTCATCGTCCGTCGGCGGACGTGTTGTTTCGGTCGGCGGCGGAAGTCTTTGGCGAGCGTGTGCTGGCGGTGGTGATGACGGGGATGGGCGATGACGGAAAAGAAGGGGCGGCGTGGGTGAAGGCGAATGGGGGGCGGGTCATCACGGAAGCGGAAAAGAGTTGTGTCATTTATGGTATGCCGCGCTCTGTCGTGGAGGCGGGATTGAGCGACGAAGTCGTCGCGCTGGACGAGATGGCTCAAACAATCACCCGAGGCGTATGACAAAAAAAAGATTCCTGATCGTGGATGACTCGGCGCTGGCGCGCCGGACGTTGAGGCAGCATCTGGAAGGTTTGGGGCATTCGGTCGAGGAAGCGTCCGACGGCGCGCAGGCGCTGGAACGATTTTATCTGAACCCGCCGGACATGGTGATCCTCGATATGGTGATGACGGGGATGTATGGACTCGAGGTGTTGACGAAGATCCGCGAGATGAAGCCGGACGCGTTGGTGATCGTGGCGACGGCGGACATCCAGACGTCGACGGCGGAGCAGGTGCGGGCGGCCGGGGCGAAGGCGTTGCTCAACAAACCGGTGAACCGCGAGGCGTTGGCGTCGACGATCGAGACGGTGCTCAACGGGGGGCAACGATGGAGTTGAACCTCGAGCAGAAGGACACGCTGACGGAGCTGATCAACATCGGCTACGGGCGGGCGGCGGGAGCGTTGTCGGAGTTGACCGGCTATCGGATCACGCTGGAGGTGCCGAAGGTGTCGATGTTGCCGATCGAGGAGATCGGGCCGGCGCTGGAAGGATTGATTCGCGAGGATGTCGCGAGCGTGAGCCAGTCGTTTTCGGGGCCGTTTTCCGGGCGGGCGCTGCTGATGATGGACGAGCGAGCGGCGCTGGTGCTGAGCCGTTTGCTGACGGACGACCGGATGCCGGAGGGCGATCTGGATTCGAGCGCGCGGGAGATCATCACCGAGGTGGGGAACATCCTGCTGAACGCGTGCCTGGGCGTATTTGGAAATCTGTTGCGAGTGCACCTGCATTTCGCGGTGCCGCAGCTGAAAGTGCAGAGTGTGCCGCAACTCTTTCACGAAGTTTCGGAACAAGCGGGTGAACAACTGCACTACGGATTGATGATCCACACGCGTTTTGTCGTTCGGGCCGGAAACGTCACCGGCTATCTCGTCATCGTGCTGGGGATCACGTCACTGGATCGCCTGTTACTGGAACTGGACCGGTGGGAGAAACGGCAAATGGAATGAGCGGCCGCACCCTCGAGGCGGCGAAAACGGGGTCGGCGTTCAGCGCGGCCACCGCCATGGCCGCGTGGATGCACGAGATCGCGCCGTTCGGAATTTTCACGACGGATGCGGAGCTGGTGATTCGCAGCTGGAACCAGTGGTTGGTGGCGCAGAGCGGGCTGACGGCGGAGAATGTGGTGGGAAGGCCCTTGTTCGAGGTTTTCCCGGATCTCGAGAAGCGGCGGCTGGCGGAGCGGTTTGTGCGGGCGTTGAAGGGGGAGATCAGCGTGTTGTCGACGGCGTTGCACCAATACCTGCTGCCGCTGCCCTCGACGAGTCCGGAGGCGGACGTGCCCTACATGTTGCAGACGGCGAGAATCGCGCCGATGCCGGGGGCGGGCGAGGTGTCGGGCACGATCACGATCATCGAAGACGTGACGCAGCGGGAGTGGCAGGCGAGCATCCTGCAGCGGCAGCAGGAGGCGGATCGGCTGCTGTCGACGGCGTTATCGAGGTTGCTGCAGTCGTCGGACCCGGCGCACGAGCTGCCGACGATTTTCTTGTCGCTGGCGCCGTCGCTCGGGCTGGATGCGCACGCGGCGTATTTGTTCGCCGCGGAGAGCGCGACCTTTCGGTTGAGCACGAGCGCGGGGATTCCGCCGCATTTGCGGGAGACGCTGGTGGTGGTGGCGTTGAGCGCGGAGGATCGGGATGCGGGCGGCGCGCCGAAGCTGGCGCTGGCGGCGACGCGGGCGGCGCATCAGGCGAAGCTGCATCAGATCGGGTTGCGCGGGGTGTCGGCGTTTCCGCTGGCGATCGGCGGGCGGTTGATCGGGCTGCTGTCGTTCGGGAGTTACGAGCTCGAGAGCCTGCCGGATGCGAGCGTGACGATGCTGGCGCGGATCGCGCGTTACGTGGCGATCGTGATCGATCGCAACCTGCGCGAGCGGGAGGCGGTGGCGGCGGCGCGGGCGAAGGATCATTTTCTGGCGGCGCTGTCGCACGAGCTGCGCACGCCGTTGAATCCGGTGTTGTTGCTGGCGAGCGATTCGGCGGCGAATCCGGATTATCCGGCGAGTGCGCGGGAGGCGTTTCGGTCGATCGAGAAGAACGCGTTGCTGGAGGCGCGGTTGATCGACGACCTGCTGGACCTCACGCGGATCGAGCACGGCAAGCTGTCGCTGGAGCTGCAGCGGGTGGACGTGCATGCGATTCTGCGGGATGCGATCGGGATGGTGCGGGCGGATGCGAGCGAGCGGGAGCGTGACGCTGGAGGTGGGGCTCGAGGCGGGGCAGAGCACGCTGCTGGGCGACAGCGGGCGGCTGCACCAGGTGTTTTGGAACATCCTGAAGAACGCGATCAAGTTCACGCCGCGCGGCGGACGCGTGCGGGTGCGGACGGTGCAGCTGACGGCGAGCAACGAGATCCAGATCCAAATTTCGGATACGGGGATCGGGCTGACCGAGACGGAGATCGCGCGGATCTTCGAGGCGTTTTCGCAGGGCGAGCATGCGGTGCACGGGCGGAGCCATCGGTTCGGCGGGCTGGGGCTGGGGCTCGCGATCAGCCGCAGCCTGGTGCATTTGCACTCCGGGCAGATCGAGGCGGCGAGCGAGGGGCGGGATCGCGGTTCGACGTTCACGGTGCGTTTGCCGCTGCACAAACCGGCGGAGACGCCGCGGCCGGGACCGAATGGAGCGCGTCCCGGCGGGGCGGAACCGAAGGACAAAGGCACGAAGCGGGCGGGGCGAATTCTGCTGGTGGAGGACCACGAGCCGACGCGGTCGCCGTTGACGCAGCTGCTGGTGCGGCGGGGGTTCGACGTGGTGGCGGTGGGGACGTTGTCGGCGGCGTTGGAGGCGGCGGCGCGCGAGCCGTTCGATCTGGTGTTGTCGGACATCGGCCTGCCGGACGGCGACGGTTTCGCGCTGATGCGGACGCTGCGCGAGCAACGTGATGTGATTGGAATCGCGCTGACGGGATACGGGATGGAGCGCGACGTCGCGCAGAGCACGGACGCGGGGTTTGTGTCGCATTTGACGAAACCGATCAGCGTGGCGGTGTTGGACCGGGCGCTGGCGGAGGCGTTTGCGCAGATCCGGGCGAAGCGCGAATAGCGGGAGAGCGGGCGCGGGGAGTCGAGCGATGGGCCGGGAGCGGCGGTCAGCGGCCGGCGAGGTGGGCGATGGTGGAGACGAGGAGGGCGGGTTCGACGGGTTTTGCGAGGTGTTGTTGAAAGCCGGCGTCGAGGGAGCGCTGGATATCTTGTTCGCGCGCGAGAGCGCTGAGCGCGGCGGCGGGAACAGCGGCGCCGTGAGGCAGGGCGCGGATGCGGCGCATGAGTTCGTAGCCGTCGAGCTGAGGCATGCCGATGTCGCTGACGATCACGTGAGGCCGCACCTGTTGGAAACGCGCGACGCCGTCGGTGACATTGCTGCTGACGTGGACCTCCGCGCCGTGGCTGCGAAGGATGCGTTGAACGAGGCTGGCGGAGTCGGGTTCGTCTTCGACGACGAGCACGGTGAGGCCGGTGAGATCGGCGTGATTGGGGACGGGGGTGGCGTTGAGTGAAGCGGGCGGGGGGCGGGGCGGGAGGAGAGAAGGCGGGAGGGAGGCGAGGAGAGGCAAGGTGACGCTGAACGTCGCGCCGTGGCCGAGGCCGGCGCTTTCCGCGTGGACCTGGCCGCCGTGGAGTTCGACGAGCTGTTTGACGATGGAGAGGCCGAGGCCGAGTCCGCCATGTTGGCGCGTGGTGGAGGCGTCGGCCTGGCTGAAGCGTTGAAAAAGGTGCGGGATGAAATTGGGGTCGATGCCGGCGCCGGTGTCGCGCACGCGGAGGATGACGCGGTCGTGTTCGCGATCGAGGAAGACGTCGACGCGACCGTGTTGGGGCGTGAATTTGATGGCGTTGAAAAGAAGGTTCCAGACGACCTGCTGGAGGCGGGTGCGGTCGCCCATGACGTCGAGCACGCCCGGAGTGAAGTGGGGCAGGAGGCGGATTTGCTTGGCGGAGGCGGTGGTGCGGACGGAATCGATGGCGGCGGAAACGACGGGGGCGAAGTCGATGCGTTGAACGACGAGGCGGACCTTGCCGGAGACGATGCGGCTCGTGTCGAGGAGGTCCTCGATGAGCTGGGCCTGGACGCGGGTGTTGCGGTCGATGATCTCGAGGCCTTCGGCGAGTTCCTCGGGGCTGATGGGGCCTTCCTTGAGGACCTGGGTCCAGCCGAGGATGGCGTTGAGCGGGGTGCGGAGTTCGTGCGAAAGCGTGGCGAGAAAGTCGTCCTTGAGGCGGCTGGTGCGCTCGGCTTCGGCGCGGGCGGCGCGCTCGTTTTCGAGGAGGCGTTCGCGTTCGGCGGCGGCGGCGTGGCGGTCGGTGACGTCGCGCATGATTTTCGCGAGACCGATGCGGTGGCCGAGGGCGTCGGTGAGCGTGGTCATCAGGCCGGTGACGAAGAAACGCGTGCCGTCTTTCTTGATGTGCCAGCGATCATCGGAGGCGCGGCCGGTGCGTTTGGCGGTTTCGAGTTCGTTTGCGTCTTCGCCGCGGGCCCGGTCTTCGGGCGTGAAAAGGATGCGGGCGGAGCGGCCGAGGATTTCGTCGGCGGAGTAGCCGAGGAGGCGTTCGGCGCCGGCGTTCCAGTGGGTGACGAGACCGTGGTCGTCGAGGAGGAAGATCGCGTAGTCGGGGAGGCTGTCGACGACGAGGCGGTAGCGGGCCTCGCTTTCGAGGAGTTCGGCTTCGATTTGTTTTTGGCGGGTGACGTCGAGACTGATGCCGTTGAACTGCGACGGAGTTCCGGAAGCGTCGCGGTAAGCGCGGCCGGAGGCGTGGATCCAGCGGAGGTGGCCGTCGGTGGAAGTGACGCGGAACTCGATGTCGTAGCGGGCGCCGTGGGCGATGGCTTGCTTGATGGCGCTGCGGACGCGGGTGCGGTCGGCGGGATGAATGCGCGCGTAGAAGGTGGAGATCTCGACGGCGGAGTCGGGCGGGAGGAAAAACTGTTCCTTGAGCCGCTCGCTCCAGACGAGTTCGCCGAAAGGAAGCGTCCAGGAGAAGGTGCCGATCTCGGCGGCCTCGGCGGCGAGGCGGAGTTGTTCGCGAAGCTGGGCGACGATTTCGGTGGCGGCGCGAAGTTCGCTGATGTCGAGGAGAACGCCGGTGAGGCGCGTGGGGTGTCGGGTGGCGTCGCGTTCGACGCGCCAGCGGGCGAGGACGCGGCGGGGATTTTCGCCGCGGACGATGCGGTATTCGACCTCGCCGCCTTCGCCGCCGGCGAGCGAGGCTTCGACGCGTTCGCGGACGAGCGGCGCATCCTCGGGATGGATACGCTCGAGGTATTCGTCGAAGGACGTCGGGGCGGGTTCGTCGGGCGCGATGCGGAACCAGTGAGCGAGACCGGCGTCGCCGTGGATGCGGTTGTTGGAAAGTTCCCAGATCCACGTGGCGATGTAGCCGGAAAAGATGGCGGCTTCGAGGCGGGTGCGGGCTTCCTGGAGGGCCTGGCGCTGCTGCGTGAGTTCGCGGTGGGCGTGTTCGAGTTCGTCGCTGCGGAGGGCGAGGTCGCGCGTGGCGGCGGCGACGCGCGAGCGGAGGGATTCGTTGGCGGAGTGCTGGGCGCGGTCGTGTTCCTGGAGGTCGAGCCAGGCGGTGACGTCCTCGATGCGGTTGATGAGGTGGGTGACGCGGCCGGAGGCGTCGAGGACGGGGGTGTTAGAGACACGCCAGTGCCGGCGTTCGAGTTCGGCGGCGGGACGCGACGGGCGGGGGATGTCGTAACGGAAAGGCGGCAGCTCCTGCGGCTGTTTCGTGGCGATGGCGGCGAGGAGAGATTCGCGGAGCGAACGAAGGTGAAAGGGCGGTGAGGTGGCGGGGATTTCGGGGAAGACCTCGAAGAGCGGACGACCGACGATTTGTTCGCGGGTGGTCATCGTGACGCGAAGGTAGATATCGGTGGCGCCGGCGATGGTGAAATCGGCGTCGGCGCGCAGGAGCAGATACGCGTCGGGAGCGGATTCGAAGATCCTTTGGAACTCATGCATCGGCGGGCGCCCGGGGGGATTTTGCCGCCGGGGATGGCCATTCGTGCGGCGGGAGAAACGTCGGTTCCGAGGGGCGGCGAAGGGGCGGGCAGGCGTGGGTGCGCGGGCGGTTGGGCGTCAGCCGGTTGGGGAGGTGAGCGGGAATGGGCCCAGTCGTGGTGCTGGTGAAAAGCCCGATGGGCGGAGCGCAAGGCGTTGGCGCGTAGTCGGAACTTGCGTCGGTCGGGCGCGGGCGGCGAGGCTGCGGGACCATGTTGGTCCACGACTGTTTATTTCTGGTTGAAACCTGAACTGAATGACGAGCAGCGCGCGGCGTTTCGGCGCGGCGTCGAGTCGTTGAAAAACATCAAGGCGGCGGAGGCGGTGTATGTCGGCGCGCCGGCGGCGACGGCGAAGCGGCCGGTGGTGGATGATTCGTATTCGGTGGCGTTGACGGTGGTGTGCAACGGCGTGGCGGGGCACGATGCGTATCAGGTGGATCCGATTCACCTGAAGTTCGTGGAGGAGTTTAAGGGGTATTGGACGCGGGTGTTGATTTACGATGCGGAGTGAGCGGTGAGGTGGGTTGCGCGCCGAGCGCGCAACCTGCGGCGGGAGGAGGGGGCGGCGGTGAGCAAAAAATGCGGGATGTTGGGCATTGAGGGCTAAAGATTTGGGGACGCGCGCCGTAACGGGGGTATGTCATCGTGGAAGTGTGCGTCGCCGTCGCTCGTGCGTGTGCGGTCGGACGAGAACGTGGAGGCGGGGAGTTCGCGCGCATGAAGAAGAGCGGCATCCGGATTCCGGCGGGGGTGGGCGCGAAGATCGTGATGGTGGCGGTGTGTCCGGTCGTGGTCGGGCTCGCGGCGACGGTGGCCACGCTGCTGGTGCAGCAGAAGAAACTCGACCGGCACATCGACGAGACGATTCGCCAGCAGGCGTTCGATGAAGCGGCGAAGGTGGCGGAGAGCGTGTATTTGTTGTGCGAGGGATTCGAGCGGCGGAATCAGCGGGAGATGGAAAGCGATTTGGCGGCGGTGCGGGGGTTGTTGGACGGATCGGGCGGAGTGGAGGTGGCGGGCGAGACGGTGAGCTGGCGCGTGACGGATCACGCGACGGGTGCGATTGCGGAAGTGGTGCTGCCGAAGTGGCGGTTGGGCGGAGAGTGGGTCGGGGCGGTGACGGCGGTGGAGGAACGGGCGGGTTTGGGTCGACGAAGCGAGGCGGCGAACGGGGCAGTTTTGTTCGGTGTATCAGCGGATCAACGACGCGGGCGACATGGTGCGGATCGCGACGAATCTTCCGGCGGGGGACGGGCGGCGGGCGGTGGGGACGCTGGTGCGCGCGGCGCGCGGAGGGGAAGCGAATCCGGCGGTGAAGGCGGTGCTGGCGGGGGAGCGTTTTCGCGGTCGCGTGAAGGAAGACGGCGCGTGGTTGTATGCGGGGTATGAACCGATTTGGGATGCGGCGAAGCGGCGGGTGATCGGGATGATCTCGGCGGGGGCGCCGTTCGATGCGGCGGTGCGCGAGGTGCGCGATGCGGTGGCGCGGATGACGTTGGGGCAGACGGGGTATGTTTACATCTTGGGCGCGGCGGGGGAGGAGCGCGGGCACTATCTCCTTTCGTATCAGGGAAAGCGTGACGGCGAGGATATCTGGGGCGCGCGGGATGCGTCGGGGCGGTTGTTCATTCAGGCGATCGTGAAGGCGGCGGCGGAGACGGAGGGCGGAAACGTGACGTTCGAGACGTATCCCTGGCAGAACGCGGGCGAGCCGGAGCCGCGAATGAAGTTTGTGGCGACGACGCAATTTGCGCCGTGGAACTGGGTGATCGGCGCGAGCGGGTATGAGGATGAGTTTTCCGGAGTGAAGGCGGGCGTGGATGTGGCGCAGCGGCAGATGATGGTCGGCGTGGCGGTCGCAGCGGGCGTGGTGGCGGCGCTGGCGGCGTTGGCGGGGCTGTGGTTTGCGCGGAGGATCGCGGGGCCGATCGTGCGGGTGATTGCGAACGTGAGCGAGAGCTCGGCGCAGATTCACGCGGCGGCGAATCAGACCTCGGGGGCGAGCCAGTCGCTGGCGGCGGGATCGAGCGAGCAGGCGGCTTCGCTGGAGGAGATCAGTGCGTCGCTGGAGGAGATGGCGGGGATGACGAAGCGGAATGCGGAGAATGCGGCGAAGGCGAACGAGTTGACGCGCGCGGCGCGGGCGGCGGCGGATGGCGGCGTCGGCGACATGCAGGCGATGAGCGGCGCGATGCGGGAGATCAAGGCATCGAGCGACGACATCGCGAAGATCATCAAGACGATCGACGAGATCGCGTTTCAGACGAACATCCTGGCGTTGAATGCGGCGGTGGAGGCGGCGCGCGCGGGGGAGAGCGGAATGGGTTTCGCGGTGGTGGCGGAGGAGGTGCGTTCGCTGGCGCAGCGGAGCGCGCAGGCGGCGCGCGAAACGGCGGGGAAGATCGAAGGCGCGATTGGCAAGACGGAGCAGGGCGTGCAGATCAGCGAGAAGGTGGAGCGAAGCCTGGCGGAGATCGTTGAAAAAGTGCGCGAGGTGGACGCGCTGGTGGCGGAGGTGGCGGGCGCGAGTGGCGAGCAGAGCCAGGGGGTCGAGCAGATCAACCACGGCGTGCGCGAGATGGATCGCGTGGTGCAGTCGAATGCCGCGGCGGCGGAGGAAAGTGCGAGCGCGGCGGCGGAGTTGAAGAATCAGGCGGCGAGTTTGAACGACGCGGTGGGGGCGTTGCAGCGATTGGTGGGTGGGCGGCGTGGAGACGGCGAGAGTGAGGCGCCGGCGGGGACGGATGAGATTGCGAGCGGTGGAACGCCGGCGGGTGCGGAGACGGGGCGGCAGGCGGGGGAATCGCTCGCAGGTGTTCGCCGCTACGAAGGGGCCATTCGCTCACGCTCGTAGCTCGAGCAAGCGGGCTGAAGCCGCTTGCTACTTGGCGATGATGAAGGGGGCGAAGTAGCCGGTTTGGGCGGGGGGAAAGCGGCCTTTGATGCGGACGGCGCCGTCGACTTCTTCCTGCTCCTGGATGTCGCCGAATTGGTGGAGGCGGGCGATGACGTCGTAGCGGTCGTGGGGGATCAGGAGTTCGGTGGCGCCGAAGGTGTCGGCGATCAGCTCGACGCAGCGGGTTTCAAGGGCGTCGAGGCCGGCGCGGGTGCGGGCGCTGGCGAAAAGCGCGTCGGGCACGAGGTGGCGCGCGCGGGCGAGCATGGAGGCGTCGGCGGCGTCGATTTTGTTGAAGACGGTGAGGATGGTTTTGTCGGCGGCGCCGAGTTCCTCGAGCACGCCGAGGGTGGTGGCGTGGTGTTTTTCGAAGTTGGGGTTGGTGACGTCGATGACGTGGATCAGGAAATCGGCGACGACGGTTTCCTCGAGCGTGGCCTTGAAGGCTTCGACGAGACGGTGCGGAAGGCGACGGATGAAACCGACGGTGTCGGTGACGAGAAGCTTGTGATTGCCGGCGAGGTGGAGCTGGCGGGTGGTGGGGTCGAGGGTCGCGAAGAGTTTGTTTTCGGCGAGGACCTGGGCGCCGGTGAGGGTGTTGAGGAGGGAGGATTTGCCGGCGTTGGTGTAGCCGACGATGGCGGCGGTGGGGACGGGGACGCGGAGGCGGCGGCGGCGTTGGACGCCGCGTTGTTGGACGACCTCGACGAGCTCGGCTTTGAGATGCGCGATGCGATCGCGGACGATGCGGCGGTCTTGTTCGAGCTGGGTTTCGCCTTCGCCGCCGAGGGCGCCCTTGCCGCGTTGGCGGGAGAGGTGGGTCCACGCGCGGGTGAGGCGCGGGAGCGAGTATTCCATGCGGGCGAGCGCGACCTGGAGGACGGCCTCGCGGGTGTGGGCGCGATCGGCGAAGACCTCGAGGATGACTTCCTCGCGATCGATGACGCCGAGGCCGGAGAGTTTTTCCCAGTTGCGCTGTTGGGCGGGCGAGAGCTGTTCGTCGAAGATGATGACGTCGGCGTTGGCGGCTTTGGCCTGGTCGGCGAGTTCCTGGGATTTGCCGGTGCCGAGGAGGAGCGCGGGCGTGGGCGTGCGGAGGTTGACGAGCGTGGTGGCGACGACCTCGAGGTTGAGGTTTTCGACGAGCTCCTTGAGTTCGGCGAGAAGTTCGGCGCCTTCGCCGGCGGGCATGTCTTGGGTTTGAACGCCGATGAGGAAGGCGCGCTCGAGATTGCGGGGCTTTTCGGTCAGGAAGACGGTTGCCATCAGGTGNGTCGGAAAGGGAATGCGGGTTTGCGGGAGGCGTCAACGAGTGGAGCGAAAGGCGGGTGGAGGCGATTCGCACTTCCTTGGCAGGAAGCTTGCATGCGGGTGGTCGCGGGATAAATCTCTGGCCATGAATGGGCGGTCCATCCTGGTGGTAGACGACGAAGAGGAATTACGGGACATTGTGGGCCGGGTGTTGCGGGATGCGGGGCATCGGGTGACGACGGCGGCGGATGGCAAAGAGGCGATCGTGACGATGGCGAACGAGGAGTTCGATCTGGTCCTGACGGATGTGATCATGCCCGAGAAGGACGGGATGCAGGTGATCAGCGAGGCGAGGCGGAAGTATCCGCGGGTGAAGATCGTGGCGATGTCGGGGGGCGGGCATATCCCGCGCGATCAGTATCTAAAGATTGCGACGGGGCTGGGCGCGCATGCGATTTTGGAGAAGCCGTTCAGCAATCGCGAGCTGATGGAGACGGTGACGGCGGTGTTGGAGTAGGCGGCGGCGCTCGCTAGTCTTTCGCGGGCGAGGGAGCGGGTTTGGGTTCGCGGAAGGAGCGCCAGAGGTAGAGGACGACGCCGACGCAGATGCCGGAATCGGCGACGTTGAAGGTTGGATACACGTAGCTGCCGAAGTGCAGGTCGATGAAATCGATGACGTGGCCGTGGAGGAGGCGGTCGACGAGGTTGCCCGCGATGCCGCCGCAGAGAAGGCCGAAGCTGATCTGGGTGGCGGGATGGCGAAGGCCGAGGCTGTGGCGCCAGAAGAAGATGCCGAGCAGCGTGGCGGCGGCGAGGATGGCGAGGAAGACGCTCTGGCCGGAGAACATGCTCCACGCGGCGCCGGTGTTGCCGACGTGGACGAGATAGAAGAAGCCGTCGATGACGGTGATCGCGTCGGGTTCGCCGTAGGTCGGGAACGGCAGGCGCGAATCGATCCAGAACTTGGTGAGCTGGTCGGAGACGAAGATCGCGAACGCGAGGAGGAGGAGCGTGCGGTAGGCGAGCAGGCGCTGGATTTTCGATTTTGGATTCTCGATTTTCGATTCTCCGAACGCGGGAGGCGTCGGCGGCGAAGGGTGTGCCGTGGGGTTCAAGCGAGAATCGAAAATCCCAAATCGAAGACGGCGATTACTCGTCGCCGCCGTCTTCGTCCATGATCTTGCCGCCTTCTTCGCCGAGTTCGCCGAAGAGACCGCCGGCCGTGCGGGCGCGGTAGCGGTTTTTCTCGAGCTCTTTTTGGGCTTCGGCGGAGTAGCGGGTGAAGGGGACGGCGAGGAGGCGTTCCTTGGCGATGGGTTTCTGCGTGATTTCGCAGATGCCGTAGGAGCCGTCGAAGATGCGTTTGATGGCGGCGTCGATTTCGGTGAGCGCTTCCTGTTCGCTGGAGACGAGGCTCAGGGCGAAGTCGCGATCGAAGGTGTCGGTGCCGGCGTCGGCCATGTGCTGACCGTAGCTGGAGAGGTCGCCGGAGTCGTCCTTGCTGGAGCGTTTGAGGGTTTCCTCGGAGTGGAGTTCGATGCCCTCGGTGAGGTGCTTGCGGAGGTCGATCAGGAGCTTGTAGTAGCGCTTGAACTTCTCGGGGACCTCGCGGTTCTCCGGGTTGACGGGGGATTCGGCGCGCTTGGGGTTGAAGCCGAGGATGTCGGCGAGCGAGGCGGCTTTGACGTGGTTGGGCTTCGCGGGTTTTTCGATCGCGAGGGTGGTTTTCGTGACCGGCTTGACGGGCTTGGCGACCTTTTCTTCGGACCCGTTCTTGGGGGTGATGGTTTTCGCGATGGCGCGGACCTCATCGAGGCTGAAGGCGATGGGCTTGGAGGCGGCCTTGCGCTTGAGGATGCTGTCGCGGAGGGCGTTTTTCTTGGAGGGTTTTTCCATGGGTGGAGAGGGTTTCGCGAGTTTCGCGGGTTGGACCGGCGGAGGTGCCGGAGGTTTGGCCGCCTTCGTCTTGATGGGCGTCGACGGCTTTTTCTTGGGCAAAGGTTTCTGAGCTACTCGGTGCGACTTGGCTGGTTTTTTGACGGGTTTGGCCATGGGGAGTTTTGGGGGGGACGAAAGCTTAGGAACTCAAGGCCTCGGCGCAACGCGGACATATCGTTCCGAGCGGATTCGGTTCGAGCGCCGGAACCCAGCGCCAACAGCGTGGGCAGCGTTCGTGGCCGAGCTCGCTACAAGGACGGATGCTCGCGTCGAGCGCGGCTCCCATGACAGGGGCAAGAGTGACATGGGAGACGATGAAGAGTTCGGGGAGAAAAGCGCGGTGCTTTTCCAGCGTGCGGAAGGTGGCGTCGTCGGGCGCGGCGGTGAGCGTGACGGCGGCGTCGAGGGAGTTTGCCGAGTTTGCCGGCGGCGCGTTGCGGCTCGATCGACTCGTTGACGAGCGCGCGGGTTTTGAGGAGCGCGGCGAAGTCGGATTCGATTTCGGGATTCGTCCACTCGGCGGGCGCGACGGGCCAGTCCTGGAGGTGGATGGAGGCGTCGGAGTATTCCTTCTTCGCGGTGGCATAGGACCACGCTTCGTCGGTGGTGAAGGTGAGGATCGGCGCGAGGAGGCGGACGAGGGTGCGGAAGATGTGGTGAATCGCGGTCTGCGAGGAACGGCGGAGCGGCGAGTGTGTGCCGAGGGTGTAGAGCCGGTCCTTGAGGATGTCGTGATACGTCGCGGAAAGCGTGACGGAGCAGAACTGATTGCAGAGCTGGTAGACGCGATGGAACTCGTAGTTCTCGTAAGCCGCGGTGCACTGCTCGATGAGCGTGGCGGTTTGGTGCAGCGCCCAGCGGTCGAGCGTATCCATTTTTTCGATCGCGACGGCGTCGCGGGACGCGTCGAAGTCGAAGAGATTGGAGAGCTGGTAGCGGAAAGTGTTTCGGATGAGGCGATAGGTTTCGCCGATGTGGGAGAGGATTTCCTTGGAGATCGGGATGTCGTTGCGGAAATCCTGCGAGGCGATCCAGAGGCGGATGACATCGGCGCCGTAGTCGGCGACGTAGGCGTCGCTGGTCTGGGGTTTCTCGTAGGTGGAGCTCTTGGAGATCTTGTTGCGCTCCTGGTCGACGATGAATCCGTGGGTGAGGACCGATTTGTAGGGCGGCGAATCGAACGCGATGATGCTGGTCCAGAGCGAGGATTGGAACCAACCGCGGTGTTGATCGCTGCCTTCGAGGTAGAGGTCGGCGGGCCAGCGGGTGGAGCCCTGTTCGTTTTTCAAGACCGCGGCGTGCGAGGAGCCGGAGTCGATCCAGACATCGAGGGTGTCGCGGCCGCAGGTGAGTTCAGTGGGCGCGGGCCAGCCGGCGGGGAGGGGGACGCCTTCGAGGATTTCGGCGGGGGAGGCGTCATACCAGAAATTGGTGCCGCGCGTGGCGATCTTGTCGGCGACGGCGCGGGCGACGTGCGCGTCGAGATAGGCGTTTTTCTTGGCGTCGTAGAACGCCGGGATCGGCACGCCCCAGGAGCGCTGGCGGCTGATGCACCAATCGGGGCGCGATTCCAGCGCGCCGCGGATGCGGGCTTCGCCCCAGGCGGGGATGAAGGAGATGGAGGGGAGGCTGCCGAGAGCTGACGCTCTCGGAGTTGAGAGTTGAGGGTTGAGAGTTGAGGGCGTGGAAGCGGTGCGGTCGAGGCCGACGAACCATTGGTCGACGGCGCGGAAGATGATGGGGGTTTTCGAGCGCCAGCAGTGGGGATAGCTGTGCGTGTAACGCTGTTTCGCGAGGAGCGCGCCGGCGGCGTCGAGTTTTTTCAGGACGGCGATGTTGGCGGGCGAGGTGCGTTTGGCGGCGAGATCTTCGACGGACTCGAGCGTGGTGAGGCCGACGAGATCGGCGGGAAGTTTGCCGTCGTCGATGTATTTGCCGTCGTCGCCGACGGGGCAGTAGATCTCGAGATTGTATTTGAGGCCGGTGAGATAGTCCTCGGCGCCGTGGCCCGGAGCGGTGTGGACGCAGCCGGTGCCGGAGTCGGTCGTGACGTAATCGGCGAGAACGACGGGAGACGCGCGATCGATGAAAGGATGGCGCGGAGCGAGGTGCTCGAGGGATTTGCCGGCGACGGTCTGGACGATGGCCGGGGCGGGATCGATCTTCGCGGCGGCGGCGACCTGGGGAAGAAGCGCCTGGGCGACGATGATGCGTTCGGCGCCGAGATCGGCGACGGCGTATTCGACCTCTGGATGCACGGCGATCGCGAGATTCGCGGGGATCGTCCAGGGCGTGGTGGTCCAGATGACGACGAAAAGCGGTTTGTCGGACGGGAGGTTGAACTTCTTCGCTTCGTCGGCGGGGACGGCGAACTTCACCCAGATCGATGGGCTGACGTGGTCCTTGTATTCGATCTCGGCTTCGGCGAGCGCGGTTTCGAAGGGGATGGACCAGTAGACGGGTTTCTTGCTGCGGTAAACGAGGCCCTTTTCGACGAAGGCGGCGAAGGTGCGAAGGATGTCGGCTTCGTAGGGGGGCGCTTTCGTTTTGTATTCATTTTTCCAATCCGCGAGGACGCCGATGCGTTTGAACTGCGCGGTTTGTTTGGCGATCCAGGATTCGGCGAAGGCGTCGCAGCGCGCGCGAAGCTGGGCGGTGGTGAGGTTGAGCTTCTGCTCCTGGATTTCGCGGGAGACTTTTTGCTCGATGGGCAGCCCGTGGCAGTCCCAACCGGGAACGTAGGGCGTGCGGAAGCCGCGCATCGATTTGTAGCGCAGGATGAGGTCCTTCAGCGTTTTGTTGAGCGCGGTGCCGATGTGGACGTCGCCGTTGGTGAAAGGGGGGCCGTCGTGGAGGACGAACGTGTTGGGCGAGGCGGCGTTTTTGCGCTGGATGGCTTCGTAGAGGCCGATTTTTTCCCAGTGGGCCACGCGGCCCGGCTCGCGTTGGGCGAGGCCCGCGCGCATCGGGAAATCGGTTTTAGGAAGCTGCAGCGTGTCTTTCAGGTCCTGGGCCATGCCAAAAGAAAAGTGCGCGAGGGTAGGCGGGGAGGAGGGGGAGTCAAGGGTTCGGGGCGGGGCGAAAAGGCGAAAAGATCACGGGTTGTGCGGTGAGGCGGCAAAAGGATGAAAAGCTTACGCTTTCCGCTACGAAGAGGTGGCGGCGCGGGTGGCGAGGGATTCGCCGGCGGCGATGCAGGCGGGCAGCGAAATACCGTCGCGGGCCTGGCCGCCGAGGAAGAGGCCGCGGTGGGTGCGCTCGAGGTGGGCGATCGCGGCGAGGTGTTGTTCGTGGCCGAGGTTGTATTGCGGGATCGCGCGCGGCCAGAAGGCGTGGCGTTGGAAGACGGGGGCGCCGTTGACGCCGAGGAGGTCGGCGAGATCGGGGCGGATGCGGTCGAGAAGTTGGTCGCCGGGGAGTGAGGCGAGTTCGGGCTGGCGGGTGCCGCCGATGAGGACGGTGAGGGCGACGTGATTGGCGGGGGCGCGGTGAGGAAAGAGGGTGGAGGAAAAGAGGACGCCGAGGATGGAACGGTTTTCGACGGCGGGGACGAGGAGACCGAAACCGTCGAGAGGATGGGCGATTTGGTCGCGGCGGAGCCCGAGAAAGAGCGAGGCGACGGGCGGGTGTTCGATCGAGGCGAGGCCGGCGAGGGGGCGTTCGCCGAAAGCGCCGACGCGGAGTTGGGCGAGCGCGAGGGCGGGGAGCGCGACGACGATGGAATCGAAGGATTGCGTGTGGGTGCCGGCGGTGTCGTGCCAGATGACGCTCCATTTTTCGCCGGGGATGATGGCGTCGAGTTGGGCGTTGAAAGTGAGCGCGCCGGCGGGGAGGTGGGCGGCGAGGGTGTCGGGGAGGGTTTGCAGGCCGTCGCGGAAGGAGACGATGGCGGGCGGCGGTTCGCCGCGGGCGCGGCGGGCTTTGGCGGCGGCGAGTTGGGCGCGGAGGAGGGAGCCGTGCCGGCGTTCGGCTTCCCAGAGTTTCGGGAACGCGTGGCGGGCGGAGAGTTTCTCGGGGTTACCGGCGTAGATGCCGGTGACGATGGGGTTCAGCGCGTAATCGACGATCTCGCGGCTGAAGTGCACGCGGATGAAATCGGCGAGGCTGAGGTCGCTGGTCCGCGGGCGTGGACGAAAGAGGAATTCGCGGAGGAGGGAGAGTTTCGCGAGAGGAGAAAGGAGGGAGGAAGAAAGGAGGGCGGGCGGGGAGAGCGGGACGGGGAGCGGCTGGCCGCGGCGGACGATGTAGCGGTTTTTCGCGAGGGGGTTGGCGGTGACAACGGAGGAGTCGAGGGAGAGTTCGCGGAGGAGGCGCTCGACGGCGGGTTCGCCGGAGAGAAGGGAATTGGGGCCGGATTCGACGAGCCAGTCGTTGACGCGTTCGGAGCGGATGACGCCGCCGGCGCGTGTTGAAGATTCGAATACGCGAATGCCGTGGCCGAGGGTGTGGAGGCGGTGGGCGGCGGTGAGGCCGGTGATGCCGGCGCCGAGGATGGCGATGGATTTGGGCGGCGGAGGCGGCACGTGCGGTGCGCGGGGGCTTTGGCTTTTACAGGAGAGAACGGAGGAAACGGGGCGGAGTTATTTCCAGGAGGTGACGGTGGAGACGAGGGATTCGACGCACTCAATTTTGGCGGTGGGGAGGATGCCGTGGCCGAGATTGAAGATGTGACCGGAGTGGCCGCGCATCGAATCGAGCAGGCGCGTGGTGGCGGTGCGGACGATGTCGGGCGTGGTGTTGAGGAGGACGGGGTCGAGGTTGCCCTGCACGGCGACGTTCGACGGCAGGTTTCGGCGGAGAACCGAAAGGTCGGTGGTCCAGTCGACGCTGAGGACGCGAATGCCGGAGGTGGCTTGGGCGGCGTGGTGCGGGGCGGTGCCTTTGGCGTAGAGGATGATCGGGAAGTCGGGCGGAAGGGCGGCGACGATGCGGCGTATCCATTTCAAGGATGCGGCTTCGTAGTCCTGTCCGGCGATGATGCCGCCCCAGGAATCGAAGATCTGGATGGCGTCGGCGCCGGCGCGGATCTGCATCTGGAAATAGGCGATGAGCGCGGCGGTGAGTTTTTCGAGGAGGGCGTCGAAAGTGGAGCGGTCGGTGTAGAAAAGGAGTTTGATGCGCTCGAAGTCGTCGGAGCTGCCGCCTTCAACCATGTAGGTGGCGAGGGTCCAAGGAGAGCCGCCGAAGCCGAGGAGGGCTTTTTGGCCGGCGAGTTCTTTTTTGAGGAGCGCGAGGGTATCGGCGACGTAGCGGAGGCGGTCGGGGACGGCGTCTGCGGGGGTGAGGGCGTCGACTTGGGCGCGGGTTTCGAGGCGGAAGTCCATCGCGATGCCGCCTTCGTCGCGGAAGCGGTAGGCCTGGCCGAGGGCTTCGGGAATGACGAGGATGTCGGAGAAGAGGATGGCGGCGTCGAGGGCGAAGCGGCGGAGCGGTTGGAGCGTGACCTCGGTGGCGAGCGCGGGGGTGCGCACCATTTCGAGGAAGGAGGATTGGGCTTTCAGCGCGCGGTATTCGGGCAGGTAGCGGCCGGCCTGGCGCATGATCCAGAGCGGAGGACGGTCGAGCGGCTGGCCGGCGCAGGCGGCGAGGAAGCGGTCGCGGCTATTCATTTTGAACCACGAATGGACACGAATTCACACGAATGGAAAAGGCCTCGTTTCGTGTGCGTGGGGGGCGTGCGTGGTTTCTCAGCCGAGCCAGTCGCGCGGGCGCAGATAGTTTTCGTAAAGCTCGTGTTCGCGAGAGCCGGGCTCGGGGTGGTGGTCGTAGTCCCAGCGGACGAGCGGGGGGAGGGACATGAGGATGGATTCGGTGCGGCCGCCGGATTGGAGGCCGAAGAGCGTGCCGCGGTCCCAGACGAGGTTGAATTCGACGTAGCGGCCGCGTCGATACAACTGGAACTGGCGTTCGCGGTCGGTGAAAGGCGCGTGTTTGCGACGGGCGACGATGGGGCGGTAGGCGGGAATGAAGGCGTCGCCGACGGAGCGGACGAGAGCGAAGGAGTTTTCGAAACCGAGCTCGTTGAAGTCGTCGAAAAAGAGGCCGCCGATGCCGCGGGGCTCGTTGCGGTGTTTCAGGAAGAAGTAGTCGTCGCAGGCTTTCTTGAAGCGCGGGTAGAGCGTTTCACCGAAGGGTGCGACGGCGTCGCGGGCGGTGCGATGCCAGTGGATGGCGTCGTCTTCGAAGCCGTAGTAGGGCGTGAGGTCGAAGCCGCCGCCGAACCACCACATCGGATTTTCGATTTTCGAATTTGGATTTTCGATTGAAGGAGGGGCGGCGTGGAAGAAGCGGACGTTGGCGTGGCTGGTGGGGACGTAGGGATTGCGTGGGTGGAGGACGAGGGACACGCCGAGGGCTTCCCAAGGGCGGCCGGCGAGGTCAGGGCGGTGGGCGGTGGCGGAAGGGGGGAGTTGCGTGCCGCGGACGTGGGAGAAGGCGACGCCGGCTTTTTCGAAGACGGCGCCCTCGGAGAGGATGCGCGTGCGGCCGCCGCCGGTGTTTTCGGGGCGTTGCCAGGCGTCTTCGCGGAAGCGGGCGGAGCCGTCTTCGGCTTCGAGGGCGGAGCAGATGCTGTCCTGGAGGGAAAGGAAGTAGGTGCGGACGGCGGAGATGTCGGGTGCGGGCGACATGTGGATGAGGAAACGAGAACGAGAAAGAGGACGAGAACGAGAACGATTTTGGAAGGGTGGCGGGGCGAGCGCGCGAGGTGTTGACGGATTTGCTAGAGTTCGCGTTGGACAGGCCGGCCGGAGGGCTGGCTTGATGCGAGACCGCGCCGACACGAATGAACTCCGCTGCACTGACTACGATCGCCGTCACGGGCTTCACCGTGGCGTTTTTTCATGCGGCGATGCCGACGCACTGGTTGCCGTTTGTGTTGGTGGCGCGGGCGCGGCAGTGGTCGCGGGCGAAGACCTTAGGCGTGACGGCGCTGGCGGGGCTGGGGCACGTGGCGTTGACGAGCGTGCTGGGGCTGGCGATCGCGTGGTTCGGTTTTCAGGTCGATCACGAGATCGGGGAGGTATTTCCGTGGATGACGGGCGGCGCGCTGTTTGCGGTCGGGCTATATTATTTGTGGCGGCAGTTGCGCGGGAAAGGGGTGTGCCATCACACGGTGCGCGGCGGGCATCATCATGCGAGCGAGGCGTGCGGGCAGGAGGAGGAGCACAGCCATTGGGAGCACGAGTTGGAAGGGAGCGATCTCGTGTCGCGGAAGCGCGGCGATCTGGCGGCGATTGGCGGGTTGTTTCTGATGCTGACGCTGTCGCCGTGCGAGGCGTTCCTGCCGGTGTATTTGTCGGGCGTGCAGTTCGGCTGGACGGGCTTCGTGGTGTTGAGCGTGATCCTGGCGGTGGCGACGTTGGCGGGGATGGCGTTGGTGACGTCGCTCGCGCTGGCGGGGTTGGATCGGTTCAAGGTGAAGTATTTCGAGCGGCGGGAGGCGGGGACGCTGGGGCTTTTATTTTGCGTGCTGGGGATCGTGGTCGTCGCGGTGGGGCACTGAGATTTTCGATTCTCGAATTTGGATTTTCGAGTTAGGGGGCGGTGCGGCGGTAACGGAGGTCGAAGCGGACGCGGGTGTTGAGGCCGGTTTCGAAACCGTCGGGGCCCCAGACGGCGCGGGTTTCGAAGGTAACGGTGGCGCGCGGGGAGCCGTCGGGGCGGCGGAGAACGGGCACGCCGAGGCTGGGGCGGATGCCGAAGACGTTTTCGGCTTCGCCGCTGAGCGGGGCGGTGTTGGCGTCGAAGACGCGGATGATGACGTGCATGCGGCGCCATTCGCGGGCGACGCCGAGGGTGAGGATGAGGTTGTTGGCGCGAAGCTGATTTTCGGCGAGGTATTCGGGGAGGCTCGTGTGGGCGATGAAGTCGGCGCCGAGGGTGACGAAGCCGACCAGCGCGTGTTTGGGGGAAAGCGTGCGCGTGTAGGTGACGTAGGGCAGCGTGTGGCGAAGGCCGTCGGTGATGTTGAGCGGCGGACGGCTGACGGGCGTGACCCAATCGATGCCGTAGGACCAGCCCTCGTCGGGGGAGGTGGCGAGCTCGTATTTGAGGCCGGTGCGGAATTGGTAGAGGCCGTTGCCGGCGTGGTCGCGAAGGCCGTTGGTGACGTAGGTGCCGATTTCGGCGCTGCTCTCGAGGCGTTCGCTGACTTTCACGCGGGCGCCGAGGAGCATGCGGAAATAGTCCTCGTCGCGGAGGTCGCCGAAACGCGGGCGGACATAGAGGCGGAAATCGCCGGAGCGGTCGAAGTTGGGAAGGCCGAGGTCGGGGAGTTCGGGGAGATTGTCGATGAAACTCGCGAGGGCGCGGCGGGAGGAGTCGAAGGCTTCGCGGGGCATCGCGAGCACGCGGGCGGCGGGCGAGGGATCGGCGTCGTCGCCGGGCGGTGGCGCGGAGGATGAGGCGGCGGCGGGGAGCGCGCCGGTGAAGGCGAGGAGGAGCCAGGTGGAGGCGAGGCGTGGACGGAGAAAGAGGAAAGTCGACATGAGGTTCGGCAACGCGGTGTGGGGGAGCGCAACGCGGTCACGTTGAGAGCGCAGGCAGCGCACGGGGTTCCCAGCGACGGAGGGGAGCCGGCGAAGGAGTTTCATGAGATGAAGCCGGAACTAGGGCAGGACCTGCAGGCTATCGGCGGGCACTTTGACCAGAAGGCCCTGCTGGAGCACATCGACGGACAGCACGATGCCGCGGGGGTTCGACGGATCGTCGACAAAACCTTCGAGGCCGTGGAGGGGACCGCCGACGATGCGGACGCGACGGCCGCGGGCGAGGAGCGGGAGGACGGTCAATTCGTAGCCGGATGCGACGATGAGGCGGACGTCCTCGAGCTGGCGGAGGAAGCGGGGTTCGTCGTCGACCTCGATGGGGCGGGCGAGGAGGTCTTGTTGATAGATGCGGGATTTCCGGTCGTCGGGGACGCAGGCGAAGACGTAGCCGGGGAAGAGGGGCTTGGTGAAGCGCTTCGTTTGCGAGCGGTATTTGCGGACGCTGGAGACGAGCGGGAGGTAATGCGGCATGGCCTCGGCGGTCATGAGCGCGGCGAATTTCTTTTCGCAGCGAGGCTTGGTGTGGCACACGAGCCAGGCGTGGCCGTCCGGGGCGGGAGCGAACGGCGATGCGGGATTCCGCGAGGGCGAATCGACGGACATCACGATTTCAGGAGGAAGCGGACGGCGGCGTGATAGCCCTCGAGGCCGAGCCCGGTGATGACGGCGACGCAGACGGGCGCGGTGAGGGAGACGTGGCGGAATTCTTCGCGTTTGTAGATATTGGAAATGTGGACCTCGACGCAGCGCAGGCCGGAGCCGGCGAGGGCGTCGCGGAGGGCGACACTGGTGTGGGTGAACGCGGCGCCGTTGAGGACGAGACCGTCGAATTTCGCTTCGGCGAGCGCGGCGATCTTGTCGATGAGCGCGCCCTCGTGATTCGACTGGAAGAACTCGAGCTGGGCGGCCGAGGAGAATTCGGCGCGCAGGTCGCGTTCGAGATCGGCGAGGGTGGCGCGGCCGTAGATCTCGGGTTCGCGTTTGCCGAGGCGGTCGAGATTGGGGCCGTTGAGGATGGCGAGGCGTTTCATCGTCGAGTGGAGCGGATCACCACGAAACACACGAAATGCGGGACGGGGGAAAGAAGGATTTTTGCGTTTTCGCCAAGGCGGACGGAGGGGCGGGGCCGGCGGGAATCTACAACGGGTTGTCGGTGGGGATGAATTCCCAGGGGAGGTGGAATTTCTTCGCGAGGGCGGCGGCGAGGGCCTGGACGGCGTGGACCTCGGTGGCGTAGTGGCCGCAAAGATACAGGTTGAGCTTTTCCTCCTGGGCGCGGTTGAACCATTCCTCGCGGAGCTCGCCGGTGACGAGCGTATCCACGCCGGCAGCACGGAGGGCGGGGACGGCGCTGTTGCCGCTGCCGCTGCAGAAGGCGATTTCGCGGGGGGCGGGCGAGCCGTATTCGATGGCGATTACGCGCGGGTAGAGTTTTTCGAGCTTGGCGCGGAGGGCGGCGCGGGTGAGACGGCCGGCGGGGGCGATGCGGCCGATGTCGCCGCCGGCGTTGGGGAGGAAGCCGCGCGTGGCGGTGAGGCCGAGCTGGCGGGCGAGGAGGGCGTTGTTGCCGATGCGCGGGTGGGAATCGAGCGGGAGGTGGTTGGAGTAGAGCGCGCAGTTGTGGGAGATGAGCGTCGAAAGGCGGTCGTAGACGGGGCCGGTGATGGGGCGGGGCATGTCCCAGAACATGCCGTGATGCACGATGAGAAAATCGACGCCGGCTTCGATGGCGCGTTGGAAGGGGACAAGGCCGGCGTCGACGGCGGCGCCGATCTTGGTGACGGTGCCGCGATTGGCGACCTGGAGACCGTTGCGGGCGCCGGGGGCGTCTTCGAAGGCGGCGCGGCGGGTGAGGCGGTCGGCGTGGGCGACGAGGTCTTGGAGAGAGGGCATGGGATCGGGCTCGTGCTGGTTCGTTCTCTTTCGAAAAAGAGGAGAACGAGAACGATGACGAGAACGAGAACGATTTTAGGGGGAGCCGAGGCGGCAGCTGTGGGCGCTGAAGCCGGCCCCGAAGGACGCGAGCCAGAAGTCGCCGGTGCCGTTGGGCGGGGCGTCGCGGAGGGCGCGGTCGAGGGCGAAGAGGACGGACGGGCTGCTCATGTTGCCGTAGTCGCGGAGGATTTCGCGGCTGGCGTGGAGCGAGTGAGGGGCGACGACGGGTTCGAGGGCGTCGAGGACGTCGCGGCCGCCGGTGTGCGTGATGACGCGAGAAACGGGGCGTGGGCCGCGGCGGGTCCAGAGTTCGCGAACGGCGGAAGAGGCAAGCTCAGGGACGGAGCGGTGGAGGAGGTTGCGGAGTTTGCCGTGGCGTTGTTCGAAGCGGAGTTTGTCGCGCTCGGCGGGGACGTGGAGCGTGTCGAAATCGAAGGCGCGGAGAGCGTGGGTGTTTTGGGGCGGTTGGGCGCGCCAGATGGAGGCGGCGGCGCCGTCGGCGAAGAGGCAGGCGCTGATGAGGACGCCGGGGTCGTCGTCGAGGTAGAAGGCGGCGGAGCAGATTTCGACGGCGATGCAGGCGACGGTGGCGTCGGGGTGCGCGGCGAGGACGTGGCTGGCGCTGCGGAGCATCGGGATGGCGGCGCCGCAGCCGAGGCCGACGAGGTCTTGGAGGAGGGCGTTGGGGCGGAGGTTTAGCTGTTCGGCGACGTAGCTGGTGAGACCGGGGCAGAGATAGCCGGTGCAGGTGCAGATGAGGAGCGCGTCGAGGTCGGAGGGGTGGAGGTGGAGTTGTTCGAGGGCGGGCTTGAGGGCGCGGGCGGCGAGCGCGGGGGCTTCGGTGCGGAAGCGGGAGTTGAGTTCGTCGGGGGAGAGATCGAAGACGTGTGCGAGGTCGGAGAGGGCGAAGTGGCGTTTGGCGATGCCGTGGTCGCCTTGGAGAATGGTGCGGAGGATGAATTGGGATTTCCGGCTGAGGCGGTCGCGCACGGGAGCGTGTTGGGCGAGGGACCAGCACTCGGCGGGCGTGAAGGACGCGGTGGGAACGGCGGTGGAGAGGGCGTGAAGAAACATCTAGTGGAGGGCGGCGTAGAGAGGGCGGAGAGGGAGGAGGCGGGCGCGGTTGAGGAGGGCGAGGCAGCGTTGGTGCGGCGGGCGGAGGAGGAACGGATGCAACGCGCGGGCGGAGGCGAGGCGGAGGCGGAAACGGCGGCGGAGGGCGGTGTGGATGGCGCGGCGGGTGTCGGGCCAAGGGGATTCGCCGCGCACGTAGGCGAGGACGGGATCGAGGGCGAGTTCGGCGCTTTGGAAGGCCATGGCCATGCCGTGGCCGGTGAACGGCGCGATCATCGCGGAGGCGTCGCCGAGGCGGACTTCGTTGGTGAGCGGGACGTGCGAATCGAAATCGACGGCGGCGACGGCGCAGAAAGAAGCGGTGTCGAGGCGGGCGCAGGCGAGGCGGTTGGCGAGGGCGGTGAGATGGGAGGCTTCGAGGTAGGCGAGGAGGAGAGCGGGGCCGTGGGCGCGGAAGGGGCGACGTTGGAAGAGGCCGCAGAGGTTGACGCGGCGGTTTTCGATGCGGGCGAGGCCGACGTAGGCGTGGGCGCCGAGATGGACTTCGAGGTCGCGGGCGAGCGGGAGGTCGAGCGCGTGGAGTTTGAGGCCGAGCCAGCGGGGGGTGGCGCGGCGGCGGCCGGTGGCGAAGATGCGGCCGGGGGCGTCGGAGGTGTCGGTGCGGCGCGTGTGGGTTTGGAGGATTCCGCCGGCGGAAGCGAAGGCGTCGGCGAGGCGGTGATCGAGCGTGTGGCGGCTGAGGCCGAAGGCGGGTGAAGGGAGTTTTTGGATACGCGAGAGCGAGGCGCGGTTGAACCAGGCGACGTGGTGGTCGAGGGCGGCGTCGGCGAGAAAAGGATCGAGTTGGAGGCGGGCACGGGTGCGCGGCGGGAGACCGGCGATGAATTCGCCGCAGACGCGATGGCGCGGGTAGTCGCCGGCTTCGAAGATCGTGACGTCGGCGCCGGCGCGACGGAGGGCGAGGCCGAGGCTGAGGCCGGCGAGGCCGCCGCCGATGATTTCGATCGGACGTGCGGTCATCATGGGCGACGGAGGGCGAGGAGGTGATAGGCGCCGATGGGGGCGCGGCCGCAGTCGAGGTGCCAGTCGGCGGGCGAGAGGCCGAGAGCGCGGGGGAGTTCGTCGCGGCGAAAACCGGCGTGGATGCTGACGTGGGCGTCGTGAAGACTGACGCGATTGGCGCCGAAGAGCGGGGCGAAGGTGCGGTAGAGGAGTTGGGAGGCGCGGCTGCGGGCGGGTTCGGCGGCGATGACGACGCGGGCGGAAGGAGCGAGGGCGGCGCCGAGTTGGGCGAGTTCGGAGTCGTGGAACTGGTGGAGGATGAGATTGGCGACGAAGACGGTGTAGTCGCCGTAGCGCGGAAAGGTGCGGAGGTCGGACTGGTGCCACTGACGGGACGGCGGGAAGGAGTCGGGACGGGGCCAGAAGTCGATCGCGTCGACGGCGAGGCCGCGGGATTCGAGGAGGGCGGAGAGTTCGCCGGTGCCGGCGCCGAGTTCGAGGATGCGATCGGTGGGGCGGAGGAGTTTGGGAAGGGTTTTGGCGATCCAGCGATGGTTGCCCATCACGCGGTTGGTGAGGCGGAGATCGCGGCGGTTGTGCAGCGCGTCGGGGTGATCCGGCGGGAGCGAGTCGAGCAATTCGGGTTGAATCGTGCGCTGCATGAGGAGGGGCCGGGGCTTACAGTGTGCCGAACGAGAGGAAGGTTGCCTGCGCGGGCGGGGAAGTTCACGGTCGCCGGACTTCGATGAACGAGAACCTGGGTCCGGTGGATTTGATCGCGCAGGCGGCGGAGAAGTTTCCGCATCGTCCCTCGTGGGATGAGTATTTCATGGCGACGGCGGTGCTGTTGTCGACGCGGTCGAATTGCGAGCGGTTGCACGTGGGGTGCGTGATCGTGACGGGCGGAGATAGGAAGAACCGGATCGTGGCGGCGGGGTATAATGGGTTTTTGCCGGGGACGCCGCATGTGTCGCGGCTGCGCGACGGGCGGGAGCAGGCGACGGTGCATGCGGAGCAGAATGCGGTGGCGGATGCGGCGCGGCGGGGGAGTTCGGTGGAGGGGTGCGTGGCGTATGTGACGCATTATCCGTGCATCAACTGCGTGAAGATCCTGGCGGCGGCGGGGATCGCGGAGATTCGTTACCGGCACGACTACAACAACGACCCGCTGGTGGCGCCGATGATGGCGGAGGCGGGGATCAAGATTTTGCAGTTGTGATTTTGACGGAAGCGAGCGGGCGCGTTAGGGATAGCGCGCCCCATCAGCCATGCGCGAACGACGTCATGCCCAGAAGGAGAGTTTAGCGGGTTCGCTGTTGCTGGCGCATCCGGCGCTGAAGGATCCGAATTTTCGGCGGACGGTGGTGTTGATGTCGGTGCACAACGACGAAGGGGCGATGGGCGTGGTGTTGAACCGGCCGTTGAAGAAGCGGTTGGGGGAGTTGAGCGGGGATTTTGCGCTCGGGGTGCTGGCGGGGGTGCCGATTTTCGCGGGCGGGCCGGTGCAGACGGAGCAGTTGTTGCTGGTGGCGTGGCAGCCGCAGCCGGATGGGTTTCGGCTGCATTTCGGGGTGGAGCCGGACCGGGCGATGCAGCTGGTGACGGAGGAGGGGACGCAGGTGCGGGCGTTTTTGGGGTATTCGGGGTGGTCGGGCGGGCAGTTGGAGGGGGAGCTGCGTCAGCGGACGTGGATTGTGACGGACGTGCCGGAGGGGTTGTTGGCGCACCCGCCGAACGACGCGATGTGGCGTGAAGTCCTGGGGGGGATCGGCGAAGAGTGGCGGCTGCTGGCGGATGAGCCGGAGGATACGAGTTTGAATTGAGCGGGGCGTGCGGCGGGGAAAGGCCACTCGCTCACGCTGGTAGCACGCGAGGGGAAAACGGTGGTTGACAGGGGGGAGGGCGGTCTCTGTTTTCAGCTCTTTTATGAAAGTCGTTTCCTCCATCAAATCGGCGAAGAAGCGTCACCCGGCCTGCCAGGTGGTGCGCCGCAAGGGCAAGATCTACGTGATCAACAAAGTCGAGCCGCGCTACAAGGCGCGTCAGGGCTAACCAAGGACTTACGAGCCATGAAAGCCGAAGGACATCCCACTCTGAACAACGTCTGCTTCCTCGACATCGGAACCGGGCGGCGTTTCCTCACCAAGTCCACGATGAAGTCGGCCCGCAAGGAGTCGATCGACGGCGTGGAGTATTTCGTGGTCGTGCGTGACGTGACGTCGGATTCGCATCCGGCCTACACCGGCGAGAAGCGCCTGGTCGACACGGCGGGCCGCGTCGAGAAGTTCACGTCGAAGTTCAAGCGCGCGCGGAGGTAAGCGCGGCGCGTCCGACGAGAGAAACGACATTTGATTTCAAAGCCCTCCGGAAACGGAGGGTTTTTTTGTGCCCACGGAACACACGGAGGATACGGAAATCGATCGGGGGGCGGATGACGCGGTGCCTTGGGATTTTTTCCGTGTCTTCGGCGAGTTCCGCGGGCAAACCTCGACCCTCTTTTTTTTTCCCATGCGCATCCGTGCTTTCCAAGGTCTCGTTCCTCAACCCGCGCTCGCGCCCGACGTGGCGTGCGTGCCTTACGACGTCGTCAACACGAGCGAGGCGGCGGCGCTGGCGGAGGGCAAGCCGCACAGTTTGCTGCACGTCGACCGGGCGGAGATCGATTTGCCGAAGGAGACGGATCCGTATTCGGAAATCGTCTATACGACGGCGCGGAAGAATTTCGAAAAGCTGCAGAGCGACGGCGTGCTGGTGCGGGAGGCGGGGCCGAGCGTGTATGTTTACCAGCAGCAGATGGGGCCGCACGTGCAGCGCGGGCTGGTGGCGTTGTGCAACGTGGAGGACTACGACGCGGAGCTGATCAAGAAGCACGAGAAGACGCGGAAGGACAAAGAGGACGATCGCACGAAGCTGATCGACACGCTGAGCGCGAACACGGGGCCGGTGTTTTTGACGTATCGCGACGAGGGGGGCGTGACGGCGCTGGTGAATCAAAAAGTGCAGGAGAAGCCGGTGCACGATTTCACGGCGCCGGACGGAATTCGGCATACGCTGTGGCGCGTGGCGGAGCCGGAGAAATGGGTGGAGGCGTTTGGGCGGGTGCCGTTGACGTATATCGCGGACGGGCATCATCGCGCGGCGAGCGCGGCGCGGGTGGCGCGGTTGCGGCGCGAGCGGAATCCGCAGCACACGGGGGAGGAGGATTACAACTGGTTCCTGTGCGTGCTGTTTCCGGCGAGCGAGCTGAAGATTCTGCCGTATAACCGGATCGTGTTCGATTTGAACGGACGGACGCCGGAGGCGTTTCTGGCGGAGGTGAAGGCGCGGTTCGGGTTGACGGAAAACGCGGCGCCGACGCCGAGCGCGGTGGGAGACGCGAGCATGTATCTCGCCGGGAAATGGTATGGGTTGAAACTGAAGGCGGAGCCGAACGCGGACCCGGTGTCGCGGCTCGACGTGAGCTTGTTGCAGGACAAGTTGCTCGCGCCGGTGCTGGGGATCGACGATCCGCGGACGAGCAAGCGAATCGATTTCGTCGGCGGGATTCGCGGCACGGGCGAGTTGGTGAAGCGCGTGGACGCGGATGGCGGCGTGGCGTTTTCGATGTATCCGGTGACGATCGAGCAGCTGATGGATATCGCGGACGCGGGGCAGATCATGCCGCCGAAGAGCACGTGGTTCGAGCCGAAGCTGCGGTCGGGGCTGGTGGTGCACACGTTTTGATCGGCGGTTGCGGTGGGGGCGGATGCCTCCACCGCGAGACGAGTGCGCGGATTTGGAGGTCTGGCTTGCCAAGCGTGAGCGCGAGGCTTGCCTCCCGGCATGCGCTTAAACCGTTCATTGTTTACACGCTTCGTCATCGCCGGTTGGGCGGCCCTGATGTGGATCGCGAGTGCTCAGGGCGCGGCGGAACTCGAGTCGGGTGGTCCGCCGTTTCCGCGACCGCTCGAAAGCTATGTGGGCGAGAGCGGTGGCGTGATCGAAGTGTTGCGCGGACGGATCGCGGCGGAGCCGTTCAATCTGGTGGCGTCGCTGATTTTCCTGTGCGCGATCATCCACACGTTTCTGACGGCGAAGTTTCGCCACTGGGCGCACGTGGTGGAGGAGGAGCATGCGAAGAAGTTGAAGGCGCGCGCGGAGCCGAGGGGTGATCGCGACGAGGACGAGTTGCCGGACGAAGTGAGTTTCAAGGGCCAGATGCTGCACTTCCTCGGCGAGGTGGAGGCGGTGTTCGGCATCTGGGTGGTGGTGCTGATGGGCGCGATCAGCTGGTTCAAAGGCTGGCACACGGTCGTGGAATACATCGGGCATCGGGTGAATTTCACGGAGCCGATGTTCGTGGTGGTGATCATGGCGCTGGCGTCGACGCGGCCGGTGCTGTTGTTCGCGGAGCAGTGCCTGAAGGCGGTGGCGTCGCTGGGGAAAGGGTCGACGGCGGCGTGGTGGCTTTCGATTTTGATCATCGCGCCGGTGCTGGGGTCGTTCATCACGGAGCCGGCGGCGATGACGATCGCGGCGCTGTTGTTGGGGCGGCAGTTTTACCGGCTGAAGCCGTCACCAAAATTCTGTTACGCGACGCTGGGGTTGTTGTTCGTGAACGTGTCGGTGGGCGGGACCTTCACGCATTTCGCGGCGCCGCCGGTGTTGATGGTGGCGTCGCCGTGGGGGTGGGACACGGCTTACATGTTCACGCACTTTGGCTGGAAGGCGCTGATCGGAATCGTGGTGGCGACGACGCTTTACTATCTGGCTTTCCGGAAGGAATTCGCGGCGCTGGATGCGGCGCGGGCGGCGCCGAGCGAGGGCGATGCGAAGGAGCGCGGCCGGCCGCCGGTGCCGGCGTGGATCACGACGGTGCAGCTCGGGTTCATGGCGCTGACGGTGTTCGTGGCGCACTTTCCCGCGCTGTTCGTGGGCGGATTCCTGTTCTTCCTGGCGTTTGCGCAGGCGACGGCGCACCACCAGAGCCGGTTGGATTTGCGCGGGCCGTTGCTGGTCGGGTTTTTCCTGGCGGGGCTTGTGATCCACGGCGGGTTGCAGGCGTGGTGGATCGAGCCGGTGTTGAAGAGTCTGGGCGAGGTGCCGCTGTTTGTGGGCGCGACGCTGCTGACGGCGGTGAACGACAACGCGGCGATCACTTATCTCGCGACGCTGGTGCCGGGCTTCACGGAAGAATTGAAGTATGCGGTCGTGACGGGCGCGGTGACCGGCGGCGGTTTGACGGTGATCGCGAATGCGCCGAATCCGGCGGGTCAGGCGATCCTGCAGAAGTTTTTCCCGGAAGGCGTGTCGCCGCTGGGATTGTTTCTGGGCGCGGCGGTGCCGACGGTGATCATGGCGCTGGCGTTCATGATGCTTGGGACCGTGTGAGCGCGGGCGTTTGAACGCGGGAGGGGGCGCGCGGCGGGGTGGGGCGTAAAGCCCCTCCCACAGTGGTTAGCGGCGGTCTTTGAGGAGGTCGCGGATTTCTTCGAGGAGGACCTCGGAGCGCGGAGGCGGGGCGGGGGGCGCGGGTTTCTCGGCTTCTTTTTTGTAGAGCTTCTGCACGCCGGAGATCAGCAGGAAGACCGAGGCGGCGATGATGGTGAAGTTAATGACGGTGTTGAGGAAGGTGCCGTAGTTGAGGGTGACGGCGCCGGCGGCCTTTGCGGCGGCGACGGTGGCGTAGGGGGGCGGCGGGGTGCCTTCCTTGAGCACGAGGTGAAGCGAGGAAAAGTCCACGTTGCCGACAGCGAGGCCGATCGGGGGCATGATGACATCGTTGACGAGCGAGGTGACGATGGCGCCGAAGGCGGCGCCGATGATGACACCGACGGCGAGGTCGATAACGTTGCCGCGAAGGGCGAACTCACGGAATTTTTTCAACATGGGAGTAGGGGAAGAGGGCTAAACGGCTTTGGGCGCGGCAACAAGCGCGGTGATGTCGAGTCGGGGTTATGCCGATGCATTTTCCGGCAAAGTTTCGGCGTGGCGAAACTCGAGGCGTTGGGCGCGGCGAAGGGCGTCCCAGACGGGATGGCAGAGTTTGCGCAGGCGGGCGGGATGGTCGTGCGCGATGTCCCAGAGGCCCATGCGAACCCATTCGTCGCGGCAGTGCCATTCGGGCATGCCGAGGATGGGATAGAGGCAGACGCCGCGGAGCGGGATGTTTTCGGCGAGGAGGGTTTCGCATTCGTCGGCGACGTAGTGGATCCACGCGGCGCGACGCTCGTGGACGTGCGCGGTTTCGGTGATGAGGAGGTCGCCGCCGTAGCGTTTCCAGACGCGGCGGATCAGGCGGGAGAGCGGGATGCGGCGCGGGTCGTTGTCGGTGAGCGGTTGGTCTTCGCGGCCGAGTTCCCACTGGTTGGTCCAGTAGTAGTTCACGCCGACGATATCGAGGTGTTCGCGGCTGCCGCCGAGTTCGGGGTGAATGAGGCCGGCGAGCATGTCCCAGCTTTCGAACACGGCGTGGTGGTTGAACGCATGTGCGTCGCCGAGTTGGTCGAAGCGGCCATGCGGAGGGACGACGTGGCAGATGGGGTCGACGTTGACGATGCGCGCGTGCGGAACGGCGGCGCGGATGGCGTTGATGCCGGCGATGGCGGCGCGGGCGAGGGTGAACTTGAGTTCGGGGCCGCGTCCGTGCGCGTGAGGGGCGAAGCGGCCGACTTCGCCGGCGGCCCAGGCGAAATAGGAAGGTTCGTTGACCGGTGTGAAGTAGCACGTGCCGTCTTGATGCGCGGCGATGTAGCGCGCGGCGGCGTGGCAGTAGTCGGCGAAGCGGCGGACGAAGGCGTCGGAGAAGATGTCGAGATCGGCGGGGTAACCGTAGTGGAAAAGATCCCAGATGACATCGACGTGGTGGCGGCGGCTGGCGTCGACGAACGGACGGACGGAGCTGAAATCGTAGCGGCCGTGGCGATCGACGAGGGGCCAGCGAATGGCTTCCCGGGCGGCGTGAATGCCGACGTGGGCGAGTTGGGCGTAGTCGGCGTCGGCGTGCCGGTCGTGATGCGTGGCCGCGATTTGATCGAACCATTCGCCACGGGCGTTGTAGCCGGTGGCGCCTTCGAAGCCGGCGAGGAAAAAACTGCGAAACATGGAAGGATTACGAGACGACGAACGATGGAACGGCGGACGAGGAAGCGACGGGCGGGAGCGGGTTGGCGGCGTGGGCGCGGAAGGCGTCGACGAGCGGCGTGCGGACGCGGCGGCAGTCGGGGTCGAGATCCCAGAGGCCCATTTGCTTGAAGTAGAATTCGGCGGGTTGGCGGCCCTGGCGGTAGGCCCAGGTGACGAGGGCGAAGAGCGGCCACCACGTGTAGCCGACGAGCGGGACGCCGCGTTCGCGGAGGCGGCGGACGCCGGCGACGGACGTATCCATCCATTGGTGACGGCGGCGGATTGAGCCGGTGGCGGCGGTTTCGGAAACGAAGAGCGGCGTGCGGTAGCGGCGCCAGTAGAGTTCCCCGAGCGATTCGAGGAGGTTGCCGGTGGCGTATTCCATCTTGAGGCGAGCGCGGCCAGTGACGGTTCGCGTGAACACCTTGTTTGTGAACATCGGGTAGAGGTTGAGACCGATGAACGGGAGCGGCAGGGCGTGATCGCGAAACCAGGCGAGCTCGTCTTCGCGGACGCCGTGACAGATGAGCCAGGAGTTCAGCGGATGGGCGGCGTCGACGCGGCCGGAGATCAGATCGAGCGCGAGGAAAACGATTTCCTGGCGATGGCGGGCTTCGGGTTCGAGCGAGGCGTCGCGGGCGGAATAGAGGTCGGTGGCGTCGACGTGGACGGGAAGGATGTCGGGATCGACCTCGTGGAGGGCGCGGACGGTTGCGACGATGCCGCGACAGACGCCCAGCATGACGGCGACGAAGCCGCGCCAGCTTTTGCCGAAGGGCGGCCACCAGCCGATGCGGCCGCAATACCAGGCGGTGATGCGGGGTTCGTTGAGGGGCGTGTAGGCGTGGATGCGGCCCTGGAAGCGTCGGGCGATGCGGCGGGCGAAATCGGCGACGTGTTGCGGGTAATGGGGATTTAGATACGCGCCGTCGATCCACGCGGGCAGGCCGTAGTGGACGAGATCGACGATCGGCGCGATGCCGCGGGAGAGCAGGTGTTCGAGCGGGCGATCGGCCCATTCCCAGTCCCAGACGCCCGGCTGCGGATTGATGCGGTGCCAAGGGATGCCGTAGCGCGCGGCTTGCACGCCGAGCTCGGCCATGAGATCGATGTCGTCGCGCCAGTGATGGTAGTGACCGGTGAGCTGGTATTCATCGAGCGTGCGGCCGGTCTGGGGGTGCGGTGCGGTGATGAACGTGTCCTCGATCCCGGTGCACCAGAGGAAATTGTTTTCGGAGACGAGCTCGCCAAAGCGCGATTGACGGAGGTCGACCATGGCAGTCGGCAGACCGGCGGGGCTCCGGCGGGTTCTGCGGGAATTACCGGAGAGAAGGGCGGAGGGTTATCCGATGGGGGTGAAACGCTCGCGCATTTCGCGACGGCGGGATTACGTTTGTTCCCATTCGATGATAAGGGTGGGACAAATCGGATAGCGTCCGCAGTCGAAGTCGTAGACGGTGAGTCCGCCGTGAGGCGCGGCGGTGGCGGGAACGGCGCAGCGGAGGCGAATGGTGCCGTTGCGGGTGGCGGTGGCGGCGACCTGGGCGAGGAGTTCGCCCTCAAGCGCGGTGCGCATGAGATAACCGTAGGCGCCGCGACCGCCCCGGAGATAGCTGAGGGCGCCGCGGGTGTCGTGCGGATGGTCCGGCAGCAGCGAGCGGTGAATGGGGAGGTCGTTGAGGAGGAGTTCGAAATAGGTGCCGTAGCGATGGCTGTCGGTTTGCGGCGTGTCGCGCCGGCGGGCGGAGACCTCGCAGAGAACGCGGACGCGTTTCGCCTGCGCGAGCAGCGGAATCACTTCGTCGATGAATTCCCATTCGAAGAAACCGTGGCCGTGGCCGAAGCAGGAGCCGGTTTGGGCGGCCTCGTCGCGCGAGCTGTGGCCGCCGCTCCATTCGGCGTCGATCCAGTCGGTGACACGGCGGCGGAAAAGGACGGTGTTGCCGAGGTCTTCGCGTTCGGGAAGCGAGCCGTCGGCGACGAAGTGTTGGATGAAATTTCCGGCGACGGTCTGGCCGTCGGGGAGGACGGCGGCGACGGCGAGCGTGCAGAGCATGGGCTGGGCGGGGGCCGTCAAAGCGATGCGGCGGGCGAGTTCGACGCGGTGGTGAGTGAACGGAATGCGCGCGCGTCCGCGGACGAGCGACGGATGAAGTGTCCCCAAAGTATCGATGCCGGAGTAGAGCCAGTGGAGCGTGACGCCTTCGCAGCGGCGGCGGGAGAAGTGAGAGGAGAGGACCTCGATCTCGAGCGGGCTGCCGGGGAGGAATTTTTCGATGGGCGGGGCATTGATGGGAAGGACGTCGCCCTGGTTGATGATGGTGGGCGGGTAGCCGAATTCCTTGGGCGTGCGGTCGTAGTTGAGGAGACCGTTGTATTCCCATTCGACGTCGGTGAGCTCGGTGTAGATGTAGGCCGAGAGCTGGCCGTGACGGCGGAGTTCGTTGGTGAGGAATTTGAACGACCAGCTGACGTCGCGGTCGCCGTCGAGCGCGCCGACGCCGCCGTATTCGCTGTTGATGAGCGGGGCGTCGCGCTGCTGGTAGCCCTCGATGTAGTTGAACGTGGAACCGCGGTGGGTTTTCGCGACGACGTTTTCGATGTGCTCCTTCGCCTTGTAGTAATCGTCGAGGTAGAAGTGCCAGGAGTTGATGTCGGTGTCGACGTGACCGTAGGCGGCGAGGTGTTCCCAGACGACGACGCTCATGTCCTCGATCAGGCGGGTGGGATCGAGGGATTTGGCGAGCTTCCACATCTCGTGAATCCACTGGAACGAGGACGTGTTGATGAGTTTCTCCGCGGCCTGTTTCGCCTCCTCCTTCGTGGTGCGCGTGGAGGGCATGATGAACTTCATCAGCTCGGTCTGGCCGCCGAAGCCCCAAGTTTCGTTGAAGATGCACCAGGAGACGATCGAAGGGTGGTTGAAGTCGCGGCGGATGCCGAGACGCATCATTTCCTCGAAGCGTTTGCGGCCGAGCGGGGTGTCGCCGCCCTCGCCGAAGTTCGGGAAGTCCTGCATGAGCAGGATGCCGAGGGTGTCGGCGTAGTAGAGCAGGATGGGGTCATCGAGCTTGATATGGATGCGGAGGAAGTCGAAGCCGGCCTCGCGGGCGAAAGCGATGTCGTTGCGGAGCGTGCGGGCGTCGGTGGCGGTGTAGACGCCGTCGGGGTGATAGGACTGATAGAGCGCGCCGCGGAGGTAGATCGGCTTGTTGTTGAGCGAGAGCATCGCGGGGTGGTTCTCGGCGGTGGCGGGAACGGTGCCGAGTTTGCGCATGCCGAAGTAGCTGCGGACGGAATCGATCTGCATATCCTCATCGAGGATACGCACGATGATGCGGTAGAGCTTGGGGTTGTCGGGGTCCCAGAGCGAAACGGGGTAGACCTCGGCGTCGCCTTGAGCGACGGAGTCGAGCGGCGGATCGAGCGTGAGACGATGCGGTTGGGCTTCGGGAGGAATGATGTCGATGGCGACAACGTGGCGATCGCCGACGCCGGGGCAGACGACTTCGAAGTGGACGCGCCCCTGATCGATATCGGTGACGATGCGGAAGTGATCGATGTAAACGGCGGGGCGAGGTTCGACGAAGACGGTCTGCCAGATGCCGCTGGTGGGCGTATACCAACCCCATTGTTTGCCGACGGGCTGCTCGTGATTGTTCATCGGGTCCTCGACGCGCAGGACAAGCGTGGCGCGGCGGAACTCGCCGTCGGACGGCGAGAGCGTATCGGTGAGGTCGAATTCGAGAGGAACGTAACCGCCCTCGTGGCGGCCGCAGTGTTGTCCGTTGCTCCAGCAGTCGGTGAAGAAATCGGCGGCGCCGACGGTGAGGATGACGCGTTTGTTGCGCCAGTGGTGGTTGTCGGGGATCGCGATGTGGCGGCGATACCAGCCGACCTCGTGGCGTTCGGCGATGCGGTGATTTTCGCGGGTGACTTCGAGCGGGCGGAGGAAGACGCGCGTGGCGTAGTAGTTGTCGTTGCCCGCGGATTCGGTTTCGCCCCAGGCGGCGAGCGATTCCCAGCAGAACGGCACGATGATCTGTTCGCGCCAGTCGGGGCCGGTGGGCGAGAACCATTCCTCGTCGAGGCCGCGGCGTTGCGGGTCGAAGCGGAATTGCCAAGGACCGTTGAGGTTCAGCCAATCGGTGCCTTCGATGAGGCCGCGCTGGCGATCGGGACGCGGGTATTCGGGGCGAGGAATCGCGGAGCAAGGAAACATGGGAACGCGGAGGAAGGTGACGCGGCGTGAGGCGGCGGCATCATTCCGGGCGGCGTTGAAGGCGCTTGGCGTGCTGGCGGGCGCGGACGTGGGATCTTCGCTTCGCTCGGAATGACAGGTAGTGAAAAAAAGGCGGGTCAGAGACCCGCCCTACTAGACTGGTGCGAGCGGAAACGGTTCACGCGGTCGCGAGCGCTTCGGTGCGGGTGGATTTCGAGAGCTTGGTGTAGAGCGTCAGCGCCTGGCCGACGACCTGGTCCATGTTGTAATAGCGATAGGTGCCGAGGCGGCCGACGAAGTGGACGTCCGGGGTTTCGTCGGCGAGCGCCTGGTAGCGCTTGTAGAGGGCGGCGTTGTCGGCGCGCGGAATGGGATAGTAGGGGTCGCCGTCGGCGCGCGGGAATTCGTAGACGATGCTCGTGAGCGGATGCTCCTGGCCGGTGAGGTATTTGAATTCGGTGACGCGCGTGTAGGCGTATTCGTTGGGGTAATTCACCACGGGCGCGGCCTGGAAGACCGGCTTGTGGTGCGTCTCGTGTTTGAATTCGAGACAGCGATATGGGAGCGGGCCGAAGCGGTAGTCGAAGTATTCGTCGATCGGGCCGGTGAAGATCAGCTGGTCGAACGCGACCTCGTCGCGGACCTCGCGGTAGTCGGCGTTGAGCATGATCTTGATGTTCGGATGATCGAGCATGTTGCCGAACATGTGGGTGAAGCCGCGCGCGGGCATCGCCTGATAGGCGTCGGTGAAGTAGCGGTCGTCGCGATTGAAGCGAACGGGGACGCGTGCGGTGACCTGCGCGTCGAGCTCGGAGGGATCGAGGCCCCATTGTTTCCGCGTGTAGTTGCGGAAGAATTTTTCGTAGAGCTCGCGGCCGACGCCGTTCACGACGACGTCCTCGGAGGTGAGAATGCGGTCCTTTTTCTCGGCGACGGAAGCGAGGTATTGCTTCATGCCGTCGGGCGTGAGTTGCAGGCCGTAGAGCTCGTTGACGGTGTCGAGGTTGATGGGGATCGGCAGCAGGCGGCCGTCGACCATCGCGCGGACGCGGTGCTGATACTGGCGCCACTCGGTGAAGCGCGAGAGATAGTTGAAGATCTCGGCGGAGTTGGTGTGGAAGATGTGCGGCCCGTATTTGTGGATGAGGATGCCGTGCTGATCGTGGCAATCGTAGGCGTTGCCCCCGATGTGGGGACGACGATCGATGATCAGAACCTTCTTGTTTTGTCCGCGGGCGAGTCTTTCGGCGAGAACGCTGCCGGCGAAGCCGGCGCCGACGATGAGATAATCAAACATAGGCGGTTTGATTGCCGACGAAAGGAACGACGGAGGCGGGTTCAGCGGCAGCGGTGGCGTCGCGGCGTTCGATGAACGCGTGCGCGATGTGCGTTTCCATTTTTTCGACGTTGGCCTCCCAAGTGTTTTCCGCGGCGAGGCGGAGGCCGCGGGCGATGCGCGTGTGCGACGGCGAGACGATTTCGCGCCGGCAAAGCGCGATGAATTCGTCGTGCGATTTCGCAATGCGCGCGACGCTGCTGAAATTCGACTTCACCTCGTCGAGCGCGGTGGAGACCACCGGGCGGCCGGCAGCCATGTATTCGAGGGCTTTGGTCGGGTTGATGTATTCGGTGGCCTCGTTGAGCGCGAACGGCATGAGCGCCACGGAAAAACCTTTGGTGAATGCGGGAAGGTCGGCGTAGGGGCGGCCGCCGAGCCAGTGGAGATTCGGGCGTTGCGGGAACTGCGCGGGATCGACCTTGCAGAACGGGCCGATCATGACGACGTGCCATTTCGGGTCGGCGTCGGCGAGTGCGGCGAGGAGGTCGTAATCGATGCGCTCGTCGACGACGCCGAAGTAACCGAGAACGGGGCCGCCGAGTTCCGCGAGTTCGGTGGGGACGACGGATTTCGTGGAGAGCGCGGATCCGAAGTGACGCGTGTCGACGCCGGTGCCGAAGAAGTGGGAGTTGGAGTTAAAGCGGAGACGGCGATCGCGCATCTTGCGTCCGCCGCAGAAGACAACGTCGGCGACTTGAAGGAGATCGCGTTCGCGTTCGAGGAGCGCGGGCGGCGCGCCTTTGAATTGAGAGAGCTCGTCCATGCAGTCGTAGACGATGAGCGATTCGTCGAGGTGGCCGGCGAAGGCGGTGACGGCCATGGGGTCGTTGAACCAGAGGATGGCGTCGTCGAACTGGCCGTGGAGTTGATGCGCGAGCGTGCGTTGGAGTGCGCGGCGGCGTTCGCGATCGATGTAGTTTCCGTCGGACCAGCGCGAGGCGGGCAGGTGCATCGCGCAGATCGTGACGTTGGGATATCCGTCGGCGGAGCGGAGATCGACGCGCGTGGCGGGAACGTCGCTGCAGTAAGTTTCGACGAAGAGCACGCGGTGCGTGCGCGCGAAGCGCGAGAGGTATTGCTGCGGGCGTTGCCAGACCCAGTCCCAGCTGAGGTGGCAGAGCGCGATGATCGGTGCGGTTTGCGCGAGCGCGGACTGGGGCCAGGCGGAGCGGGAGTCGACCGTTCGCCGGGCGAGCGGGCGTTGCGCGGCGGCGCCGGTGAGCGCCGGCAAGGTGGAGAAGGAGGACCGAAGGAGAGTGTGGTGATGACATAAAAAACTTTTCGGGTACGCGCGCGGAACCATTGTGTGCGACGCGCGAAATTTGTTTCGGCGGGCGCGGCGCGTAGACCGTGGGAGCCATGAGCCATGACCGTGCCACGGAGACGACGGTGCATAAGTGCCGGAGAATCAGCGGCGGGATTTTCCGCGGCGGAGCGAGGTGGCGAAAGCGGCGTGCAAATTGCCGTCAGGCGACGAGGGGATCGGGCAAAATGACAAAGCTGTCAGGCGGCGTTTCTTGGGATAGGGGAAATTCGGATACACGCGTGAAAGGCGAAACGCGTGTGCGTTCGACGTGAGTGCGCGAAGGGAGGTGGTGCGGCTGAAGCACCGCACTGCGCCATCAGCCGGTCAGGGGAAAAGGCCGCGGGCGGCTTTGGCGTCGGCGACGCGCTGGATGCCGAGCGTGAGAGCGGCGAGGCGGCGGCTGAACTTGAATTTGCGCTGCTGGAAATCGACGGATTCCTTCGCGCGATCGAGGATGGTGAAGAGTTTCGTGAGGACCTCGTCGCGGCTCCAGTAGAAGTTCTGGAGGTTTTGCAGCCACTCGAAGTAGGAGACGATGACGCCGCCGGAGTTGCAGAGAATGTCGGGGATCACCTCGATGTCGTCGCGTTGTTCGAGGATGCGGTCGGCGCCGTTGGTGGTGGGGCCGTTGGCGCCCTCGGCGAGGATGCGGCATTTGAGGCGCGCGGCGTTGTCGGCGGTAATGACGCGTTCGAGCGCGCACGGAGCGAGGACGGTGCAGTCGAGCTCGAGGAGCTGCTCGTTGGTGATGGGCTCGCCGCCGTCGAAATCGCGAAGGACTTTTTCGGAGCGGACGTAGGCGAGGGCTTTGTGGACGTCGATGCCGTCGGGGTTGTAGATGCCGCCGGTGTAATCGGACAGGCCGATAATGCGGACCCCGTAGTTTTGGAGGGCGAGGGCGGCTTCGCTGCCGACGTTGCCGAAGCCCTGGACGACGGCGGTGGCTTGGTGCGGAGCGATGTGGAGATCTTCGAGGTAGCGTTTGGCGAGGTAGGCGACGCCGGCGCCGGTGGCTTCGCGGCGGCCTTGGGAGCCGCCGATGGCGACGGGTTTGCCGGTGACGATGGCGGGTTCGATGTGGCCGACGTGGTTGGAGTAGGTGTCCATCATCCAGCCCATGACCTTTTCGTTGGTGCCCATGTCGGGTGCGGGCACGTCGATGTGCGGGCCGATGAACGACGCGATCTCCTGCATGTAGCGGCGCGAGAGACGCTCGAGTTCGGCTTCGGAGAGCTGGCGCGGATCGACGATGACGCCGCCTTTCGCGCCGCCGTAGGGCAGGCCGACGAGGGAGCACTTCCAGCTCATCCACATCGCGAGCGCGGCGACCTCGCCGATGGTGACGTTGAGGGAGAAACGGACGCCGCCTTTCGACGGGCCGGTGGAGAGGTTGTGTTGAACGCGATAGCCCTCGAAGACGGTGATGCTGCCGTCATCGCGGCGGATGGGGAGCGCGACGGCGAGGCAGCGGCGCGGGTATTTGGTGCGGTCGCGGATGTTTTCCGGGAGGTTGATGGCGTCGGCGGCCTTGTCGAACTGGCGGCAGGCCATCTTGAAGATGTCGGATTCGTAGAGCGACGAGACGATGACTTTGGACATGGCTGCGGCGTGAAAGAGGAACGCGAACTGAAGCTCTTGCGGGAACTTGGTCGCGCGGGAGAGGTTTAGCAATTGTCATAAACCGCTGACGCATGTTCGCGCTTCACCTGCATCGCTCGCTTCTTCGTGTGACCTCGGCCGCGCCGCTGGTGGCGGTGGCGGCGGGCGTGGCGGCGATCGGGCTGGGCGGATGGCTGGGGATGTCCGACCGGGCGGTGGCGAAGGAGGAACGGGGGGCGCGGATGATGCGGGCGGTGCTCGACGAGAAGATCGCTCGCACGCAGCAGCGGATCGAGCAGCTGGAGGTGGAGTTGCCGCCGGAGCAGGAGCGCGCGATGCGCGCGGAGAAGCTGGTGGCGGAGTTGAAAGGGGTGACGAACACGTGGAGCTGGTTTGGCGGGAATCGGGAGCAGCAGCGGTTGAACCGGGAGCGGCTGGCGAAGATGGAGGCGCTGCACGTGGAAGCGGCGGCGAAGGCGGCGGCGTTGCAGCAGGAGTTGCAGCGGCTGCGTTGGGAGAACGAGGCGTTTTCGGCGGAGCGCGCGCGGGTCGATGCGGTGGTGCAAGCGGAGGACGAGCGGAAGACGAGCGCGTGGCATCGCGTGCGCGACGTGTGGCTCGGGTTGCGCGGGTGGATCGTGATGGCGGCGGGGATTTATCTGGCGGGCGCGGTGGCGGTGCAGGCGGGGCGACGCCGGTGGAAATCGCGGCGCGCGGCGGCGGTGTGAGGGGAGGGAAGGGCGGAGGTTGAAAACCGGTCGCACTCGCGACAGGTTGCGGGCTTCATGCTCTTCAAGCTCAACGCCGACTACCAACCCACGGGCGATCAGCCGCAGGCAATCGACAAGCTCGTCGCTTCCATCCAGGCGGGAAACAAATACCAGACGTTGCTGGGGGTGACGGGATCGGGAAAGACGTTCACGATGGCGAACGTGATCGCGCGCTGCGAGCGGCCGACGCTGATCATTTCACACAACAAGACGCTGGCGGCGCAGCTCTACTCGGAGTTCAAGAATTTCTTTCCGGAGAACGCGGTCGAATACTTCGTCAGCTATTACGATTACTACCAGCCGGAGGCCTACATCGCGTCGAGCGACACGTATATCGAGAAGGATTCGTCGATCAACGAGGAGATCGAGCGGCTGCGGATGTCGGCGACGAGTGCGTTGGTGTCGCGGCGCGACGTGATCGTGGTGGCGAGCGTGTCGTGCATTTACGGGTTGGGCTCGCCGCAGGAATTCACGGAGTTGCGGATTCCGATTCAGCGCGGCGCGCAGCTGGGGCGAAATCGGTTTTTGGAGCGGCTCGTGGACAACATCTACGATCGGAACGATTACGATCTGAAGCGCGGGACGTTTCGCGTGCGCGGGGACGTGGTCGACGTGATGCCGGCGTATCTGGAGCACGGGTTGCGCGTGGAATTTTTTGGCGACGAAGTGGAGGGCATCAGCGAGTTCGATCCGACGACGGGGCAGGTGCTGCGGACGCTGGACCACTTCGACTTATATCCAGCAAACCAATACGTGACCTCGCGCGGGAAGCTCGATCCGGCGATTCGCGCGATCAAGGCGGAGTTGGAGGAGCGCGTGGCGTATTTCGAGCAGAAGGGGCTTTACCTGGAGGCGCAGCGGATTCGGATGCGGACGAATTACGATTTGGAGATGCTGCAGGAGATGGGATTCTGCAACGGCATCGAAAACTACTCGCGGCATCTGACGGGGCGGAAGGCGGGCGAGCGGCCGTTTTGCCTGATCGATTTCTTTCCGAAGGATTTCCTGCTGATGATCGACGAGAGTCATGCGACGGTGCCGCAGATCGGCGGGATGTCGAATGGCGACCGGGCGCGGAAGGAGAACCTGGTGAACTTCGGATTCCGGCTGCCGTCGGCGTTGGATAATCGGCCGCAGACCTTCGAGGAATTCGAGCAGATCACGGGGCAGACGCTGTATGTGTCGGCGACGCCGGCGGAGTTCGAGTTGAAGCGGTCGGTGGTGATCGCGGAGCAGTTGGTGCGGCCGACGGGCTTGCTCGATCCGGAGATTTCGATCCGGCCGACGAAGAACCAGGTGGAAAATCTGATCGGCGAGATCAAGGCGGCGACGGCGGCGGGCGAGCGTGTGCTGGTCACGACGTTGACGAAGCGGTTGTCGGAGGATCTGACGAGTTATCTGCGCGACGCGAAGATTCGCGTGGAATATCTGCACTCGGACATCGATGCGATCGAGCGCGTGGAGATTTTGCGGAATTTGCGGCTGGGGAATTTCGACGTGCTGATCGGCATCAATCTGTTGCGCGAAGGGCTTGATTTGCCGGAGGTGGCGCTGGTGGCGATTCTCGACGCGGACAAGGAAGGGTTTCTGCGGAGCGAGACGAGCCTGGTGCAGACGGCGGGGCGGGCGGCGCGGCACGAGAAAGGGCGGGTGATTTTTTATGCGGACAACATCACGGAATCGATCCGGCGAACGGTCGAGACGGTGAAGTATCGGCGCGAGAAGCAGCTCGCCTACAATCTGGAGCACGGGATCACGCCGCGGAGTGTGAAGCGGGCGGCGCAGTCGAGCTTGCACGTTTACGATGGCAGCGGGGAGCGGGAAGAGATCGGCGTGGCGGAGAATGTCGACGACGTGGCGGCGGTGATCGCGGAGTTGGAGGACGAGATGCAGGAGGCGGCGAGCCGGCTGGAATTCGAGCGGGCGGCGGTGTTGCGCGATCAGATCAATGCGCTGAAGACGGGCGAGTATCGGAAGCCGGTGAAGACAGCGGCGGGGTATGGAGCGGGTGGCGGGGGAGGGCGGAGGAAAGGCGCTGGGAAAGGTGCGGGGACGGGCGCGAGGGGGAAACGGCGATAGCGAGGGAAGAAGATCCAAGCTTCAGAGAAGGGCCAATTTTCAAAGCGGCGCCGGGAGGCGCCGTGGAAAAAAGAAAGCCGAGGTAGGGACCTCGGCGTGGGTTCAGGGGACGGTCTTCGTTTTTCGGGAGCGGCGGTGGAGGAGGAAGGCGAGGGAGGAGGCGAGGAGGAGGGCGCCGTAGGTGGACGGTTCGGGGACGGGGCTGGGGCGGATTTGCCAGTCGTTGAAGCCGTTGTGGCCGTAGTTGATCCAGGCGGTTCGGCTGCCGTCGGGGGACTCGGGATCGTTTTCGAAGTGAATCTGGTTTTGGGGCGAGGCGCCGATCTGGTTGAAGATGGCGAGGGTGCCGTTTTCGTCGATCTGGCGGAAATCGTAATTGGCGAAGAGGAAGTCGACCTCGCTGGTCCAGTTGCGGATGAGAAGGGTTTTGCCCGCGGCGATGTAGATGTTGTCGGCGTTGAGGATGGAGGAGCCGGAGGTGCCGAAGTCGAGAAGGGTGTCGCCGGTGATGTTGAGCGTGCCGACGTTGATGTAGGCTTCGGAGAGGAGGAGGGTGCCGCCGGTGAGTTCGAGCGTATCGATGAAGAGCGCGTTCGTGGAGGTGTTGAGGACGCCGGAGCCGCCGGCGAACTCGAGGGTGCCGCTGGTGAGGCGGACGGTGCCGTCGAAGTGGAACTGATCGGTGTTGGCGGTGGAGGAGAAAGTGAAGGTGCCGGTGCCGATTTTTTCGAAGAGACCGGACCCGGAGAGGCGTCCGTCGAAGGTGTTGGCAGAGGTGTTGTGGACTTTGAGGATGTTGCCCGAGCCGATGCTGACGATGCCGGTGCCTTCGAGGCGACCGATGGTGTTGGTGGCGTTGCTGCCGCCGGCGAGGGCGAAGGTGGCGCCGGACTGGACGGTGACGGCGTTGGTCTTCGCGCCGAGGCCGTTGTTGGCGGCGACGGCGAGGGTGCCTTGCTGGATGTCGATCGTGCCGGTGAAGGTGTTGGCGCCGGAGAGGGTGAGCGTGCCGCTGCCGGTTTTGGCGAGCGAGCCGGTGCCGGAGAGGACGCCGCTGTAGGTGGTCGTGGAGTCGTTGGCGCCGACGGTGAGCGCGACGCCTTGGCTGGAGATGTTGGTGAGCGCGAGGTTTTGCGCGCCGCCGAGGCCGCCGAGCGTGGCGCTGGAGAGGGAGCCGAATTTGAGCGAGCCGCCGTGATTGTCGTAGCTGAGCGTGCTGTTCTGGAGGGCGAGGGAGTGACCGAGCGTGAGGGAGCCGCCGCTGATGGTGGTGGTGCCGGAGAAGGTGTTGGCGCCGGAGAGGGTGAGTGCGCCGTTGCCGCTTTTCGTGAGATTTCCGGTGCCGCCGAGGATGGCGGACACGGTGACATCCGAGGAATGGGTGAAGGTGAACGAAGAGGCGGTGAGTGTGCCGCTGGTGCCGGAGATGGAGCCGGCGGTGAGGGTGACGGCGCCGACGGTGTCGTTGAACGCGCCGATATCGAGCTTGCCGCCGGTGATGCTGATCGCGCCGGTGTCGGCGAGGATGTTGTCGGCGCCGAATGCGAGGGTGCCGGCGGAGATCGTGGTGCCGCCGGTGTAGGTGCTGGCGCCGGTGAGTGTGGCGGCGCCGCTGCCGGCTTTCACGAGGCTGCCGGTGCCGGTGATGGTGCCGTCGAAGGCGAAACTGCTGCTGTTGATGCCGACGGTGAGTTTGCCCGAGCCGAGCTCGATGTTGCCGGTGCCGCTGACGACGTTGATGCTTTCGTTGAAGTTGTTGAGGTCGAAGCGACCGTCGGAAGCGATGGAGAAGTTGCCGGCGTGATCGGGAATCTGGTTGTTGGCGCCGAGCCGAAGGATGGCGGAGCCGTGGGCGCCGGAGCCGTCGCCCACGGCGATGGTGCCGCCACCGCCGATGGCGTTGGTGCCGGCGTTCTTCGCGAAGAGGACGACACCTTCGTTGATGAAGAGGTTGTGGAAGGAGTTGGCGCCCGAGCCGGAGAGCGTGAGCGTGCCGGTGCCCGTCTTGGCGAAGCCTCCGCCGCTGCCGTGGACGTCCGCCGAGAAGTGGATGTCGCCCGCGCCGGTGATGTTGAGGATATTGGCGTTGATTTGCGGGGAGCCGGTGAAGGTGAGCGTGCCGCTGTCGGAAACGAAGGTCGTGGCGCTGCCGACGGTGATCTGGCCGCCGAGAGTGTTGTCACCGGAGCGATTGCGGATCGTGCCGGTGTTGCCGACGGTGAAACCGCCTTCCTTGACGTTGATGCCGCCTTGCAGGGCGAGCGTGGCTCCGTCGGCGATGGTGTTGCCCCAGCTCGAACCGCCGAGGGCGCTGCTGTGAGCGAGGATGAGGGTGCCGACGTTGACGGTGACCGGGGCCGAGAAGGTGTTTTGGGCGGCGAGGGTGAGATCGCCGGAGCCGTTTTTCGTCAATGTGCCGGTGCCGCCGAGGCGAGTGGTGAGGACGACGTCGGAGGTGTTGGTGAAGTTGAAGGACGTGGCGGAGAGAATGCCGGAGCCTTCGATCGAACCGCTGGAATACGTGACGGCGCCGACGGTGTCGTTGAAGGTGCCGATATCGAGGGTGCCGCCGTCGAGGAGGACAGCGGTGGAGTCGGAGATTCGGTTGTTGGAGCCGAGGGCGAGGGTGCCGCTGTTGAGGTTGAGGGTCGTGGTCCCGAGGGTGCCGGTGAGGTTGGTGGTGCCGGAGGTGACGGTTGCGGTGCCGACGCCGAGTTTGCCGGCGAGGGTGCCGCCTTGAAGATCGTAGGTGGCGGCGGTGAGCGTGCCGGAGCCGCCGAGCGTGCCGCTCGTCATGATGAAGGCGCCGACGGTGTCGTTATTGGAACCGAGGCCGAGGGTGCCGCCGGCGAGGGTCACGGTGGCGGAGTCGGAGAGGCGGTTGGAGCTACCGAGATTGAGCGTGCCGCCGTGGATGTTGATCGAGGTGCTGGCGAGGGTGCCGCTTACGGTCAGGGTTCCGTTCGTGACAGTCGTGGCGCCCGAGTAGGTGTTGTTGCCCGCGAGCGTGGTGGTGCCGCCGGTGGTGTTGATCGTGACGGAGGTGGCGCCGGCGCCGTCGCTGATGATGCCGTTGATCCGGGTGCCGCCGGTGCCGGAGCCGGTGAAGCTCAAGGTTGAGGCGGTGGTGTTGCTGACGTTGAAATTGACGGTGAAGAGGCTGTTGTCGTGGTTGGCCCAGTTTTGGTTGCCGGCGAGCAGGAGGGTGGTGGTGCCGTTATTGTTGTTGAAGCTGACGGTGCCGGCGCCGTCGTTGATCGTGATGCCGCCGGTGCCGAGCGTGAAGGTGTGCGACGTCCACGCCGGGTAGTTGGTTTGGAGGGTGGTGTTGCCGCTGCTGGTGAACGTGAGCGAATTGGCGGATTGATCGCCGGCGAAGTAGATGGTCTGGCCGGAGTTGAGCGAGGCGACGTTGAAGAACACGTCGTCGGCGGCGCCGGGAGCGGAGGCGGGATTGGAGCCGCCGGTTGCGGCGGTGGACCACTGGGCGGGTGTGCCCCAGGCGCCGGGGGTGGTGCCCGCGCTGTTGTTGTCCCAGTAAAATTCGGCCGCCTGGGCGGAGGAGCCGGCGAAAACGAGGACCGTCGCAGCGATGGAGTTTTTGAGCCACGCAGCGCGGTGCCTTGTATCCGAAATCAGGAGACACCAGCGCCGGGGAGAGGGAACGTGCATGTTGAAGCCGCGCAACGAGATCAGGCCGGCGTCCGAGGGTCAAATCTTGAATAGGGTTATGACCCTAGGAGTTGTTCGATGGAGGAGGGTAGTAATTTGCTGGAATATAAGCAGATGTCGTTTGTTATGGGGGAAACCCCCGAGCGGGGGGTGACGAACTGGTAAGGAAGTGCCGGTAGTGGCGCGACCAAGGGCGGCGTTACACGCCGAGAGCGGTGCGGTAGATTCGCGGGACGCGTTTGGTGACCGAGCAGAGGGTTTCCCACGGGATCGTGTCGGCCCAGGCGCTGAATTCGGCGATGGAGATTTGGGCGGCGCCTTGGTCGCCGACGAGGACGGCTTCGTCGCCGCGTTCGACCTCGGGCACATCGGTGACGTCGACGATGGTCTGGTCCATGGTCACCCGGCCGAGAACGGGGCAGCGGTGGCCGCGAATCAGAACGGCGGCGCGATTGCTGGCTTTGCGGGGGAGACCGTCGGCGTAGCCGGCGCAGAGGATCGCGATGCGCGTGGGGCGCGCGAGGGTGTGCGTGCGGCCGTAGCTGACGGTTTGGCCGGCGGGGAGGTTTTTGACGAGGCCGACGCGTGTCCGAAAACTGAATACCGGCTCCGTGCGAACTTGGGCGAGCAGGGAGTTGGGGTGGGGCAGAATGCCGAATTGGAGGAGGCCGATGCGGACGGCGTTGAAGGGGCTGGCGCCGGGGAGGGTTTCGATGCCTTCGCTGTTGTCGGCGTGAACGAAGATGCGGTCGAGCGAGAGATCCTTGCAGGCGGCAAGCGCGGCGAGGAAGCGTCGGCGCTGCTCGGCGGTGAACGCGACGTCGTCGGGAGCGGCGAAATGCGTGAACACGCCGGCGAGCCGAAGGTGTGACGCGGACGCGATGGCGGCGTGCAAAGCGGGAGCGTCCTCGTGCCAGACACCGAGGCGGCCCATGCCGGTGTCGATTTTCATGTGCACGGAAATCGGGCGGCCGGCGCGGCGGCCGACGGCGTTGAAGCGATGGACCTCGTCTTCGCAGGAAACGGTGGGGGTGAGATCGTAATCGACGAGGTAGCTGTCTTCCTCGGGCAGGAGCGGACTGAGCAGGAGGATGGGCCAGCCGGGACCGAGTTCGCGCAGCGCGGCGGCTTCGGTGACGTTGGCGACGGCGAAGAGATCCGCGCCGCCGTGCATGAGGCGCGCGGCGCTTTGGTGAAGGCCGTGACCGTAGGCGTCGGCTTTGATCACGGCGACGTAGCGCATGTGCGCCGGAAGCGAGGCGCGAATCAGGCGGAGATTTCGTTCGAGGGCGGCGAGATCGATTTCGGCCCAGCAGCGGAGCGGCGGAGCGGCGGGGTGGGGGCTCATGGCGCGCGGTGGACTTGCGGCGTCCAAGTGGCGTAGCTCGGCTCCTCGTGCAGAAAGGCGTCGGGCGCATCGCTCGCGCGGAAAAGGTCGGAATCGATGGCGCGTGAAAGAAGTTCCTCGACGCGGTAGGGCGTGAGGCGGACGCCGGGCGGGAGTTTGGACCAGTGGCGGAAGTTTTCCGGCATGACCAGTTCGCCGGAAAGTTCGGCGGTCGGGATGCGAGACAGCTGCGTGCCGAGCGAAAGGGTGTGCCAGGATTCTCGCCGGGCGTCGGCGATCACGGTCAGGCCGGAGGTGGCGAGGGTGGCGGCGACGAGGGCGAGGCTGTGGTAGGCAAACACCGGGATCGGGCGCAGCACGCGCCAGGTTCGCATCGCCATCGCGCTGGTTCGAATGCCGAGGACGGAGCCGGGGCCGTCGCAGAAGACCAGTGCGGCGGCGTCGGTGGGTTTGACGGCGAGCGCCTCGAGACCGCGGAAGATCGCGACGCCGGCTTCTTCGGAGCTGGCGTGCCAGCGTGATCGAAACGGCGGAGTGGCGCCGGGTTGCGCTTCGAGCCGGCCGACTTGGACGAGCGTGGACGCCGCGTCGATCAGCAGAAGGGACTGATGGGCGGCGAGGAGTTCGCGAAGACTGGCCATGTTTGTGTCACGAAACGCCCGCGCGGTGGGCCGTGCAAGCGCGCAAAGGCCGGAACGCGAAGCGTGAATCCGGCATTGACCGGCCGCGGGCGCGACCTACCGTGGCCGATTCTCTGTCTCAACACCGCTCCTACACTTCCGTGAACGTTCAACTGAATAGCCTCTCCGACACCCGCAAAAGTCTCGTCGTTACGCTCGATCCGAGCGAAGTCGACGCCGTTCACAAGGACGTGGTGAACGAATTCTCGCAGCTCGCGCGCATTCCCGGGTTCCGTCCGGGCAAGGCTCCGGCGGCGGTCGTCGCGAAGCGTTTCGCGAAGGAGATCGGAGACGAGTTCAAGCAGAAGGTGGTTGCGAAGACGTATCGCGATGCGCTCGAGCAGCAGAAGCTGGACGTGTTGAACATCGTCAATGTCGAGCCCGGCGAAATCAAGGCGGGCGATGCGGCGACGGTGACGATCACGCTGGATATCCGGCCGGAATTCACGCTGCCCGAGTATGTGGGGCTGCCGACGGAGGTGGCGCCGACGGATCCGACCGACGAGGAAGTCGATCAGATCATCGAAGGCATGCGGGCGGAACGCGCCGAGTTCAAGGCGGCCGATCGTCCGGCGGTGAAGAGCGATTACGTGAAGCTTTCGTATGAGGGCACGATCGACGGCAAGCCGATCGCGGACCTCGCGCCCGACAAGCAGATCTACGGCAAGGTCCCGCAGACTTGGGAGGAAGTGGAAGGCCAGAACGAAGGAGTGATTCCCGGCTTGGGTGGTCAGCTCGCGGGGTTGAAGCCGGGAGACAAGAAGGACGTGACGATCACGTTCCCGGAGGATTTTGCCGCGGTGCCGGCGCTCGCGGGCAAGACCGCGACGTATGCGATCGAGGTGTTGGAGATCCGCGAACGCGTGCTCCCGCCGCTCGACGAGGCCTTCTTCAAGGCGAATCGCGTGGACGACCTCGAGGCGTTGAAGGGCGCGGTGCGCAACCAGTTGAAGCTGCAGAAAGAATCGCGGAATCGCGCCGAGCAGCGCCGTCAGGTTTCCGACGCGTTGGCCGCGAAGGTGGATTTCCCGGTTCCGGAATCGCTGGTCGAGAGCGAGACGCAGAGCGTGCTGCGGCAGTTCATCGAGGAGAACATGCGCCGCGGCGTGCCGCAGGAAGAGTTCGAGAAAGGAAAGAAGGAGCTCTTCGAAGGCGCGCAGAAGGCGGCGGCCAAGCGGGTCAAGATGCAGCTCATCCTCGCGAAGATCGCCGAGGCCGAGAAGATCCAGGTCGAGGAGCGCGACATCGATTCGTTCATCTATCGCGAAGCGATGCGGACGCAGCAGAAGCCGGAGAAGCTCGTGAAGGCGCTGACCAGCGACCGCGAGCAGCTGCGCGCGGTGCAGCAATCGATCATTTTCGACAAGGCGATTGATTTCCTTGTGTCCAAGGCTACCGTGGCGACAGTTCAGCCGAAGGCTTAACTGCCGATATATCCAACCCACTGTGAGCTACTACGTTCCCATCGTTCTGGAAAACACCGGCCGCGGAGAGCGGTCGATGGACATCTATTCGCGTCTGTTGAAAGATCGTATCATTTTCATCGGGACGCCGATTGACGACACCGTCGCCAACCTTGTCATCGCGCAGATGTTCTTCCTGCAGATGGAGGACCCGAAGAAGGATATTCAGCTCTACATCAATTCTCCGGGCGGCGTCGTGACGGGCGGGATGGCCATCTACGACACGATGAACTTCCTGCAGTGCGACATCGTCACCTACTGCGTCGGCATGGCGGCGAGCATGAGCACGGTGCTGCTGGCGGCGGGAACGAAGGGCAAGCGCTTCGCCCTGCCGAACAGCCGCGTGATGATTCACCAGCCGAGCGGCGGCGCGGGCGGGCAGGCGGCGGATATTGCGATCGCGGCGCGGGAGATCCTGCGCTGGCGTAAGACGCTGAACGAGACCATTGCGAAGCACACGGGCAAGAGCGTGGCCCAAGTCGAGAAGGATTCGGACCGCGACTACTACCTGAGTGCGCACGAGGCGAAGGACTACGGCATCGTGGACCACGTGGTCGAATCGACCCGTGAAGCGCAGGCGCTTGGCGTGACCGCCGCCGCCTGAAGCTGAAGAAGTCGTTAAACTCCTCTACGGTCTCGACTCGTCCGCGCACCCAAACATCCTTGTGCCATGGCCAAATCGTCCCGCATGACCCTCTGCTCGTTCTGCGGGAAGTCGCAGGCCGAGGTGAAGAAGATCATCGCCGGTCCCGGCGTTTACATCTGCGACTCGTGCGTCAACGTCTGCAAGACGATCATTGATCGCGAGGTAAAGGCGCCCGCGGCCGAGGCGCGTCCGCCGGTGCGTTTGGTCAAGCCGTCGGAAATCAAGCGGACGCTGGACGACTTCGTCATCGGTCAAGATCACGCGAAAAAGGTTCTCTCCGTCGCGGTCTACAATCACTACAAGCGGCTGATGTTCGATGCCGGCCAGCCCGGCAAGGAGTCGCTGGCGCTGTCGCCGGAGTTCAACGACGTCGACGTCGAGAAGAGCAACATCCTGCTCGTCGGGCCGACGGGCTCGGGCAAGACGCTGCTCGCGCGGACGCTCGCGAAGATCCTCGATGTGCCGTTCGCGATTTCGGATGCGACGACGCTCACGGAGGCGGGCTACGTCGGCGAAGACGTTGAAAACGTCGTGCTGCGTTTGCTGCAGAACGCGAACTACGACGTGAAGCGGGCGGAGTGCGGCATCATCTACATCGACGAGATCGACAAGATCGGTCGCAAGACGGAGAACGTTTCGATCACGCGCGACGTTTCGGGCGAAGGCGTGCAGCAGGCGCTGTTGAAGATTTTGGAAGGGACGACGTGCAATGTTCCCCCGCACGGGCGGCCGGAAGCATCCGAACCAGGAATACGTTCAGATCAACACGTCGAACATCCTCTTCATTTGCGGCGGCGCGTTCGTGGGGCTCGAAGGCCTCGTGCAGCGGCGACTCGGTCAACGCAGTCTCGGCTTTGCTTCGATCCGCGCGCAGCAGGAACAGTCGCTGAAGCCGGAGGAGATGATGAAGGCGCTCGCGCCGGAAGATCTGATTCGCTTCGGCATGATCCCGGAATTCATCGGTCGTCTGCCGGTGGTGTCGGTGCTCGACCAGCTTTCGGTTGCGGACCTCGAGAAAGTTCTGCTGCGGACGAAGAACGCGATGGTGAAGCAGTATTCGAAGCTGTTCGCGATGGACGGCGTTCGGCTGCGGCTCACGACGGATGCGATTCGGGCGATCGCACAGAAGGCGATCGAGTTGAAGACCGGGGCGCGGGCGCTGCGTTCGATTCTCGAGAACCTGATGCTCGAAGTGATGTATGAGCTGCCGCAACGCGACGACGTGGCGGAAGTGGTCATCGACGCGGGCGTGGTCAGCGGGCGGAAGCGGCCGACGATGCGTCGCCTGGACAAAGGCGAGCCGAAGCAGGACGCGGCTTAATCCCGACCGGCCGCGATGGCGGCGAGGCCGAGCGAGTCGATCCGAGCGTTTGGAACGTTCCACTTGCGAACGTGACGGGAGCGGGCGTGGATATGGCCGCCCCATGCGAAAGTCGTTTCTTTCGTTAACCGCGAGTTCGATCGTGCTGCTGGCGTTGACGGTGGTCTCCGCGCGAGGAGACGAACGTTGGCAGGAGATTCGATGGCAGGAGGAGCGGGCGTTTGCGGCGAGCTCGGGCGGGTTCGAGGCAATTGTATCCGTGGAACGGGGACGCCTGATCCATCTTGGACGGGAGGGCGGCGGAGAGAATCTGCTTTATGTGCCGCCGGATCGGAACAATCCGGCGGAGTGGGGAGGTCATCGTGTTTGGCTGGGGCCGCAGGAGGAGTGGCGGCGAAACTGGCCGCCGGCCGCGGAGTGGGAGGCGAGCGCGGCGGAGTCGGTGCGGGTGGACGGCGCGCGTTTGGAGTTGTTGATGCCGTCGACGGGCGACGAGTGGCCGCGGCTGCGGCGCGTTTATTTCTGGAAGGACGGCAAGCTTCGTTGCGAGGCGCGCATCGATGGCGGACGCCGGGCGGTGCAGATCATTCATGTCGTGCAGGTGCTCGCGACGGCGGAGGTGAACGTGAAAGCGGAGCCGAGTGCGGAGGTGCCGCGCGGGTATGTGCAACTGCACCTGGGACGCGGGCCGCAGCCGGTGCGGGAGTTTCCCGCGCCGCCGCATGTCAGCGGCGACGGTGACGAGCTCACGCTGCGGTTTGCGGGGAAGATGGAGAAACTGGGATTTGCGCAGCAGCCGTTGGTGGCGCGGGTGGGAGGAGAAATCCTGCGCGTCCAGCGAGGGGTGAGTTCCGGACGCGTCGTGGCGATGCCCGATCACGGGTTCGTCACGCAGGTTTATTTCAGCAGCTCGAGCGCGCCGCTGATCGAGCTGGAGCAGCTGTCGCCGCTGTATGCGCGCGATCAGGAAGCGCGATTCGAGATCGTGATCGATCCGCGTCCGCCGGCGGCGATCACGCCGGGCGGTCGCTGATCACCAATGCGCGTAGTCGCCCTTCTTCAGGGCGCGCGCGAACTCGACGAGGAGTTTCACGCAGCGTTCGACGTCCTCGAGGTCAACGACCTCGCTCGGCGTGTGCATGTAGCGCAGCGGGATGCTGAGGAGACCGGTGGCGACGCCGCCGCGGCCCATTTGGATCGCGCGGGCGTCGGTGCCGGTCGGACGCGGGTCGGCTTCGAGCTGGTAGGGCACGCCGGCTTTTTTGGCGGCGGCGACGAGCTTCTGGTAGATCTTGGGATTGATGTTGGCGCCGCGGCAGATGATGGGGCCGCCGCCGAGTTTGGTTTCGCCGAAGCGACGGTTGTCGCAATCGGGGTGATCGGTGGCGTGACCGACGTCGATGGCGACGGCGAGGTGCGGATTGACGGAGTAGGCGGCGGTGGTGGCGCCGCGCACGCCGATTTCCTCCTGTGAGGTCGCGACGGATACGACCTTGGCGGCGAGTTTCTTGTCCTTGGCGAGGCGGCGGAGGGTTTCGCCGACGATGTAGGCGCCGACCTTGTTGTCGAAGGCGCGCGCGGTGCCGACGGAGCCGTTGATCATCTGCAGCTCGTGATCGTAGGTGGCGACGTCGCCGATCGCGACGCGCTCGAGCGCTTCTTTCTTCGAGCGGACGCCGATATCGATCCAGATCTCGTGCTTCTTCGGCACTTTCTTGCGGTCTTCCTCGTCCATGAGGTGGACGGCGCGTTTGCCGGTGACACCGATCACGGGGCCGTTTTCCGTTTGGATGATGACGCGCCGGCCGGAGATGACGCTGAGGTCGTGGCCGCCGACGGTGTCGAAGTAGAGAAAGCCGTCCTTGTTGATGTAAGTGATGATGAGGCCGAGCTCGTCCATGTGGCCGGCGAGCATGAGAACCGGATCGCCCTTGGGATTGAGGGTGGCGATGCGATTGCCGAGGGCGTCGTTGCGATAGTCGTCGGCGGCGGGTTTGACGTGGCGGTCGAAGACGGCCTGCGCTTCGGATTCGTAGCCGGAGGGCGAGCGCGCGTGGAGCAGTTCGGCGAGAAAGGCGGGCACCTGATAATCGGACATGGTTTTAGTCTCGCCCCGGGCATCGCGGGCGCAAAGCGTTTTTGCGAATGACGATTTATCCCGCCATCGACATCAAGGGCGGCCGCTGTGTGCGGCTGACGCAAGGACGCGCCGACCAAGAAACGGTCTATGCGGAAAACCCGGCCGAGGTCGCGCGGCAGTTTCGCGCGGCGGGCAGCGAATGGGTTCACGTGGTCGATCTTGACGGCGCATTCGCGGGCGAACCGCAGAATCTGGCGGTGGTGCAGGCGGTCGCGGCGCTGGGGATGAAAGTGCAACTCGGCGGCGGGATGCGGACGCGGGCGGCGGTGGAGCGCGCGATTGGTTTTGGCGTGAGCCGGGTGGTGATCGGAACACGCGCGGCGGAAAGCGAGGCGTTTGTCGGCGAACTCGTGCAGGCGTTTGGTGAGAAGATCGCGGTCGGCATCGACGCGAAGAACGGACAGGTCGCGGTGAAGGGTTGGGTGGCGACTTCGGACATGAGCGCGCTCGCGCTGGCGAAGCGGATGGACGCGCTCGGAGTGGCGACGATCATCCACACGGACATCGGGACGGACGGGATGTTGACGGGGCCGAATTATCCGGCGCAGGAGGCGATGTTGAACGCGGGGAAATTTCGCGTGATCGCGAGCGGAGGCGTGAGCCGGCGAGAAGATGTGATTGAACTGGCAAAGCTGGCGCAGCGTCACGTCCGGCTGGATGGAGTGATCGTGGGGAAGGCGCTTTACGAGCAGCGCGTGGAGTTGAGCGATCTGCTCGAGCTGGCTGCGGCGGCGCGGCGATGAGCGCGGCTCCCCGCTTGCCCTTGCTCGACGCCTGTCGCGGGTTTGCCGCGGTCTACGTGGCGATCGCGCACGTGGTGCGGCACCACTTCGGGGGTGACGAGCGGCTGGGTGGGCGTGCCGTGGATGTTTGGGCAGGAGGCGGTGATGGTTTTCTTCCTCCTGTCCGGCTACGTCATTCAATACTCGGTCGACCGTCGGCCGGATATTTCGGCGGGCGAATTTCTATGGCGGCGGTTTTTGCGACTCTATCCGCTGATCCTGCTGGCACTGGTGGTGTCCTATGTAACGGCCTGTGTCGCTCGTGGGGGAGTGGAGGATCCGCGTATCGTGCAAGCGCTGGCGAATCTGTTTTCGCTGCAAGATTTTTCGCCGGTGAAGCCCGGGGCGTGGAGCGATGTCTATTGGGGGAATGCGCCACTGTGGAGTCTCTCGTATGAATGCTGGTTTTATGTGTTGTTCGCGTGCTTGCGGTGGCGTGTGCCGGAATCGCGGCGCACGACCGTTGCGGGGGCGATCTCGCTGATCGGCGCTCTCGTCCTGTTTTTGTGGCCGACTGCTCCGGCGTATTGGGCGGCTTATTTTGTGATCTGGTGGATGGGGTGTGCGTTGGCGGCGGGGGAATCGCCGGGTCGCGAGGGCGAGCGGTGGCGAGCGTGGCGGTGGCTGCTGGCAACGTTCGCGCTCGTGCTCGCTGGCTCCGGAACCAGATGGATGACCGAAGGTGGCGGAATGCAGGCGGGAGTTTATCCGCTTTTGATCGCGCGCCACTTCGTGATTGCTGTCGCGCTGGCCACCGCGGTGCTGGTGGCGGGCAAGCGTCTCGCGGGTGGCGTCGCGATTGCGATGTCACCGTTTGCGGCCGTGGCCTCGTGGTCCTACGGCCTCTATGTGCTGCACTTTCCGATCGCGGCGAATGAGCTTTGGCTGCCTGCGACGCTGCCGCGAGGCTGGGCCGTTGCCATCTACGCCGCGACCGCGCTGGTCGTCAGCTGGTGGGGGGAGTGCCGCTACCAGCCGTGGATGCGGGCGCGCCTCGTTCGCTGGGCCGATCGCCGAGCGAGGTCGGTGCTGACCGGCGTGCCCGTCAACGCCGCTTCGACAACAGCTTCTCCGCAATTTCCTCGAGCGGATACGTGACGATCTCGGCGAGCGTGGGGTGATACCACGGCGCGCGCAGTAGATCGAAGACGGTGGCGCGCATCGCGAGCGGGCCGCTGAAGGCGTGGATGAGTTCGCCGGCGTCCTTGCCGACGATCTCGGCGCCGAGGATGCGGCCGCGGCGCGGTTCGGCGATGACCTTCACGTATCCATAATTTGCATCCATGAGGATGGACTTGCCGTGATCGTTGAAGGGATACGAGGCGACGAGGTATTTGCGCTTCTTGCGGTCGAGGTCGCGTTCGAGCAGGCCGATGGTCGCGAGCTGGGGATCGGTGAAGACGACGTTGAGGAGGAGGGAGTAGTCGATCGGCTTCAGCTTACGGCGGAGGCCGGCGGCGTGGCGGGCGACGAGTTCGCCTTGCTGGATGGCGACGTGAACGATTTCGGCGGGGCCGGAGCAATCGCCGGCGGCGTAGATGTGCGGCGTGGTGGTCTGGTGCCAGCGATTGACGACGATTTGCCCGGTGATGCGGGTTTTCACGCCGGCGGCGGAAAGGTTGAGCGAGGCGGTGTTGGGCTCGCGACCGAGCGCGTTGAAGAGGTGGGCGGCGCGTCGGGTGACGACCTTGCCGTCGCAGAGGAACTGCACGGCCACGCCGCGCGCATCGCGCGACACGCGTTGCAGGTGCGTGCCGGCGAAGAGCTCGATGCCCTCGTCGCGGAACGCCTGTTGCACGACGTGGGAGGCGGCCATGGAGTGGTCGCGCAGGATGTTGATGCTGCGTTGAACGAGCGTGACGCGCGTGCCGATGCGACTGAGGAATTGCGCGAGTTCGCAGGCGACGATGCCGCCGCCGAGCACGATCACGCTCTTCGGAACGAAATCGAGATCGAGGACCTCGTCGCTGGTCCAGAACGGCGTGTCGGCGAGGCCTGGAACGGGAGGTGTGGCGGGTTTGGAGCCGGTGGCGATGAGGATGTGTTTCGCGCGGACGGAACGGCCGTCGGAGAGCTCGATCGTGTGCGGGTCGACGAAGCGGCCGTGGGCGCGGATGAGATCGAATTTGCCGTTTTCGAGCGCTTGGACGCGGTAGTCGGCGAACTCGGCGATGAGCTTTTTCTTGCGCGCGTGGATTGCGCGCATGTCGGGTTCGGCGGAAGGGATCCTGAGGCCGAAGGTGCGGCCTTTTTGCGCGAGGTGAAGGACGTCGGCGATGTAGAGCAGCGTTTTCGACGGCATGCAGCCGCGCAGGATGCAGAGACCGCCGAGTTCGCGCGCGCTGTCGACGATGGCGGTTTTCAGGCCGAGCGAGACGGCGAGGCGGGCGGCGTTGAAGCCGGCGCTGCCGCCGCCGAGGACGAGGAAATCATAGTGCGCTGCGGAACTGCGTTTCATGAGGCGTAAAGGAACTAACGACGGGCGTCGGGCAACGGTGTGTCGGGAGCGTAGCGGCGCAAGATCGTGGTCGCGAGAGGGTCGGGAGGCTCGGCGGGGGTCGTGGTTTTTCCCCAGGCGATCTCGTAACTGGCGCGGAGAATTCCATGGGTATAACGGGCAGGAAACGCGTCGCCGGCGAATGTCAGTCGGGTGCTGTGGCCGAGGGCGACGAAACCGAAAGCGATATAAAGGCCGAACGCGACGCGGGCGGCGAAAAGGGCGCGGGGATTTGTCGGCCAGCACGGGGCCGCGGGTGCGATGACGAGCAGCATCCACGGGAGCAGCGGAAGCCAGAAACGCGGGTCTTCGTAAGGCCAGGTGGCGAGGATCGCGCCGTAGAAAAGGACGTAGGCGTTGATTGCGCCGAAGCGGCGGCGATGGCGCCAAAGCTGGAGGAGAAGCGCGGCGGCGAGAGCGGTTCCGACGATGCGAGTGAACAGACCGGCGGACCCGTGCGGATGAAGAGGGAGATTGATGGTCAGGGCGCCGAGTTCGGCCAGACGAGAGCTCCACAACGCGAGCAAATCGGCGAGCGAGCTGCGGCGGGTGATGGCAATCCAGTTGTTGAAGTAGCTGTCGGGGTGACCGAGTTGGGCGCGTGTGACGACGACAAGAAGAGCCGTGCAGAGGAGGGCGCCGACGGCGAGAAGGAGTTTGAGGGCGCGAGGGGAGAGTCGTTGGAGTTGGCCGAAGGCGCGCTGCCTGAGTGCGGGCGCGAAGTGGAGTGTCGCGGATAGTGCGATGGCGGCCAACAAGGCGACGCCGATGGTGCGCGTCAGCGTGGCGAGAGCGGCTGTGGCGAAGGAGGCGAGCCACCACGCGAGGGCGCTGGAGCCGACGGCGTCGCGAGCGCGAACGACCGCGAAGAGCGCGATGCCGGTGAGCCCGAAGTAGAGCGGCTCGGTGAGCGGGATGGGCGCGTGTTTGACGACGACCCACGAACAAAGAAAGAGAAGTGCGCCCAGGCGGAGGGCGTTGGCCGACCAGTTGGCGCTGCGAGAAGCGACGGAAGCCCACGCGAAGAGACCGATGGCGAGGGCGGCGTAGTTGAAGAGCGTGAGCAACACGGGGGCGTCGAGGCCGGCGCGCACGAGCAAGGCGATGGTGCTTGGATAGACCGGGGGAAATTGCTCCGGCGGAAGGACGCCCGTGGTGGCTTTGCCCCAGGCCATGTTCAGAAGGCGAAGCGCGTCGGTGTTGACGCGGATCGGGCTGGCAAGCTGGAGGAGGTGCGCGGCGCCCGCCGCCAGGAGGAGCGCGGTGGCGGCGCGGGCGAATCGTGACGGAGGCGACGACGGGTCGGGCGTGAACGAAGTCACAAGGAGCGCGGCCGGAGAGAGGCGGGAGTGAGTGTCACTGGCCTTTGCCGAACAGCATCACGTGAATGGTCTTGAGCATGATCTGCGCGTCGAGGCGGAAGGAGAAGTGGCGGATGTAGTAGAGGTCGTATTCGAGCTTGCGAAGCGTGTCCTCGAGGTTCGCGCCGTAAGGGTAGTTGATCTGGGCCCACCCGGTGATGCCGGGTTTCACGAGGTGGCGGAAGTGGTAGCAGGGAATTTCGCGCTGGTAGTTTTCGACCAGGCGGTCCCATTCGGCGCGGGGGCCGATCAGGCTCATGTCGCCGCGCAGGACGTTCCAGAGTTGGGGAAATTCGTCGATGCGGGTGGCGCGCAGGAAACGGCCGACGCGCGTGACGCGTTTGTCGTCCGGTCGGGTGTAGAGGTCGCTTTTTTCGGAGCCGACGCGCATCGAGCGGATTTTGCGGACCACGAACGGCACCTGGTTTCGTCCGATGCGGTGTTGTTTGAAGAACACGGGGCGACCGTCTTCGAGCCAGACGGCGAGGATGCTGAGAAGGATGATCGGGGCGGTGAGCGCGATGCCGACGGAGGCGAGCGCGATGTCGGCGGCGCGTTTGAGGCGTTCGAAGACGGGTTCGCGCGCGATGGGGAAACCTTCCTGGAAAAGCCAGGTTTGGTTGACGCGGTAGAGCGGAATCTTGCGCCAGTAGACTTCGTGGAAGAGTTCGAGCGTGAAGGTGGGCAGTCCGTTGAAGTAGAACTCGACGAGCTTGCGCGAGACCTCGGAGTTGAGCTCACTGGCGGTTTCGCGGAGCACGATCGCCTCGAGCGGAAGTTTGCCGGACACCGCGTCGTCGATGATCTGCCGGAATGGCACGGCGTCGCTTCCGGTGGGTGTCATCGCGGCATGGACGACGGACTGGATCATGTGGAGGCGTTTGCATTCCGCGCTGAAGGCGCGGTAGCTCGCATCGTCGCCGATGAACACGATGCTCCGCGATTCGCGCATCCGCTCGGCCTTCTGGCAGATCAGCCGGCGGTAGCCGAGCGTCACTGGAATGAGGACGAGGTAACTGAGCGCGACGACGATGCGGCTGGACTGCAGTTCGTAGCCGCCGGGGATGACGGCGAACGTCAGCAACACGGTGGCGACCATGGCGCTCAGAATCGCGATGATATGCTGGCTCGTGTAGTCGAGGCTGAGCATGTCGGTGCGCGAGCGGTAGCCGTCGATGAGATAGATCGCGAATCCAAGAATCAAATACGGCAGCATCAGCGCGCTGACGATCACGGAGCCGGCGGTGAGATTGCGCAGCAGGCTGACTACATTGAAAACGACGAAGACTGAGGCTGCATCCAGCAGGGCGAGCACCAGGAATGTTTTGCGCGGCGCGATCATCGAGAGGTCGTTTCAGGGAGTTGAAGCGGTGGCAGAAGGGACGGCGGAGCCCAGCAGTTCCCGCCATTGCGCGAGGGCCGTTTCGCGACCGTCGGGCGCGAAGCGCAAAGCGGCGGCGGCAAGATCGGCTTGGAGGGCGGGCGTGGAACGGAGGTGACGCAGCCACGCGGCGACGCGGGGTGTTTCCTCGCGGGTGAAGCTCTGTCCGAAGGCGTGCGTCGCGACGAGCTTGGCGACGTCGGCGTCGGGCGCCCCGATGAAGACGACGGGACGGCCGACCTGGGCGATGCCGTAGAGTTTGCTGGGAAACACGCAGTGTTCCGCGCCTGGTTTGAGCGTGACGAAGTGGACGTCGCCGACGCCGAGGGAGGCGGCGAGGCGGTCGCGAGGCTGGGCGCGGAGAAAGCGGACATTGCGCAGGCCGAGCTGGTTGGCGCGTTGTTCGAGTTCGATTCGTCCGGCGCCCCCGCCGATGAAAAGGAGAATGAAGGAAGGATCGTCACGAAGATGTTCGGCGATTTCGAGCAGCGGGGGGAGATCGTGCACGCGGCCGAGATTGCCCGAGTAGGCGGCGACGAACTTCCCTTCCAAGCCCCACGCGGAGCGAAGCGCGGCGACGTCGGCGTCGAGAGGCGGGCGCAGGCCGGCGGGAGCCCAGTTCGGCGAAACGATGACACGCGCCGGAGTTACGCCGGCGTCGAGCACGGTGCGCGCCATGGTCTCACCCGGAACGACGCAGGCGATCGCCTGGCGCCAGGCGGCATCGCGCGCGGGGCGCGAGGCGAGCAGCCAGCGATGGCCGGTGACGGTGACGGCGATTTCGGGATAAATATCCTGAACCCAGTGGACGAGGCGCGCGCCCCGCAGGCGGGCGACGAAGCCGGCGAGAACTCCGCTGAGCGGAGGGTCGGTCATGGCGACGAGGGTGTCGCCTCGTCGGACGACCCGCAGCAGGCGCAGGAAGGCGAGGGGATAGAACGTAGTGAAAGCGAGGATACGAGCGAGGAGGCCGGCGCCGCCGAAGCGGGGGGAGAAGACGCGGTGAATGGCGACGCCGTGGCGTTCCTCGAAGCGTGGAGTCCGCCGGCGGACGGGCGAACTGGTGACGATGACGGGTTGTTCTCCGTGTCGCGCGAGTGCTTCGGCCAAGTCGACGAGGAGTTGCGCGGTCGCAGGCTCGTCGGGCCAGTAGAAACGGTTGAGGAAAACGATGCGGTGCGAAGTCATGGTTCGCGACCTTTACGCAGCCGGCGGATTTCCGCGGCGATGAAGCCCTCATACATGGACAGCAGGCGGCAGTAGCGGAGGCCGGGGCGGCCATCGAGAAATCCGCCGCGTGCGACGTATTGATAGATGAAGCGAAGCCACGGGCGGCCGGGAAGGTGAAAACTGAGACGCTTCAAGGCGCGGCGACGATCCAGGGAGGGACCGGTGAGAAGGGCTTTCCAAGGCGCAGCGGTTGCGTTGCCCAAGTGGGCGTGCGCTTCGTGCAAGGCGTAACGGCGATGTTTTTCGAGCCATTCGTCCTCTCCGCCGGCGGAGATATCGTGCAGGTAGTTCTCGCGCAGCCGCGCCATGCGCATGTCGGGGGCCTCGCGCTGGCCGTGACCGACTTGAACAAAGCGGAAACGCGGAGCGGCGACGAAGCGGGCCTGGTAGGCGGGAAAGTCGGTGCAGTGGGGAATCCAGCGGCCTTGGAACATCATCTTCGGTGCGACGAAGTATCCGTCGACGTCGGGCCGGTTGCCGGCCGCATTGCACTCCTGGATGAGCTCGGGCGTGAGCGTTTCGTCGGCGTCGAGATGGAAGACCCAGGGATGAGGGAACGGGATCGAAGTTTGGGCGAAGTTGCGATGATCGGCGAAGTTGTCGAAACGGCGATGAACCACGCGGGCGCCGGCGTTGGACGCGATTTCGACGGTGCGGTCGGTCGAGCCGGAATCGAGCACGACGACATCGTCACAGCCGCGGGCCGACGCCAGGCAGCGGGGAAGGTTTTTCTCCTCGTTCAAGGTGAGGATCAGGACGGAGAACATGAACGGGGCGGAGCGCGGCGGCGGGCGTCAGGCGGTGGTCTCGCGGGAGCGCGGCGCGGCGCCCTCGCGGGCGCGGATGCGCGCGTATTGCAGGCCGGCGAAGAAGGTGGCCCACCATGCGCAGATCACGGCGCGGTTGCCAAAGGGGAACTCGAGGCAGGCGTAGAAGACGACGAGGCCGCACCCAAAAAATGGATACGCGACGAGAGGCGCGAGGCTCGGGGCGCGGGCGGCGGCCAGAGGGACGAGGGCGCACAGGCCGAGCAGGAACGTGCCGACGAGGCCGACTTCGGCGGCGGATTGGAGCCAGTCGGAGTGGGCGTCGTGGAAATGCACCTGCAGTCCGTCGGGGGAGGCGAAGCGCTGGGTGTTGCGCGTGAAGAAGACGGTGGGATACGAGCCCATGCCCCAACCGAACCAGAGTTTTTCGCGGGCGGTGTTCCAGGTGTCGCGGTAGAGGATGAGGCGGAAGTTGAGGGAGGTCTCGCTGCGCGCCTCCTCGATTTGTTGAAGCGTCTGAGTGAAGCGTTGTTCGATGACGGGCTGCGCGATGTAGAGCGAGAAGCCGATGACGGAGATCGCGGCGAAGACTCCCCCGGCGACGGCGGGGGCGGCGCTGACGCCGGCGGCGCGACGAGTTTTGATGACGTTTCGCAGCCAGTGCACGAAGCCGACGGCCACGAGAACGATCATGAGGATGGTGCTCGAGCGCGAGGCGCTGAGGGGGACGGTGGCGGCGAGAAAGAGAATGGCCACGACTCCGCCGAGCACGGGCGAGTGCCAGATGTTGCGGGCGTGCGAGCGTCGGGCGAAGTGGTAGATCGCGCCGAGCGCGAGGGCGGTCATCAGCAGCGTGAACGCGCCCCAGTGGTTGTGATAAAGGAATGACGCGAAGAACTTCGGCTGGATGGGCGGGCCGAGGCCGAAGAAGGTGCTCGGGGCGTTCATCAGCTTTTGCAGCGTGCCGAAGATGGCGAGGACGAGGCCGTTGGCGACGAGGGTGAAGACGAGCGCGCGCAGGTAGCGGCGATGGCGGACGAACACGAGCAGGTTGAAGGCGGAGAGATAGGCGGCGGAAAAGAACCAGAGTGTGAGCAGCGAGTGGACGGGACGGGCGGTGCTCGGCCAGCCGGGAACGCTCTGCGATTCGACGTAGAGCGTTTGGTGGTCGTTCAGCACCTCGCGGTAACTGGGGTTGAACGCACTGATGGCGACCATCGTGGCGAAGAGTCCGAACGGCCAGAGCCAGCGGAGCGGTTGCAGATCGGTGCGGAGCGAGCGGCGCGCAAAGATGCCGATGGCGGTGAGAACGAAGCCGAGCGAACCCCAGAGGGAGAGCGCGAGGCGCGCGCTCTGGGTGTTGCCGCCAAGCCACCACGAGGCGAGCAGGACGAGCACGGCGACGTGCGCGACCACGGCGATTTCGAAGCGTTCGCGACGGACGGCCGAGCGGCTTGGACCGGCGCTGACGCCGCGCGGGTATTTCATATCGTGCGACATGGCGGTTTCAGCGGGCGGCGCGGGCGTGCAGCTCGCGGTAGAACTCGAGGAGCGTGGCGGCGGATTTGCGCCAGGGGAAATCCTGGCGGACGTGCTCGCGTGCGGCGGCGCCGCGCTGCGCGAGTTGTTCCGAAGGTTCGGCGAGCGCACGGGTGAGCGTGGAGGGGAATTGTTCCCAGGGAACGCACCAGCCGGCTTGGTGATGGTTTACGCTCGACCAAGGGGTCGAATCGGTGACGAGCACGGGCAGTCCGTGCGCCATCGCCTCGGCGATCACCAGACCGAAATTTTCGTTGTGAGAAGGCAGAATGAACAGCGAGGCGGCGGCGTAGGGAGGAGGCGAGCCGGTGCCGTCGAAAACCCGCACGCGATCGGCGCCCGAACGATGCTCGGCGTGGGCGATGAGTTGGGCGGGGGTGTATTCCTCGGGCACGCCGACGATCAGCAGCAGCCAGTCGCCACGCGCCTGCGCGAGCCAGAGGTCGATCAATTCGAGCACACGTTTCTTGCGGTGCAGGCGCGAGTAGAAGAGGGCGGTGGGACGTTGCGCGGTGTCGGGGCAGAGGTCATGCCAATGCGCGGCGGAGGCGATGCGTTCGTCGTCGGAGGGAATCGAGACGCCATTGGGAGCGACGCAGATGGGTTGTTGGAAGCCGAGGGCGCGGATTTCGTCGGCCTCTTCGGGGCTTGTCGCGTGCCAGCCGTGGGCCCCTTCAAGGGCGCCGGGATGGAGCAAACGGCGGGCAAGTTGTTTTCGCGCGCGATGATGTTGCCAAGCCCAAGGGCTCATCATGCCGCGGGGAGAAATCACGAGAGGGGCGCGAAGCGTGCGGGCGCGGCGGTGGGCGTAATGCAGGGTGCGCAACCAGAGCGAGTGATGGTGGATGACGTCGAACGCGTGGTTGAACAAGTGGCGACGAAGACCGGCGGACGGGCAGAAGGCTTGCGGGGAATCGCGGCGGAAGATGCGCGCTTCGAGGGCGGTCGACGGAGGTGACGCGGGCGGGTGGCGCTGGGTGGAGAGCAGCGAGACCTGCGAGCCGAGCGAGGCGAGCGCTTCGGAGAGTGCGAGCACGGAGCGGCTGGGGCCGCCGTGTCTGGCTTCGAGGCTCGGAACGATTTCGCAGCAGCGCATTCAGGCGGGCGGCGGACGATCCTTGATCGGGCGGCAAGGATGGCCGACGCAGATCTTGCGCGGCGGGAGGTCGCGCACGACGACGGCGCGGGCGCCGACGACGCAGAGTTCGCCGATGGTGACGTTGGGGCCGACGAAGACGTCGGCGCCGATCCAGGCGTTTTCACCGATGACGATGGGGCCGGTGACGAGCGGCATGTCCCAGCGAAGGAAATCGTGTGTGCCGGCGCAGAGGTGGGTGTTCTGGCTGACGTTGGCGCCGCGGCGGAGGGTGATGTGGCCGAGGTTGTAGATCGTGACGTGGCGGCCGACCATCGAGCGCGGTTCGAGGCGCAAACGCCATGGGTAGGTGATGCGCGCGGTGGGGAAGACGACGACTTTGGCCGGCTCGGGGATGTCGGCGCCAAAGAGTTTCAGGAGGCGGGTGCGAAAACCATGAAACGGTCGCGGGCTCCAGCGGAACAAGGTGGCCTGCACGAACGCCCAGAGCCAGCGGAGGAGCACTTCGCGGCGTGGGTCGGGCGTGATGCAGTTTTGCCCGAGGTAGGGAGCGTCGGAATCCATCGAAGAGTCGCGGAGGGAATCGATAGTCGGCGAAGCGGTCAACGTCCCAAGAGTTGGGCGAAGTCCTCACTCAACATCTGCAGGCTCAGACGCGAGCTAGCAGTGGAGTGGCTGGCCGAGGGGAAGCGAGTTTCACGATTTGTCGACGCGGGTTCCTCCAGCAAACGATTAAACGCAGGATCGCGATTCCTCGAAATCCGTCCAGGAACGGCCAGCGGGTCGTCGCGGTTGCGGAATGCGGGTTCATGATTGCGAAGAACGAGGCTGCACGGCCGACAAGGCCGCGTGCAGGCCGAGCGTGGTTTGGGCGTAGGTGTAGGAGCGAATGCGTTCGGCGACGGCGAGCCGCATGGAATCCAGATCGGCCGACAGCGCTTCGGCCAGGCGCGATCGAAGATCGGAATAATCCTCGGAGCGGAAAACCCAACCGGTTGCGCCGTGTGTCACCAGATCGCGTTGGCAACCGACGCGATCGCTCACCAAACAGGGACGGCCCATGTGCATGGCTTCGTTGACGGCGAGTCCCCAGGTTTCGTAGAGGCCGCGGGAGGGGAGAGCGAAGACGTCGGCGAAGAGGTAGCGCGCGGGCATTTCGCTTTGGTTCGCGAAGGGCAGGAAGACGACGCGATGGGATGGGGTGGCGGCGGCGCGTTGAAGGAGCGCGTTTTTTTCGGGGCCTTCGCCGACGAAGACGAGGACGTGATCGCCGGGCGGAAGCGAGAGGAAGGCGTCGAGGAGTTCGCGCGGTTGTTTGGCGGGAATCAGTTTTCCGGCGAACAGGATGACGCGGGTGTCGGGGGCCAAACCGATCGAGGCGCGCAGCGCAGCGGCGGTGGCGCGGGTCGACTCCGAGGCGGGGTCGAAGCGCGTATGGTCGACGGAATGCGGAGCGAAGAAGAGTTTTTCTTCGGGCACGCCGAGGGTGGTGAAATAGTCGCGATTGGCGGCGCCGACGTAGGTGAGCGCGGTGAACTGCCGGTAGAGCAGGCGCAGCATGGCGCGGGTGGCGAACGGGGGGCGCGGACGGCCGAGGAAGTGCGAATCGCCGCGGAAGATCACGGGGATGCGGCGGAGGCGGGCCCAGGCGAGCAGGCGGAGGTGCGTGGCGTAGGCGTAGCCGAAGAGGAGGATGGCGTGGGGGGCGTAGGCGGCGAGGCGCGCGGGCAGCGTGGGGTTGCGCAGGCCGGCGAAGTGGTGCGTGCCGGCGTCGCGTGACGTGTTGGGAACGAATTCGTGTTCGTAGCCGGCGAGCAGGTCGACGTCCCAGGCGAAAGTGGACTGGAACTCGGGATCGCGGGTGGCTTTCACGCCGAAGTCCCAGAGATAGAACACGCGGAAGGAGAGCGGCGAATGCTGACGCAGCCAGCGGAACCACGGGCTGTAGTATTGCGTGGGATGCGAGAGGACGATGGCGAGACGCGGAGCGGGCGAAGGGCTCCCATTGAAGCGGCGGTCGCTGGCTTGCTGCCTCGTCGAGTCGGATGGAGGAGGCGTCACGGGGTGTTCAAGGTGAAGCGTCGAGTGAAAAAAGCTCCGACCGTGGCGACGGGCACGATGGCCTGGAAGGTCGAGGTGACGAGCACGCTGGCGACCATTTCGAAGGAGTTGGCGACCGAGACGAAGACGATGAAGGCGAGGAAGCCTTCGAGAGAGAGGAGCGGTTTGGCGCTGGATTTCTTTTCGAGAAGACCGAAGAGCCAGCCGATGACGAAGCCGACGCAGATGCTGCCGACCAGCGGTCCAAAGTTGCCGTAAGCTTCGGCGAGGAGGCCCCAGGCGATGTAAGTGACGAAGGTGCTGTCGAGGAGCTGGCGGCCGAAATGAACGTTGAGGAGCACCTGCCCCTCGTGCGAACGGGGCTTGCCGGGCCAGAGGATGCGGGGAACGAGCAGGGCGGGGATGAGGGTGTAGGTTTTGCCATGCAGCGGTTCGACGTGGTCGGAATCGAACCGGTCGATCACGTAGAGGATGTTTTGAAGATTGTTGACCCGCATCAGCAGGCTCTGCCCGGAGCCGGAGGCATCTTCCTTTTGCGCGTATTGGGCCTGCCACAGCAGATTGGTGTCCTCCTCGGTGGCGGTCATGATAGTCCAACTGGCTTGGGCCCACTGCAGGTAGCGCTCGGGCATATTGAGGAGGGTCGTGGCTTCGACGGTCTCGTCCTTCTGCTGCCAATACAGGCCGCGCATTTCGAATTTCCCGAGATTGAGGAACGCGAGGGTGCAGCCAACGGCGATGATGAAGCGCCACGGCATGCGTCCGCTCCCCCAGAACAGTCCGACAGCGACCGAAAAGAGTAGAATTCCGACGGCCGAGAGCAGAAAGCCGGAAGCAGAGATGAGGGTGTTGACGACGAGCAGGATCCAGAAGGTGCTTTTTTGCGGTCGTGTGAGGATATCGGATGAAAGCAGAACGCTGAGGAGGAAGAGACCGCAGGAGGTGACGGCGCTGACCACCGCGAGCACGATGGGGAAGGTGCCAGCGGGCAGAAGAGAGAGGATGACGCTGAGCAAGCCCATGACGGAGAGCACCTGGTAAGCGGTGCCGATCCCGAGCATGGTGAATCCGAGCCGGCGGAGTCCCGCCATGCCCTCCTCGACCATGATGTTCAGCAGTCGCGCGGTCGGTCGGGAGGTGCGCGCGGAGTTAAGACCGAACCGCCAGCCGAAGCTCATGGTGGCGAGAAAGGCGAGGAGTTCGATGCCGGCGCGCAGCGAGGTTTCGGGAGGGTAGGCTTGAACGACGGGATGGCGGACGAGAATCGGCAGGCCGTAGGCGACGAGATGCTGTGCGCACATCATCGGCAGCATCGGGAGGCCGATGCCGGCTGTCCGCCATATGTTGAAGCCGATGAGGATACCGGCGGAAAGCAGGGCGAAGGTGATCGCGCCGGGGCGGTTGCCGACAAAGAGGTAGCCGGATACGCCGATGAGCAGAGCCGCGAGAATAGGAAAAGCCTTGTTCAGCAAGGTGCGCAGCTGCAGGCCGAGATCGAGCAGCCGGGTTTCGTAGCTGAACTGAAGTCGGGAGGGCTCCATCACGAGGCGGACAGGAGTTCGTCGAAAAACTCTCCGTGCCGCCGGGCGAGCTCGCGAGCTTCGAAGGAGGCGAGACGCGATGCGTCGGCGGAGCCGGATGGAAGTTGCGGGATGCGATCGCAAANCGCGGCGACGACGTCGGGCGCGTTCGCGTCGGTGGGATCGACCAGCCAGCCGCCGTCGCCGGCGTGAGGCGCAAGAGTTTCGTGAAGCACCGTGCCGCGGCGGGCGAGCGCAAGCCACGGCCGGCGGGCAGCGAGGGTGAGCCAAATTTTTGACGGTGCGTATCCAGAATCCTCGGACCCGAGGATGAGATTGGCGCCCGCGGTGCGAAGAAGATCGAGCGCGGTGAGATACGGGACACGGACGGGATCCTCGGCGACGCCGGTGGAAATCCCGTGGGCGGCGGCGGCGGTTCGGACCGGCCCGCGAACGGCCCGGGGATCGTAGCTGCCGCCGCGGAATTCGCAGCGGAGTTCGGGGTTGGAGCGGCTGGCGGTCGCGCGGGCGAAGCCCGCCAGAAAGACGTGGAGGGCGGGATCGAGGTCGGATCCGAGCCGGCCGATGTAGCGAATCAGGCTTTGGCGGATTTCCGGGGAGGCGTGGTGCGCGGAGGCGGCGATGAAATCGTGTTCGGACCAGCCCATCGGGATGACCCGACCGCGCGATGCATTCCACCACGGGTAGCGTTGGGAAAGTTGTTCGAGGTAGGCGGGCGAGACGGAGACAATTCCGGTGCAGCGCCGCAACGTCCAAGGCTCGAACCGGCGCGCCTGGGCGGCGGCGAAACGGTATTTCCAACCGCCGGGAGGGCGAATGCCGGGACGATGAACGAAATCGGTTCGCCAAGGATCCTGGAGATCGATGACGAACGGCGTGCGATGCCGGCGCTGCCAGAGGCGACCTAGCGGAAAGCAGGCGCTTTGCGTGGTCGAGAAATAGACGAGGTCGAAACGTTGTTCGCTCAGGAGGCGGTGGCCGGCGGCGCGAAGGGCGAGCCAGGCGCGCCAGGCGATGTTGCCCAAACCGAGGGGACGGGAGAGCCGTGGTGGAATTGCGGATACGCGGGTGACGGGCTGGCCGGAAGGGAGCGTTTCGGTGAGTTCCGGTTCGAGCGGGGCTTCCGCGGCGGCGGGATGAACGGTGAGGACCTGCGCTTCCCAGCCCAAGTCGGGCAGGTGCGGAAGCAACGTGCGCACGCGTTGTCCGTCGGGCGCGCTAATGGGCGCGAAATGAGGAGCGACGATCAGGAGGCGACGCATTTTCAAGCGTTCCAATGCACCTCGATCTGGCGAGAGCGCGAAGGCTCGCTCGAGGAAATTATCCGTCGCCGTCTCTTCCCGTCGGCACCCAGATGTTGCCGCAAGATTGGCGAGCGGTGTGCCGCAACGGCGATGGAGTGGGGGAGTTCGTTCATGAACGGTGAGGCTGGAAGCGGGAGAACAATTGAAGGTAGGCTTGGGCGACCGCGGTGCTGCTGAAGCGTTGTTCGACGAGCGTCCGGCACGCGCGGCGATCGATGTGGGGGAGCCGGGCGACGGCGGCTGCGCCCTCGTCAACGGTTTTGATCAGAAATCCGGTATGGCCGGGGGTGACGATTTCGGGGAGGGCGCCGCGTGGTGAGGAGATCACGGGCGTGCCGCAGGCGAGCGCTTCGGCGAAGACGATGCCGAACGGTTCGTCCCAGCGAATCGGAACAAGCAGGGCGGCGGCGCGGCCGAGCAACTCGTTCTTGGCGGTGTCGCCGATTTCGCCGATCCACTCGATGCGATCGCGACCGAGGTGGGGCGCGATCTCGCGATCGAAGAACGCGCGTTGCGGGCCGGATTCGTCGCGATTGCCGGCGAGGATGAGACGGCGTTTCGCGGCGCGAGCGATGGCGATGGCGAGATCGGGGCCTTTGACGTCATCGAGCCGACTGAGGAAAACCAGCGGGGCGTCGGGAGCGACGGACGGTGAGAAATTGAATTTTGGGAGCTCGACGAAATTGGGGATCGCGTGCCACTCCCCGCCGGCGCGGCGGCCCATTTTACAGATGAACTCGCTGCAGCCGGTGAAGCGAAGCGAACGCCCGCCGAGACGTGAAGCCCAGGTTATCTGCGGGCCGCCGGTGTGGCGCTGGTAGGACATGACGACGGCGGGTCGCGATGGAAGCACCGGGATCAGGTAGGCGAGGCGGGAGAAGCTGTGGATGACGTCGGGCTGGAACCGGCGTGCGGCGCGGAGGAGAGCGAAAGCGTTGCGGACGGTGTTGGCGGCCGAAGCGGGCCAGGCGAAGCGCGCGTCGGCGGTGGCGGTGGAAGCGGGATGAGCGAGCAGGGCGACTTCGTGGCCGGCGGAGCGGTATTCGCGCAAGAGGCTGTCGACGATGCGCTCGATGCCGCCGTAGCCGACAGGCGGCACGGGAATCATGGGGTCAGCGGTGAGAAGGATGCGCATGGGGGCGGTTACGACGTGGACGGGCGGGGGCCGAGGAATTCCTGCCAAGTGGCAAGGTCGATTTCGCTGCGGCCGCGCTGGGCGGCGGGTATCCGGGTTTTGGAAACGCAGTCGAGAAGGTCGGGCAGGAGCGCGAGATAGGCGGGAGGCTTGCTGTTGGGGTGGAGGAGCCAGGCGCGTTCGTCGGACAGGTTGAGACGGCGGAAGCCGTCCCGCGACGAGGCGCGGAAGAGGATCGTTTCAGGGCCGGGAGGATAGCCGCGGTCGGCGAGGCGGCGGAGGCGGTATTCCCAACCGAGCAGGCCGCGCGCGAGCGGGAGGTGGGGCGCGAGGCGTTCGCGGTCGACGAGGAAACAGCGCGTGCTGAACCAGTCGTTCAGCCAGCCGTCGGCGACACGTTGGAGTGGACGGCCCTCGTGAAGCGAGGGAGCGTCGGAGTCCGGCGTGGCGGCAAAGCCGGGCGGGCTGATGCGCGGCGTGGCAAAAAGGGCGGCGGGATAGTTGTGCCAGATGCGAAGTGCGGCGTGGGCCCAGTCGAAGCCGGGAGCCTGGTGGAGGCAAATGTCGGCGTCGTAGTGAATGACGAAGCGAGTCTCGGGCGTGTCGATGGCGGCCCAATAAGCCATGTTGGCGCAGCCGCCGTAGTCATGCGTTTCGGTCATGGCGCGGGCGGTGTAGCGGGCGGCGAGGTGTTCGAAGCGGGGGGAGTCCGGTTCGAGAAAAACGATTTCATCGAACAGGCCTTCGGAGGCGAATTGTTGCGCGAGGGAACGGATGGCGGCGGTGCGGGCGGAGAATCCGGGTTCGGGCAAACGCGTATCCGGATCAAAAATACGCGTGCGCTGCGGACGGCAGAGATCGACGACCGCGATGCGGCGGCGGACCTCGGGATGAGCGTGCACCAGCCGCGGCACGGTGAGTCGCGCGTAGGCGACGTCACCGGCGCAGAGGTTGATTTGCAGCGTCAGGTTTTCGGAAGGAGCGGGCACGCGATTCGGAGCGGGGCGTCAGGAGCGGGGGGCGAGCGGGGATTCCGTTTCCGCCGAGGCGAGGACCTGGCGCATGGCGCACGCGATTTCCGGCAGCGACGGTGTCGCGGCGGCGAGAGCGGCGACCGCGGCACAGGCGCTGGCGTGGTCGACGAGTGAGGCGTGGCGGGCGGCTTGGGCGGCGAGTTCCTGGGGTGTTTCGGCAAGCGGGATGAGACGCTCGTCCCACTCATAGCCGCGCGCGCCGGCGCGGGTGGTGGCGATGGGGAGCCGCCAGCCGAGCGGGACGGCGAGCTTGGTGCTGGTGCCGCGCGGGTAGCAGAAAATTGGATTCACGAAACAGCACCAGGTGGAGGCCTCGCGCCGGAGGGCGTCGTCGTCGAGCGGGCCGACGTATTCGATGGCCTTGAAGCGGCGGGCGAGCGCTTCGCCGTCGTCGAGCGGGCCGCCGACGACGCGGAGTTTCACGTCGGAATGCGCGGCGAGGGCGAAAGCGAGACGCTCGATGCCTTCGATGTTGGGCGGGTGATTGAGGGTCGAAACCGTGCCGATGCGCCCGGCTTGGGGAGCGATCGAGAGCGGTGATTCGGAAATCGTGCGCGGCACGACGGCGACGCGGCGGGCTCCGAGCCAGCGTTCCATCTGGAGGTCGGTTTCGGAGAGGCAGAACACGACGTCGATGAACTGACGCTGGCGCATCTCGGCGAAGAGCTGCCGGCCCAGGCGGGTGGCGCGGGCGCCGGATGCATCCTCTCCACGGATACGCGCTTCGTGGAGTTCGTCGGTGCTGTCGAGGCCGTGCGAGAGCACGGCGATGCGATAGCGGCCGGGGGCACGGCGATGGATGATCTCGGCGAGCGGAGCGGGGTCGCCGTGGTTGATGAAGATCCAGCGGACGGAGAGACGTTCAGCGGCGGCGAGACAGCGTTCGATCAGGTCGGGCGGAAGTTTGTGAGCGTAGGGGCGCGGAAAGAAACGGCGGCGCACGCGGGTGAGCAGGCGGCGGTCTTCGACGTAGGGAAGTTCTTCAAGAGCGAAACCGGCGGCGTCGAGGGCGCGCATGTATTCGCGTGTGCAGCGTTGCACGCCGCCGGGCGCGGCGCTGAGCGAGCTCACGTGGGAGATGAAGAGGGCGGGCTGCTTCGGGATTTCGCTCATGTTACGAGAGGAGGCCGGCGGTCGCGAGGACGCGGCGCAATTCGAGGCGGTAGTCGGACCATTGCCAGCGGGCGGCGGTTTGCCAGGCGGCTTCGCGCATGGCGTGAAGGGCGTCGCGATGCGCGAGACACCACTCGATGGCTTCGGGGATGGCGGTGGGATTCCCGGCGGCTAGAAGGCGGCCGTTGACGTCGGGCTGGAGGAGATCGGCGGCGCCGGCGCGGTCGGTGGTGAGGACGGGCACGCCGCGCGACCAGGCTTCGGTGGCGACCATGCCGAAGCCGTCGCAAAGCGTGGGGAAGAGAAGCGCGTCGCTTTGCGCGTAGTGTTGCATGAGTTCGTCGCGCGGGATGGAGCCGCCGAGTTCGATGCCTTCGGGGAGCGGGTGGAGAAGGCGGGGAGGCAGCGTGACGGCGCCGAAGACACGCAGCGTGGCGTGGCGTCCGAAACGGCCCGAGCGCCACGCTTCGAGGACGTGGTGCGCGCCCTTGCGAATGCTGAAGGTGCCGGCCCAGATGAGGGAGAGGCGCGAGGCGGGGTCGCGTTTGGCGAGGGCATCGTCACGCGAAGCGGGCGGGGGCGCGCCGTAGGGGACGACGTGGGCTTTGGCGGTATCGAGACCGGCGTGAGTGAAACTGTCGCGCGTGAAGCGCGAGGCGGTGATGACGACGTCGGCGCAGCGCCACTCGGCGTGGCGACGTGCGAGGCGGCGGGATTCGCGTTGCGCGGTGTGGTGGTGATACGCGGTGCGCAGTTCGGGAAAGCGCTCCATCTCGCGAGCGAGGAGATCGTGAACGAAACCGGCTTCGGGCGCGGGGACGTCGTAGGCGACGCGGAGGCCGAGTTCGCGGGCGCGGCGGAACGTGGCGAGCGAGCTGTGTTCGAAGCCGTAGACGCCGGTGAGCGAGCGGTCGATGGAGCGGCTGACGCGGCGGTCGAAGGCGTGCTCGGTTTTTTCCCAGACGAAATCGGTGGCGCGGCCGTCGCGGTCGAGAGCGCCAACGGCGAGGCGGGCGTATTCGCCCCATGGATGCGCGCGGACGAGCTCGAGCGGGATTTCGGTGATAGCGCGGCGACGAAATTGCGGGGCGAGGTCGCGACGGGCGAGACGCGCGGCGGACACGAGCAGGCGTTGCGACCAACGGGCGGGTTCGTCGTGGAGCGCGGTTTCGAAGCGGGCGAGCTGGCCGGCTTCGTGGATCGCGCGGGCGGCTTGTTGGACGAACGGCGCGACACTGGGATGGAAAACGACAACGCTCATCAGGCGGTTGGCCGCGGGTGCTTGCCGGCGGCAATCTGAAGATGGCGGGCCGCTTTCCAGCCGAGCAGACGGCCGGTCCAGCGGAAGGCGCGGCCGCCCAACGGCCGCAAGGGACATCCGCCGAGCTCGGCGATGCGCGCTTCGAGCCGGTTCACCGTGTCGCGAGCGTTTGGATACATCGCGTAGACCAGCATTTGGAGGATCGCGGCGCTGGCGCTGCGGGTGCGCGGCGAGTTTTCGGCGGCGAGCAGATAGCTGGTTCCGAGGGTGAGCGAGAGCGCAGCCGATTCCCATGCTTCGGCCGACCGGCGGCCCGAGAGGCTTCCCGGCAGGCCGGAGCGATAGTAGAGCCGTGCACCCGGCGTAAAGACGACGCCGGTGCTGGCGAGGGTGACACGAGCGAAGAACTCAAAATCATTGATCAGTGAGAGCCGTTCATCCCAGCCGCCGACGCGGTCGAGCAGGGCGCGCGGGATGAGAAACTGCGCGCACTGCATCATCGGTTGTCCATCGGCCCAGATTTCCGCGAGCCAGTCGATCGGTGGTGCATCGTGCCAGCCCGGCCGCCGCTCGAATCTCGCTTCCTCGGGCGTGTGGTGGAAGCGGGCCCATTCGCCATACGCGATGGCGCCCGGGTGTTGTTGCAAGGCACGAACCTGAAGTTCGACGGCGTTGGGGGAAAGGAGGTCGTCGGCGTCGAAGAACTTGACGAAGTCTCCGCGGGAGAGGCGCAAACCGTGGTTGCAGGCCGCGCACTGGCCGGCATTCGGCTGGGTTACGACGCGAGCTCCGCGCGATTCGAAGCTGCGCGCGATTTCGAGTGAATTGTCGGTGGAGCCATCGTCGACGACAATGATCTCCAGATGCGGCCAGGTTTGCGCAAAGGCGGATTCGAGCGCGGCGCCGAGCCAGCGGGCGACGTTGTAGCAGGGGATGATGATGCTGACGAGGGGCGGCATGCTACGGGCGGAGATCAATCACCGCTCAAGGCAGGAGAAATGCGAGGGAGTCTTTTCGTGCGGATTGTTGCCGCGATCCGTTTTCCCCACTCGTGTGCGGGTTGTTCGATCACGCGAAAGAAAACCCACGCGATCCCGCTAACGAGTGCAAGGACCACGAGGTCGCGGATCACCTCCGCCAAGGGATGACCCAAAGTGAGCGCGGTTCGGTTGCGGGCCAGGAGATAACAACCAATCGGAACATGGATAAGGTAGAGACTGTAGCTGAAGCGTCCGCACCAGGCGAGGGCGCGGATCGAGCCCGAGGAGATGTTGATGGACAGCAGAGCCAGGGCCGCGCAAGCCATCAGCACTTCTGCTCGGGAATGTGACCACCCGGTGACACCGAGTGCCACGGCTAACATGAGCGGCGCCAGCTTGGAGCGACCCTTTTCATGCAAGAACCATCCGAGGGCGTAGACCGGAAAATGACGCAAGAAGAACAAGGGGCTCAGGAACGATTGAGCCACTGAAAGATCACGCAGGCAGCGGCCAGCACGGTGGTGCTGGCGACGACCAGCGTGGGACACCGAAAAGCCAGGCCCAACGCGACGATCAGATAGAACGCGACTTCGTAGGTCAGAGACCAGTAGACCCAGTTTATCGTAGGAACGCTGCTCGCGGGATGCGTGACGAGGATAAGTGTGGCGAGCCACGACCAGGAGTCGCGTGGCAGCGGGGTGACGTCATTCGTCCCGGTCCAAAGATAGCGGATCGCAACCGTGCCGAGCACCACGGCGAGGCTTGCCCAGTAGGGGAAATAGACGCGCGTGAAACGCCCGGCCAGGAAGGCCCCGACGCGAGTTTCTTTGGATGCGATTGTCGCGATGCAGTATCCGCTGATCACGAAGAAGAGGGGCACGCCCAGCCAACCGTGTTTGCAGAAACGCCGCCATAAGGTATCGACGAATGGATACGGTTCGGTGATGTGAAACAACAGGACCCACCGGCCGCGACGGCGCGGAGAGCATCGATCAAGGGATTTCGGGATGTGCTCAATCGTGGCGGAAATCCACGCTGGGGGCCAAAGCCAAGCGCCAGTTGCGCTGGAAATACCAGCGCTTCGACTGGGCGACGTAGTGATGCATGACGGCGCGGCAGTCGACGGCTTCGGGTGGAGTCGGGCCCGTGATGTAATCGGTCGCGGGAGCGACGGTGCAGGATTGGCCGGTGACGAGCATCGCGATCAACGCCTGCTCGAGGTAGTAGTGCGGACGCTCGCGCTCGATCAGGGTGCGGCACCAGAACTCGAGGCGATCCCAGTCGAGTGCTGCGCTATCGAGGCCGGTGAGGCCGACGTTGACGAGTTCGGGCACGGGACCGCCGGCGAGTTCGGACATGAGGGCGGGCGAGTAACCGTAGGACGTGACGCAATCGACGGCGTGGAGCGGCTGTTGGGGATCGTCGAGCCATTTGACGAGGCACCGGGGTTCGCGGAAGAAAAGCAGGTCGGAATCGACGACGAGCTTCCAGCCGCTCGATGCGAGGTGGGGATCGATGAGTTTGCGGAGGTTGGGGTAGTTGAGCCAGCGCTCGCGTAAGGTCGGGTAGCGTTGCGCGGGCAGGTGTTGGTCGAGGTGGGCGATCGCTTGTGGCTGCGAGACGCAGCGCACGGTGGGGAACAGGCGACGAAGGGAGTGAAGGCTGGTTTCGTCGAGCGTGCCGTCGTCGTAGAGCACGGGGTCGATGGGGCGACCGGTGTGGCGCGCGAAGGTCCAGAGGCAGAACGCGGTTTGATACCAGAAGCGCCGGCCGGTGAGGAGGTGGAGTTGGAGTGGCGTTCCGCCGGACGTGCGAACGAGGGGCAGGTTGTGCGCGGCTTTCTCCATCGCGCGCTGGCCGACGGCGGTGCGGAAGGAATCGATCAGGCCGGCGGCGAGGAGCGCGCGGGTCTTGCCGAGCGGGGCGTGCCAGAGGTGGTAGAGTGTGCGACCAGCCAGAGACATCAGACGTGGGGAGCTAGATGATCGCGATGCATTGCAAGCAAGATGTAAGAGATCTCCGCGCTGGAGGGTTGAGGGGCGCGAGCGTCAAAGAACTCGAAACCACGGGCACAGAGAAGTCCTGTTAGAGCGACAAGCGCGGAAGCTTCTTCGTTTAGAAATGAACTCCGAGCCATCATGCGGGACGCGCAAACATAGTCGTGCTCGCGAATGGTGTTGGCGCGAATGGCGGTGTGCATCAGTAGCGCGTCGACATCACGATCGCCTTCAATGAGGCAGGTGAGCGCCGATCCATCAGCCAACCGCGGAAACTCATGGGCGGACAGGTTTCAGAAAAAAAGTTATTCGCCCTCCAGGAGCGCGCGGTATTCGCGCTCACCGAGCGCTGGCGAGTTTGGGAGCGAGCAGACGCGTTGCCGTGCGAAGTTTGCCGATCATCTTGCTTTCGCGATTGTCGCGCGTCCTTCAAAATGGCCGCAGGCACCCTGCCAGCGGATGTAGGCGGCGGGGCCGGTCCAAGCGCGGTAGGTGAACCAGGCTTTGAACCGGCGGAGCGGCACGGTCCAGCGGGCGATCGGCGGCCAAGGATTGGCGTCGTGTTTTTGCAAGACGTGTATCCAGGATTTGGCGACGGCGCGATCGAGCCGGGCGAGGTAATCGCGTTGGACGCGGGCGGCGGGGATCAGGTGCGTGAGGACGAGATCGGGAAAATAGGCGACCTGCCAACCGGCGCGCAGGACCGTGAAAACGATGTCGTTGTCGCCGCCGGAGGTGAGTTCGTTGGCGCGGCGATCGGTGAGCGTGGAAGGCTGATCCAGCCAGACGCGGACCGCCTCGCGTCGGAGCGCCATACCGGCGCCGACCGGAGCGCAATGCGGGTAGCGCCGGCGACCGTTGGCGGGATCGCGGGAATCCGCGGCAAACAGCGGCGCGCTTCCAAGGTCGCGGCAGGCAAGCAAGCCATCGAATTCGGCACACCACCAAGGGGCGGGCGGCTGCTCGAATTCGGGAAGGCTTTTTCCGCCGATTCCGCCGAGCTGCCGATGAGCGTCGAAATGGGCGACGACCCGAGCGAGATAGTCGGGCGCGAGGACGTTGTCGTCGTCGACGAAGAGGCAAAATTCGCTGTCGGGGTGAGCGGCGTTGAGGCCGCATCGGCGCGCAAAGGTGAGGCCGGAGCTGGGTTCGTGGAGGAGGCGGAGATGGGTCGGAGCCGGGCCGGGCAGCGTGTCGACCGACAGCAAGGGAGAAGGCGCGTTGTCGATGACGAGCGTTTCCCATTGCGCGGGCGGGAAGGTTTGAGCGCACAGCCCGGCGAGCGTGCGACGCAGACGCCCGGCGTCGGGGTGGTAGGTGCAGAGGATGACGGAGAGCCGCATGGTGGGCGGCGGGATCATTGCGAGGCGGACCAACGCAGGGTGGAGTGAGCGTCGGAGGGAAGGATCTGCGGCAGTGACTTACCGATGCTCATGATTGACGCGGGGGACGTGTTTGCGCCGCCGGGAGAGAGTGCGGCGCGAAGCTTTGGATCAGAAGGATCCCCAGTTTTTCCAGCTGCGCAGCAGTTCGACGCGGGAAGCGGCAGGATGAGCCACAGTTTGTTGTGACAATGCTTCCGATGAGAAGCGGCAGCAGCAGCGAGGTGGAGCGGGTGGTGTCGGAAGCGAGCAAGGTGATGCCGAAGAGAGTGCCGAATCCGACGAGGGCGAGCGCTGTCGCGGTTTTGCGTCTGGAGCAAAGCCAGAATGTGGCGATGGGCAGCAGAATCAGCAGCCAGCCGATGCGGTATCCCATCCACCATCCGATTGGAACGTAAGGCAGGCCCGGCGGAAGGTAGGCGAGCATCGACGCAACGTAATTGCTCGAGCTGGTATCGTGGCTTGCCACGGTGACGGCCAGCCGGACACCCAGATAGGCGACCACGCCAGGCAGCAGCAGGCGGATGCTTCGGCCTCCGTTTCCGGTGAACGTGATCCGGCACAGAATCGCGAGGGGAAGGGCGATGAGGAATCGTTCGTCCACCCAGGGGCACAGCAGCCCGGCCGAGAACAACAGTGTGGGCGAGCGACTGCAAGCGACGGCCACGATGCCGATCACGAACCACGCGTCGTTCATGCCGAGTAGATTCGTGATGGTGATGATTGCGCCAGTGGTGGCGAGGAACACGGAAGCCAGCAGGCCGGTCAGCCTGTCGCCGGTCTGCCGGGCCACGGCGGCCCCGAAGTAGCCGAGCAGCACGAGCAGTCCGGTGTGCGGAACGATCCACACGGCCAGGGACCCGAGGTGAAGGAAATGGGCAACCAGCGCCGGCGGGATGCGCCAGCGCATCGCGGCCTCGGGCACGGCCGATATGTCGAACGGAGCGGCGGATTGTTGCAGAAACGTGAGGGCGCGGCTCCACTCGAAGGTGCCGGGAATCGGTTGTGCGAGCAGCCAGAACTTCGGGGAGTAGAACGCGAGGCTGACCGCGATCGCGACGAGCGAACAGCACGAGGCGAACGCGAAGGGCGAGACGACGGGGGAGAGGGAGGCTCGATGACGAACGAGGTCTCGGGCTCCGGGAAACCGGAGGAGCGTGCGGCCAAAAAAGGCTGAACACGGGCACCATTTCCGGGGCGAGGTGCGGCTCAATCATCCATAAACGTTCTCCGGAGATGATCCAGAGTTCTTCGGGAGCGTGGTCGCTCAATGAGTCGGGCCACATTCGCGGAAAGCGGCGCGAGAACATCCAGTCGTGGGCATGCGGGGGAATACGATAGTCGAAGAGATGGCGCGCGGCGTGGCTGTCGATGAGCAGCTTCTTGTCCGGGTTGTTTGCCACGGCCGCTTTTGCGGCGGCTATGGATGTGCTGTGGGGCCGCCCGGCGGTGCTCAACAAAGGCCAGTTTTGCCGCTGGTCCCAACAGATGCAACGAGGAGCACCAAAACGCCGAAGGTGGCGATCACAAGGAACGCTGCGACGAGTTCGGTTCCAGGGATTGCCGTCCAGGTGGAAAGGGCGCGAGCCGGTGGGGGACCGGAAGCCGTGGTGGACAGGGCGGACGGAGAAAGCACGGGAGGCAGTAAACTAAATTAACCCAACTGCAGTCGTTCGGCTTCTGTCGCGGGGCAACGGCGCGGGCCTTCGAAAATGCAATCGATCGAACAACGAGATCAGGCGTTTCAACGCCGCGCAGTCGCGCGCCGCCGCCTAACGGGTCGAGAGCTCGTTGGCTCGCGAGCTGCGGCGCCAGCCGGCGGGAGCGGGGCGCGAAAAAAGGCGCAGGGCGAGGACGAGGATTTTCAGGCCGATTTGGCGAATTGTTGCAGCCATGAGAGTTTTTCCTCGCGGGTTTTTTCGAAGGGATTGCGGTAGACTTCGTCGTTGAGGACGAGCAGGTCGACGTCGGTGTTGAGGAAACATTCCCACGCTTCCGCGGCGGTGTGGACGATCGGCTGGCCGGAGACGTTGTAGCTGGTGTTGATGAGGATGGGCACGCCGGTGAGCCGCTTGAAGGCGGTGAGCAGGCGGTGCATGTCGGGATGGACTTCGCGGCGGATCGTCTGCAGGCGGGCGGAGTAGTCGACGTGGATGACGCTGCCGATCTCGCTGCGGCGGAAAATCGAGTCGTTCACGGAGCGAAGCAAAGCTGTCCGGCTGAGGTGCGCGGCGCGACGGAACCAAGTTCGCCGTGTATTGCATGAAGTCGCTCGGCTCGTCGGTGTCGAACCACTCGGCGCAGTGCTCGGCGAGGACGAGCGGGGCGAAAGGCCGGAAGGATTCGCGGAATTTCACGGCGAGATTGAGGCGCGACTGCATGCCGGGCTGGCGGGCGTCGGCCAGAATCGAGCGCGCGCCGAGGGCGCGGGCGCCGAGTTCCATGCCACCCCGAACCCAGGCGACGATCTCTCCCTCCGCGAGACGTGAGGCGACGAAGTCGAAAAGATCTCCCTCGAAGGAGACGCGCCATGGGGCTGCCGCGACGGGCGCGGGGCCGGGGTCGCCGCCGAGGTAAAAGCCGCGGGTGTCGATCTGGAACGGCGTGCCGTTGCGCCGAGTGCGCTCGTGGAGGAGCGCGGCGCCCAGGCCGCTGCCCATGTCGCCACCCACGGGTGAATTGAACAGATGGGTGAAGATTTTTGCGGCGCGAAGTTTTCCGGCGGTGACGCAGTTCTGAGCGCAACCGCCGCAGAAGAGGAGATTGGTCTCGCCGGTTTGCGCGCGAACGAAGCGAGCCATCTTGAACACTTCGTCTTCGAAGATCTGCTGGAGCGAGTGGGCGATGTCGATGTGGGCGTCGGTGAGCGGATCTTGGGGGCCGCGCACGGGCACGCCGGTGGCTTCGGCGACGAGGGGGAGGGCGGCCATGAGCGACTCCCACTGGAAACGGACGGGGGCGCGCAGTTGGAAGCCGCCGTGAGCGTCGGTGGTGAAAAGCCCTGAGAGCTTGTCCACGAAGGTGGGTCGACCATAGGGGGCGAGGCCCATCACCTTGTATTCAGAACCGAAGGACAGGAAGCCGAGGTAGTGCGTGACCAGCGTGTAGAACATCCCGAGTCCGTTTTCGTAGGATTGTTCGGAGAGGATGCGGAGCTCGCCGTGGTCGATGATCCCCATGCTGGCGCTGTAGTCCTCGCCCTTGCCGTCGACGCAGAGAAACGCCGCGCGTTTGAAGGGCGACGTGTGAAACGCGCCGGCGACGTGCGTGAGGTGGTGCCACGCGTAATGAAAGCGGGCGGAGGGGAACAGGACACGCGCGGGTTGCGTGTAGAGGCCGGGCCAGCGTTCGGGCAGAAGCGAGCTCAACGCGCGAGTGAGCGCGCTGCCGGGGCGACCGGTGAGATTGAAGAGGTGGGACTGCAGCGGCTTCTCGGCGAAGACAACGTCGGTGACGTCCGCAATCGAGAGTTGGGCTGCGGCAAGGCAATCGGCGATGGCGAGACGGGGAAAGGAGCCGTCGTGCTTGAGTCGCGTGTGTCGCTCCTCCTGTGATGCGGCGATGAGTTTTCCGTCCGCGAGAAGGGCGGCGTTGGCGTCGTGGCCGAGCAAGCCACCGATGCCGAGGGTGATGGAGCGAGCTGGCATGGGTCAGGTGTGGGACGCGGGCGTCGGGCGATTCACCGAAGCGAGGCCGAACGGTTCGAGGAAAACGGATTCGGGCGTCGGCGAGAGCGTGGCGCGGATTCGCGCGTGCGCGGCCTGGCCGATTTGCGGCCATCGGTCGCGTTGGCTGAAAGCGTGCAACAGGCTCTCGGCGATCAACACGGGCTCGGCGGCTCGACAGAGGAATCCCGTTTCGCCAGGGGAAATCCACTCCGCGAAGCCGCCGTAGGGCGTGCGGAGCACAGGGCGTCCGCACGCCATGGCTTCGAGCATCGAAACGGCGAGGCCCTCGTAGCGCGAGACGAGGATCAGCAGGTGCGAGCGGCGCCAGACGCCCTGGATATCGTTGGTCGCGGGGTGGAAGTGCACGCGTTCCTCGAGTCCCAACCACGTTACGAGGCCGCGCAGATAATTTTCATCGGGCCCGTAGCCGTAGAGATCGAGCGACCAGCGTGGCGCATCGGACGGGAGCCGTGCGAGCGCCTGTAGAAGCGCGTCGAGACCCTTGTGGTGACAATCGAGACGGCTGACCGAGGCGAGCCGAAGGGTGTCGTCCGCCGGCCAAGGCAGCGGATGTTCGTGCGGGAAACGAACGAGGTGCTGGATGTAGGCGGCGTTGGAGAAACGATGAAGGAGCTGCAGTTCGGTGATTTCGCGCGTCCAGCTGGAGTTGAAGATGGTGCGATGCGCGGCCCGCAGAAAGTCGGTCGCGCGCCGCCGCTGCTCGGCGGGCATCGGCGGGGAAGGCTGATTCGAGCGGAAAACCACGTCGTAGCTCGCCTGGTTGGAGGCGATCGATTCGAGCAGCAGGCGTTCGTCGAGGAACTCGTAGGAACCGCCTTGCTCGATGAAGTAGTGCGGGGCGGGGAGACGTTGGAGCGTCCGCCGCAGCGCTCGGTCCGTCAGGGAGGCGCGAAGCAGATANTCTTTGATCACCGANATTTTTCCCCGGCGATATAGNAGCGGAGGTTGCCGATGAACCTGAACTCCGGCTTTCGCGAGCGCGCGAATTTCCGGCCGNTCGAGAATCGCCGGACGNACCACGGCCACGACNGGAATTTTCTGCGCGGCGAGTTTTGCGGCCGCTCTCGGCCACACGTAGTCAGGCGCNCCCCAACCCCAGTTGCGCCCGGTCGAGTAGAAAANAGCGCTGGCGGGTGTGGGCCCCACGGTGTTCATCGCGTCGCGCAAAATGCGGTGGTATCGCCGCCGAAGGACACAGTTTCGTAATCGAGGGCGTGCAGATGCTGAACGAAAGCCCAGCGTTCCGAGGCGGACACGCAGGCATGTTCGAAATGGAGAATGCGCGGACGGCAACCGGCCTCGAGCAAGACGGTCGCCAGCTTGATGTCGAAACCTTCGGTGTCGATGGCGACCAACTGGGGTTCCGTTGGGTCGAAGCGGGCAAGAAGTTCCTGCACGGTGATCATCGCGACCGATCGGGTAAGGACGTTCGCGGGGGATAGGCCCAGGGACACCGCCGCATCACGCGCGCGATTGGGATCGAGGGTGGCGAGACCCGAGGCCCAAGTTGGAAGTCCGGTCAGAGAAGGGTCGATATAGTGCAGGACGGCGCTCCCTCCATTGATTCCGACGGCTGCTTCGACGATTTCGATTCCGGGCGATTGATCGTGGAGTTGACGCAGCCGGGCGGCAAAATCGGGCATGGGCTCAACCAAGCAACCCGACCAGCGGTAGTCGCGAATCCATGGATACAGGGGATCGTTTCGCACGCCGTCGTTGGCCCCAATCTGAAGAATCCGCAGACCGTGAAGATCCGGAAAGAGCCAGTGGATGAGAAAGTCGAGCGGCTTGCCGGGGACCCGATCGAGGTAGCGTGCGCCGGGATGGCGATCGCGGACGAGACGCAGCCGGGCGCGCGCGAGTGCCTGGCGAAAGAGGTTTTTGAGCGAAGCCATGGAGTGGTCTACAGAATGGTCCAGGAAGAGGGGATGCAATCGCGCGTCACATTCGGCGAGGCACGGCGCCATTGCTGGGGGGCTACGATGATTTTGGTCGGTGACGGATTCAGCCAAGCGCTCCACCAAGCGAAGGTGCTGTTGGAAATCACCGCGTGATCGCAAAGGCTCATCAGGCGAATCTTGTCGAAGGAATGCCACGGCTGCGTGGCCCGGACAAAGACGTGGGGGCCGGACGGCTTGAACTCGCGTTCGATCGCGTCGATGTCGTCGGAGAAGATATAGAGGACGGCCTGGGGCACCCGTTCGCGGACGAACGCGATCGCGCGATCGTAGTAGTCCAGCGGGAGCACGCCGAGTTTCTGGTTGAAGGTGGGGTTGCGCACGTAGTCGCCCCGACGGAAGTGGACAGCGATGGACGGACCTTCGGCGCGGATACGCCGGGCCATGGCCTCGACGCCGGGCTGCGGCGGATAGCGGAAGCTGAAGTGGAGCCGTAGCTGGTTGGCGTAGGGAGCGAAGAAGCGTTCGCTTTGCCACATGCCGTAGAGGTAGGTCGGATCCGGCGCGTCGAAGAAGTGAGCGGGCGAGACTTCGGTCTCGTAGAGAATATGGGACGGGCCGGCGTGGCGCCGGGCGTAGCGGTAGAAGTGGAGGCGTTCGGCGAGGGCGATGGACCAACGCTCGGCGCGGGTGAGTTTCACGCCGGCGACCCGGTCGATTTCTTCCTGCGTCGCAAACTGCTCGGTGACGTTGAAGCAGGAGAGCGCGTAGCGGTTGTGGGCCTCGTATTCGGCGTATTCGCGAAACCACGACACGTCGAGCTTGAGCACGGTGCGGCGATGTTCCGCGAGCGCGAGGCCGGCAGCGTATTGGAACATCTGGTTGCCGAGACCGCCTTGGAGCCGGGTGATGATCATGAGAGAATCAGGCGCTTGGGGGCCGCCAAAGAGACGTGGATGCTTGCGGGGGCAAAGGGAATCGCTTCATGGCCGCAAATACAGCCCGGGTGGATACAGGAAATTCTCGAACTTGATACAACTCCTTCGCACCCCCTCACAAGCGAGGCCGGTCAGGTATTCACTCATCGTGATCAGCCTCATACAGCGCGAAATGCGCCAAGCCAGCAATGCGTCGGGCAGCATGAGGCCGTAGTGAAAGGCGTGTTGAAAAGCTATAACGCGGACGATCCTGCGCCGATATGGCGTCATTAGGCCGCGCTCTACAAGTTCGTCCGCGATCCGGCCGATGAGCCGCAGGCGGTTGATAATATGGCGACGCGAAAAGTGTTTTCGCCCCGTGGATCCGAGGGGAGTGGGTTTTCGCCAATAGCAATCCACCTCGTCGGATTTGGATATCCGCAACCCGGCCGCCACCGCCCGAATGTGAAACTCCCAGTCCTGCCACGACAGGGCTGATTCGTCCCACTGCAGGTGGAATCGGCGAAGGCTGTCGCGGCGCCACATCGCCCCCATTGTTTGCCAGGGGATGTCGAAACGGAGAAATCGATCCAGGTCGTTTTCAGGTTTGGATGGGGTGAGCGATTTCTCGAGGTCGCCGGGCTTCGTCTTGAAGAAGCCCACCTTTGATACGGCGGCATCCACCGTTGGGTCCCGGTGGAGTCGGGAAAGACGTTGTTCGATACAGGTGGGCGAAAGAATATCGTCACTGTCGAAGAATAGAATATATTCTCCCGTGCTCGACGAAACGCCGGCGTTGCGCGCGGCGCTGGCGCCGGTTCGCGGGCCGGGGTTGGGCACGAGGCGCATGCGAGAATCGCCGGCGACGATCGATTGAATGTGATCCCGGTGAATCGGATCGGAACCGTCATCCACCACGATCGCTTCCCAGTGTTGATGCGTTTGGCTGGTGAGCGAGCGGGCTGTTTCCGAGAACAGTTCGGAGCGGTTCCTGATCGGAATGATGACGGATACGAGCGACGACATGGAAGACGGCCGTAGCTAGCCTTTATACCTGTTTTCCTGAGGTTGTGTGGGGCCAGTCCAAAGACTTGGAGGGCGCACTCACGCTCTCGTCATTCGCAGGAGGGAAAGAAGGCGAGGAGGGGCTCCGTAGCGCTTCGTGCGGCCCGCGAGCGAACCGGGACGCAAGCAGAGCTTCGCCGACCTGACGTTGCGTTGCGCAGGTTTGCGCGACCATTCGCGAAAGGGAATCGAAGTTCCGAACGATGTTGGCGAGGGCGTCGGGGCCCCGATCGTCGAGGAAGACGAGAAGATCGTGCCATCGAAGTGTCCGGTAAAGTGAAACAATCTTGGTGTGGCCCGGATCGACCAATGCGATGGGCAAGGCGCCGTTCATGGCTCCGAAGAGCAGACAATGGAGTCGGTTGCTGGCGACGACGGGGAACCGACGATAGAACTGCTGATAGGAATCGATATCGAGCGCTCGAGATCGATGATTCGATTTTGGCGTTTCGAGGTGCAGCTGCGCCTCGAAGTCCGCGTCTTCGGTCACTTGGTGAAAGAAGGTGATTTCCCCGAAATGATGTCGGAGTTGCCGGAGGCTCTCGTGCAAGTCCGTCGTGGAAAGTCTGCGGCTTTGATCCGGATTCCGGGTTCGAAACGATGCGGCGACTCCGTGGCGCTGTCCGGACGAGTTTTTCACCAAAGGGTCGAAAAACGCCCAATCCGGAAAATAGGTGGCCTGATTGAGGCCGCGACGCTGCAGGCTTTCGAGCGAAGTATTGTCCCTTGCTCCGATCCAATAATATTTGTCGAAGCGTGAATCGTCGGGGGAGATATTAACCGAAAATCCCAAAACGATACGTCGCGGGTCCAACCATTTGCGCCAGACGGATTGAAGGGGGTTGCGCGAGACGATTGCAGGGGCGTCGGTCTCAACTTTCTCACACCGAACAATCGGCCCCCATCCGCCGGTCGAGTTCACCAGGTAGTGGTGCCCTCCGCGCAGTCGCGCGAGCAGGCGATGGCGGCGCGAGCTGTGGATCCAAGGATCGTATCGTTCGATCGGAAGGGCGAAGAACTCCGGGCTGTAGGCGCCGACCTTGCCGTAGCGCGCCAACGCGGAGACCATATTCCGGGTGATGAGCCGATCGCCCAGATTATCCAAACGCCGGTTAGGGCTGATGCCGAAATGGTTCAAGCGAGTCAGGACGAAGCCGGGATGGCTTCCCAATGTTGCTCGGCCGCGAAGGCGCTGTAATTCGAATCCGGCAGAACTCCCGAGGCGTAAATATCGGCTTCGACCACTTTCATGGTAATGACTCCTCCCGTCCGGGTCGATCGCGGCTCGCGTATGAGTGCCTCCACCGTATAGAGTCCGGGCAGCAATCGTATATTGTCCATACGGCACTTGTAGCGGCGAGCCTGATTCGTGCTACACTTGATGGACCGATGGTGGGTGGATAGCGACAATAGTCGGTTCCATTTCGGGTGTTTGAAGCTTATAACTATATCAAAGCGACCACAGTCGAAGCGGTCGCTGAACTCGATGATGAAACTGGCAGAGCCTCCAATCGGAACGGCATCCACGGGCTGTTGGTCGCGATCGTCAATCAGCTCGAAGCGAGTGAGAGGAAAATCGATGCTATCCGCTCCTCGATTGCCACTTTCGTGATAGTGGTTGACGGCCTGTTCCGGCACCTCGAACCGGCTGAGCCGGCCCCGTTCCAAAAGGCAGCAAGAAGTGCAAAGGGAGAGGACCGAGGTCATGTTATGAGAAACGAGCAATACCGTGCGACCGGCCGTCGCCACGCTTTGCATCTTCCCAAGGCATTTTTGTTGAAACTGGGCGTCGCCCACGGCGAGGACTTCGTCGACGATGAGGATCTCGGGTTCGAGGTGGGCGGCGACGGCGAAGGCGAGGCGGACATACATGCCGCTGCTGTAACGCTTCACGGGCGTGTCGAGGAATTGCTCGACCTCGGAGAAGGCGACGATCTCGTCGAATTTTTTCCGAATTTCCGCGCGGCTCATGCCGAGGATCGCGCCATTGAGGAAGATGTTTTCGCGACCGGTGAGCTCGGGGTGGAAGCCGGTGCCGACTTCGAGGAGGGAGGCGACGCGGCCGCGGAGTTTTACCTTGCCGGAGGTCGGCTCGGTGATGCGGGAGAGGATTTTGAGGAGCGTGGATTTGCCGGCGCCATTGCGGCCGATGATACCGACGACTTCGCCGGGTTGAACGCTGAAGCTGACGTCGCGCAAGGCCCAGAATTCCTCCGTGCTGAAGCCGGTGCCCCAGCGCACGCGGCGCCAGAGCTTCCGCGCGGTGTGATGGAGCGTGTCGCGCAGGTTGTCGTGCCGCGACTCGTGCTGGATGACGTAGCGTTTGCTAAGGCCGGAAACCTCGATTGCGGGGAGGCTCATATCAGATCACGTCGGCGAACTGACGCTCCATACGGCGGAAATACCAGAGCCCGCCGGCGAGGAGGAGAATTCCGACGACGACGGAGGAAACCATGCTCAGGGGATCGAGCTGTTGCTGGCCGCCCAGAAGGCACCAGCGGAAGCCGTCGATGACGCCGGTGAGCGGATTGAGCGCGAGGAGTTCGCGCCAGTTGGGGAGATGGTCGGTGCGGAATCCGACCGGAGAAACGAAGAGACCCACCTGCATCACGAACGGAACGATGAATCGAAAATCCCGATACTTCACGGTGAGGCTGGTGAGCCAGAGGCCGGCGCCGAGGGCGATGAGCAGCGCGTTGAGGATGAACACCGGAAGCAGGAGCCAGTGCCAGCTGGGGAATGTGCCGAACCAGAGCGACGCGGCGAAGAACATCGCGAGCACGATGCAGAAATCGATGAGTGCGACACCAAGAGTGGAAATCGGGACGATCAGCCGGGGGAAATAAACTTTGGAGATCAGGTGAGAATTGCCGACGACGCTGTTGCTCGCACCGGAGAGCGAGGCGGAGAACAGCTGCCAGGGGAGCAGGCCGGCGAGGACGAGGAGCGGGTAGGGCACGCCGCCGGCGGGCATGTTGGCGAGGCGGCCGAAGACGAAGGTGAAGATCGTCATCGTGATCAGCGGCTGGATGAGAGCCCAGCCGGCGCCGAGGACGGCTTGTTTGTAGCGGACCTTGATGTCGCGCCACGCGAGGAAGCCGAGGAGTTCGCGGTAGCGCCAGAGATCGCGCCAGTAGTTGGCGTCGGCGTGGCCGGGTTCGAGGGTGATCTCGAGCGGGTGGGTGGGTGCGGAGGACAAAGGAGCGGGAGTCGCTGCGCGGAGGCGCAGGGCTACTTGTGTTTGCGCGCGAGGGTGAGGAACTCGTCGTAGTCGCGGATGTAGTCGGACTCCTTGAAGCGGTCGCTGGCGAGGACGAGGATCACGCAGTCGTAGGAAAAGGACGACATCGTGTGCCAGAGCATCGGGCCGAGAAGGATGCCGCGCGCGGGATCGTTCAGTTGGATGCGCTGTTTGGTGGTGCCGTCGTCCAGGTGGAGGGTAAACGAACCACTGATGCAGAAGATCGCTTGCTGGAGTTTGCGGTGCGCGTGCTTGCCGCGGACGGCTTTGGGGATTCGCGAGGGTGTTGATGAAATAGACGCGCTTGATCGGAAACGGGACGTGCTGGCCGGCCTCGGCGATGAAGAGGTTTCCGTCGGGGAGATCCTTGAAGCACTTGAGCGCGAGCAGGCCGGAGTTCTGCACGCGAACGGTGAGTTTTTTGTTCATGAACCGGAGCGAAGCGGAGGCGTCAGAGCGCGAGCAGGGAAGCGAGACGGTCCTTGAAATGCGAATACGAAAACTCGCGGGCGCGGTCGAGGATGGCGGTTTCGTTCCAATCGCGGCGGAGGGCGGCGATGGCGGCGTCGGCGATCGCGGGCACGTCGCCGTAGGGCACGAGAACGCCGGTGTCGGGCGTAATGACTTCGGGGATACCGCCGGCGTTGGCGCCGAGGCAGGGGCGGCCGTTGGCCATGGCTTCGAGGAAGACGAGGCCGAAGCCTTCGCGTTCGCTCGGGAGGGCGAAGAGCGAGCAGGAGCGGAGTTCGTCGGCCATGCGACGGTCGTCGACGTAGCCGAGAAATTCGATCGCACCGCGGAGACCGAGCTGGTCGCGGACCTGTTGCAGGCGGGGCAGGTCGTCGCCGCGGCCGATGACGCGGAGGGTGGCGTCGGCGATTTCCGAGCGGATGCGCGGCATGGCTTTGACGATGTGTTCGACGCCCTTGTAGCGATCGGCATACGAGAGCCGGGTGACGACGAGGATGGTGGGCGGCTGCGTGCCGCGAGGGGCGCCGGGCGCGATCTCGAAGCATGGATCGAGGGCGTTGGGGAGCACGACGACTTTGTCGGGCCGCAGCCGGCAGTGGCGGAGGAGTTCGCGGCGCGTGTAGTCGCTGACGCAGAGGATGCGTTCGGCGCGACGGAGCGCGAGGCGTTCGAGCGTGGTGTAGTCGCGCCAGACCTCGATGCCGTGGGCGATGAGGTAGTAGCGGAGCCGCGGGTAACGGAGTTTGGCGGCGAGCGCGACGGGGAGTTGTGCGAGGTGGCCGCAGATCAAACGATCGGCGCCGCGGGAGAGCGCGAGAGCGTCGCGGATGAAACGGGTTTTGTTGCGACCGCAGACGCGCCACTCGGTGAGGCGCTCGTTGGACGAGCGGCGGAGGTCGCGCGAGTCGACCATGTAGTCGTTGAGGGAGACGAGGCGCACGGCGCTGTGGGGGCCGGCGAGGTCGCAAAGGGCTTTGAGGTAGATTTGGAGGATGCGCGGAATGCCGCCTTCGGACGCGAAGATCTCGGGCGCGAGGAGAAGCGTGCGTTGTTTCGCGGCGCACGTGCGTTTGCTGGAGCGGTTGGTGACGACGTGAGCGGCGGGGGTGGCGGATTGGAGCTCGACCGGCCAGGGGCGTGGGCGCAGCGGAGCGGGAGGCGGGCGGTTGGCGAAATCGATGAGGACGGCGAGACTCCAGAGTCGGGACCAGTCGCGGGAATCGTCGGAAGCGAGGAACGAGCGCCAGTTGCGCTGCACGGCGTCGCGAGTAAAGAAGCCGGAGCGATCGATGCTGGCGTCAGAGAACGTGGCATCGAGAAACGGGCGCAGTTCGGCTTTCATCCACGTGGCGAACGGGAAGGTGAAGCCCCATTTCGGACGTTGGGCGAGGTCGGGTGGCAGGATGTGGCGGACGGCGCGGGCGAGGGGGGATTTCGGGGCGCGAGGGTCGTGTTTGAAGTGGGAGGGCTGGCGCCAGAGCCACTCGATGAGCGGGCGGTCGATGAAAGGCACGCGCAGCTCGAGCGAGTGGCGCATGCTCATGACGTCGCTGTCGCGCAGAAGGACATCGGCCATGTAGGTGCGCAGCTCCCACGCGCTGACGGCTTCGAACGAGCCGGCGTTGGCGAGGTCGGCGGAGAGCGTGGCGAATTCGGGGTGGAACGGCGGGAGCGACGTGGAGGCGTCGAGGAGACCGGGGGCGAGCAGTTCGCGGCGGCGCGATTCGGAGAAGACGCGGCGCTGCATGGCGTTCAGTTCCTGAAACGAGCGCGCGTGCTCGAGCATGTCGGCGAGCTTGCGCGAGCGGGTGGCGCCGCGACGAAGACGGGCGAGAACGGCGCGGCGAAGCGGGGACGGAAGGAAGCGCCAGCTGGGAAGGAGGCGCGAAAGGCGGGGAAGATCGCGGAAGGACGGATAGCCGCCGAAGAGTTCGTCGCCGCCGAGACCGGAGAGAGCGACGGTGACGCCGCCGGCGTGCGCGGTCTGGCTCGCGTAGTAGGTGTTGATGCCGTCGCCGGTGGGTTGGTCCATCGCGGCGAGAAGTTGCGGGAGATCGCGTGCGACTTCGGCGCCGGTGATGATGCGCGTGTGGTGTTCGGAACCGAGGTGGCGGGCGGTGGCTTCGGCGGCGGCGGACTCGTTGTAGGGGGCTTCGCCGAAACCGATCGTGAAGGTTTTCAGGCGGGTGCCGGTGGCGCGCGACATGAGGCCGGCGACGGCGGCGGAATCGAGTCCGCCGGAGAGAAAGGCGCCCACGGGGACATCAGCGAGGACGTGTGCGCGGATGGTTTCGTCGAGGCGGGTGCGGAGTTCGCGTTCGAAGTGACGTTGGGAGCGGCAGGGTTTTCCGGTGGCGGGGATGGTGCGGAAGAACCATGACGTCCGCGTCGAGAGCTGGCCGTTGCGAAACGTGGCGCATTCGCCGGGGCGCAGGCTGTAGACGCCGCAATAGATTGTGCGCGGGGCGGGGACGGCGAGCCAAGCGAGGTATTCGCCGAGGGAGACGGGATCGAGTTCGGTGGCGACGACGCCGGAGGCGAGCAGGGCATTGAGCTCGGACGCGAAGAGCAGGCGTGCGCCGTCGTGGTGGTAGAAGAGGGGTTTTATGCCGAACGGATCGCGGGCGAGGAAGAGCGAGCGATCGCGGGTGTCCCAGACCGCGAAGGCGAACATGCCACGGAGGCGCGAGAGGCAGTTCTCGCCCCAGTGAGCGAAGGCGGCGAGGAGCACTTCGGTGTCGCACTGGGTGCGGAACGGGAAGCCGGCGGAGGCGAGTTCGGCGCGGAGTTCGCGAAAGTTGTAGATGGCGCCGTTGAAAACGAGGCGGAAGCGGCCATCGCTCGTGGTCATCGGCTGGTGGCCGTTGGCGGGATCGAAGATGGCGAGGCGGCGCATGCCGAGGGTGGCATCGGGAGCGTCTTCGATTCCGGAGTCGTCGGGTCCGCGATGGACCATGCGCTGGCACATACGCGCGACGGCGTCGCGGCGGGTGTCGGGCGCCAGGGCGCTGTCAACTAATCCGGCAATCCCGCACATGGTGTAAAAAAAAGCAGGCTTCGCCCCGTCACTTCCGGCGAGAAGGCGACGTGAGGTGGCTCGGAGGAGACTCGGGCCATGAAAACGCGCGTAGGGAATAACCCCCAGATGGGGAGGTCAATTCAACACCTGCATCAAAACGCGCGTGGAACGCGAAAAGAGAGGACGACGTCCGCTGGGCGGAGCGGAAGGGGTTGGTGGAACACCGGAATGCACGCAGGAGACGGATGGGGAAGGGCGTGCGTTTAGCGGTGGTAAAAACGGAAGCGGGGCTGGAGTGCGGGCGTCGCAGGGATGGTTGAGGAGACGGAAAGGGGCGGAGACGCGCCGTGGGCCCGGCGGGCGCTGGGCGGCGGCGCGGAGTGAGGTTGCGTTAGAAGTGACGTAATCGAAACGGCTAAGCGCAGATCGAGCCGGCGACCTCGCGCGATTTTTCGGGCGAGAAGAGAAGTTCGACGAGGCGGAGGCCGAAATCGAGCGCGGTGCCGGCGCCGCGGGACGTGAGGAGTTGGCCGTCGAGGACGACGCGTTCGTCGGCGAGGATGTCGGTCAGTTCGTTGCCGACGGACGGGTGCGCGGTGTAGCGGCGGTTGGCGAGAAGGCCGCCGTCGTGGAGCACGGTGGGCGCGGCGCAGATCGCGGTGACGAGGCGGCCGGCGGCGTGGTGACGAAGAGCGATCGCGCGGACGCGGGGGTCGGCGCGGAGGTTCTTCGTGCCGGGGCCGCCGGGGAGAAAAATCGCGTCGAAGTTGTTCAGTTCGACAGCGGCGAGGGTGGTGTCGGCGTGGAGGGTGAGAGTCGCGCGGCCGCCGGTGACGTGGATGGTTTCGCCGAGAGCGGCAACGGTCACGTCGGCGCCGGCGCGGCGCAGGAGGTCGATGGGGGTGACGGCCTCGATTTCTTCAAATCCCTCCGCAAGGATTGCGAGAACGGTGGGCATGGGATGAGTTGAACAAGCATGTCCGGCTTTGCCCACGGAAATTTTGCAGGAAAACGCCTGGTTGTATTTGGATGTGGATACATCGGCGGCGCGGTCGCGCGTGAAGCGATGGCGCACGGGATGGAGGTGACGGCTTTAACGCGAAATGTGGCGACGGCGGCGGAACTGCATCGGGATGGGGCGCAAGTGGTCGTGGCGGAGCTGGCCTCGGAGACTTGGCACGGCGACGTCGCGGGAGGCGCGGAGTATGTGTTGAATGCGGTGAGTTCGGGCGGCGGCGGATTGGATGGATATCGGCGAAGCTATTTGGAAGGAATGAAGTCGATTGTGACGTGGGCGCGGGCGCGACCGGCGAACGGGACGATCGTTTATACGAGCAGCACGTCGGTGTATCCGCAGGACGGAGGCGTAGTGGTGGACGAGGAAGCGAGCGCGGAGGGCGTGGGGGAGCGTGGAGCGATTTTGCGGGAAGCGGAGCAGGTGTTGTTGGGTGCGTGCGGGACCGATGGAGCGCGCGGGTTTGAACGGTGTTTTGTGTTGAGGCTCGCGGGAATTTACGGTCCGGGACGGAGGCATTTGATCGAGCAGGTGCGCAACGGGGAGGTCGCGGGGCGAGGGGAGCATCGCTTGAATCTGGTGCATCGCGATGACGTGTGTGGCGCGATTTGGGCGGCGTGGTCGGCAGGGGCGGAGGTGAGTGGAAGAATTTTCAATGTGGCGGACGATGATGCGACCCCGAAGGCAGAGGTTGCGGCGTGGATGGCGAGAATGCTCGGGGTCAAAGAACCGCGGTTCACTGGTGAGCCGGCGGGCGGCCGACGGGCGGTGACGCCGGATCGGGTGATTTCGAATGCAAAGGCGAAGCGGGAACTTGGGTGGTCGCCGAGGTATCCGAGTTTTCGCGAAGGCTACGAAAATGTATTGAGTGGAGGGTGAAAGTGAGAGTGAAAGTGGCGCACTCTCACTCTCACCCTCATTTTTTTTCTCCCATGGCTGGCGTAGGCAAACTTCTCAAACAGGCGCAGAAAATGCAGCGTGGCATCGAGGCGCTGCAGGCGGAACTCGAGGCGAAGGTGATTGATGTCACGAGCGGCGGAGGCGCGGTGAAGATCAAGATCAACGGTTCGGGCAAGTTTCTCGCGTTGGAACTCGATCCGGAGTTTTTGAAGGAAGACGCGAAGCTCGTGTCGGACACGGTGCTCGCGGCCGTGCAGGACGCGGCGAAGCAGGCGAAGGATTACAACGACGCGGAAATGCAGAAGGTGACGTCGGCGTTTCAGATGCCGGGATTTATGTGATTTTCGAATTTGGATTTTCGATTTTCGATTTCAGTTGCGCGTGAGCTGCTGAAGAAATCGGGAATCGAAAATCGGAAGTCGAAAATCGAAAATCTCCATGTCGTCTGCGTTTGAGAAACTGCAGCAGCATCTGAAGCAGCTGCCGGGGCTGGGGTTTCGCTCGTCGGAGCGGATCGCGCTGCATTTGCTCGTGGAGAAGCCCGAGCGATTGCCGCAGTTGGTGGCGGCGTTGGAGGAGGCGGCGCGGACGGTGCGGCGGTGTTCGCGGTGCGGAAATATCGCAGAGTCGGAGTTGTGCGCGATCTGCGCGGACGAGCGGCGCGATCAGTCGGTGGTGTGCGTCGTGGAGCAGGGTGCCGGATCTCGTGGCGCTGGAACGGAGCGGGGCGTATCGCGGCGTGTATCATGTGCTGCATGGGAAATTGTCGCCGCTGCATGGGGTTGGTCCGCAGGATCTGAATTTCGCGGCGTTGTTTGCGCGCATGGAGACGGGAGGGATCGGGGAGTTGATTCTGGCGTTGTCGAACGACGTGGAAGGCGAGGCGACGTGCCATTATCTGACGGAGCAACTCGCGGCGCAGGGACGTGAGGTGAAGGTGACGCGAATCGGATTTGGGCTGCCGAGCGGCGGCGGCGTGCTTTACGCGGACTCGGTGACGTTGAAGAGCGCGTTGGAGGCGCGGCGCACGTATTCGTGACGCGGCGAGAGCGAAAGATTCGGGATTGCGGTCGGGAGGTTTGTCCCTTTTTTTTCCAACGTTTTTTGCGGGCGTAGTATATCGGCTATTATGTGGGCTTCCCAAGCCTGAGAGGAGGGTTCGACTCCCTCCGCCCGCACCAAAATTCGGGAGTAGGGCGAAACGCTCACGCGTTCCGCTACGTTAAAAGCGCAGTGCTCGCGGTGACGTGTCGGGCAGGCTGCGTTTCGCTACTCGAAGGACGAAACGCTCACGCGTTCCGCTACCGGCGGTGGAGAACGATGCGGAGGGTGTGGAAGGCGACGGCGAGGACGCGGGAGTCCGGGGCGGGTTGCGGGTAGCCTTGCGCGTAAGTGAGGCGGAGGCGGTGAGGACCGGGCTCGGCGGGTAAATCGAGGACGTGAGATTGGGCGTCGGAGACGCGTTGCACGGGGAAGCGGGCGAGTTCGCGATCATCGAGCGAAACCGCGACGGCTTGCTCGACGTGCGGGCACTGAAACTTCAGTTCGAATTCGGCGCGCTGGTCGGGCGGGAGCGTGAACGCGAGTTCGGTGAAAGGTGCGAGCCCCCAGCGCAGAATGGGGAGCATGATGAGCGGAAAAGGGCCTTCGGGGTGGCCGAGGCCGGTGACGTTGTCGAAGCCTTCGAAGCCGGGTTCGACGCGGCGGCAGTTGGGATCGGGCGGAATCGGGAGACGCTCGTTGGCTTCGAGAAGTTCGGCGTCCCAGTGGTGACAGGCGCGGAAGTAGGACGGTGACGCGAGCGTGAGAAGATCGGCGGGAGCGCGGCGGGTGTAGACGAGGTATTTGTGCGCGGGTTTGGGGCCGTGAAAGTGGAGGATCGCGGCGTGTGGATTTTCGGGCCAATAGGTTTTCCAGTTGAGCTCGAGCGGGAGGCGATCAATGCGGCCGGCGAAGTGGCGTTGGAGAAGCGCCTGGTCGTAAGGCGGGGAAAGCGCTTCGTCCATGTGGGCGCGGAACGTGTTGGTGAGAGCGGGGAGCTCGGCTTCCCACGCGGGAACGTTGATGAGCATCACGCCGCTGTTGAAGCGGTCGAAGTCGTTGCGATCGTGCTCGGGGGCGACGGCGAGGAAGCGTGGGCGGACTCGTTCGAGGAATGGAGCGACGTCGCGGAGAAACATGACGTCGCAGTCGGTGTAGAGGACGAATTCGTCGTGCCAGCTCTGTTCGCGGCAGATGGCGGGGATTTCGAGACGGAGGTAGGCGCCGCGCGCGATTGGAGAAAAATGGACGGTGATGACGCCGAGAAAGGTGCTGCGACGAAGAACGGTGACGCCGGCCTGGCGGAGCCAGACGGTGACCGCGTTTTCTTCGCCGTCGTAGATGCAGACGGGGATGAGGGCGGTGTGTTTGCGCGCGGTATGGACGGCGACTTGGAGGAGGTGGGCGTAGTCCCAGAAGCCGGGGGAATTTTCGTTGAGCGCGAAGAACCAACGCATCGGGCGAGGAAAGACGGCGGAGCGGAGGGGCGTCAATCTGCGGCAAACAACGGTTGCAGTGCGGTGGGGTGGGAGTAACGTCCCGGCGAACCCCCATCAAAAATGAAACTCCCCAAATTATTCGTCAGTGTTGTTATCGCTTCGTGTCTGACCGCAGGTATCGCGCTCGCGGCGGATAACAAACCTCAAACGGCCGAAGCGAAGAAGGCCGGTTGCTGCGTGAAGGCCGAGAAGGATGGCAAGACTTGCAGCCACGCGTGCTGTGTCGAGGCGATGGAAGCGGGCAAGAATTGCGAGAAGTGCGGTGGGGCGGGGATGGCGGAGAAGAAGTGAGGCGCGGAGCGTTCTGATTTTGCGACGCGTGGGCGAGAGTCGCTCACGCGTTTTTTTTTGGCGCGTGCGGCTCGGCGGGGACGTCTCGCCCTACCGTGGGGAGACGGCCGAAACGCTCACGCGTTCCGCTACAGGGCTGATAGAATGGGCGAAACGCTCACGCGTTTTTTTGGCGCGTGCGACTCGGCGGGGGACGCCTCGCCCTACCGTGGAGGTGGTGGGAGCGGCGGGGTCGGGAGACCCCGCCCTACACACTCTACACGTTGGTGGCGACGTGTTCGGCGCTGAGGTGGCGCCAGCGGTCGAGGACGCGGCGATACATGTCGTCGGGCGAGAGGCCGTAGGCGGCGCGAAGGATTTCGACGCTGCTGCCGTGTTCGACGAATTTGTCGGGCCAGCCGATGCGTTCGACGGCGGTGGGGCAGTTGGCTTCCTGCAAGGCTTCGAGGACGGCGCTGCCGAAGCCGCCGGTGACGACGTGGTCCTCGAGCGTGACGATGAGCGGAATACAGGCGGCGTGGCTGAGGAGGAGCGTGCGATCGAGGGGTTTGACGAAGCGGGCGTTTACGACGCCGACGGAGAGGTTTTCCTCGGCTTCGAGGCGGGCGGCGAGCTTCAGGGCATCTTGGATCATCGGACCGAGGGCCCAGAGCATGATGTTGGAGCCTTGGCGAAGGACCTCGGCCTGGCCGATGGGGAGCGTGGCGGGTTGTGGCTTTATGGATACGCCGGTGCCGGCGCCGCGCGGGTAGCGGATGAAGGCGGGCGAGCCGAGGTGCAGGCTCGTGTGGAGCATGTCGACGAGTTCGTCCTCGTCCTTCGGCTGCATGACGGTGGCGTTGGGGACGCAGCGAAGGTAGGCGAGATCGAAGAGGCCGTGGTGCGTGGGGCCGTCGTTGGCGGAGAGGCCGGCGCGGTCCATGCAGAAGGTGACGGGGAGATTCTGCAGCGCGACATCGTGGATGATCTGGTCGTAGGCGCGCTGGAGGAAAGTGGAGTAGATCGCGCAGACGGGCTTGATGCCTTTGGTGGCGAGGCCGGCGGCGAAGAGGACGGCGTGTTCCTCGGCGATGCCGACGTCGAAGAATTGTTTCGGCGCGGCGGCGGCGAGGTGGCAGAGGCCGGTGCCGCTGGGCATGGCGCCGGTGATGCCGACGATGGACGGATCTTCTTTCGCGAAGCGGGCGAGGGCGTGGCCGAAGACGTCCTGGTAAGCGGGCGGAGAGAGGGTGGCGGACTTGGTGCTTTCGCCGGTGACGGGATCGAAGGGACTGGCGCCGTGGAATTTTTCGGGATGGTTGACGGCGGCTTTGAGACCTTTGCCCTTCTTGGTGAGGACGTGGATGAGGATGGGGACGTCGCAGTGTTTGGCGAACTCGAGGTTCTTGAGGAGGGCGTCGAAATCGTGGCCGTCGACGGGGCCGAGGTAGCGGAGGCCGAATTTTTCGAAGAGGGAGGATTCGACGAAGAAGTCCTTGGTTTCGCGTTTCCACTTCTGGTAGACGCGATTCATCTCCACGCCGGTGGCGAAGCTGGTGAAGAACTTTTCGATGTCGTGGTGGAGCTTGTTGTAGGTCGGGCTGGTGCTGATGCGGTTGAGGTAGCTGGAGATGGCGCCGACGTTCTTGGCGATGGACCACTCGTTGTCGTTGAGGATGACGATGAGGCGCTTGGTGGAGGAGACGACGTTGTTGAGCGCTTCGAGGGTGATGCCGCAGGTGAAGGCGGCGTCGCCGCAGACGGCGACGACGTGTTCGGAGGAGCCGCGGAGGTCGCGGGCGGTGGCCATGCCGAGGGCGGCGGAGAGGGCGGTGCCGGCGTGGCCGGCGCCGAAGGAATCGTGCGGGCTTTCGGTGCGCGTGAGGAAGCCGCTGGCGCCGCCGGTTTGGCGAAGTTTCTTGAAGAAGTCGCCGCCGCGGCCGGTGAGAAGTTTGTGGACGTAGCCTTGGTGGGCCACGTCGAAGACGAACTGGTCTTCGGGCGTGGAGAAGACGCGGTGGAGGGCGAGGGTGAGCTCGACGACGCCGAGGTTGGGGCCGATGTGGCCGCCGTTCCTGGCGGTGACGGCGATGAGTTCGTCGCGGATTTCCTGGGCGAGGCGCGGGAGGTCGGCGGCGGGGAGGGCCTTGACGTCGGCGGGGCTTTGGATGGTCGGAAGCAGGCGCGACGGCGTGGCGGAGGAAGAGTCGTTCATCGACGGCGGGGGCGGAAGGCGGTCAGGCCTCGCTGGTGGTTTCGAATTTGGCGAAAGCGACGCCGTCCTTTTGCTTCTTGAGCAGCTCGATCTTGAGTTCGGCGTCTTTCAGGCGCGACTCGCAGATCTTCAGGAGTTTGTTGCCCTCTTCGAACTTCGCGAGCAGTTCGGCGAGGGGAACCTCGCCGGATTCCATCGATTCGACGATGGACTCGAGCTGCGCGAGCGCGGTCTCGAAGGAGGGTTGTGTGTCCGTGGCTTCCACGGGCGGAACGATGCGGCGGAGGGTTGGGTTTTCAATCCAAGATTCGGAGCGTCCGGAGCGGGGGGAGGGAGGGACGGCGGGCGAATTTGCGGTTGGCGGGGGCGGGAAAGTCGGATGCGTTGGCGCGATGCTACTTGTGCTCGTGATCACGGCGGCGCTGATGGTGCTGCGACTGGCGGGAGAACTGGTGTTGTCGGCGTTGAATCGCGCGGAAGTGCGCCGGCATGCGTCGGCTCCGCCGCCGGCGGTGGCGGCGATCATGGACGGGGAAACGTATGCGAAGTCGGTGCGTTACACGCTGGCGCGGTCGCGGTTCGGGGTGTTGACGTCGATTTACGATACGCTGGTGCTGGCGCTGTTCGTGTTCGGGGGCGTGCTGCCGTGGTTGTATGTGCAGGCGGTGGGGTGGGGAGATTTGGACGCGGTGTGGACGCGGGCGTTGTTCATTTTGGTGGCGGGCGTGTTGTTGTCGGTGCCGTCGCTGCCGTTCGAGTGGTGGGAGACGTTCCGGCTGGAGGCGCGGCATGGGTTCAACAAAACGACGCCGAAGCTGTGGATCACGGACCGGCTGAAAGGGCTGCTGCTGACGTTTGCGATCGGGTGGCCGCTGTTGTGGGCGCTGTTGTCGCTGGTGCGGTGGGCGGGGGCGGCGTGGTGGGTGTGGGGCTTCGCGCTCGTATTCGGATTTCAGTTACTGATGCTGGTGCTTTATCCGAAGCTGATCCTGCCGCTCTTCAACAAGCTGACGCCGCTGCCGGAGGGCGAGTTGAAGGCGCGGTTGATGGCGCTGGGCGACCGGACGGGGTTCAAGGCGAAGGCGATCGAGGTGATCGACGGGAGCAAGCGGTCGGGGCACTCGAACGCGTATTTCACCGGGTTTGGGCGGTTTCGGCGGATCGTGTTGTTCGACACGCTGATCGCGCAGCTGACGCCGGAGGAGCTGGAGGCGGTGCTGGCGCACGAGATCGGGCATTACCGGCGTGGGCACATTCCAAAGATGCTGGTGATGTCGGCGGCGATGATGCTGGCGGCGTTTGCGGCGGTGGCGTGGCTGGCGAACAGCCCGTGGTTCAATCCGGCGTTCGGGTTTCCGCCGGGCGAGCTGGCGCCGGCGTTTTTGCTGTTCGGGCTGTTGAGCGGGGTGGTGACGTTCTGGTTCTCGCCCTTCATGAACCTGTTGTCGCGGAAGTTTGAATACGAGGCGGATGCGTTTGCGAAGGAGGCGGTGGGCGGCGCGGGGCCGATGGTCGGGGCGCTGCGGAAGCTGGCGCAGAAGAACCTGACGAACCTGACGCCGCATCCGTGGTTCAGCGGATTTCACTATTCGCATCCGACGTTGGTGGAGCGGGAGCGGGCGTTGGTGGCGGCGGGGTGAGCCGAGGTTTGTTTTACCGGAGGCAACGGAGAGAACGGAGATGACGCTGCGAGTTGTTTTTCTGTGGCTCGCGGCGCTGGCGTGGGTTCGCGCGGAGACGATCACGATCGCGACGTATAATGTGGAGAACTACGGCGCGGCGGACCGGATGACGGAGGAAGGATATCGGAAGGAATATCCGAAGCCGGAGGTGCAGAAGGCGGCGTTGCGAAAAGTGATCCGGGCGGTGGATGCGGATGTGTGGGTTTTGCAGGAGATCGGCGGGGCGGAGTATGTGCGGGAGTTGCAGCGCGATTTGCGGCGCGAGGGCGTGGAGTATCCGCATGCGGCGGTGATGGAGGCGGCGGACGAGGCGCGGCGGGTGGCGGTGTTGTCGCGGCGGGCGTTTGCGGAGGTGGTGCGGCACGCGGAACTGGAGTTCAGGTATTTCGGGGAGAGGGAGAAGGTGAAGCGCGGGTTGATCGAGGTGCGGTTCGAGACGGAGGCGGGGGACGTGACGCTGTTTGGTGTGCATTTGAAAAGCCGATACACGGATCGGGCGGACGATCCGAGGTCGGCGAAGCGGCGGGAAGGCGAGGCGACGGCGATTCGCGATGCGGTGTTGCGGCGGTTTCCGGCGCCGGCGGCGGCGCGGTTTTTGATCGTCGGGGATTTCAACGACGACAAGGCGAGCAGGCCGCTGCAGCGGATGCGGAGGCGCGGAGAGACGGTGATCGCGGAATTGCTGCCGGCGGCGGATTCACGCGGCGAGGCGTGGACGCATGCGTATTGGAAGGAGGACAGCTACACGCGGGTGGATCACGTGTTGGTGTCGCCGGGGCTGCTGAGCGCGGTGCGCGGAGGGGCGGCGCGGATTTTCGATGCGCCGGAGGTGAGGGAGGCGAGCGATCACCGACCGGTGGTGGTGACGCTGGAGTTGGGAAAATAAAAAAGGGCGGGTCAAAGACCCGCCCTGCGGAAAACGAGGCGCCGGGATTTAGCGCCCGGTGACGGTGACCGGGATGGTGACTTCGCCGCCGCCGTAGCCCTTGAGGTAGAGACTGCCGTTGCCGGGCTGGCCGCCCTGGACGTTGACGGTGATCGTGTTCTGGCCCTGGGGCACGATGACCTCGGGCATGATCACGCTGTCGGGGATGTCGGTGGTGACATCAAGCAGGAGACCGCCGGGAGGAGCGGCGTTGGGAACGGTGAAGGTGAGCGGCTGGGTTTCGCCGGAGCGAAGCATGAGCGACATCGGGACGACGGTGACGCTGGCGGAATCGACGCGGAAGGTGCCGACGGGCGAGTTGCCGGACGGGCTGTTGAGCGTGACGCGGTAGTTGCGACCGGGATCGAGCGCGGGAACGAAGAAGCTGATGGAGTTGGGCGATTCGAAGACGGTGCGGGCGGGCGTGCTGTCGAAGTAAACGGTGTCCTGCGGGGTGAAGCCGCGGCCGAGGATGCTGATGCGCGAGCCGACGGGGCCGCGGTTGACCTCGAGCGAAAGGACGTAGCGGCGGACGATGCTGGCTTGGGAGAGGCCGGTGTAGGCCTGGCTGCTGTTGAGCTGGCCCTCGCCGCCTTTGACTTTGTAGTCGACGAGGAAGTAGTAGGCGAGCTGGTCGCGGCCGGACGGAAGTTGGTAGTCGAACTCGTAGAGGTTTTCGCCGAGCGGGCTCTTGGTCATCACGTGGCTGCGGCCGTCGATGATGATCTTGGGTTCGATGGATTCCGGCGGGATGGCCTTCGTCTTCGGCGTGGCGCGGAGCGTCATCGTGTAGATCTGCGACGGATTTTCCGGGAGCGAGGCGGGCGTGAGGTTCGAGAGAACCATCGTCTGGCAGCCGGAAAAGAAGAGCGCGCTGAGTGCGAGGCCGAGCCCGAGGAGGAATTTTCTCGCGGGAGAAATACGGTTGGTATGCATTGCGAAATTGAGCGTGAGAAACGGGCGGACCAATTCGGGTTAGTAATGAGGAGTCACTTCGCATCAGAGCAAGACAAAGCTGCGCCGGGCAAACCGTTGGGGCTCTACGTGCACGTGCCGTTCTGCGCCTCGACCTGCGACTTCTGCGCGTTTTATCAAACCAAGCCGACCGCGCAGGGTGTGGAAAGGTTCCTCGACGCGGTGGCGAGCGAGAGAGAACTGGTGACGTGGGAGCGGCCGGTGACGACGGTGTTTTGGGGCGGCGGCACGCCGGGGTTGTTGGCGGCGCGGGATTTGGGGCGGCTGGCGGAGACGATTCGGGCGCGGTTCGGAGCGGAGCCGGTGGAGTGGACGGTGGAGATGGCGCCGGGGTCGGTGACGAAGGAGCGGCTGGCGGCGTTGAAGGACGCGGGCGTGACGCGGATTTCGATGGGCGCGCAGAGTTTTCAGCCGGCGCTGCTGGATGCGCTCGGGCGGCAGCATTCGCGCGAGCAGGTTTTTCGGGCGTATGAGCGGGTGCGNGCGGCGGAGTTCGCGAGCGTGAATCTCGATCTGATGTTCGCGNTGCCCGGGCAGACGGAGGCGGNGTGGCTGGCGGATTTGCGCGAGGCGGTGGCGCTGGCGCCGGATCATTTGTCGACGTATTGCCTGACGTTCGAGGAGGACACGGCGCTGTGGGTGAAGCTTTCGCAGGGGCGCGTGAAGCTGGACGTGGAGCACGAGGCGCGGCTTTACGAGACGACGTGGGCGCAGTTGGAGGCGGCGGGGTATGCGCAGTATGAAGTTTCGAATTTCGCGCGGCCGGGGCACGCGTGTGTCCATAATCTCAATACATGGCGGATGCACGAGTGGGTGGGGCTGGGGCCGTCGGCGGCGTCGCAGCAGGCGGGGCGGCGCGGAGCGAATGTGGCGGATTTGGAGAAGTGGGTCGCGAATGTCGCGGAGGGGCGCCGGGTGACGGAGGACGTGGTGGAGTTGACGTCGGAGCAGCTGGCGGAGGACGCGCTGATTTTCGGTTTGCGGATGAATGCGGGAGTGAACGTGGAGGAGTGGCGCGAGCGGGCGCCGGAGGCGCCGTGGGGCGAGGTGGAGCGGAGGTTGGAGGGGCTGGTGGAGAATGAACTCGCGCAGAGGGAGGGCAGCGTGGTGCGGTTGACGAATCGCGGGCGACTCCTGGCGGATGCGGTGGGAACGGAAGTGATGGAGGCGTTCGAGGTGAAGGAGGTTTCTGCATGAAGAAGACGTGGATGTTCTTTCTGATCGTGGCGGCGCTGGCGCGCGGCGAAGGGGCGCTTGTGCTGCAGACGGATTTTGGGACGAAGGACGGCGCGGTGGCGGCGATGAAGGGCGTCGCGGTGGGCGTGAGTCCGCGGCTGGCCATCCATGATTTGAGTCACGAGAACACGCCGTTCGACGTGTGGGAGGCGGCGTATCGGTTGAAGCAGACGGCGAGCTACTGGCCGGCGGGGACGGTGTTCGTGTCGGTGATCGATCCGGGCGTGGGAACGGAGCGGAAGTCGGTGGTGTTGAAAACGAAGAGCGGGCATTTTTTCGTGGGGCCGGACAATGGCACGTGGACGCTGGTGGCGGAGGAGTTGGGTATCGAGGCGGTGCGCGAGATCGACGAGGCGGTGAACCGGCGGGCGAATTCGGAGAAGTCGTATACGTTTCACGGCCGCGATGTGTATGCCTACACGGGCGCGCGGCTGGCGGCGGGCGTGGTGACGTTCGAGAACGTTGGAAGCGAACTGGAGGCGAAGGTGGTGGAGATCGCGTATGAGAAAGCGCGGCGCGAAGGAGCGGCGCTGGTGGGGACGATTCCGTATTTGGATTTTCAATTCGGGAATGTGTGGACGAATCTCGGTGAGGCGCTGTTCGCGGAATTGGGCGTGAAGCCGGGCGAGCGGTTGAAGGTGACGATTCGGCGGGGTGGTGAAGTCGTGTATGCGGGCGAGATGCCGTATGCGCGGACGTTTGGGGAGGTGCCGGAAGGCGAGCCGCTGGTGTATTTGAACAGCCTGTTGAATGTGTCGGTGGCGTTGAACATGGGGAATTTTGCGGCGAAGCACGGGATCGGCTGTGGCGCGGAATGGAGTGTGCGCGTGGAGAAGGCGGGCGTGCGATGATCGGGCGGGCGTTGGCAACGATCGCGCTGCTGGTGGCGGCGGGGTGTCAGGGGACGCGCGTGGACGAAGGCCCGGGAGCGGTGGCGCGATTTTTTTCTCGAGGCGCGAGCGGAATCGGTGGCGCGGGTGACGCTGCCGGTGAGCGAGGTGGAGTTGTCGATCGAAGCGAAGCCGGTGTTGACGGAGTATGATTTTGCGGCGGTGGAGGTGGGCGAGCTGGAGCTGGGAAAGTGTTTGGTGTTTCGGATGACGCCGGAGGCGGCGCGCGATTTGTATCGGTTGACGGTGGCGAATCAGGGGCGGCGGCTGGTGCTGGCGATCGACGGCGAGGCGTGGGGAGCGCGTCCGATCGAAGCGCCGATCGAGGACGGGGTGCTGGCGGTTTTTGTGGAGGTGCCGGAAACGGCGTTGCCGGAGCTGGCGCGAAAACTGGCGGCGACGACGGCGCGGATGCGTGCGGAGGGAAAGCGATGAGGCGCGGGTGGAGGTTTGTTGCGTTGTTCGTGTGGGCGGCGGGCGGAGTGTGGGCGGAGCGGGTGGAGATGGTGTGGCCGACGCCGAACCGGGCGTGGGAGCAGGGGCGGCCGGCGAGCGAGTTTTTGCAGCATGCGGGATCCGGCGATCCGGCATCGGGCGGATTTGGCGGGGTGCGGAGCGGCGGGACGCAGTTTCACGAAGGTTTGGACATCAAGCCGGTGGGCCGCGACCGGCAGGGCGCGCCGACGGATCCGGTGTTCGCGGCGATGGACGGCGTGGTGCGGCATGCGAACCGGGTGGCGGGGAAGAGCAGTTATGGACGCTATGTGGTGATCGAGCATCCGGGGGTGTCACCGGCGGTGTATACGCTCTATGCGCATCTGGCGCGGATCGAGGATTGGGTGCGGCCGGGAGCGGGCGTGCAGCGCGGGCAGACGATCGCGACGATGGGGCACAGCGCGGGCGGTTATGTGCTGCCGAAGGAGCGGGCGCATCTGCATTTCGAGATCGGGCTCGCGGTGACGACGGAGTTTCAGCGGTGGTATGATTCGCGGAAGTTTGGCAGCAAGAACGACCACGGGATGTGGAACGGGATGAATCTGATGGGGATCGATCCGCTGGACTTCATGAACCGGTGGCGTGCCCGGAAAGTGGATACGTTCGACGCGTATTTCGCGGCGATGGAACCGGTGGCGATGGTGCGGATCGCGACGCGACGCGTGCCGGATTTCGTGCGGCGTTATCCGACGTTGGTGACGGGGACGATGCCGATGATCACTAACGGGTGGGAGATCCGGTTCAACTGGAGCGGGATTCCGTTTGCGTGGCGGCCGCTCTCGGCGGACGAGGCGAAAGGGTTGGAGATGAACCGGCCGGTGGTGGTGGAAGTGAATGCGGAGCTCGAGCGGAAGGAGCGGAGCAAGAGGCTGGCGGTGAAGGTGCGCGGGGAATGGCGGGCGGCGTCGGATCTGGAGACCGTGCTGCAGCAGTTGTTTGGCACCCGGTAAAGGGGCGCGCGGAGGGAAGCGCCCGCGAGCTGGCCGCCTGCGGGATGGAGGAGCGGCCGAGCGGGCGGGCTACGGTTTTTTTGGCGGGTTCGAGGGAGTAGCCGTCTTTGCGGTCGAGCATGGACCAGCCGAGGGTGGCGATTTCTTTGCGGAGGGCGTCGGCGGTGGGCCAGTCTTTCGCTTGTTTCGCGGCCCAGCGTTTTTCGGCGAGGGCGGTGANNTCGGCGGGCGCTTCGGCTTTCGCGGGCNCGGCGGCGGTCAGATCGAGGCCGAGGGCGAACATCGCTCGGTCGAAGGAAGCGAGGTCGGCCTGGATGTCTTTCTTGTTCACGATGGTGAACAAGGCGCCGAGGGCGGCGGGGGTGTTGAGGTCGTCGTGGAGCGCTTCGGATAACGTGATCGAAGGCATCGTGCGCGGCGGCGGCGGGAGCGAGCGAGGCTCGGTAGTGACGAAGCGTGGCGAGGGCTTTCTCGGCGGCGTGGAGGGAATCGAGGGTGAAGTTGAGCTGCTTGCGCGGGTGGCCGGCGAGGAGCGCGTAGCGGAGCGCCATCGGGCTGAAGCCTTTGGCTTTGAGGTCGTCGAGCGTGTAGAGGTTGCCGAGCGACTTGGACATCTTCTTGCCGTCCACGAGGAGGTGCTCGCTATGATACCAGTGGTTTGAGAACTGCGTGCCGTTGCAGCACTCGGACTGGGCGATCTCGTTTTCGTGGTGCGGGAAGAGGAGGTCGACGCCGCCGGTGTGGAGGTCGATGGTGTCGCCGAGGTGCTTCTTGCTCATCGCGCTGCACTCGATGTGCCAGCCGGGGCGACCGCGGCCCCAGGGGCTGTCCCAGGCGTTGTCGCCGTCTCCGGGCTTGTGCGCTTTCCAGAGCGCGAAGTCGCTGCCGTCTTCCTTCTCGTCGGCGTCGACGGCCTGCGATTTGCCGGCGAGGGCGGAGCCGAGCTGGAGTTCGCGTTCCTTGACGCGCGAGAGGCGGCCGTATCCGGAAAACGAAGACACCTTGAAATAGACGGAGCCATCGGCGGCGCGGTAGGCGTTGCCGTGGCGCATGAGGCAGTCGATCATGTCGACCTGCTCGCGGATGTGGCCGGTGGCGGTGGGTTCGACGTGGGGCGGGAGGCAGTTCAGCGCGGCGCAGTCGGCGTGGAATTTGTCGGTCCACTGCCTGGTGACCTCGGCGAGCGGGCGGTTTTCGTCGCGGGCGCGCTTGATGGTTTTGTCGTCGACGTCGGTGAGATTGCGAACGTGTTTCACCTTGTCGGGGCCGAACTCGAGTTCGAGGAGGCGGCGGAGGACGTCGTTGACGACGAAAGTGCGGAAATTGCCGATGTGGGCCGGGGCGTAGACGGTGGGGCCGCAGTTGTAGAAGCGGTAGATGCCGTCGGGCTGGCTGGGGCGGAGTTCGCGGATCTCTCGCGTGAGCGAGTCGAAGAGCTTGATGGGCATGAAAACGAAAAGGGAAGGTGGAGTGTGGGCGGGTTTCCGCCAGAGCGGAACACCATTTTGCTGACGCAGGCGGGAAGGCGGGGATGCGTGATCGCGCTGAAGCGGAGCGACTTTGGGCCGATAGAGGCAGGGTTACGTGATGGAATCCGAATCTGCATCGCCTGAAACTTCGCCGGTGGCGGAGGGATCAGGCGCGCGTGCAGGGTGGAAGTGGCTGTCGAACCTGCCGGTATTGATCGGCGTGATCGGGCTGGGCGCGGCGGTGACGTTGGGGGTGTCGAACGAGCGGAAGATGGAGGCGCGCGTGGCGGGGGAGCTGGGGGCGATTCGCGCGGAGTTGAAGCTGGTGCAGGCGGGCGCGGGCGAGTTTCGCGGGCGGATGGAGGAGTTGCGCTGGGAGGCGGCGAAGATGCGGGCGAATGCGGTTCAGGCGGCGGCGGATCCGGAGCGTTCGTGGCTGCGGGAGCGGGCGCGTTTGCGCGAGGCGCTGGTCGCGGAGGTGGAGCGGGTGGCGGAGGAGGGCGCGTTTTGGGCGGGTTGCGCGGAAGTGGCGGAGTTGTGCGAACGCGAGCACGTGGCGGCGGCGCGCGAGCGGTTGCGGCGGTTGCCGGAGTTGAGATTTCCGGCGGGCGAGGTGTTTCGCGAAATGGTGGAACGGACGTATGCGAAGCCGCTGGCGCAGTTCAGCCGGCAGAATCCGGATTATTACCGGTTGCTGAAAGCGCACGAGCCGGAGATCGCGCGGACGGATTTTGCGGAGTTGCGGAAATGGCTGGAGCGAGCGGGCGTGGAGGCGAAGACGCCGCAGGCGATGTTGGGGTTCGATTTGTTGGCGGCGGTGGCGCCGGCGGACGATCCGTTGCTGGCGGACTGGCAGACGGCGGTGACGGCAGAGGATTTTTTTCATGAGCCGGATGAGGCCACGCGCGGTCGCTGGCGGAAGGCGCAGGCGGCGGTGAGAGCGGAGGACTGGCCGACGGCGGTGGCGGAAATGCAGGCGATCGAACGATCGAAAGTGCGGACGCGGCAGCCGTTTCGGGCGGCGTATGGTCGGGCGATTTTGCGCAACAAACCGGATGATGTGGCGGCGGCGTATCCGTTTTTGCAGGAAGCGGCGGCGCTGGGGGACAAGGCGGCGCGAGCGTGGGTGTCGGAACAGGATCTGGCGAGCGGCCGGCGGGCGGAGGCGAAACGCTGGTTGGAGGAGCGGGTGGCGGAAGGGGAGAGCGAGGCGGTCGGGCCGCTGTTGAAATTGTATGCGGAGGGCGGAACGGATTTGGCGCGCGATCCGGCGCGCGAACGCGAGGTGTTGCAGCGGATTGTGGCGGCGCGCGAGGCGCCGGCGGACGCGGCGATGTTGCTGGCGAGAAATTACGAGGAGGACGGCGACGATGCGGAGGCGGCGAGACGGGCGTTCGGTTTCTTTTTGCGCGCGGCGGAAGCGGGGCACGAAGCGGCGTGGATCGAAGTGGCGCGGCGGTTGTTGGCGGGAAAAGGAACGCCGGTGGATGCGACGGCGGCGGCGAGCTGGGCGGCGCGGGCGTTTTCGGCGGGAGAGCGGGAGCACTCGATTTCGTTGCTGGCGGAGTTGATGCGGAGATTTCCGGAGAGTGCGGCGGCGGCGGTTCAGGCGATGTTCGAGAGCGAAGCGGTGGCGGCGCCGGGCGGTTATGCGGAGTTTCGCGTGGAGCCGTCGGGGGTGGCGGAGTTGAAGTTGTTGCTGGCGCGTTTTCTGGATCGGAAAGGGCGGTTCGCGCAGGCGGCGGCATTTTACGCGGCGGCGGCGGCGCGGGATCCGGCGGCGCAGCAGCGTCATGCGGAACTGACGACGACGCATGCGTGCGCGACGTGCGGAGGCGCGGGGAAGGTGCGGACGACGCCGGATTGTCCGGTGTGCGCCGGGCGGGGAACGATCGCGTGCGGCGCGTGTTCAGGACGTGGATACGCGATGGTGCCGGAAGTGCCGGCCTGCGCGGTGTGCGGAGGCGCGGGCGGGCTGGTGCAGGACGGACGGGCGGTGGCATGCGCGACGTGCATGGGAACGGGCAAAGGGCGGGCGACGGTGTCGCGGCGGGCGTGCGTGCATTGCGCGGGCGGCAAGGTGGATTGCGGGTCGTGCGAAGGCGGGAAGTTGAAGGTGACGAAGGATTGCACGCGTTGCGGGGGGCGAGGCGTGCGGGCGCTGATCGACGGCTGAGCGCGGGGGCGGAAGGGTTTGGGGCCGGGGTGAAAAACGGAATGGCGCGCGGCGGGCGGAACGCTAGGTTGGCCCTTCGCCATGAGTGAACCTTTCAAACTCGATCTGACCCAACGTCCGCGGCGGCTGCGTCGCACCGCGAGCCTGCGCGCGCTCGTGCAGGAAACGGTGCTGCGTCCGGCGGATTTCATCGCGCCGCTGTTCGTGATCGAAGGAAAAGGCGCGCCGGAGCCGATCGAGTCGATGCCGGGCGTGATGCGGTTCGGCGTGAGTGATCTCGTGAAGGAATGTCGGGCGCTGGCGAAGCTGGGCGTGCCGGCGGTGGCGTTGTTTCCGAAGCTGGACGCGAAGTTGAAGGACGACGAAGGGACGGCGGCGTTGAACGAGGATGGGTTGGTTTTGCGGGCGGTGCGCGCGGTGAAGAAGGCGGTGCCGAGGATCACGGTGATGACGGACCTCGCGTTGGATCCGTATACGACGCACGGGCACGACGGCGTGTTGAACGCGGCGCGCAATGACGTGGAGAACGATCGCACGGTGGAAATCTTGACGAAGATGGCGGTGCTGCACGCGCGGGCGGGCGTGGATCTGGTGGCGCCGAGCGACATGATGGATGGGCGGGTGGGCGCGATCCGGCGGGCGTTGGATGCGGCGGGGTTCACCGGGACGGGAATCATGGCGTATTCGGTGAAATTTGCGTCGGCGTATTACGGGCCGTTTCGCGATGCGGTGGGGAGCGCGCAGGCGGCGGGGACGCATTTGCTCAGCAAGGCGACGTATCAGCTCGATCCGGCGAACCGGCGGGCGGCGTTCACGGAGCTGGCGCTCGATGAGCAGGAAGGCGCGGACGTCGTGATGGTGAAGCCGGCGGGGCCGTATCTCGATGTGATTCGCGACGTGCGCGAGCGGACGAACAAGCCCGTGGCGGCGTATCAGGTTTCGGGAGAATACGCGCAGCTGCACGCGGCGGCGAAGCTGGGCTGGCTGGACCTGGCGAAGACGCGGCACGAGTCGCTGCTCGCGATCAAGCGGGCGGGCGCGGACATGATTCTGACGTATTTCGCGAAAGAAATGGCGGCGGCGCTCGGCCGCTGACGGGCGGCGGCTTCGGGGTCCGGGTTCGGTGTTCCGTCTTCCGGGTCGGAGATGCGTTGTTACGCGCCGCCCGATTCGGAGCGCGGAACCAGGAAGACGGAATGCTTTAGAATGGCGAGCGGGGGACTTGGATGGAGTCGCCGGGGACGAGGCGCGGGTCTTGCGCGGGGGAACGTTGGGCGAGTTTCACGTCGAGTCGGATACGTTTGTTGTTCGCGAACGAGGCTGACGCGGGTTTCGCGGGCGTAGAGCGAGAAGCCGCCGGCGGCTTGGATGGCTTTCGAAACGGTGAGGTCGGGGGTCCAGACGATGCGACCGGGACGCATGACTTCGCCGCCGACGTAGACGTAGCGCTCGGTGACGCTGACGGAGACGTCGACGTGGTTGTAGATTTTGCGCGCGAGGTAGGTTTCGCGGATGCGTTGGGCGAGTTCGCCGGAGTTCAGGCCGGTGGCGGGAATGCTGCCGATGAAAGGAAGCGTGACGGAGCCCTGGTCGTCGATTTGCAGGGTGTTGATCGAAGGGTCGGGAACGCCTTGGAGGGAGATGGTGAGGCTGTCGCCGGGCCGGAGTTGGGCGTGGGAAGCGGCCGTGGGGATGGTGGGGTTGGACGCGTTGCCGGATGAGTCGGTGGTGACGCAGGCGGAAAGGAAGAGGGAGACGACGGCGACGAAGCAGGCGAGCGGCGCGCGGCGGAAATGCATGGCGGCGAGATAAGGGGAACGGGGGAGGGGAAGGCAATGGCGTGGTTTTCGGGCACGAAAAAGCGGCGGTCGTGGGGACCGCCGCTTGAAAGGAGTGAGCGAGAGTGACGGGGGGGACGTCAGCGCTTGCCGCGGGATTTGCGGCGGGGCTTTTCGTCTTCGTCGTCGGCGTCTTCCTCTTCGTCGTCTTCGTCGTCGGAATCCTCGTCGTCCTCGTCATCCGAGTCTTCGTCGTCGGAATCTTCGTCCTCGTCCTCGTCTTCGTCCCACTTGAGGGACTCGTCGTTCTTGAGTTTTTCCTCTTCCTCTTCGTCGAGTTCGGGGAGGTCGGCGTCGTCGGTCTCCTCGTCGAGGCTCTTGGCGGGGCTCTCGTCGTCGGACTCGTAGCCGGCGGGCATGAAGTCGAGGATGGAGGTGAGTTCGTCGAAGGAGTGGACGGCCTTGCCTTCGATGAAGTGGCTGTTCTGGTCCTCGCGGAGTTCGTCTTCGACTTCGTCGACGGTGAGCTTGGATTCGAACTCGAAGAGGTCGTTGAGCATTTTCACGCGGCAGCGCGTGATGTGGTCGAGGAGGTCGGCGTAGGGGCCGTTTTCCTCGTCGAGGATGTCGGGCAGGGCGAAGAGTTTTTCGTCGGACTCGAAGAGGGATTCCTTGGTGCGCTTGAGCCGGACCTTGCCGTCGCCGAGGTCGCGTTCGATGCGGAAGAGGATGAACGCGCGCTCCATCATGTCCTGGTCGAAGCCGTAGTCGCGGAGCGGGTCGACGAGGTCGATCAGGTGGGCGAGTTGACGTGGGTCGATGATGCTAAGGCCATCGACGTCCCAACGGACCGGGTCGCTGGTTTCGTCGACCCACCAGTTATGATCCTCGCCGAGTCGGACGACGCACCAGTCGAGGGTTGAAGTTGCTTTTGCCATGAGAATGAAAGGGGGCGGACTGAATTTTGGCGCAGCGTGCGAGGGGAGGTTTAAAAAACAAGCACAAAAGGCGGGGTTTTTGCGTCTGAAAACGGGGGTGGAAAACATGTGCGAAATCACTCGCGGAAAGTGGTTTTTGGGGCGTCCGCCGCCTTGCATTTTGAGGGGTGGATTTCAGTGTCCGGCGGCATGGGACGGCTTTATCAGGCGATCGCGCGACGGGTGTTATTCCGGATGGATCCGGAGCATGCGCATGAGCTGGCGGTGGATGCGATGGCGAAGCTCGGCAAAGTGGCGCCGTTGTGCCGGTGGTTGGAGTGGCGGCACCGGCTGCCGGCGGCGTGCTCGCGTCCGATCGAGGCGTTTGGGTTGAAGTTTCCGAACGCGGTCGGGTTGGCGGCCGGGTTCGACAAGAACGGCACGGCGTGGCCGGCGGCGGCGGCGCTCGGTTTCGGGCATGTGGAGATCGGCACGGTGACGGCGCTCGCGCAGCCGGGGAACGAGCGGCCGCGGGTGTTTCGTTTTCCGGAACACGGGGCGGTGATCAACCGGATGGGATTCAACAACGACGGTGCCGCGGCGCTGGCGGAGAGGTTGTCGCGTCAGGCGCCGCGCGGGCGGCGGCGGATTCCGCTCGGCGTGAATCTGGGGAAGTCGAAGGTGACCGAGCTGGATCGCGCGACGGAGGACTATCTGGCGAGCTTCGCGAAGCTGGCGGATTACGCGGACTACCTCGTGTTGAACGTGAGCAGTCCGAACACGCCGAATCTGCGGCAGCTGCAGGACGAGAGCCGGTTGCGGGAATTGCTCGGGGCGATTTCAGGTGCAAATCGCGCGCGGGAGCGGCGGGTTCCGGTGCTGCTCAAGATCGCGCCGGATCTGACGTTTCCGCAGATTGATGCGGTGCTCGCGACGATCTTCGAATTCGGGCTCGATGGTATCATTGCGACGAATACGACGCTGGCGCGTCCGGGGCCGTTTGCGGAGGTGAATCAGGCGGGCGGATTGAGCGGGCGGCCGTTGCGGCGGCGTTCGTGCGAAATTGTGAACTACATCGCGCGCGCGACGAGCGGGCGGTTGCCGATCGTCGGCGTCGGCGGCATCGACGACGTGGCGAGCGCGAGCGAGAAGATGGATGCGGGCGCGACGCTGGTGCAGATTTACACGGGAATGATTTTCGAAGGGCCGTTTCTGGCGGCGCGTGTGGCGCACGGGCTGGCCGATCGACAGCGGTGGTAGAGGTGGGCGAGGGGACGCTGTCGGAGAAATTCGTGCGGCGGTGACTCCGTCGCGGGGGTGGGGGCGTAAGGAAGGGTGTTCACGTTATGAAGAACACATTCAGATGTTTGGCCCTTTCCCTTTCTTCCGCGGCGCTCGCGGTGACGGCGTCGGCTCAAACCGGATGGCGGGCGGAGGTCGGGGCGAGTTATTTTGATTTGCAGGGCGCCCGGTTCGAGCGCTCGCCGGCTCCGTTGCGGACGTCGGGCGGCGCTTCGCGGGTGGCGCCGTTTGTGGCGGTCGGGTATCAGTTCGACGAGATGCTCGGCGTGCGGGTGTCGTATCACGCGATCGGCGAACTCGAGACGGTTGCGAAGTTTGGCTCGCCGCCCAGTCAGGGCGAACCGGTCACGGACGCCGGTGGTGACCTGGGGGACATTATGAAGACGAGGTGCATCTGTTAACGGTGGCGCCGGAGTTTGGCTGGTCGCGGGGGCGGGTGAGGTTCACGGTGGCGCCGGAGATCAACTGGCTTTCGAGCCGCGGGGCGGGCGGTTTACACGTCGGAGGATCCGAGCGTCGCGGCGATTCCGCCGCGGCGGCACAGTGAGAATGGGTTCACGCTCGGCGGAGCGTTCGGCGTTTCGTATGCGCTGACGGAGCGGGCGGCGGTGTCGTTGACTTATCACTACACCGATCTCGATCCGAGTTTCGACCGGGAGGCGCACGTGTTCTCCGGCGGGATCAAGTGGAGCTTCTGAGCGTGGTCGCGGAAGGCCCCAACGAGCTCGTTCCGCGCGCCCGGGTGAAAACCCGGGAGTTGAATTCCGCGGTGACGACCGGTAGGTCGTCGCGCGCTGTGTCTCTCTTCGACGCCGATGCTCTGGCCCGTCACCGGGCGCTGGTCGCCCGCATGGCGCAAGGCGACGGCGAAGCGCTGCAGTTGTTGTATCTGGAGTTTCATGCGCAGGTGCACGGGATCGTGCGGCGCATCCTCGAGGATCCGGAAGACGCGCGGGAGGCGGTGCAGGACGCTTTCGTGAAAGCCTGGCGGCAGGCGGGGACGTATCGGTCGGAGCGCGGCGAGGTGGTTTCGTGGCTGGTCTTCATCGCGCGACATGCGGCGATCGACCGGCTGCGGCAGGGGGCGCGGCGGCGGTTGTTGCACGAGGCGTTTCAACGCGAACCGGTGGAGCAGCAGGAGACGTCGTATGACTGGGTGGATCGGAGCGAGATCCTTGCGCGGCATCTTGGTGAGCTGTCGGTGGCGCAGCGGCAGGCGCTGGAACTCGCTTTTTTTGGCGGCTGCACGCAGGCGCAGATCGCGTCGGCCATGGGCACGCCGATCGGCAACGTGAAAAATCATCTCCGCCGCGGACTGCAGAAGCTGCGGCAACTTGTCACGCGACATGACTAACGAATTCGAGAACCAAGCCATGCACTATGTGCTCGGCGAGATGGACGAACCGCAGCGGGCGGCGTTCGAGGACAAGCTCGCGCGTTTCCCGTCGGCCCGGGCGGCGGTGATCGATTGCGGCGAATCGCTGGCGGCGCTGCGTCGCCAGGCGGTCGAGGTGCCGTTTTTCGGCGACGTCGTGCACGCGCAAATCGGGCTGGTGATGCGAACGGCGCAGCAGGCGCTGCGCGACCGGCTCAGTCGTCCGTGGACCCAATTCCGGCAGGTCTTCCATGCTCATGAGTGATTCGTTCGAAACCGAGGCCCTTCGCTACCTTCTCAACGAGATGGAGGGCGGCGCGCGCGCCGAGTTCGAGGAGCGGCTGGCGCGCGATCCGGCGGCGCGGTCGGCGTTGAAATCGTGCGCCGACGCGATGGCCCGCTTTGCGTGTGACCAGGCGCCGGCGGAACCGATGAGCGCGACGGACGAGCGGGCGGCGTTGAAGGCGGTGATGGCGGCGGCGCTTCCGGCGGAACGCTCGGCGGGGCGGGCGGTTTCGGGGAACGTGATTTACTGGACGCGTTTCGCGTGGCCGATCGCGGCGGCGTTGTTACTGGGGTTGAACCTGATCGACTTTCGGAGGCCGATCGAGTCGGGCAGCCGCGTGCCGAGGATGGCGCACGACAAGACGACGACCGGCGAGATCATGGCGGACGGAATGGCGTCGGGTGAACCTGCGTCGGAGGCGGCGGGGAAGTCGTCGAACGAGAAAAGCGCGGTTGCGACCGCGGCGCCCGAGTTGGTGCGGGGGCAGCCGGAGATTCCGCGAGCGAAGCTGGCGGCGGACCTCGCGCAGACGTCGCGCGAGTTGGCGAAGTTGCGGGCGGATTACGCGGATTTGCAGCGGACGAGCGCGGCGCTGCGGGCGGAATACGACACGGTGGTGCAGCATTGGGCGGCGCGAATGGCGTTCGATCGATCGGTGGGCCGGCTGGCCGCGATGGAATTGGTGGACGCGGACAGTTATGCGCGGGGCGATCGCAAGGGATTGGTGGAAGTGGCGCGCGGGATTTTGACGGAGCCGGGGTTGATCGTCGCGGCGACGACGCCGGATATGTCCGGGGTGGAGCCGACGGACACCTCGGTGGTGGACCCGGGTTCCGCGGGGCAGCCGGTGACGCCGTATGCGTGGGCGGTGTTCGACGACAAGGAGCAGCGCGGTTATTTGAACCTCTACAATTTGCCGAGGGTGGCACGGGAAGAATCGCTGCAGCTGTGGGTGCGGGTGATGGACGCGGTGCAGTATCAGCGCGTGGGCGAGGTGCCGCCCACGTTTTATGGCGGCTCGGGTAGTCTGCAGTATCAGATGGCGGACGGCGCGGTGCCGGCGGAGATCCTGATCACGCGCGAACCGCGCAACACGGTGCTGGAACAGCCGGCGGGCCCGACGGTATTGCGCGGTCCGTGACCCGCGGCGTGGGCGCGCATGAAGGACTTACACGAAGATCATTTCGGGGCTGGACAAGCCCGTGGCGATGTCTCTTAGTGCGCGCTCCTCTCTTGAAACTGCTCAGGTGGTGGAATTGGTAGACACACACGTTTGAGGGGCGTGTGCCGAAAGGCGTAAGGGTTCGAGTCCCTTCCTGAGCACCAATTACAGAGGAGAAAGGGGGAGGCTCCCTCCTTGAATGCCAGAACAACTGGCACGCACGTTTAGACGCGGCGGGTTCAGGTCAACGGCCGTGCAGAGCGATCAGCAACGAACGCTGCGCTGGCGCGAAATCAAAGATGCGCGGTTTCGAAAAAAATGGCCGGTTTTGTTGCGGGATCTCGTTTCTGAGGTGGCTCCGCTTTACTTGGCGCAAGTCCGGTGGAGTGAGCGAACAGCCAGAACCGCGAAACCTTGGTCGAGGGAAACGACATCATGAAGACCCCATCAAACGTCGGCGAAACCGATCGGGCTCTCTCTCGAAGCGCGCTTTCCTCAATTTCGGAAGTTGGTCGACGGGAGGCCGAGGCTGCGGCGGCTTTTGGTGGCTGCGATTTCTGACGTTCGCGAAAAGGAGAGGAGTGGGATCATGGGTGCCGTCGTCGCGTGGATGAAGTCGTTGGGCGCGGTTGGGGCGGCCGGGGCGAAGTTTATCGCAGCGCTGAGGAGGAAGAAAATTGAGCTCGTAGATGAGAACTCCGCGCCGGGCATGCCGGGGCTTGTTTTAGTGTCGGCCGGCGGAGACGAAATCGTGGAGGAGATTTCAAAGTGTGTGTCGGTGAGCGGCGGTCCGGTGTTGGTGGTTGCTCTCCGTCGATCCAGCTTGGGCGCCGCAGGCTCGTGGCGTTTCGTGCAAGCGGGAGCGTCGGATGTCTTTGTTGTTGAGGAATGCGGCGAATCCGGTCGAGGCGGTGTCCGCGCGACTGCAGCGGATCACCGACGTCGAGGAACTTGTGAACTTCTTCTCTCGTGAAGGAAAACCTCATCGGTGAAAGCCGCAGTTGGCGGCAGGTGATGCGGCAGGCGGTGGAGCTCGCGCGTTTTTCCTCGGGCTCTTTGTTGGTCACGGGCGAAAGCGGCACGGGCAAGGAGATGGTGGCGCGGCTCGTGCACACGTTGGATGCGCGCCCGGCCAAGGGAAAACTCGTGGTGCTCGATTGCACCACGGTCGTGCCGGAGCTTTCCGGCAGCGAATTCTTCGGTCACGAACGCGGCGCGTTTACGAATGCGGTCGCTCAGCGCGATGGCGCGTTTGCGCTGGCTCACCAAGGTTCGCTGTTTCTGGACGAAGTGGGGGAGCTTTCGCTGGGCTTGCAGGCGGAACTTTTGCGCGTCGTTCAGGAACGCACTTACAAACGAGTCGGCAGCAATACCTGGCAGCAGGCCGACTTCAGGTTGGTCTGCGCGACCAACCGCGATTTGCAGGCGGAGGAAGCGAAAGGAAATTTTCGTCTGGATTTCTTTCACCGGATCGCGAGTTCGCGCTGCCATTTGCCGCCGCTGCGCGAACGCCGTGAGGACATCCTGCCGCTGGCGCGCCACTTTTTGCGGCAGGCCGTCAAGGATCCGCCGGAGTTGGACTTCGCTCCCGAGGTGCAGGAGCTGCTGTTGACGCGTGATTATCCGGGAAACATTCGCGAGCTGCGTCAGTTGGTGCTGCGAATCGCGCACCGACATGCGGGACCGGGGCCGGTCACGGTCGGCGCGGTTCCGCCGGACGATCGCCTCGCGGCGGTGAGTCTGCTCAAGCGCGATTGGCGGGATGAGTCATTTCAAAATGCGCTTCGCCGTGCGTTGGCCGCCGGCGTGGGTTTGCAGGACATCAAGGACCAGACGGTCGAGGCCGCGATCGAGATCGCGTTGCGTGATGTGATGGGCAACAACCAGCGCGCGGCGGCGAAGCTCGGTGTAACCGATCGGGCACTACAAATGCGACGGGCGTCGCGCCGCGGAGGAATCGGCAGCGCCGCGGCGCGGGTCAGTTCGCCGGAGTCGCCCGGGTTGTCCACGGATCGCGAAACGCATCCGACATCGCTAAAGCCGGTCTCGGCGTGAAAGTCCGAGCAGCGGCGCGTCGCCGGCGTGCGGGATTGGCCAAGCGGAGCCAGTTTCCGCCGAGCACGAGCGCTTCATCGCGCGGCGACAGCTCGAGCGCGTGAATCTTCGCGAGCTCCACGCCGGGATGCAGCCATGGTCCGTCGGAGCCGAACAGAATCTTGTGCGCGCCGCCGCGCGCGACCGCTTGTAACAGCAGGTCGAAACGACGAAACGCCGGAGGTGTCGGTGAAAATATTCGAATGGCGGCTCAGCGGATCGATGAACGCCTGCTGCGCCTTCCAGTCGTCCGCGAAACTGCCGAGGTGGGGAATGATAAACGAAACCTCGGGGTATTCCCTCGCCAGGAGTTCGCAGACGGACACTTCGCCCATCACGTCGTAGAGCACGGGCAAATGATACGCCCGCGCGGTCTCGCAGATCTCACGCGTGATGCGTGCATCGTGACGGTGAACTTTGATGCCGACAAAACCATGCTCTTCGACGGCTTCGCGCACGAGTTCGCGCACGCGTCCGCGATCTTGTTCCGGGTGCACGAAAGCGAATCCGAAGAAGCGATCGGGTCGCCGACGCACGATGCGCGCGACGTCGCGGTTGGCGCTCCGATAGTCCGAATGAAAAGCCGGGAAGAGGACCGTGCGGTCGATCCCGGCGTCTTCGCTCCGAGCGCAAGAACTCCTTCAAGGATGCCCGCGTATCCCACGGCCCGGTGAGACCATCGCCTGCGCCGGCGTGACAGTGGCAGTCGATGACCATGGCTCTTTCGCGGAGAGCGAACGGGCCGCCTGGTTTCAGACGAGGTGGTATTTCCTGAAGACCGCGGCCGCGCTTGTATACCAGCTGACCCATTCACGCTGGGTCCAATTTTTGGTATCGCCGTGGTTGGGTTTCAGCCGATGGCCGAGATCGCGGAAGAAGATGGTGCGCTGATTGGGGCACAAGAGTCGGCCGTGCACGTAACCGACCAGGAGCCCCATCTTGTAGTTGGCGATCGCGACATCGCGGACTTGGGGACAGATGGGATTCGGCGGGAAGTAATCGTTCTGGAAATAGTCGCGCACTTGCGCGGCTTTGCGTTTATCGGCGCCCATGACGACGCCCCGTGAAAAACCGGTGGCCGCCCAATTTTTGGCTGCGACGTCCGCCGCTTCGACACAGCCCATTCCGAGCGCCATAAAATTGCCGACCAAGGCCAGAACGGGTGCGCCGATGGCGAGAAGTTTCACCAACAAGACTCCCTCCGCGAAGATCTCCGCGCCGACAGTGATCCAATGGGCCAGATCGATCCAGAAATGAGCCTTCGGGCCATTTTTGCTGATGTCCTGAGCGACTCCTCCGATCACTTTCTTGGCGTCGAGCCGGTAGTTGAGGGGAACGTGTTTCTGATAGTCGGCGACGTTCGGGATCAGCCCGAGCAACGGATATCTCGCCGCTTGCGCCGGCGTGATGATGCACGCGGTCACGGTGTGCGGCTTGAAGTCGACGCTCCGCGTGTTCTCGAGCAGCACGCTGCGGTTCTGCGCACGGCCTTCGATCGTGGCGTTGGTGGCAATGTATTCTCCGAGTGGCGCCGCGTCGACGAGCTTGAAGCTGGATTTGATCGCGTTCCATTGCGGGCCGTTGCCCAGCATTTCTTTGAGCACCGTGTGCACGCGCGTGGCGCGTCCCTGCCGGAGAAGGCGGTTGTGGCGTTCATTGCCCGCACAATCGGTGAAGCCCAGCACGCGAATGGTCGTCGACGGATTGCTGCGAATAACCTGCACGATCTGCGCGAGCCAGTCTCGCAGGGCTTTGTCCTGTTTGAGCGAAGCGCGGGGCGTTCGCCAATCGACGCCGAAATCGGCGATCAACAAGCCGCGCGGGTGAGCGATGACATCCGCGGCGAGATGTCCCTGCGCCGTGCGCGATTTTGCGACCTCGCCCGGGGCGTATTTGCATTCATTCGACACGGCCGGGCGTGGCGCGGTCGCAGTCGCGCGAGGCGCGGCGGGGCGTTCGAACTCCTGTCCGTAAGTGTCGTCGGCCTCCCACGCCTCTTGATCCTCGAATTCCGCCACGGCGGAACGACGCGGGCCCGTGTAGTTAAAACTCTCGGCTTCGAACGTGAATGGAGTCTTCATGATTTTTACGCCTCGTCGGGTTCATCGGTTCTTGGAGCGGTTCGGATCGGTGAAGCGTTAGCGCGAGCGGAGCACCGCGTTTCCGTTGGGCGTGCGATGATGCACGCCGTTGCTGCCCTGGCGGAGGAAGTTGAGCCGGCGCATCTGATGGAGCGCGGGCTGAACGTTGCGGGCGGCGGCCGAGCGCGTGTCGCCGACTTCGGCCGACATGTCGACGCCCGTGACGGCGCGGTAGGAATGGATATACGATTGAATCTCGGACCTCCAATAGATCGCCCAGTTGTGGGCGTTGGCCTGCGTGACGTTGTCGCTGTTCCAATCCGCGTGGCGCACGGACAGCAGTAGTTGTTCGCCGAATACGCCGAGGTCGCGGAAGTGCGAGACGGACACGTCGGTCCAGCCTTGCAGCGTTTTCATGGAGTCGGCGTGGGCCATCCACGACTCCTTGTAGGGAACCATGGGCGCGCCGCCGAGGAACTCGCGGATCTCGGGACGCGCGAGGAGCCATTTCTGGATCAGCATTTCGACGCGAGCGGTCCAAGGCAGGTCGCCGAACTGATTATGCGCGCCCTGCGCCAGGATGAGGTGGAGTTCCTTCAGTGCGTTCAACACCGGGAAGGCGTCGGCGCGCACGGTGGTGTCATCCGCCTCCTTGTAGAAGCGACTCGTGACGTAGAGCAGGTTGTGGAACGCCTCGAGGAACTTGGAGCGGCTCTCGACCGGCTGGAGATCATCCACCGCTTTGCCCACGAGGCGCAGACCGTATTCGTGTTCGTATTCGTAGGCGCGACGGGCGACGGAAAGGCGGTTGTGCTCGTCCTGAATATAGCCCCAGAGAAGCGTGTTGAGCGGGCGCAACGGATCCAGCCGGAGATTGGCGAGAGGATCGCGCGACTGTGGGCCACGACGATTTTGGAAACGAAGGCACAGCGCGTTGAGCGTCTGCACCAGCATCCCTTCTTCGTGCCAATACGACCAAATCAACTCGAGCATGCACGGGTAACAATTGAACGACGGCTCGCCGTCCGACATCCGGGGCCGCAGAATTCCTTCGCAAAGCGGCGACGTCGCATCGTCCGACTTCAATGCGTTGAGAATCGTGTGGAGGTAGAGGCGGGAGCCGCCGGCGAGGAAATTGCTCAGTGCGTCTTCGAGTTCCTTGAACGTTACCGCGGTGGCGCCGCGATCGGCCTCGCCGGGAATGCGCGCGTTGGGATCGCCGGGAGTTCCGTCGTCGTTGAGCGGCGGACTGACCTTGAGGCCGCACTGAAGAGCGAGAAACACCTCCGCCGCCGCCCGCAACAAGTTGTAGGCCTCCGAACCGTGATAGCACGAACGTGCCGCGCGGTGTTGGTGGAGTTGGGTGCGGGCAGCGTCCAGCTCGCGGTTTTTTCCCGAGGCATTGCCGGCATTGCAGAAGATCACATCGACGAACTTTTCGAAGTTCGTGAAACTGGCTGCGGAGGCGCGATTGCGAATGGCGCCCCAGATCGCCTGATCGTCGGTCGGGTCGGCGGAACTCGCCGGCACCAGCGCGATTTTGCGCGGCGCGCCGGTCGCAAACAGGCGGGGTGCGGGGCGAATGGTTCCGGTTAGCGTGGTGGGAACGCCCTTGCTGTGGGTTCCGGTTTTCGGGTCGTTGCTCATGATTATTCTTTCGTTGGTGGTTGCGCGTGAGTGATTGAAGGGGGTGTTTCAGGAATGGGTTTGGCGGGTCGATCGGCCTTTGCCCGTCGCGTCATCGACGGCCCAGCGGGTGAGCATTTCGCCGAGGATCCGGCTTTCGCGTTGCGGTGAAACGCGGCCGTCTGCTCGCGCCTGGCCGATGACGGCGAAAGCCAGGGTGGGTCTCGCCGCGAACATCCGCGCCGGTTCGTTTTGCCACGCCTGCCAGATGGCTCGGAGTTTTTCCGGCGTGCGCTCGTGCACGGCCAAAACCTCGGGCAAAGTTCGTCCGCGAAGTGCGGCCGGTGCGTGCTGCACCAGCAGATTGATAAACTCGCGCTCGGTGCGCTGCAGGCTGGCGAGTAGATCATGCCGACCGCGATCGAGACCTGCGGTCGGATAAAAAGAACTCCAGAGCTGCGACAGCTTTCCCCATTGCGGATCGGGAAACAGCGCGTCGCCGATCGCGCAGCTCAGTTTCACGCGCACCCAGGGAAAGGGATGCGGGTCGTCCACGGTCATGCGAAAAACAAACCCGCGGGGAAGCGAAACGACCGCGATCAAACCGAGGGTGGAAGCGATGCCCACTTTCGCGATCGCCCAGAAGTCCGCGACGATTTCGGAGATCCAGCGACTCCACAGTTGCCATGCGATTTGGTCTGGTCCGGCGGTCGACTGCCGCGATTGCAAAGCCGATCGCAATGAGTCGACCAGGTTGAGAAGAGCCGCAGCCTGGTGGCCGACTTCATGCACGAGCGAGGAGGCAATGCCGCTGCCGATCATGCGCTCGCGAGGAATGCGGATCAGTGCCACGGGATTTTTTTCATTGCCGCCGGGAAGTCGGGTTTGCGCCCGACGAATCGCGGCACCTGCACCGCGATCGAGATAGCAGATGACCGGCGGCGCTTCGTAGTAATCGGGGAGGGCAAGCCCGTCCGCGGCGACGGCGTCGAGCCCGCCCAGCCACGTGCCGTATCCGTGTTCGCTGCGTTGCACGAGCGCGTCGGCGAACAGATCGACGTGCGTCAGCACGGCGTTGAAACGCAGTCGAAGCATGGAGAAACGCCGTTGGGCGTCGGCGGCGCTCGCCAACTGGCCGGCCGCTGACGCGATCCACCGACAAAACCGATTCACGCGTTCCCGCAGTTCGCGTCGGCCTTTGCTCCAAGACGCGCTCGATCGCGTCTTGCGCCTGCAACGATACGGCGGCGGCGGGCACGGATGTCATCTGGAGGGAGAAGGGTTTCACGCGATTCAAACGGGTGAGCAGTGCCTGAGCTTCGAATTCGAGAAAGCGGTGGCTGGCGGGAGCGGGAGGCTCAAAGCCCGTAGAGGACAATCTTCCGGCCACGGCGAACCCACCGGCCCGTGCGACCACCGGCAGACGCGGGGTTGGAGAACGTTTCGTGATCGCCTTCATAATTTTCGCCTTCCCCTTCGTATTCCTCCTCGAACTCACCGCTGTCTTCCGCTTCGCCGCCGTGTTCGAATTCACCGTGGCTTTCGAATTCGTGCTCGTCCTCGAATTCGAACTCGTCTTCGCCCGCAATGGGCGGAGGGCTGCTCGCCGCGACGGGTTCCATCGCGGGCTGAGCCAGGTCCGCGTCGGGGAGCGGCTGCGGGCAAGGGGGGCAGGGCGGACACGACCGGTAGGCGGGACGATAGAGGGGGCGATAACGGAAGCCGCGCGAACGACGCAAGCGCTGCAGACTGTATCGCAATGCGAGGTTCGAAGCGTTTCGCGAGTTGAAACGCGCGGAACGCATCCGCGCTCCCTGTCTCACCGCGTGAGAAGCGAGCCGAACGAAACGTTTCGCGATTTCGAACTCACGTTCTTCGACTTCCATTTCGTTGGTCTCGCTTTCCAACAAATTGCTGGCGGCCGTCCCGACGCTGGTGCCGAGCGCCGTGCCGACGCCAGGAATGGGGATGGCGGTGCCAAGCGCGCCGCCGACGAGCGGAAGCGCCTTGCGGACGATGCCTTTCAACGCGGCGGTGAGCGGACCGGAGTTTTGCGAGAGGAAATTTCGCCGCGCCGCTGATCGCGGGCCGAAGTTTGCGAAATAACTTTCCGAGAAACTGATCCATTTCCTCCTCGCTGCTGACGCCCAGCAGTTCGGCCGCGAGGGCTTCTTCCTCCTCCTCCGACATGGGCATTTCGAAACTCTCTTCGGCTTCGCCCGCGTCCGGAGCCTGCTCTTGATATTCCTGATATTCGTCCTGCTCTGGGTTGGCTTCCAATCGTGTAGAATCGATGTCGTGCATAATATTAGGTGGGTTGTGGTGATTATATTGATCGTGGGGATGGCGTTTAGACTCCGTGCAGAATGATCTGGCGTCCGCGTCTCTCCCAGGAGCCGCCGCTCCGGCCGTGGCGGTGATGGCAGGAGCAACGGCCCGAGCCGCCGCAGCTGCACGCGTGTTTTTGCTTGGCGTTGGAGCGCATGAGTCCGGGAGCATGCACGCGGACCGCCCGCATCATTGCTTGTTGAGCGTTGAGTTCGGGCGCGCCGGTGCCGGGGCCGATCGCGGCGTGAACGGCGGCACTGCCACCGAGGCGAACGAGCTGACGGGCCGCCGTGAATTCGCGATCCTCCGCGCTCAGTCCTTCGGCTTCCAATTCCAACACGGCCGGTGCGTCGGCGGCGAGCTGGCCGGCGGTGGCGGAGGCGAGCAAGTTGGAGAATCGGCCGCCGGCGCCCGGCAGGATTTGATACACCGCGCCTTTGAACAATCCGCCCAGCGTGCGGATGGCGGATGGACGAAGTTGGCGGCGCGCCACACGCGCAGCGCGACTGAGCAAGGCGCCAAGAAACCGATCCAACTCCTCTTCGTTGTCTGCGCCGAGCAGTTCAGCGGCGAGCTCCTGTTCTTCGGCTTCACTAAACGGTGAATCCGCGGGTGGGGTAGAGGTTCTCATGCGATACGAGCGTTGGCGCCCCTATTCGCATTCTCTATGCCAGCGGGTTTTTGGGCCTAAATCGGCGCTTTCGGCGAACGCCGCTTCGGAATTATATTTTGTCCTGTGCGATTTGGCGAAGCGATCTTCGCCGATTGTGGTCTCGGACGGAGACATGCTCGCGCCGGAAGACAAAATCTCGCGGTGTGCTCGAAATGTGGATACAGTAAAAGAGCTTCGATGTCTGCAGGGTGGGTGAGATTGCGGTGCACTTTCGAAGTGCGCCGACGTTAGGTGACACGGAGGCCGTATTCATCGGTGAGGCGCGCTTTCGCCCCGCCGCGGCGTTCTCAACGATCGCATCGCGCGAACACTGGCGAATGTGATGCGCTCCGGCCGTCCGCTCTTTCCTCAAATTCCTTACAGCGGACCGGCAGATCGAGGAGTTGGTCGCTTGCGATCCGGACATGATTGGCGGGATTCTCGGCGGTGAGGCCGGAACGATCGAGGGCGTTCACCACATCGCGACAGGGGACGTCGCGCCGGTCGATGAGGTGCGGGCTTATCGCGGCGCGCTCGCGCGACTCGGGATCGGAGCCGCAGCGTTCGCTCGATGAAGATTTGCAAACCACGCCGGCCTTGTTGAGCTGCCGTCCCTTTCATGAAACGTTCTGAAATCAACCGGGCCTATCGCGAGGCGCTCGACTGTTTCCAGCGGAACGGTTGGACGCTTCCGCCAAAACCGCGCTGGGACATCACGGACTTCGGCCTCGGCGATTTCGCGAAGTTCGGGCTCACGCTCGTCAATCTTGCGAGCGAGCCGGAGTATTGCGAAAAACTGATGTATGCGCGGCGCGGGCAGACGACGCCGTGCCACACGCACGCGAAGAAGAAGGAGGACATCATCTGTCGCGCCGGTTCGCTCACGCTTTGGTTGTGGGCGAAGAAACCGGCCCAAGCGTCCGAACGCCCGATACCAGGAGAACGTGTGCGCGTCGCGGTGGACGGCGAAGCGGTCGAGCTTCCGGCGGGCGAGCCGTATGTGCTCGAAGCGGGGCGGCGGATCACGCTTGTGCCGGGCGTCTGGCATGCGTTTGCGCCGGCGAGCGACGACTGCGTGATCGGTGAAGTGAGCACGGCGAACGACGACCTTCACGATAACTTTTTCGTCGACACGGAGGTCGGCCGTTTTCCGGGCATCGAGGAAGACGAGCCGGCACAAATCGAACTGATTAGCAAATGAGCAATTCCGTGTCCTCACGCTTGGAAACTCTCTCCGGCGACAACTGGTTCATCGAGCCGACGAACGTTAGCGAATCATGAACGAGACGAATTCCTGGGCCGCGACGTATCGCAGACGAATCGCGCTTTCGTGGGAGCTTGCGCGGGTGGCGGCGGCGGAAGAGGCGAAGGAGAAAGATTGGATTCCGGCGGCGGTGCCGGGTGCGGTGCAACTCGACTGGGCGCGAGCGCAGGGGCTGCCGGATTTTCACGTCGGCGACAATGTGCGGCAGTGGCAGGGGCTCGATGAGTCGCACTGGACGTATCGCGCGGCATTGCCCGCGCTGCCGGAACTCGAGGAAGGCGAGCGGCTGTTTCTGGTGCTCGAGGGCGTGGATTACGAATGCGAGGTGTCGTTGGACGGCGAGCGGCTTTATCGCCAGTGCGGCTTGCAAACGCCGATCCAACTCGACCTCGGCGAACGAGCGCGCGCGGGGGCGGCGGTGTGCGTGCATGTTTTCCCGGCGCCGAAATCGCGGGCGTTGCCGTTGGATCGCTCGCAAGCGGACCATTCCTGCAAACCGCCGGTGGCTTATGGGTGGGATTTTCATCCGCGGCTGATTCCGCTGGGGCTGTGGCGCGACGCGTATCTCGAGATGCGGCCGGCGGTGCGTTTCGCGGCGAATCCGGAAATCAACTACACATTGGACGCGTCGTGCACGCGTGCGACGGGGCGGCTCCAAGTGGAGCTCGCCGAAACCGCGGTTGAGGGCGTGCGGTTGCGGTGGAGGCTGAAGTCGCCGGACGGCCGGACGTTGGTCGCGGAGGAGATTCCGATCGCCGCCGGTGCGACGAAGGCGGCGATTCCGTTTGGGATCGACGTGCCTGCGGATGCTTTGTGGTGGCCGCACGATCAGGGGATTCCTGCGCTTCACACGAGCGAGGTGGAGTTGATCACGGCGGACGGCGCGGTGCGCGATCGCGTGGTGCGACGGATCGGGTTTCGGCGCGTGCGGTTGGTGATGGCGCCGGGCGAGTGGGACACGCCGGCGGTGTTTCCGAAATCGCGGAGTCGTCCGCCGTTGACGCTCGAAATCAACGGACGGCCGATCTTCGCAAAAGGTTCGAACTGGGTTTGCCCGGATGTGTTTCCGGCGCGCGTGACGGCGGAGCGTTACGACGCATTGCTCGAGCTGGCGCGGGCGAGTCATTTCAACTTGTTGCGCGTGTGGGGTGGGGCGACGGCGCCGCACGATCGGTTTTACGAGCGATGCGACGAGCTTGGGCTGATGGTCTGGCAGGAGTTTCCGCTCGCGTGCAATCTCTACCCGGACGATGCGGACTATCTCGTGGTGCTCGATCAGGAGTCGCGGAGTTTGATCGCGCGGCTGAAGGATCACGCGTCGGTCGTGCTGTGGTGCGGCGGGAATGAGCTGTTCAACGCGTGGTCGAAGATGACCGACCAGTCGCTGCCGCTACGTCTGCTCAATCGCAATTGCTACGAACTGGATCCGTGGCGGCCGTTTCTGCCGACGGCGCCGATCGACGGCATGGGCCATGGGCACTACGTGTTCTCGGATGCCGCGACCGGCGAGGAAGCGTGGGCGCTGATGCAGCGGTCGAACTGCACGGCGTATTCGGAATTTGGATGCCCGGGACCGGCGCCGGCCGCGGTGCTGCGAAAGATCATTCCAGAGGACGAGTTGTGGCCGCCGCGGCGGGGCACGGCGTGGGAGACGCATCACGCGTTGGGCGCGTGGCAGGTGGAGAGCTGGCTGCACCTTGCGACGATCGAGCGTTATTTCGGTCCATGTGCTTCGCTCGAGGAGCTGGTCGAGCGCGGGCAACTGCTGCAGTCGGCGGGTTTTCAGGGGATGTTCGAGGAGGCGCGTCGGCAGAAACCGACCGCGAGCATGGCGTTGAACTGGTGTTTGACGGAGCCGTGGCCGTGCGCGGCGAACAACAGCCTGATCGCGTGGCCGTGCGAACCGAAGCCGGCGCTCGCGCGCGTGGCGGAGGCGTGCCGGCCGACGCTGGCGAGCGCGCGGATTCGCAAGTTCGCGTGGGCGGCGGGCGAGGGTTTCGATCCGGAGATCTGGTTGTTGAACGACGCGCCCGTCGGTCAGGCGGCGGTGGAGGTCGTGGTGTGGCTCGAGTTGGATGGAGCGCGGCACGAACTCCTGACGTGGAACACGGGGGAAATCGCGCCGGGTGCGAATCGTCGCGGTCCGCGGGCGCAGTTCACGCTGCCGAAGTTCGACGATGAGCGGTTCACATTGCGGTTGGAAGTGCGCGGACGCCCTGAGTGGAATTCGCATTACACGCTGCTGAAAGCGCGGGCGTGGCAGGCGTCGGCGGCGGTGGAGCATGTCGCCGGGGCGTTGAACGTCTGAGGCGGCGAACGCGCGGGCGGGAAAGGAATGAAGACGATTTCGCTTTCAATCCGCCCGTTCTATGCTAGCTCACAGCCTGTCTGTTCTAGCATAATGAAAGACGTTCCCCAACCTCATGTGCATGGGCGCAGCCGCGCCGCCGCCGAGAAGATCCGCGCCGAAATCACGTCCGGGCGTTATCCGGCTGGCGCGCAGTTGCCCACGTTTGACGCGCTCGTCGAGCAGCACGGGTTGAGCCGTGCGACGATGCAGGCGGTGATTCGTCAGCTTCGGCAGGACGGGTTTGTGCGCAGCGTGCATCGGAGCGGGCTTTTCGTGTCGGAGACGCCGCCGCATCTGTGTCGATTCGGGCTGGTGTTTTCCGATGCGCCGGGCGGTCCGACGTGGAATCGTTTCATGGGCGCGCTGCTCGCGGAGTCGCCGGTGGTCGCGGCGGCGCAGGGCGGCGTGCAACTGGTGCCGTATTTCGGCGTGAGCCCGGGCGTTCGCAATGAGGCGCACGAGCGTTTGCACGCGGATGTGGAGAATCAGCGTTTGGCGGGCGTGATCGTGACGCGCGGCGCGGGGTTTTTGTTGAGCGATCCGGCGATTCGTGCGCATCGCGTGCCGTGCGTGGCGATCAACCATCTGGTGGAAGAAACCGATGGCGTGCCGGTCGTGAACACGGACGATCCGTTGTTGCTGCAGAAGGCTCTGGACTGGCTCGCGGAGCGCGGGCGGAAGCGCGTCGCGGTGATTGCGATGCGACCGTCTCATGAAGTCTCGGTCGAAACGTGCGCGGCGGCGGGGTTGAAGACGCGTCCGCATTGGCTGTGTCCGATCGGTCAGGACGCGAGCGGACAGGTGCGTGCGGTGGTGCAGCTGCTGTTGGATTATCCGGCGAAGGAGCGGCCGGATTGTCTGGTCATCGCGACGGACAATTTCGTGGAGGAAGCGTTGAGCGGGATTCACGCGACGGGGATCGTGATCGGGCGCGATGTCGACGTGGTCGCGCACTGCAACTGGCCGTGGCCGGTCGAGAGTCCGCTGCCGATCACGCGCGTGGGTTTTCACTCGCATCATTTTCTCAACCACTGCCTCGAGGCGATCCGGCAGCAGCGCCGCGGCGAAAAGCCGGCGACATGCACGCTGGTGCCGGCGTTGTTCGAGCACGAGCTATGACGACGTCGCGCATCCTTCTCCTGGGGCGGCGGGTGGTGACGGCGATGGCGTTGCTCGTGCTGGCGTGCGGACTGGGGAGCGCGAACGGCGCAGCCGCGCCGTTGGTGTTGGAAAACGCGGTCGTGCGCGTCGTGATCGATCCGGCGGTGGGGCGCGTGATGGAGTTTACGCCGAAGGCGAGCGAACCGGAGAAAGAGCGGAATCTGCTTTGGACGAACAGCGCGGAGGAAATCGAAAAAGAGGCGGCGCAGGCGGGTTATCGGAATTGGGGCGGCGACAAAGTATGGCCGGTCGCGCAGCCGTTCTGGCGTTTTGCGGTCGGTCGTATCTGGCCGCCGGATACGGCGACCGATGGCGTGGCGGCGGAAGCGGAGCGGATTTCGCCTTTGGAGGCGCGGCTGGTGTTTTCGACAAGCGACGCGTTTGGGTCGCGGTTGACGCGCGAGTTTGCGCTGAGCCCAACGCACGCGGTTTTGGTGATCCGCAACATCATCGAGCAGGTGAAACCGTCGCCGTTGCCGGCGCAGGTGTGGAGCATCACGCAAGTGCCGCTGCCGGAGCGTGTGGTGCTCGAGGTGGCGGAAGGGATCGCGTCGGGCGTCGAGCAGCCGGTGAATCTCAACGGGATTCGAGGGCTGGGGCCGCAGGCGTTTTGGGAGGGCACGGTCGCGACGGGCGCGGGTTGGGCGAGCATGCGTCCGACGCGCGAAGGTCAGCAGAAGTTTGGCACGCTCGGGCGGTGGATTGCGGGCGTGTGGTCGGACGGGACGCTGGTGCAGCGTGTCGCGCTGGATGCGCAGGGAATGTATCCCGAGGCGACGTCGCTGCAGTTTTACTACAGCGGGCCTTACGGCGAGCTGGAGACGCTCGGTCCGGCGCGGTTGCTGCGGGCGGGCGAGACGCTGACGACGACGGTCGTTTGGCAGTGGCTGGAGAAAATCGATCCGTCGCTCGACGACGCGGGCGTGGCGCGCGCCGTGGAGGGGGCGGAAAATGAACTGCGGCGTGCGGGCGCCGACGTTTCGGCGGCGATGATGCGGCCAACAGAATTTACCCTGAAGAAGACGAGTCGTTAACCGCCCCGAATCATGCTCTCGAATCTACGCATCAGTGCTGACCGCCGGTATTTCGTCACGGACAACGGCAAACCGTTTTTCTACCTCGCCGATACGGCGTGGGAGTTGTTTCACCGGCTCGATCGCGCGGAGGCGGAAATTTATCTGCGCGATCGCGCGGCGAAGGGTTTCAACGCGATCCAAGCGGTCGTGCTCGCGGAGGCGGACGGTTTGCGCACGCCGAATGCGATCGGGGACCTGCCGCTGCTGGACCTTTCGCCGGCGCGGCCGAACGAGGCGTATTTTCGGCACGTCGATTGGATCGTGGATCGCGCGGCGGAACTTGGACTCTACACGACGATGCTGCCGACGTGGGGCGACAAGTGGAATTGTCGCAGCGACGCGGGTCCCGAGGTTTTCACGCCGGCGAACGCGGAGATTTTCGGCGAGTGGCTCGGGCGGCGTTATCGGAATCGTCCGGTGATCTGGATGCTTGGCGGGAATCGCTGTCCGGAAAATTCGCGCCACTATTCGATCATTCGCGCGATGGCCGAGGGGCTGCGGCGCGGCGATGGCGGCACGCACCTGATGACGTTTCACACCGCGGGCGCGGCGGGTTCGGCGGAGTTTTTCCACGCGGAGAAATGGCTGGATTTCAACTCGCGTCAGAACGGTCACGAAACGGATTTCCCGCGTTACGCGCTGACGCGGATCGATTACGAGCGCTCGCCGGTGAAGCCGGTGATCAGCGGCGAACCGGTTTACGAAGATATTCCGGTTTCGCTGCAGACGGTGAACGCGACTTACACGAACGCGGCGGACGTGCGGCGGGCGTTTTACTGGAATGTTTTTGGCGGCGCGTGTGGGCATGCTTACGGCCATCACTCCGTCTGGCAGTTTTATGAGGAAGGCCGTCCGCCGCGCTACGCGCCGTTGATGACGTGGCGCGAGGCGCTGCTGCAGCCGGGTGCGTTTCACATGGGGATCGGCAAGCGCTTGATCGAGTCGCGGCCGATTCCGGGCCGCCGGCCGGACGAGGCGTTTCTCGTGCCGTCGGAGGCGGTGCCGGGCGCGGCGCATGCGCGGCTGGTGGCGGTGCGCGAAATCAGCGGCGCGTATGCGATGGTGTATCAGCCCGAGAGCCGCGCGTTCGATGTGCGGCTCGATCGGATTTCGGGAGACGCGGTCAACGTGTGGCGGATCGATCCGCGCAGCGGGGCGGCGGCGAATCTGGGGACGTATCCGACGAAGGGCGTGCAACGGTTTTGTCCGCCGATGCGCGGCGAGCGTCTCGACTGGGTGTATGTGTTCGACGACGCGTCGCACGACTGGTCTGCGCCGGGTGCGTTGGGTTTTCGCAATTCCTGATTTTTTTCGATGAGCCGTTTGTCCCGTTTCTTCGCGCGAGTTGCTGCCTGCGGCTCGCTTCTGATCACGTCGTTGTTCGCCAGCGCTCCGCGCGACGGGGTGCCGCTTTATCAGAGCGAGCGTTGGGACGGCGAGGCGCCGGCGATCGATGGCGTGCTCGACGATGCGGCGTGGCAGCAGGCGGTGCGCGCGCCGATTCAGCGGCAGCATCACGACGAGGCGCCGTTGCCGGAGGGCGAGCGGAATGTCGGTTACTGGATGGCGAGGTGGGATGCGGAAAATCTTTATCTCGGCGTGCGCGTGATCGATCGGCACGTGAACGAAGGTCAGGTGAAACTCTACGAGCCGCACAACGACGTCGTGGAGTTGTTCTTCGATCCGCTGCTGAATTATCAGTTCAACCTGCAGTATCGCGTGTGGCCGTTTGGGACGGACGGCGGACGCGGCGACGTGTCGCAGGATCCGACGTGGGGGCGTTGGGACGTGGCGAGCACGCGGACGAAGGACGGTTATCTCACGGAGATTCGCGTGCCGCTGGCGCATTTCATGGAAGTGGCGCAGGTCGATCTGCGCGCGGGCAGTCTGATCGGTTTCGATTTGTCGGTGCACGACATCGCGTTTCCGACGGACGAGCAATGGGCGCCGCCGCAAGTGACGGGATGGGCGGGCGACGGCACGAATTGGCAATACGCTTCGCAGAACGGCTTGCTCGCGTTGGGCACGCCGTCGGCGGACGCGTTGGCGGCGGTGCGTCCGCATCAGGATGACATTGGCGAAACGCCCGTCGACGAGGCGATGGCGTTGTGGCCGGACATCCAGCTCGTGAGCGGATTCTTCAATCTCGATGTGCTGCGCCAGTCGTGGTCGTGGGAAAGTTTTCAGCCGTGGCGGCTCGGCCGCGTGCGGCATCCGTTGATCGACACGCGCAGCGACGATGACATTCGGGCGGTGAACCGCACGGTCGGTCCGCATGCGCACGGCGAAGCGCTCGAGGTGCGGCCGCGCGTGGTGGAGCTGACTTTGTCGGGCGAGCGCGAGGGGCGTCAGCACGAACTGACGGTGCTGACGACGCCGTTTCATCCGGCGACGAGTTATCGGACGAATTCGGCGTCGCTCACGTTGTTCGATGAAATGACGAACGTGGGTCAACCGAGCGGCCCGTCGTGGGTGGCGCTGCCGTTGGCAAGCGGCGTGGTGGTGCGCGCGGTCGAAGCGGGAGGTGTCGCGGTTTACGATGCGGCGCGCGATGGCGCGCTGGCGGAAGGGTGGGTGTTGGTGTGGTTTGGACGCGAAGGCGACGGACGCGCGACGGATTTTCCGATCGCGGTTTATCCGAATCGCAGTCCGGAGAAGATCGAGATCGCGGCGGGCGGCGGACTGGCGTGGACGTTTGGCGGCGAGGCGCGGAATGCGCTGACGCTGCTGCCGGTTTACGGTATCCGTGCGGTGGATGCGGCGACGACGGCAGAATGGAATCGCGCGGGCGCGCTGCCGGCGGAGGTGCAGGCGCGGGTGCGCACGTGGCAGGCGCGGAGTCGTCGGTTGCCGCTGACGGTGCGCGAGTTTTGGCAGTATTTGCCGGAGCGGCGCGCATTCGAGCTGCGGCATCGTTTCGCGTATTCGGAGGATTTGTCGGAGTGGGGAACGAAGGAGGAGCTCGTGGCGCCGCTGCCGATGTTGTTGTCGAATTCGGGGGCGGCGGCGCGTTATACGAGCGCGGGGGTGGTCGATCTCGATTACGCGCTGTTTCAAGGCGGCTATCTCGGTGTGCTCGGGCAATCGGAGATTCGGATCGAGCTGCCGGAGGTGAATCTCGACGCGCTCCCGCCGCGGTTGGATCGTGCGCGGTTGTCGCAATCGCCGCTCGGTCGGAAGTATCTGGCGGAACTCGATGCGCTGGGCCTCGCGACGGTTTTTCAGAAGAACATGGATCGCGTGATGGCGCGGTCGCATTTCATGCCGCACATCTGGCCGATGATCGACAAGCCGGACCTGTTCTCCGGATTTCCGTTGATGTCGGAGGAGGAGCAGGCGGCGTTCGTGCGGCGGGTTGAAGCGGGTTATGAGGAGATCATTTTCAATCCGGAGTGGCGCGAGCGGTTGTGGCCGGCGAAGGCGCCGTTCCTGGGCAGCGATTTTCGTTATGGGAACCTGACGTATCCGTATGGCGTGGCGGAGCCGTATTACGGCGTGGTCGAGATGCTCTCGAAGATGAATTATTTCTGCGCGGGGCGGAACGACTACAGCGTGATGGTGCGGTATTGGGATCGGATCAAGGAGCTCACCGAAATCATCTGGCACGGCGGCTTCGTGCAGTATCGCTACGATGGCGGCACGATGATCGGCGAGGCGTTGATCGGCCTGGTGAAAGGCGCGGAGGCGGCGGGCGATCGGAAGATGCAGCGCCGCGCGATGCTGCGGCTCGCGCAACACGCGGCGAGCGCGGCGGGATATCTCGAAGGCGGCGAACGGCTCGCGTGCGACAAGAGCTGGGCGCGTCGCGGGATGTCGCCGGTGTTGCTCGGCGATATTCAGCAAACGACGCCGACCACGGCGTCGAAGATCGCGGACGGCACGCTCATGGGCTCGGACGGGACGTTTTACTGGGATCGCGGCTACGGAAATCCCGTGGTGCTGCGCGATCACGCGCGCGAGCAGGTGCGGGCGATCGAAAGCAAACTCGATCGCGAGGTGCCGACGTGGTTCGAGGAAACGGATCACAACTTCAAGCGGCGCGACGGCATGTTTCGTCGTTTTACGGTGCGCGCGCTGGTGCTGCGCGAGCCGATCGCGGAACTGGAGCGGCAGGCGGCGGG